>BNJT01001633.1_pt1 | contig 365212 bp, 415 predicted proteins | sample 8540491 | NCBI WGS metagenome assembly BNJT01 (sample SAMD00202455, study PRJDB9452) | human saliva metagenome | host: Homo sapiens | reverse complement strand
ACAGCTAAAACAGCAGGTGAAACAGCCATTAAAGGAGTACATGACAATGGTGACTTAGAAGCAAATAAAGAGAAAGCCCTAGAAGCCATCCAAACAGCGTCAGAAACTAAGATTGCGTCAATTGATAAGAATTCTAAATTGTCAGACGATGAAAAAGCAGCAGCTAAAGCCGAAGTAGCGAAAGCCGCTATCGCAGCCGTAAATGCTATCAATGAAGCGAAAGATCAAGCAGGAGTAGACAGTGCTCAAACTACAGGAGTTAAAGCAATTAACGCAGTAACTCCAGTAGGTAAAGAGAAAGCCCTAGAAGCAATCCAAACAGCGTCAGAAGCTAAGATTGCGTCAATTGATAAGAATGCTAAATTGTCAGACGATGAAAAAGCAGCAGCTAAAGCCGAAGTAGCGAAAGCTGCCATCGCAGCCGTAAATGCTATCAATGAAGCGAAAGATCAAGCAGGAGTAGACAGTGCTCAAACTACAGGAGTTAAAGCAATTAACGCAGTAACTCCAGTAGGTAAAGAGAAAGCCCTAGAAGCAATCCAAACAGCGTCAGAAGCTAAAAATTGCGTCAATTGATAAGAATGCTAAATTGTCAGACGATGAAAAAAAGCAGCAGCTAAAAGCCGAAGTAGCGAAAGCCGCTATCGCAGCCGTAAATGCTATCAATGAAGCGAAAGATCAAGCAGGAGTAGACAGTGCTCAAACTACAGGAGTTAAAGCAATTAACGCAGTAACTCCAGTAGGTAAAGAGAAAGCCCTAGAAGCAATCCAAACAGCGTCAGAAGCTAAGATTGCGTCAATTGATAAGAATGCTAAATTGTCAGACGATGAAAAAAAGCAGCAGCTAAAGCCGAAGTAGCGAAAGCTGCCATCGCAGCCGTAAATGCTATCAATGAAGCGAAAGATCAAGCAGGAGTAGACAGTGCTCAAACTACAGGGAGTTAAAGCAATTAACGCAGTAACTCCAGTAGGTAAAGAGAAAGCCCTAGAAGCAATCCAAACAGCGTCAGAAGCTAAAAATTGCGTCAATTGATAAGAATGCTAAATTGTCAGACGATGAAAAAAAGCAGCAGCTAAAGCCGAAGTAGCGAAAGCCGCTATCGCAGCCGTAAATGCTATCAATGAAGCGAAAGATCAAGCAGGAGTAGACAGTGCTCAAACTACAGGAGTTAAAGCAATTAACGCAGTAACTCCAGTAGGTAAAGAGAAAGCCCTAGAAGCCATCCAAACAGCGTCAGAAGCTAAGATTGCGTCAATTGATAAGAATGCTAAATTGTCAGACGATGAAAAAGCAGCAGCTAAAGCCGAAGTAGCGAAAGCCGCTATCGCAGCCGTAAATGCTATCAATGAAGCGAAAGATCAAGCAGGAGTAGACAGTGCTCAAACTACAGGAGTTAAAGCAATTAACGCAGTAACTCCAGTAGGTAAAGAGAAAGCCCTAGAAGCAATCCAAACAGCGTCAGAAGCTAAAATTGCGTCAATTGATAAGAATGCTAAATTGTCAGACGATGAAAAAGCAGCAGCTAAAGCCGAAGTAGCGAAAGCCGCTATCGCAGCCGTAAATGCTATCAATGAAGCGAAAGATCAAGCAGGAGTAGACAGTGCTCAAACTACAGGAGTTAAAGCAATTAACGCAGTAACTCCAGTAGGTAAAGAGAAAGCCCTAGAAGCCATCCAAACAGCGTCAGAAGCTAAGATTGCGTCAATTGATAAGAATGCTAAATTGTCAGACGATGAAAAAAGCAGCAGCTAAAGCCGAAGTAGCGAAAAGCTGCCATCGCAGCCGTAAATGCTATCAATGAAGCGAAAGATCAAGCAGGAGTAGACAGTGCTCAAACTACAGGAGTTAAAGCAATTAACGCAGTAACTCCAGTAGGTAAAGAGAAAGCCCTAGAAGCAATCCAAACAGCGTCAGAAGCTAAAATTGCGTCAATTGATAAGAATGCTAAATTGTCAGACGATGAAAAAAAGCAGCAGCTAAAGCCGAAGTAGCGAAAGCCGCTATCGCAGCCGTAAATGCTATCAATGAAGCGAAAGATCAAGCAGGAGTAGACAGTGCTCAAACTACAGGAGTTAAAGCAATTAACGCAGTAACTCCAGTAGGTAAAGAGAAAGCCCTAGAAGCAATCCAAACAGCGTCAGAAGCTAAGATTGCGTCAATTGATAAGAATGCTAAATTGTCAGACGATGAAAAAGCAGCAGCTAAAGCCGAAGTAGCGAAAGCTGCCATCGCAGCCGTAAATGCTATCAATGAAGCGAAAGATCAAGCAGGAGTAGACAGTGCTCAAACTACAGGAGTTAAAGCAATTAACGCAGTAACTCCAGTAGGTAAAGAGAAAGCCCTAGAAGCAATCCAAACAGCGTCAGAAGCTAAAATTGCGTCAATTGATAAGAATGCTAAATTGTCAGACGATGAAAAAGCAGCAGCTAAAGCCGAAGTAGCGAAAGCCGCTATCGCAGCCGTAAATGCTATCAATGAAGCGAAAGATCAAGCAGGAGTAGACAGTGCTCAAACTACAGGAGTTAAAGCAATTAACGCAGTAACTCCAGTAGGTAAAGAGAAAGCCCTAGAAGCAATCCAAACAGCGTCAGAAGCTAAGATTGCGTCAATTGATAAGAATGCTAAATTGTCAGACGATGAAAAAGCAGCAGCTAAAGCCGAAGTAGCGAAAGCTGCCATCGCAGCCGTAAATGCTATCAATGAAGCGAAAGATCAAGCAGGAGTAGACAGTGCTCAAACTACAGGAGTTAAAGCAATTAACGCAGTAACTCCAGTAGGTAAAGAGAAAGCCCTAGAAGCAATCCAAACAGCGTCAGAAGCTAAAATTGCGTCAATTGATAAGAATGCTAAATTGTCAGACGATGAAAAAGCAGCAGCTAAAGCCGAAGTAGCGAAAGCCGCTATCGCAGCCGTAAATGCTATCAATGAAGCGAAAGATCAAGCAGGAGTAGACAGTGCTCAAACTACAGGAGTTAAAGCAATTAACGCAGTAACTCCAGTAGGTAAAGAGAAAGCCCTAGAAGCCATCCAAACAGCGTCAGAAGCTAAGATTGCGTCAATTGATAAGAATGCTAAATTGTCAGACGATGAAAAAGCAGCAGCTAAAGCCGAAGTAGCGCAAGCAGCTATCGCAGCCGTAAATGCTATCAATGAAGCGAAAGATCAAGATGGTGTAGACGGTGCTCAAACTACAGGAGTTAAAGCCATTGAAGCAGTAACTCCAGTAGGCAAAGAGAAAGCCCTAGAAGCCATCCAAACAGCGTCAGAAACTAAGATTGCGTCAATTGATAAGAATTCTAAATTGTCAGACGATGAAAAAGCAGCAGCGAAAGCCGAAGTAGCGAAAGCCGCTGTCGCAGCCGTTAACGCTATCAATGAAGCGAAAAATCAAGAAGGCGTAGATGGCGCTCAAACTACAGGGGTTAAAGCAATTGAAGCAGTAACTCCAGTAGGTAAAGAGAAAGCACTAGAAGCCATCCAAACAGCGTCAGAAACTAAGATTGCGTCAATTGATAAGAACGCTAAATTGTCAGACGATGAAAAAGCAGCAGCGAAAGCCGAAGTAGCGAAAGCCGCTATCGCAGCCGTTAACGCTATCAATGAAGCGAAAGATCAAGAAGGCGTAGATGGCGCTCAAACTACAGGAGTTAAAGCAATTGAAGCAGTAACTCCAGTAGGTAAAGAGAAAGCGCTAGAAGCCATCCAAACAGCGTCAGAAGCTAAGATTGCTTCAATTGATAAGAATGCTAAATTGTCAGACGATGAGAAAGCAGCAGCGAAAGCCGAAGTAGCGAAAGCCGCCCTCGCAGCCGTAAATGCTATCAATGAAGCGAAAGATCAAGATGGTGTAGACGGTGCTCAAACTACAGGAGTTAAAGCCATTGAAGCAGTAACTCCAGTAGGCAAAGAGAAAGCCCTAGAAGCCATCCAAACAGCGTCAGAAACTAAGATTGCGTCAATTGATAAGAATTCTAAATTGTCAGACGATGAAAAAGCAGCAGCGAAAGCCGAAGTAGCGAAAGCCGCTGTCGCAGCCGTTAACGCTATCAATGAAGCGAAAAATCAAGAAGGCGTAGATGGCGCTCAAACTACAGGGGTTAAAGCAATTGAAGCAGTAACTCCAGTAGGTAAAGAGAAAGCACTAGAAGCCATCCAAACAGCGTCAGAAACTAAGATTGCGTCAATTGATAAGAACGCTAAATTGTCAGACGATGAAAAAGCAGCAGCGAAAGCCGAAGTAGCGAAAGCCGCTATCGCAGCCGTAAATGCTATCAATGAAGCGAAAGATCAAGATGGTGTAGATGCCGCTCAAACTACAGGAGTTAAAGCAATTGAAGCAGTAAATCCAGTAGGTACAAGCAGTACAAATAGCGCAGGAAACGGTATTACACCACCAACTGTAGAAGTCCCAGCTTATACAGAACCAGTAGGCACAAGTAGTACAGATGGTGAAGGTAATGTTATTATTCCACCAACAGCAGAAGTTCCAGCGTATACAGATCCAGTAGGCACTAGCAGTACAGATGGCGAAGGTAATGTCATTACGCCACCAACATTAGAAGTGCCAGCCTACACAGATCCAGTAGGTACCAGCAGTACAGATGGAGAAGGTAACCTAATTACGCCACCAACAGCAGAGATTCCAGCCTACACAGATCCAGTAGGCACAAGTAGTACGGATGGCGAAGGCAATGTCATTACTCCACCAACTGTAGAGATTCCAGCCTATACAGATCCAGTAGGCACAAGTAGCACGGATGGCTCAGGCAACTTGATTACACCACCAACATTAGAAGTGCCAGCCTACACAGATCCAGTAGGTACCAGCAGTACAGATGGAGAAGGTAATGTCATTACGCCACCAACAGCAGAGATTCCAGCCTACACAGAACCAGTAGGCACAAGTAGTACAGATGGTGAAGGTAATGTTATTATTCCACCAACAGCAGAAGTTCCAGCGTATACAGATCCAGTAGGCACTAGCAGTACAGCTGGTGACGGCAACGTAGTTACGCCACCAACAGCAGAAGTCCCAGCCTATACAGGTAGTGTGAATGGTATTTCAGAAGAAATGCCAGCTCAGCCACATAAGGACGGCAGTGCTAATGAAATGTCAGATGGAACTCCAGTATCTGAAACTACAATAAATAAAGATCGACAACTTCCAAATACTGGTACAGCAGACTCTACAGTAGCTATGGTAGCAGCTGCAGCAAGTGCAGTACTTGGACTTGGTCTTGCAGGCCGTCGTCGTAAAGAAGATGAGGAAGCATAATTTATATATAAGTTAATCTAATCTTTTAGTAAAATCAGTATTTGATTTTATAGCTTATATAGAATTCCTTAAAAAAACTCTCCTAGTAGTCCATTGATTGCTAGGAGATTTTGGTTATTTGTCAATTATAGTACAATAAATTCTTAATCATTGATAGAAATTAATTTGATTTCCCTAATTAATTTGTTCATATCTTATTTCAACTCACTATAATTCCCCAATCAATTTGCTTATATTTTATTTCGATTTACTACACTTTTTTCTATAATTAAAAACAATTATTAATTTTTACGAATAATATAGAAAAGGAGGGAAATCATGTTTGTTGCGAGAGATGCTAGGGGAGAATTGGTAAATGTGTTAGAGGATAAACTTGAGAAGCAAGCATACACCTGCCCAGCTTGTGGAGGTCAGCTCTGTTTGCGGCAAGGACCAAGTGTCCGAACCCATTTTGCACATAAATCCTTAAAAGACTGTGATTATTCCTCTGAAAATGAAAGTCTAGAACACCTGTCCAATAAGGAATCCCTCTATCACTGGTTGAAAAAAGAGGCAGAGGTACAATTAGAATACCCGTTTCCAGAACTTAAACAGATTGCGGATGTGTTTGTAAATGGCAATCTGGTTTTAGAAGTTCAGTGTAGTCCCTTGCCTCAAAAACTTCTTAAAGAGCGTAGTGAGGGCTATCGTAGTCATGGTTATCAAGTACTGTGGTTGCTGGGAGAAAAACTTTGGCTCAAGGAGCGATTGACTCGTCTGCAAGAAGGTTTTCTATATTTCAGTCAAAATATGGGCTTTTATGTTTGGGAAGTAGACAAGAAAAAACAAGTTTTAAGACTCAAATACCTGATTTATCAAGATCTTCGAGGTAAACTCCATTATCAAATCAAGGAATTTCCCTATGGCCAAGCTAGTTTACTGGAGATATTGCGTCTTCCCTATAAGAAACAAAAAATATCGCATTTTACAGTTTCTCAAGATAAGGATATCTGTCGCTATATTCGGCAACAGCTTTATTATCAAAATCCCTTTTGGATGAAAGAACAAGCAGAAGCCTATCAAAAGGGGGAAAATCTCCTGACTTATGGGCTAAAAGAATGGTATCCACAAATTCGACCACTAGTAGGTGAGTTTTGCCAAATTGAGAAGGACTTAACCAGCTATTATCAGTATTTTCAAACCTATTACCAAGAAAATCCTCAAAATGATTGGCAAAAGCTTTATCCACCAGCCTTTTATCAGCAATATTTCTTGAAAAATATGGTAAAATAGAAAGGATGGAGGAATCTAATGGTATTACAAAGAAATGAAATAAATGAAAAAGATACATGGGATCTATCAACGATCTACCCAACTGATCAGGCTTGGGAAGAAGCCTTAAAAGATTTAACAGAACAACTGGAAACAGTAGCTCAGTATGAAGGTCATCTCTTGGATAGTGCGGATAGCCTACTCGAAATTACTGAAATTTCTCTTGAAATGGAACGCCAGATGGAGAAGCTTTACGTTTATGCTCATATGAAAAATGACCAGGACACACGTGAAGCCAAGTACCAAGAGTACTATGCTAAGGCCATGACTCTCTATAGCCAGCTAGACCAAGCCTTTTCATTCTATGAACCTGAATTTATGGAAATCAGTGAAGAGCAGTATGCTGACTTTAGAAGCTCAACCAAAATTGCAGGTTTATCAACACTATTTTGACAAACTTTTGCAAGGCAAGGATCACGTTCTTTCACAACGTGAAGAAGAATTATTGGCTGGAGCTGGAGAAATCTTTGGTTCGGCAAGTGAAACCTTCGCTATCTTGGACAATGCGGATATTGTGTTCCCTTATGTCCTCGACGATGATGGTAAGGAAGTTCAGCTATCTCACGGGACTTACACACGTTTGATGGAGTCTAAAAATCGTGAGGTTCGCCGTGGGGCCTATCAAGCCCTTTATGCGACTTACGAACAATTCCAACATACTTATGCCAAAACCTTGCAAACCAATGTTAAGGTGCAAAACTACCGAGCAAAAGTTCGCAACTATAAGAGTGCTCGTCATGCAGCCCTAGCAGCCAATTTTGTTCCAGAAAGTGTTTATGACAATTTGGTAGCAGCAGTTCGCAAGCATTTACCCCTCTTGCATCGTTACCTTGAGCTTCGTTCAAAGATTTTGGGGATTTCAGACCTCAAGATGTACGATGTCTACACACCGCTTTCATCTGTTGAATATAGTTTTACCTACCAAGAAGCCTTGAAAAAAGCAGAAGAAGCCTTGGCAGTCTTGGGTGAGGATTATTTGAGCCGTGTTAAACGTGCCTTCAGCGAGCGTTGGATTGATGTTTACGAAAACCAAGGCAAGCGTTCAGGGGCCTACTCTGGTGGTTCTTACGATACAAATGCCTTCATGCTTCTTAACTGGCAGGACAATCTAGACAATCTCTTCACCCTTGTTCATGAAACAGGTCACAGTATGCATTCAAGCTATACTCGTGAAACGCAGCCTTATGTTTACGGAGATTATTCTATCTTCTTGGCTGAAATTGCCTCAACTACCAATGAAAATATCTTGACGGAGAAATTATTGGAAGAAGTGGAAGACGACGCAACGCGCTTTGCTATTCTCAATAACTTCCTAGATGGTTTCCGTGGAACAGTTTTCCGCCAAACTCAATTTGCCGAGTTTGAACACGCTATTCACCAAGCGGATCAAAATGGGGAAGTCTTGACAAGCGATTTCCTAAATAAACTCTACGCAAACTTGAACCAAGAGTATTATGGTTTGAGTAAGGAAGACAATCCTGAAATCCAATACGAGTGGGCCCGCATCCCACACTTCTACTATAACTATTATGTATATCAATATTCAACAGGCTTTGCGGCCGCCTCAGCCCTGGCTGAAAAAATTGTCCATGGTAGTCAAGAAGACCGTGAGCGCTATATCGACTACCTCAAGGCAGGTAAATCTGACTATCCACTTAATGTCATGAGAAAAGCTGGTGTTGATATGGAGAAGGAAGACTATCTCAACGATGCCTTTGCAGTCTTTGAACGTCGTTTGAATGAGTTTGAAGCCCTTGTTGAAAAATTGGGATTGGCATAAGATGGTTGAATCGTATAGTAAAAATGCTAACCATAACATGCGTCGTCCTGTTGTCAAAGAAGAAATTGTTGACTTGATGCGCCAGCGTCAAAAGCAAATCACAGGATCCCTGAAAGAATTGGAAGACTTTGCTCGTAAGGAAAATATTCCCATCATCCCCCATGAAACGGTAGCTTATTTCCGTTTTCTCATGGAAACTATGCAACCTAAAAATATTCTGGAAATTGGGACGGCTATCGGTTTTTCAGCTCTCTTGATGTCAGAACATGCGCCAGATGCCAAAATTACAACCATTGACCGCAATCCAGAAATGATTGGTTTTGCCAAGGAAAATTTTGCCCAGTTTGACAGTCGTAAGCAAATCACGCTTTTAGAAGGAGATGCGGTAGATGTCTTATCTACCTTGACAGAGTCTTATGATTTTGTCTTTATGGATTCTGCCAAGTCTAAATACATCGTCTTTTTGCCAGAAATCCTCAAACACTTGGAAGTTGGTGGTGTGGTTGTCTTGGATGATATTTTCCAAGGTGGTGATGTTGCCAAGGACATTATGGAGGTTCGCCGTGGCCAGCGAACCATTTATCGAGGCCTTCAAAGACTATTTGATGCAACCTTAGACAATCCAGGACTCACTGCAACATTAGTACCTTTAGGAGATGGTATTCTCATGCTTCGTAAAAATGTAGCAGATGTTCAATTGCCTATTAGCGAATGATTTTCAGAATAATTTAAGAAAATATAGTAAAATAGATAGGGTAACACTTATCTAAAAGGAGTAGACATGAAGAAAAAACTATTGGCAGGTGCCATTACACTATTATCAGTAGCAACTTTAGCAGCTTGTTCGAAAGGTTCAGAAGGAGCAGACCTTATCAGCATGAAAGGGGATGTCATCACAGAACATCAGTTTTATGAGCAAGTGAAGAGCAATCCTTCAGCCCAACAAGTGTTGTTGAACTTGACCATCCAAAAAGTATTTGAGAAACAATATGGCTCAGAAGTAGATGACAAAGAAGTCAACGATACTATTGCCGAAGAAGAAAAACAATATGGTGAGAACTACCAACGTGTCTTATCACAAGCAGGTATGACCCTTGAAACACGTAAAGCTCAAATTCGTACAAGTAAATTGGTTGAGTTGGCAGTTAAGAAGGCAGCAGAATCTGAATTGACAGATGATGCTTACAAGAAGGCCTTTGACGAGTACACTCCAGATGTAACTGCTCAAATCATTCGTCTTGATAATGAGGATAAAGCGAAAGAAATTCTTGAAAAAGCCAAGGCAAGTGGCGCAGATTTCGCTCAATTGGCCAAAGATAACTCAACTGATGAGAAACTAAAGCGAATGGTGGAGAAATTACTTTTGATTCTGCTTCAACAGAAGTACCAGATCAAGTTAAGAAAGCAGCTTTCGCTTTAGATGTAAACGGTATTTCTGATGTTATTAGTGTTACTGGAACACAAGCATACAGCAGCCAATATTACATTGTAAAAGTCACTAAGAAAACAGAAAAATCATCTAATATTGATGACTACAAAGAAAAATTAAAAACTGTTATCTTGACTCAAAAACAAAATGATTCAACATTTGTTCAAAGCATCATTGGAAAAGAATTGCAAGCAGCTAATATTAAGGTCAAAGACCAAGCCTTCCAAAATATCTTTACCCAATATATCGGTGGCGGAGATTCAAGCTCAAGCAGTTCTTCAAAAGAATAAAACAGAAAAGAGCCAAGTGCTCTTTTTCTTATGAGAAAATCTTCTATCTGATGGATAAGAGTTTTTTTCTTTCGGAAAAAATGGTATAATAGCAATCAAAACTAGAAAACAAACGGAATTTGGGAAGCAATTGTGTTGTTCTCATTAGATTGGTGATACTATGAAGATTAGTAAAAGGCACCTGTTAAATTATTCTATTCTAGTTCCTTACTTACTTTTATCTATTTTGGGCTTGATTGTGGTTTATTCGACAACCAGTGCTATTTTAATTCAAGAAGGCCAAAGTGCACTGCAATTGGTCCGAAGTCAGGGACTATTTTGGATATTTAGTTTGATACTGATTGCCTTGATATATAAGTTGAAACTGAATTTTTTAAGAAACGAACGTCTTTTATTTATCGTTATGTTCGTTGAACTGATTCTATTAGCCTTGGCTCGGATAATTGGTATTCCGGTCAATGGAGCCTATGGCTGGATTTCAGTAGGACCTCTGACTATTCAGCCAGCAGAATATTTGAAAATTATTATTATTTGGTATTTAGCAAACAGATTTTCCAAACAACAAGAGGATATAGCTATTTATGATTTTCAAGTTTTAACACAAAATCAGTGGCTTCCTCGTGCATTTAATGATTGGCGCTTTGTCCTCTTTGTATTGATTGGGAGCCTTGCTATTTTCCCAGATTTGGGGAATGCTACTATTCTAGCATTGGTAGCTTTGATTATGTATACAGTTAGTGGAATCGCTTATAGATGGTTTCTTGCTTTTTTTGGAATTTTAGTTGGAATTTCTGCCTTATCCTTATCACTTATTTCTTTTATAGGAGTTGATAAGTTTTCAAAAGTTCCAGTATTTGGATATGTAGCCAAGCGTTTCAGTGCTTATTTTAATCCCTTTGCTGATTTGGCAGGAGCAGGCCACCAACTTGCAAATTCCTACTTTGCCATGGTCAATGGTGGTTGGTTTGGTCTAGGTTTAGGAAATTCAATCGAAAAACGTGGCTATCTACCAGAAGCCCATACAGACTTTGTATTTTCAATTGTCATTGAAGAATTTGGCTTTGTGGGTGCCAGCTTGATTTTAGCACTTGTCTTTTTCCTCATTTTGCGAATTATCCTAGTAGGAATTCGTGCTAAGAATCCCTTTAATTCCATGATGGCGATTGGAGTTGGGGGGATGATGTTGGTACAGGTCTTTGTTAATATCGGTGGAATTTCTGGTATTATTCCTTCAACAGGGGTTACCTTCCCCTTCTTATCGCAAGGAGGGAACAGTCTCCTAGTCTTATCTGTAGCCATCGCCTTTGTCTTAAATATTGATGCAAGTGAAAAACGTGCCCAATTGTATGAGGAGTTAGAAGCTCACTCATCAAACTATATGTAGAGCTGATAGTGGAAAGGATTGCCTATGTCTCTTCAAAAATTAGAAAACTATAGTAATAAAGCTGTCGTGCAAGAAGAAGTATTGATTTTAACAGAATTGTTAGAAGATATTACTAAAAATATGCTTGCTCCAGAAACTTTTGAAAAATCATGCAGTTGAAGGAATTATCAACTCAAGAAGATTATCAAGGCTTGAACCAATTGGTTACTAGCCTTACAAATGATGAAATGGCTTATATTTCACGCTATTTCTCTATCTTGCCTCTCTTGATTAATATTTCAGAAGACGTGGATTTGGCCTATGAAATCAACCATCAAAATAATATAGATCAAGATTATCTTGGTAAATTATCAGCAACGATTAAAATGGTTGCAGAAAAAGAAAATGCGGTTGAAATTTTAGAACATTTGAATGTTGTCCCTGTTTTGACAGCCCATCCAACACAAGTGCAACGTAAGAGTATGCTGGATTTGACTAACCATATCCACACCCTCTTGCGTAAGTACCGTGATGTGAAATTAGGCTTGATTAATAAGGAAAAATGGCATAATGATCTCCGTCGTTACATTGAGATTATCATGCAGACAGACATGATTCGTGAAAAGAAATTGAAAGTTACCAATGAAATCACGAATGTTATGGAATACTACAATAGTTCATTCCTGAAAGCTGTTCCTCATTTGACTGCTGAGTACAAGCGCCTGGCTAAAAAACATGGCTTGGAGTTGAAACATCCTAAACCAATTACCATGGGAATGTGGATTGGTGGAGACCGTGATGGGAATCCCTTTGTTACAGCAGATACCTTGAAACAATCTGCCATGACTCAGTGTGAAGTCATCATGAACTACTATGATGAAAGATTTACCAACTTTATCGTGAATTCTCTCTCTCAACAAGTATTGTCAATGTCAGCAAGCAAGTCAGAGAAATGGCTCGCCAATCCAAGGATAACTCAATCTACCGTGAAAAAGAGCTTTACCGCCGTGCCTTGTTTGATATTCAATCAAAAATCCAAGCGACAAAAGCTTATCTGATTGAAGATAAGGAAGTTGGGGCTCGCTATGAAACGGCCAATGATTTTTATAAGGACTTAATTACCATTCGTGATTCCCTCTTGGAAAATAAGGGTGAAGCACTGATTTCTGGTGATTTTGTTGAGTTGATCCAGGCAGTTGAAATTTTTGGTTTCTATTTGGCATCTATTGACATGCGCCAAGATTCTAGTGTTCATGAGGCCTGCGTAGCTGAACTTTTGAAATCAGCAGGAATTCATTCGCGTTATAGCGAACTAAGTGAAGAAGAAAAATGCCAGCTTCTCTTGAAAGAATTAGAAGAAGATCCACGTATTCTTTCTGCCACTCACGTTGAAAAATCAGAGTTACTTGAAAAAGAATTGGCCATCTTTAAAGCTGCTCGTAAGTTGAAAGATAAGTTGGGTGATGATGTTATTCGTCAAACCATTATTTCACATGCAACCAGCGTATCAGATATGTTGGAATTGGCTATCTTGCTAAAAGAAGTAGGGTTAGTTGATAAAGAAAGAGCCCGTGTCCAAATCGTTCCTCTCTTTGAAACAATTGAGGACTTGGACCACTCAGAAGAAACTATGAGAGAATACCTTTCTCTTCCTCTTGCTAAGAAATGGATTGCTTCACGTAATAACTACCAAGAAATCATGCTTGGTTACTCTGATAGTAATAAAGATGGTGGCTACCTATCATCATGTTGGACCCTCTACAAGGCTCAACAACAATTGACTGCTATTGGAGATGAATTTGGCGTTAAGGTTACCTTCTTCCATGGCCGTGGTGGGACTGTCGGTCGTGGTGGTGGACCAACCTATGAAGCCATCACATCTCAACCGCTCAAGTCTATCAAGGATCGTATCCGTTTGACGGAGCAGGGTGAAGTAATTGGGAATAAATACGGTAACAAAGACGCAGCTTACTATAACCTTGAAATGCTAGTATCTGCAGCTATTAACCGTATGATTACGCAGAAGAAGAGCGACACCAATACATCCAATCGCTATGAAGCCATTATGGACCAAGTAGTAGACCGTAGTTATGATATCTACCGTGATTTAGTCTTTGGTAATGACCATTTCTATGATTATTTCTTTGAGTCAAGTCCAATTAAGGCTATTTCAAGCTTTAATATCGGTTCACGTCCAGCTGCTCGTAAGACCATTACAGAAATCGGTGGTTTGCGTGCTATTCCATGGGTCTTCTCATGGTCGCAAAGTCGTGTGATGTTCCCTGGCTGGTATGGAGTTGGTTCAAGCTTCAAAGAATTTATCGATAAAAATCCAGAGAATATCGCTATCTTACGAGATATGTATCAAAATTGGCCTTTCTTCCAATCACTTCTTTCAAACGTTGACATGGTCTTGTCAAAATCAAATATGAATATTGCTTTTGAATATGCCAAACTTTGTGAAGATGATCAAGTAAAAGCAATCTATGAGACTATTCTAAATGAATGGCAAGTTACCAAGGAAGTTATCTTGGCTATCGAAGGTTATGATGAACTTTTGGCTGAAAATCCATATCTAAAAGCAAGTTTAGATTATCGTATGCCATACTTTAATATTCTTAACTACATCCAGTTGGAGTTGATTAAACGTCAACGCCGAGGAGAATTATCAAGCGATCAAGAAATTAATCCATACAACCATCAACGGAATTGCAACAGGTCTTCGTAATTCAGGCTGATACCTATCAAACTTCCTCTTTTCTATAGGGGAAGTTTTTGAATATTTCAAAAAAATACTCAAAGAGTCTTGACAAGTAATTGAAAAATGATATAATTTAAACATTCAGAAAAGTAATCATACAAACTTTTTAGAGAGTCTGTGGTAGCTGAAAACAGATAAGTGGTGATGATGAAAATTGGGCTGGATGTTATTTAGAATTTGAAATCATAAAAATTCGGTGAGCACACCTTACAGTGCATCTCGTGATTGCGAGACAGAGCGATAGGGAAATTCCCTATAATTGAGGTGGTACCGCGCATCGACGTCCTCACACAAGTTTTTTGTGTGAGGACTTTTTTGATGGAGGTTAGTATGGAAAGAAAACGATGGCGTCGCTTGTTTATACTCAATGAAAATCAAAAAGCAAACTAGGAAGCTAGCCGCAAGCTGTACTTGAGTACGGTAAGGCGACGCTGACGTGGTTTGAAGAGATTTTCGAAGAGTATTAGATAAGTGAAGTATTTTAAAGGAATAAAAAGGAGAAATAGAATGAAAAATAAACGTTTAATTGGAATTATCGCTGCGTTAGCAGTTTTAGTAGCAGGAAGCTTGATTTACTCTTCAATGAATAAGCCAGAAGCTAAGAATGAAAAGAAAGTTGCCAAAGTTGGTGTCCTTCAATTTGTGAGCCATCCATCTCTTGATTTGATTTATAAAGGAATCCAAGACGGACTTGCGGAAGAAGGTTATAAAGATGACCAAGTTAAAATCGATTTTATGAACTCAGAAGGTGACCAAAGTAAGGTTGCGACAATGAGTAAACAATTGGTTGCAAATGGCAATGACCTTGTGGTTGGTATTGCAACACCAGCTGCTCAAGGTTTGGCTAGTGCCACAAAAGATCTACCAGTTATCATGGCCGCGATTACAGACCCAATCGGTGCTAACTTGGTCAAAGATTTGAAAAAACCAGGTGGCAACATAACAGGTGTATCTGACCACAATCCAGCTCAACAACAAGTTGAACTCATCAAGGCTCTTACACCAAATGTAAAAACAATCGGGGCCCTTTACTCAAGCAGCGAAGATAATTCCAAAACTCAAGTCGAAGAATTTAAGGCTTATGCTGAAAAAGCAGGTTTGACAGTGGAAACATTCGCAGTTCCTTCAACAAATGAAATTGCTTCAACAGTTAACGTTATGACTAGCAAGGTCGATGCTATCTGGGTTCCAATTGATAACACCATTGCATCGGGATTTCCAACGGTTGTCTCTAGTAATCAAAGTTCTAAGAAGCCAATTTATCCAAGTGCTACTGCAATGGTAGAAATAGGTGGTTTGGCATCAGTTGTAGTTGACCAACATGACCTTGGTGTGGCAACAGGTAAAATGATTGCGCAAGTCTTGAAAGGTGCAAAACCAGCCGATACCCCAGTCAATGTCTTTTCAACTGGTAAGTCAGTGATCAACAAAAAATTGGCACAAGAGCTAGGTATTACGATTCCTGAATCTGTTCTAAAAGAAGCAGGACAAGTGATCGAATAATCTACAATGGAGGAGTTGGGGTCATCTCCTCCAATTTTTTACAATAGAAAGCATATAGAAAAGGTTAAGAAACAGATGATATTATCTATTATTTCTCAAGGATTTATCTGGGCTATTCTAGGTCTGGGAATCTTTATGACATTTAGGATTTTGAACTTTCCAGATATGACGACAGAAGGTTCCTTTCCTCTTGGGGGAGCTGTTGCTGTCACTTTGATAACGAAAGGTGTGAATCCTTTTTTAGCAACTCTTATTGCTGTAGGAGCAGGTTGTTTGGCTGGTATGGCAACAGGACTTCTTTATACAAAAGGGAAGATCCCAACCTTGCTCTCAGGGATTTTGGTGATGACTTCCTGTCACTCTATCATGCTCTTGATTATGGGACGTGCAAATTTAGGATTGCTTGGAACCAAGCAAATCCAGGATGTTTTGCCTTTTGACTCGGATTTGAATCAACTTTTGACAGGTCTCATCTTTGTGAGTATTGTTATTGCTCTCATGCTCTTTTTCTTGGATACCAAACTCGGACAAGCCTATATTGCTACAGGTGACAATCCTGATATGGCTAGAAGTTTCGGGATTCATACTGGACGCATGGAGCTCATGGGATTGGTCTTATCAAATGGTGTGATTGCTCTTGCAGGTGCTCTCATTGCCCAGCAAGAAGGTTATGCTGATGTATCTCGAGGAATCGGGGTTATCGTTGTAGGTCTTGCAAGTTTGATTATTGGAGAAGTTATCTTCAAGAGTTTGAGCTTGGCAGAACGTCTGGTTACCATCGTTGTAGGTTCTATCGCCTATCAATTCTTAGTGTGGGCGGTTATCGCTCTTGGCTTTAATACAAGTTACCTTCGTTTATACAGTGCCGTGATTTTGGCAGTCTGTCTCATGATTCCAACATTTAAGCAAACAATCTTGAAAGGAGCCAAGTTAAGCAAATGACAGCAATTGTAGAATTAAAAAATGCAACCAAAATCGTTAAAAATGGCTTTGATGAAGAAAAGATTATTTTAAATGATGTTTCCTTAGAAATTTTTGAACAGGACTTTATCACGATTTTAGGTGGAAATGGTGCTGGGAAATCAACTCTCTTTAACACTATTGCAGGAACCTTGTCATTAACCAGTGGAACTATTCGTATCTTGGGTGAAGATGTTACCAAGTTTTCACCAGAGAAGCGTGCCAAGTACTTGTCTCGTGTTTTCCAAGATCCCAAGATGGGAACAGCTCCTCGTATGACGGTTGCTGAAAATCTTTTAATTGCCAAGTTTCGTGGTGAAAAGCGTGGATTGTTACCACGACGCTTGACTAGCTATAAGGATGAGTTTCAGGCAACCATTGAAAGTAGGGAATGGTCTTGAGAGACATTTGAATACACCGATTGAGTTCTTATCTGGTGGGCAAAGACAGGCTTTGAGTCTCTTGATGGCAACCTTGAAGCGTCCTGAATTACTCTTGTTAGACGAGCATACTGCAGCCCTTGATCCAAAGACAAGTGTGGCCCTCATGGAATTGACAGATGAATTTGTCAAGAAAGATCAGTTGACAGCTCTTATGATTACCCACCATATGGAAGATGCTCTTAAGTATGGCAATCGCTTGATTGTCATGAAAGAAGGACGGGTTATCCAAGATTTGAAACAAGAAGAAAAAGCAAAAATGAAAATCTCTGATTATTATCAACTCTTTGAATAAAGTAGGGAAAATGAGTGAAATGGTTTACTTTTTTTCTGAAATAAAGTATACTATATAAAGTAAACTATGATAACATGGAGGTATTGTGTATGGTTGACAAACAAGTCATTGAAGAAATCAAAAACAATGCCAACATTGTGGAAGTCATAGGAGATGTGATTTCTTTACAAAAGGCAGGACGGAACTATCTAGGGCTCTGTCCTTTTCATGGTGAAAAAACACCTTCTTTCAACGTTGTAGAGGATAAGCAGTTTTATCACTGTTTTGGTTGTGGTCGCTCGGGTGATGTCTTTAAGTTCATCGAGGAGTACCAAGGGGTTCCCTTTATGGAGGCTGTCCAAATTTTAGGTCAGCGTGTTGGGATAGAGGTGGAAAAACCGCTTTATAGTGAGCAGAGGCCAGCCTCGCCTCACCAAGCTCTTTATGATATGCACGAAGATGCTGCCAAATTTTATCATGCTATTCTCATGACAACAACCATGGGGGAGGAGGCCAGAAATTACCTTTATCAGCGTGGTTTGACAGATGAAGTGCTCAAACATTTTCGGATTGGTTTAGCACCTCCAGAACGAAACTATCTCTACCAGCGTTTGTCTGGTCAGTATCGTGAAGAGGATTTCCTAGATTCAGGGCTATTTTACCTCTCAGATGCTAATCAATTTGTAGACACCTTTCACAATCGCATCATGTTTCCCCTGACAAATGATCAGGGAAAGGTTATTGCCTTCTCAGGTCGTATCTGGCAGAAAACGGATTCACAAACTTCTAAGTATAAAAATAGCCGATCAACTGCAATTTTTAACAAAAGTTACGAATTATATCATATGGATAGGGCAAAAAAATCTTCTGGAAAAGCCAGTGAGATTTACCTGATGGAAGGATTCATGGATGTCATTGCAGCCTATCGGGCTGGAATCGAAAACGCTGTCGCATCTATGGGAACGGCCTTGAGTCGTGAGCATGTTGAGCATCTGAAAAGGTTAACCAAGAAGTTGGTTCTTGTTTACGATGGCGATAAGGCTGGGCAAGCTGCGACATTGAAAGCACTGGATGAAATTGGCGATATGCCTGTGCAGATCGTCAGCATGCCTGATAACTTGGACCCAGATGAGTATCTACAAAAAAATGGACCAGAAGACTTGGCCTATCTATTAACAAAAACTCGTATTAGTCCGATTGAGTTCTATATTCACCAGTATAAGCCTGAAAATAGTGAAAATCTGCAGGCTCAGATTGAGTTTATTGAAAAAATAGCTCCCTTGATTGTTCAAGAAAAGTCTATCACTGCTCAAAATAGCTATATTCATATTTTAGCTGACAGTCTGGCATCTTTTGATTATACCCAGATTGAGCAGATTGTTAATGAGAGTCGACAGGCGCAAAGGCAGAATCGCATGGAAGGGATTTCCAGGCCGACGCCAATCACCATGCCTGTCACCAAGCAGTTATCGGCTATTATGAGAGCAGAAGCCCATCTACTTTATCGAATGATGGAATCTCCTCTTGTTTTGAACGATTATAGTTTGCGAGAAGATTTTGCATTTGACACACCTGAATTTCAGGTCTTATATGACTTGCTTGGTCAGTATGGCAATCTTCCTCCAGAAGTTTTAGCAGAACAGACAGAGGAAGTTGAAAGAGCTTGGTATCAAGTTTTAGCTCAGGATTTACCTGCTGAGATGTCTCCGCAGGAACTAAGTGAAGTAGAAATGACTCGAAATAAGGCTCTCTTGAATCAGGACAATATGAGAATCAAAAAGAAGGTGCAGGAAGCTAGCCATGTAGGAGATACCGACACAGCCCTAGAAGAATTGGAACGTTTAATTTCCCAAAAGAGAAGAATGGAGTAATAATGGCAACAAAACAAAAAGAAGTAACAACATTTGACGTACAAGTAGCAGAATTTATTCGTAATCATAAGCAAAAAGGGACAGCAACAGATGATGAAAATCAATGCTAGTCTGGTGATTCCTTTTACCTTGGACGCTGATGGGATTGAGGATCTCTTGCAACGGATTCAGGATGCAGGGATTTCTATCACAGATAACGAAGGAAATCCAAGTGCGCGTGTTCTTAGCAATGAAGAAGAACCAGAACTCAGCGATGAGGACTTGATTGGTTCAACTTCGGCTAAGGTCAATGACCCTGTCCGTATGTACTTGAAAGAGATTGGTGTCGTTCCTCTCTTGACCAATGAAGAGGAAAAAGAATTGGCACTGGCTGTTGAAGCTGGCGATATCGAAGCCAAACAACGTCTTGCGGAAGCCAACCTTCGTTTGGTGGTTTCTATTGCCAAACGCTATGTTGGTCGTGGTATGCAGTTTCTTGACTTGATTCAAGAAGGGAACATGGGCTTGATGAAGGCGGTTGACAAGTTTGACTATTCTAAAGGGTTCAAGTTTTCAACTTATGCAACTTGGTGGATTCGTCAGGCCATCACTCGTGCTATTGCGGATCAAGCTCGTACCATCCGTATCCCAGTCCACATGGTTGAAACCATCAATAAATTGGTTCGTGAACAGCGTAACCTCCTTCAAGAATTGGGTCAAGACCCAACACCAGAGCAAATCGCTGAACGTATGGATATGACTCCTGACAAAGTGCGTGAAATCTTGAAGATTGCCCAAGAACCAGTATCTCTTGAAACACCAATCGGTGAAGAAGATGATAGCCATCTTGGAGACTTTATTGAAGATGAAGTGATTGAAAATCCAGTGGACTATACGACTCGTATCGTCTTACGTGAGCAGTTGGATGAGGTCTTGGATACTCTTACAGATCGTGAAGAAAATGTCCTACGTCTACGTTTTGGACTAGATGATGGTAAAATGCGTACCCTTGAAGATGTGGGTAAAGTCTTTAACGTGACTCGCGAGCGTATCCGTCAGATTGAAGCTAAGGCTTTGAGAAAACTACGTCAACCAAGTCGCAGCAAACCGCTTCGTGATTTTATTGAAGACTAAGAGTGAGGATAAATATGGCTTATACAGAAGAGCAAATTGAAAACATCAAAACACGAATTTTATCAGCCTTGGAAGAAGTCATCGACCCTGAGTTGGGAATCGATATTGTAAATCTTGGTTTAATTTATGAGATTCGTTTTGACGGTGACACAGGGCAAACAGAGATTGATATGACTTTGACAACTATGGGTTGTCCCCTAGCTGACCTTTTGACAGACCAGATTTATGATGCCATGACAGAGGTGCCAGAAGTAACGGATACTGAGGTCAAATTAGTATGGTATCCAGCCTGGACCGTTGAAAAAATGAGTCGCTATGCACGCATTGCCCTAGGCATTAAGTAAACATATAAAAGTATGTGAGAGACCGTTGGAAAAGCAAGGAAATTTACCCTTGTTTTCCTCTAGTCTCTCCTTTCTTTTGCTGATTTTATTCAAAGAAAATGATATAATAGTAGTTATGAAAAAAAAGAAATTACGAATCAATATGTTGAGTTCAAGTGAGAAAGTAGCAGGACAAGGAGTTTCAGGTGCCTACCGTGAATTAGTTCGTCTTCTTCACCGTGATGCCAAGGACCAATTGATTGTTACAGAAAATCTTCCAATCGAGGCAGATGTGACTCACTTTCATACAATTGATTTCCCCTATTATTTATCAACCTTCCAAAAGAAGCGCTCAGGGAGGAAAATTGGCTATGTACATTTCTTGCCTGATACACTTGAGGGGAGTTTGAAAATTCCATTTTTCTTAAAGGGAATTGTCAAACGTTATGTATTTTCTTTTTACAACCGGATGGAGCACTTGGTTGTGGTCAATCCTATGTTTATTGAGGATTTGGTGGCAGCTGGTATTCCACGTGAAAAAGTGACCTATATTCCTAATTTTGTCAACAAGGAAAAATGGCATCCTCTACCACAAGAAGAGATAGTCAGACTGCGAACAGAGCTAGGTATTAGTGATAATCAGTTTATCGTAGTAGGTGCTGGTCAAGTTCAGAAACGTAAAGGGATTGATGACTTTATCCGTCTGGCTGAGGAATTGCCTCAGATTACCTTTATCTGGGCTGGTGGTTTCTCTTTTGGTGGTATGACAGATGGTTATGAACGCTATAAGAAAATTATGGACAATCCCCCTAAAAATTTAATGTTTCCAGGTATTGTATCGCCAGAGCGTATGCGCGAATTGTATGCCCTAGCGGATCTTTTCTTGTTACCTAGTTACAATGAGCTCTTTCCTATGACTATCCTAGAAGCTGCCAGTTGTGAAGCTCCTATTATGTTGCGTGATTTGGATCTCTATAAGGTGATTTTGGAGGGAAATTATCGGGCGACAGCAGATAGAGAAGAGATGAAAGAAGCTATTCTGGAATATCAAGCGAATCCTGCTGCCTTAAAAGATTTGAAAGAAAAAGCTAAGAATATTTCTAGAGAGTATTCTGAAGAGCATCTGTTGCAAATCTGGTTGGACTTTTATGAGAAACAAGCCGCTTTAGGGAGAAAGTAAAAAGTGAGGTAATCTATGCGAATTGGTTTATTTACAGATACCTATTTTCCTCAGGTTTCTGGTGTTGCGACCAGTATTCGAACTCTGAAAACAGAACTTGAAAAGCAGGGGCATGTTGTTTTTATCTTTACGACGACGGATAAGGATGTCAATCGCTATGAAGATTGGCAAATTATCCGCATTCCAAGTGTTCCTTTTTTTGCTTTTAAAGACCGTCGTTTTGCCTATCGAGGTTTCAGCAAGGCGCTTGAAATTGCTAAACAGTATCAACTGGATGTTATCCATACTCAGACAGAATTTTCTCTTGGCTTGTTGGGGATTTGGATTGCGCGTGAATTGGAAATTCCCGTCATTCATACCTATCACACCCAGTATGAAGACTATGTCCATTATATTGCCAAGGGTTTTCTGATTCGTCCGAGTATGGTCAAGTATCTGGTCAGAGGTTTCCTGCACGATGTGGATGGGGTTGTTTGCCCTAGTGAGATTGTTCGTGACTTGCTAGCTGACTATAAGGTCAAGATTGAAAAACGCGTCATTCCGACTGGGATTGAATTAGCCAAGTTTGAGCGTCCAGAAATTAAGCAGGAAAATTTGAAAGAACTGCGTAGTAAACTAGGGATTCAAGATGACGAACAGATGTTGCTGAGTCTTTCTAGAATTTCCTATGAAAAAAATATTCAAGCAGTATTGGCAGCCTTTGCAGAAGTTCTGAAGAAGAAGACAAGGTCAAATTGGTGGTAGCGGGTGATGGTCCTTATCTGGATGACCTCAAAGAGCAAGCCCAGAAACTAGAGATTCAAGACTCCGTTATCTTTACAGGGATGATTGCTCCTAGTGAGACGGCTCTTTACTATAAGGCGGCAGATTTCTTCATCTCGGCATCGACAAGTGAAACGCAGGGTTTGACATACTTGGAAAGCTTAGCTAGTGGAACGCCTGTCATTGCTCACGGAAATCCTTATCTGGACAATCTTATCAGTGATAAAATGTTTGGAACCTTGTATTACGGTGAACATGATTTGGCTGGAGCTATTTTAGAGGCTCTAATTGCAACGCCAGATATGAATGAGCATACCTTATCAGAAAAACTATACGAGATTTCTGCTGAGAACTTTGGAAAACGGGTGCATGAATTTTATCTGGATGCCATTATTTCAAATAATTTCGAGAAAGATTTAGCCAAAGATGACACGGTCAGTCAGCGTATTTTTAAAACAGTTTTGTATCTACCGCAACAGGTGGTTGCTGTACCCGTAAAAGGCTCTAGACGGATGCTAAAGGCATCAAAAACACAGCTGATTAGCATGAGAGATTATTGGAAAGACCGTGAAGAATAGAAAGAGGAAAAGCTATGAAAAAACAATTAATGAGAAGTGGTCGTGATAAAAAGATTGCTGGTGTTTGTGCCGGGGTGGCCTATTATCTAGATATGGATCCGACTATTGTTCGAGTTATTTGGGGTGTCCTTGCTTGCTGTTACGGAGCTGGAATTGTAGCTTATATCATTTTATGGATTATTGCACCAGTAGCAAGTGACTATTGAAAACTAGCTCAATTCATGCTAAGATAATAGAAAATAGAATGTAACGAAGGAGATAAAAATGGCATTTGGAGATAATGGAAAACGTAAAAAAACTATGTTTGAGAAATTAACCTTGCTTATCGTGCTTATCATGTTAGTAGCAAGTATTTTGGGAATTTTTGCAACTGCAATTGGTGCCCTCAGTAATCTATAAAATAGATTCAAGAAAATTTTGTGACTGGGATTTCCCAGCCCTTTTTTAAAGTGAGAAGAAAAAATGAGTATGTTTTTAGATACAGCCAAGATCAAGGTCAAGGCTGGTAATGGTGGTGATGGCATGGTTGCCTTTCGCCGTGAAAAATATGTCCCTAATGGCGGTCCTTGGGGTGGTGATGGTGGTCGTGGAGGAAATGTGGTCTTCGTTGTAGACGAAGGTTTGCGTACCTTGATGGATTTCCGCTACAATCGTCATTTCAAGGCTGATTCTGGTGAAAAAGGAATGACCAAAGGGATGCATGGTCGTGGTGCAGAGGATCTTAGAGTTCGAGTACCACAAGGTACAACTGTTCGTGATGCAGAGACTGGCAAGATCTTGACAGATTTGATTGAACACGGTCAAGAATTTATTGTAGCCCACGGTGGTCGCGGTGGTCGTGGAAATATTCGCTTTGCGACACCAAAAAATCCTGCACCTGAAATCTCTGAAAATGGGGAACCAGGTCAGGAACGTGAGTTACAATTGGAACTAAAAATCTTGGCAGATGTTGGTTTAGTAGGTTTTCCCATCTGTTGGGAAATCAACACTTTTAAGTGTTATTACCTCAGCTAAACCTAAAATTGGTGCCTACCACTTTACCACTATTGTGCCAAATTTAGGTATGGTTCGTACCCAATCAGGTGAATCCTTTGCAGTAGCTGATTTACCAGGTTTGATTGAAGGTGCTAGTCAAGGTGTTGGTTTGGGAACCCAGTTCCTCCGTCACATCGAGCGTACACGTGTCATACTTCACATCATTGATATGTCAGCTAGCGAAGGACGTGATCCTTATGAGGATTATCTTGCTATTAACAAGGAGTTGGAGTCATACAATCTTCGTCTCATGGAGCGTCCACAGATTATCGTAGCCAATAAGATGGATATGCCTGAGAGTCAGGAAAATCTTGCAGAATTTAAGAAAAAATTAGCTGAAAACTACGATGAATTTGAAGAGTTGCCAGCCATTTTCCCAATATCTGGTTTAACCAAGCAAGGGCTGGCAACGCTTTTGGATGCGACAGCTGAATTGTTAGATAAGACACCAGAATTCTTGCTCTACGACGAGTCAGATATGGAGGAAGAAGCTTACTACGGCTTTGACGAGGAAGAAAAAGCCTTTGAAATTAGCCGTGATGACGATGCGACATGGGTACTGTCTGGTGAAAAACTCATGAAACTCTTTAATATGACTAACTTTGATCGTGATGAATCTGTCATGAAATTTGCTCGTCAGCTTCGTGGTATGGGGGTTGATGAAGCCCTTCGTGCGCGTGGTGCTAAGGATGGGGACTTGGTCCGCATTGGTAAATTTGAGTTTGAATTTGTAGACTAGGAGACTGGCATGGGAGATAAACCGATATCTTTCCGAGATGCGGATGGTAATTTTGTTTCCGCCGCAGATGTTTGGAATGAAAAGAAATTGGAAGAACTATTTAATCGTCTCAATCCAAATCGTGCCCTGAGATTGGCACGAACTAAAAAAGACAATCCATCTTAAATACGTAAGATAAAACTCCAATTATCAGTCAAGTTAACTGTAACAAATAGAAGATAAGATCAAGAAAGGGCAAAATTTGTCCTTTCTTTTTGTATGCTTATACTCTTCGAAAATTTCTTCAAACGATGTCAGCGTCGCCTTACCGTACTCAAGTACAGCTTGCGGCTAGCTTCCTAGTTTGCTTTTTGATTTTAATTGAGTATCAGTTATAGTAGAGTGGAATAGAATATGGACAAATAGATTAGGGAATTCAAATCAAATGTCTAACAAGGCTCTAGAAGTTATGTTATTCTATTCTAGATTCAAAAAACGCTATACTTTTTCTGTTGAAAAAAAGAATTTTTTTACAAAAATATGAGTTGGTTATTTAGTTTATTTATGCTATAATAGGAACAATTATTTTTAGGAGGTGTCAGTATGTCTTATTTGTTTGAGATATTACCGAGTTTATTGAGCGGTGCAAGCATGACTTTACAGGTGTTTGCACTGGTCTTGATTTTTTCTATTCCTTTGGGCGTTTTGATTGCCTTTGCCTTGCAAGTCCATTGGAAGCTCCTCCATCATCTGATTAACATTTATATCTGGATTATGCGGGGCACACCCTTGCTCTTACAATTGATCTTTATCTATTATGTGCTCCCAAGTATTGGGATTCGTTTGGATCGCCTTCCTGCGGCCATTATTGCCTTTGTTCTAAATTATGCGGCTTACTTTGCTGAAATCTTCCGTGGGGGAATTGATACCATTCCTAAAGGTCAATATGAAGCTGCTAAGGTTTTGAAGTTTAGTCCCTTTGACACAGTTCGCTATATTATATTACCTCAGGTAACCAAGATTGTTCTTCCTAGTGTCTTTAATGAAGTTATGAGTTTGGTCAAGGATACCTCTCTGGTCTATGCTCTAGGTATTTCTGACCTTATCTTGGCTAGTCGAACAGCTGCCAACCGTGATGCTAGCCTGGTTCCTATGTTCTTGGCAGGAGCCATTTACTTGATTTTGATTGGTATTGTGACCATTCTTGCCAAAAAAGTTGAGAAGAAGTATAGTTACTATAGATAGGAGGCAGCCATGTTAGAATTACGAAATATCAATAAGGGATTTTGGTGAAAAAGCAAATTTTTGTCCAATTTTCAGTCTAAGAATTCCTGAAAAAGCAAATCCTGGCTATCGTTGGGACCTTCTGGTGGAGGTAAGACAACCCTCTTACGTATGCTTGCGGGTCTTGAAACCATTGATTCAGGGCAAATCTTTTTATAATGGAGAACCTTTAGAACTGGATGAATTGGAGAAGAGGAATCTACTGGGATTTGTCTTCCAAGATTTTTCAACTGTTCCCTCATTTATCAGTTTCTAGATAATTTGACCTTATCACCTGTGAAAAACCATGGGGAATGAAGCAGGAAGAGGCTGAGCAGAAGGCGCGAGGGCTTTTTGGAACAGTTAGGACTGGCTGGTCATGCAGACGCCTATCCCTTCTCACTATCTGGTGGGCAAAAGCAACGGGTGGCCTTGGCGCGTGCTATGATGATTGACCCAGAAATCATTGGCTACGATGAACCAACTTCTGCTCTGGATCCAGAATTGCGCTTGGAAGTGGAAAAACTGATCTTGCAAAATAGGGAACTTGGCATGACGCAGATTGTCGTTACCCACGATTTACAGTTCGCTGAAAATATCGCAGATCAGATTCTCAAGGTTGAGCCCAAGTAGGAGGTGCCAATGACTAATAAGAAAATTGCTTTAGTATTGGTTTCTCTCCTGACACTCTTTTTAACAGCTTGTACTCAGAAGGCTAGTGATCCAAAGCAGGATAACTGGGATAAATATCAAGAGCAGGGGACTATTACTATTGGTTTTGATAATACCTTCGTACCTATGGGATTTGAAGAAAAGAATGGACAGTATACAGGCTTTGATATTGACTTAGCACAAGCTGTCTCTGAAAAATTGGGTTTTAAGGTGCAATTTCAGCCAATTGACTGGAATATGAAGGAGACGGAACTGCAAAATGGAACCATAGACGCCATCTGGAATGGTTATTCTGCGACTGATGAACGCCGAGAGAAAGTTGTCTTTAGCATTCCTTATATGGAAAATCAGCAGGTTTTGGTTGCTAAGAAAAGCCAGCAGATTCATTCGGTAGAGGATATGAAGGATAAGACCTTGGGAGCGCAAGCCGGTTCATCTGGTTATCTTGACTTTGAGGCCCAGCCAGATTTACTGAAAAATCGTGTCAAAGACCAGAAGGCTAATCAGTACCAGAGTTTTAATGAGGCCTTGATTGATTTGAAAAATGACCGGATTGATGCTTTGTTGATTGACCGAGTGTATGCTAATTATTACCTCCAGTCTGAAGGGATATTAAATGACTATAATGTCTTTTCAGCAGGATTTGAAAGTGAATCTTTTGCAGTCGGAGTCAGGCCTGCTGACAAAAGATTACTCCAAGATTTAAACCAAGCCTTTATCGCACTATACCAAGAAGGAAAGTTCCAAGAAATCAGTCAGAAATGGTTTGGAGAAGATGTAGCAACCAAAGAAGTGAAAAGTAGAGATTGAGTTTTTACGGCTCTATAATATTTGTAGTGGGTAAATCCCCTATGGATATTATGGAGCCTATTTTGTTGTAGAAAAAAAGTCCCATAAGATCTATAATGAAAAGCAACCAAACCATCATTAGAAAGAATCCTATGGAACAATTACATTTTATCACAAAATTACTAGACATTAAAGACCCAAATATCCAAATTATGGATGTCATTAATAGGAATACCCACAAGGAAATCATCGCTAAACTGGACTACGACGCTCCATCTTGTCCTGAGTGTGGAAGTCAAATGAAGAAATATGACTTCCAAAAACCGTCTAAGGTTCCTTACCTTGAAACGACTGGTATGCCTACTAGAATTCTCCTTAGAAAACGTCGATTCAAGTGCTATCATTGCTCGAAAATGATGGTAGCTGAGACTTCTCTCGTCAAGAAGAATCACCAAATCCCTCGTATCATCAACCAAAAGATTGCCCAGAAGCTAATTGAGAAGACTTCTATGACCGATATTGCCCGTCAGCTGTCTATTTCAACTTCAACTGTTATTCGCAAGCTCAATGACTTCTGTTTTAAGTCTGATTTTTCTTACCTCCCTGAGATTATGTCCTGGGACGAATATGCCTTCACTAAGGGAAAGATGAGTTTCATTGCTCAAGATTTTGATAAGCTCAATATTATCACTGTTCTTGAGGGTAGAACACAAACTATCATAAGAAATCATTTTCTGCGCTACAATCGCTCTGTTCGTTGTCAGGTGAAAATCATTACTATGGATATGTTTAGTCCTTACTATGACTTGGCTAAACATCTTTTTCCGTATGCCAAAATCGTTCTAGATCGCTTCCACATTGTACAACATCTTAGCCGTGCTATGAGTCGTGTTCGTGTCCAAATCATGAAGCAATTTGAGCGAAAATCTCATGAATATAAGGCTATCAAGCGCTACTGGAAACTCATTCAACAGGATAGCCGTAAACTGAGTGATAAGCGATTTTATCGCCCTACTTTTCGCATGCACTTAACCAATAAAGAGATTATTGACAAGCTTTTGAGCTATTCAGAAGACTTGAAACACCACTATCATCTCTATCAACTCTTGCTTTTTCACTTTCAGAATAAGGAACCGGAGAAATTTTTCGGACTCATTGAGGAAAATCTAAAGAAAGTTCATCCTCTTTTTAAGACTGTCTTTAAAACCTTTCTAAAGGACAAAGAGAAAATCGTCAATGCCCTTCAGTTACCCTAGTCTAATGCCAAATTAGAAGCAACCAATAATCTCATCAAACTTATCAAACGCAATGCCTTTGGTTTTCGGAACTTTGAAAACTTCAAAAAACGGATTTTTATCGCTCTGAATATCAAAAAAGAAAGGACGAAATTTGTCCTTTCTCGAGCTTAGCTTTTCTTCAACCCACTACAGTTGACAAAGAGCCGTTTTTACTCAGTCTCTTTTGACATCAAAAAACCTCTGGCAAGTACCAGAGGATAAGAGATTATTTCATTGTTGGGAAGAGTAATACGTCACGGATAGTAGTTGTATCAGTGAGGAGCATGCAGAGACGGTCGATACCGATTCCCAAACCACCTGTTGGTGGCATACCGTATTCAAGGGCCTCGATGTAGTCATAGTCGATGCCTGTTGCTTCATCGTCACCAAGTTCTTTGGCTTTAGCTTGGGCTTCAAAACGGCTAAGTTGGTCGATTGGGTCGTTCAATTCAGTAAAGGCATTACCGTACTCCTTAGTCATGATGAAGAGCTCGAAACGGTCAGTAAAGCGTTCGTCTTCAGGATTCTTCTTAGCGAGTGGAGATACAGCTACTGGATGGCCATAGACAAAGGTTGGTTGGATCAAGGTTTCTTCAACAAACTCTTCAAAGAAGGCATTGATAATGTGACCAACCTCAGTGTAGTGTTTCTCAACTGGAACTTTCTTCTCAGCAGCGATAGCTTTGGCTTCCTCGAAAGTCATGTCTTGCCAGAAATCTACACCAGTAATTTCCTTGATAGCATCCACCATGTGAACACGCTTAAATGGTTCATTGATTTTGATTTCAGTTCCTTGGTAGTTAACTGGGCCTTCGCCTTTGACAGCTTTAGCAGCATGTTGGATAATGCCTTCCGTCAAGTCCATGATGTCTTGGAAGTCTGCATAAGCTTGGTAGACTTCGATAGAAGTAAATTCAGGGTTATGAGTAGCATCCATTCCTTCGTTACGGAAGATACGGCCAATTTCATAAACGCGTTCCATACCACCTACGATTAGGCGTTTCAAGTGAAGCTCAGTCGCGATACGAAGCACCATGTCAATGTTTTGGGCATTGTGGTGAGTGATAAATGGACGGGCAGAAGCACCACCAGCTTCGTTATGAAGAACAGGTGTTTCCACTTCAAGGAAACCTTTTTGATCAAGGTAACGACGGATTTCAGAAATGATTTTTGAACGAGTGACAAAGCGCTCAAAGCTTTCACGGTTAGAAATCAAGTCAAGGTAACGTTTACGGTAAATTGTTTCAACGTCTGTCAAACCATGGAATTTCTCTGGTAGAGGACGAAGAGCCTTAGACAAGTGTGTGATGTGAGTAGCCTTGATAGAGAGTTCTCCCATATCTGTACGCATCACTTCGCCTTCGACACCAAGGAAGTCACCAAGGTCTGCTTTTTTGAAGATTTCATAGTTTTCTTCACCGACAGCATCCTTACGAACGTAGATCTGGATTTGACCTTCGCGGTCTTGAAGGTGGGCAAAACCTACTTTACCTTTACCACGTTTGGTTACCAAGCGTCCTGCGATAGTAGCTGTTTCGTTTTTATCGTGTAATTGTTCTTTATCGAGATCAGCAAATTTATCTTTTAATTCTTGTGAATTTGCAGTGCGTTCAAAGCGTTTTCCGAAAGGATCAATTCCTTGTTCACGGAGCGCAGCCATTTTTTCACGGCGAACGATCTGCTGGTCATTTAGTTCTTCCATATGTTCTGTTGACATGGGATCCTCCTAGTTTTACTCAAAATTGAATACGATGAGTCATTTTTTGCGATACTCCCATTTTATCATAAATAAGCAAGAAATTCACGGATAATCTTTCAAAACTAAAAAGAACTTGACGCTATAATCAAGTCCTGTTATTGATAGGAAGTATCATTCCAAGTATCGAGAGTAAATGTTTCAAAATCATGGGTTTCTAGAATGGTCAGGCTGGCATTTGCTAGACCACCATCTTTACGAAGAAGTGGTTCTTTATAGCCTAAAAGAGTACGAAGACTGGCAGTAAGATTGGCACCGTGACCGACAATTAGAATACGCTCAGCCGGACTATCTTTTAATGATTTGATAAATTGGATGGTCCGTTGCGTGGTGCTATAGAGGGATTCGGCTCCAAACATTTGAGTGTCCAATTGAGCAAGATTAGATCGAAAAGCTTTGATTTGTTGTGGGTAAATAGCTTCCAAGGTTGCAATTTTCAAACCTTCCAACTTCCCCAACTGCCATTCACGGAGATTAGGAACACTTTCTAAAGGACAGGGCGTTTTGAGTTGACTTTGGATAATCTCGGCAGATCTGACCGCTCGAGGTAAATCACTTGAATAAATCTGATCAAAAGGAATTTCCTTGAGATATTGGCCAAGTTGTTTTAGGGTTTTAATGGATTCAGGAAGAAGGGGAGAATCACCACTAGCACCTTGAAAACGGCCTTCTTGGTTCCAGACTGTACGACCGTGGCGGACAAAGTAGAGTTTCATTCTTGGTTGCCCTCCAAAATATCTACAAAGTCAGCCTTTACAAAGCTAGCCAAGTCTTGGGGAGCAACGATAATGCTGTGACCAATTTCCCCAGCAGAGACAATCATTTGATCCAAGTCTAGAGCAATTTTATCGATAAAAATGGGATAATTGTGTTTCTGACGAATTCCGACAGGATTATTAGCTCCATGAATGTAACCAGTTGTTTTTTCCAAGTCCTTTTGTGGAATCATGCTCACTTTTTTATTGCCAGAAATTTTGGCTAGTTTCTTTTCAGACAAGTGTTGAGTGATAGGCACAATTCCGATAATCGGTCCTGTTTTATCTCCCAAAAGCGCCAAGGTTTTGAAAATCTGATCTCGTTCATAACCTTGAGGTAGCTCTCCTTCCAGGGCATTGATTTGAATCCCCTGATGTGGGATACCTGCTTTAGATAGGATTTGTTCCACCAATGTTTTTTTGATTTTAACTTTTTTTGCCATTATTTATACTTATCCTCCAATTGGCTCATCCAAATACCAAGCCAGATTCCCAGTGCAAAGAAGAAGGCGATGATGACATAACCGACAAGTGAAAGGCCTGTGTATTGGATACTTTCAGCGTTTCCTGCATTTGGAATCAAGATCAAAAGAGTACTTGATAAGACGATTCCGATGATGAAATGATAGACTCGTGAGTGGTAGTTATTTAAGGCATAATCCATCAATTTTGAAAAAATAATGAGAGTTGCACCTGCCCCGATTCCAATCGGGAAGAAGGTTCCCAAGAGGTCAAAGGTTTTAAAACCAGTCAACATAGGAGCATAGAGACCCAAAATCAAAAGTAGATTTGATGGGCTGAGGCCAGGAACCAATACACCAAGAGCCAGCAGTGCACCTGCTAGGACGAAATTAAGAAAGCTGGCATTTAAGGTTCCAACAACAAAATTTAAGGCATAGAGTCCTAGTCCAGAAATGATAAAGGTTGCCCAAAACCAAGCTAAATCAATCTTGTCTCGGTTAGATTCTCGAGTTGATTCTTTGAGAAGGCTAGGAACTGTACCAATGATGGCACCCGCAAAGCTCCATAAGACAAAGACCTGATAATTTTCAAGCAGGTATTCAATCGGGTAGGAAAATAAGCCGATTCCCAGAAGCATACCGATGGCAACTGGAATAAAGTACAAAACATTTTCTTTAAAGTCCTTAAAGGGGTGGGCCAGAAAGCCAATCATCCGTTCGTAAATTCCTAAGATTGCTGCTAGAACCCCTCCGGAAATTCCCGGTAGGATAAATCCAAGAGCAATGACAATCCCTTTAATAAGGCGTGCTAACCATGAGAGCATATTTTTCCTCCAACTATTTCTATTTCAAAAAATCCTTACTATATTGTATCACAATCAAACACAAAAAGAAAAAGCAAATGATAAACAAATGCTTTTAAGGTTTTAAAAAGAGTTTTCTAAAGGTTTCTTCTTTGTTTTTTAAGGAAGAAATGACGTTGATATCCAAATCGTGATCAAAGCCAGCAATTTTTCCTTTAGAAGTGTACTGGTGGATGTCGTAATCTAAGTCCGTATTAGGTTTGCTTTCGAAAAATCCGGTATTTGAACCATAGGAAGGAATCCAAACAGACGTAAATTTGCCTGTATCAATACTGTGTTCTTCCATGAAGTAGACACCAACGTAGATTCCGATGTTTTTAGCACCAAGTGATTCTAGCTTTGCTCGAAAGGCTTCAACACCCTCGTTCATATTGGACATGGTTTTTTCTTCCACGTCTAGCCAATAGTAACTAGGGCTGTATGGTGAAGAGGCGTTATAAAAAACTTCAGCGGCTTTTTCCATTTCTTGGATACTTTTTCCAGCTAAATAAGCATAGACACCAACTGGGACATTTCGTTTTTGAAACTCCGTGATATGGGTTTTAAAGGCCTTATCTACCCCATTAACAAAGGCAGCATCGTTCTCTTTGGACGTTTGAGCGCCACTATGGACGCGAACAATAGCTCCAGAAATGTTTTGGGACAGAGTATCGTAATTAATTTCCTCAGGACGCTGCCAACCAGAAACATCAATTACCGGTTTATCTATATTGTGTAGCGCTTGTGTTTCTACTTGCGCGATATTTGACTTTGTTTTTACAGGATGGTCCTCAAAACGAGGGCGATTCAGGATTAAAATGAAAATCATAATCCCAAAAAAACCAAATAAAATAAGCGGATTAATTTTCTTTCTCATATCTCATAATTCTACCTTAAAAATGAAAAAAAATCAAAAAAAATACTCAAAAAATGGGTTAAGAAAAGGACTTTGGAGCATTTTTTCATTCAAGGGAGCGGAATGATTTGAAATATGGTATAATAAAAGGGAATTTCTAGAGAAAAGAGAAGATTATGTCAAATTATGCCATTATTTTAGCAGCGGGTAAAGGGACTCGCATGAAATCTGATTTGCCAAAAGTTTTGCACAAAGTTGCGGGTATTTCTATGTTGGAACATGTTTTCCGTAGTGTGGGAGCTATCCAACCTGAAAAGACAGTAACAGTTGTCGGACACAAGGCAGAATTGGTTGAGCAGGTCTTGGCTGGACAGACAGAATTTGTGACTCAATCTGAACAGTTAGGAACTGGCCATGCAGTTATGATGACAGAGCCAATTTTGGAAGGTTTGTCAGGGCACACCTTGGTCATTGCAGGAGATACTCCTTTAATCACAGGTGAAAGCTTGAAAAACTTGATTGATTTCCACATCAATCATAAGAATGTGGCCACTATCTTGACTGCTGAAACAGATAATCCTTTTGGCTATGGACGTATTGTGCGTAATGACAATGCTGAGGTTCTTCGCATTGTTGAGCAAAAGGATGCTACAGATTTTGAAAAGCAAATCAAGGAAATCAATACTGGAACATATGTTTTTGACAACGAGCGTTTGTTTGAGGCTTTGAAAAATATCAATACCAATAACGCTCAAGGTGAATACTATATTACAGATGTCATTGGCATTTTCCGTGAAGCTGGTGAAAAAGTTGGTGCTTATACTTTGAAAGACTTTGATGAAAGTCTTGGGGTAAATGACCGTGTGGCTCTTGCGACAGCTGAGTCAGTTATGCGCCGTCGCATCAATCATCAGCACATGGTCAATGGTGTTAGCTTTGTCAATCCAGAAGCGACTTATATCGATATTGATGTCGAGATCGCTCCGGAAGTTCAAATCGAAGCCAATGTTACCTTGAAGGGGCAAACGAAAATTGGTGCTGAGACTGTTTTGACAAACGGTACTTATGTAGTGGATAGTACTATCGGAGCAGGAGCTGTTATTACCAACTCTATGATTGAGGAAAGTAGTGTTGCGGACGGTGTGACAGTCGGTCCTTATGCCCACATTCGTCCAGGTTCAAGCCTGGGTGCCCAAGTTCATATTGGAAACTTTGTTGAGGTAAAAGGTTCTTCTATCGGTGAGAATACCAAGGCTGGTCATTTGACTTATATCGGAAACTGTGAAGTGGGTAGCCATGTTAACTTTGGTGCTGGAACCATTACAGTCAACTATGACGGCAAAAACAAATACAAGACAGTCATTGGCAACAATGTCTTTGTTGGTTCAAATTCAACCATTATTGCCCCAGTTGAGTTGGGTGACAATTCTCTTGTTGGTGCTGGTTCAACTATTACTAAAGACGTGCCAGCAGATGCGATTGCTATTGGTCGCGGTCGTCAGGTCAATAAAGACGAATATGCAACTCGCCTTCCTCATCATCCTAATAATCAGTAGGAGTCTGTCATGGAATTTGAAGAAAAAACGCTTAGCCGAAAAGAAATCTATCAAGGACCAATTTTTAAACTGGTTCAAGAACAGGTTGAATTACCAGAAGGCAAGGGAACTGCCCAACGGGATTTGATTTTCCACAATGGGGCTGTCTGTGTTTTAGCGGTAACGGATGAACAAAAACTTATCTTGGTCAAGCAGTACCGCAAAGCCATCGAGGCTGTCTCTTACGAAATTCCAGCCGGAAAATTGGAAGTAGGAGAAAATACAGACCCTGTTGCAGCAGCTCTGCGTGAATTGGAGGAAGAAACAGCCTATACAGGGAAGTTAGAACTCTTGTATGATTTTTATTCAGCTATTGGCTTTTGTAATGAAAAGTTGAAACTATACCGAGCTAGCGATTTGACAAAGGTGGAAAATCCGCGTCCCCAGGATGAAGATGAGACCTTGGAAGTCCTTGAAGTGAGCCTAGAAGAAGCTAAGGAATTGATCCAATCAGGTCATATTTGTGATGCCAAGACAATTATGGCTGTACAGTATTGGGAATTGCACAAACAATAGAGGAGGTCAATATGGGTAAACCTTTATTAACGGATGAAATGATTGAAAGAGCTAATAGAGGCGAAAAAATTTCAGGTCCCCCTTTGCTAGATGATGAGGAGACAAAAATTTTACCAACCTCTTCTTCCCGTTTTGGTTATGCCAATCCTAAGGGACATAGCTTTAGCCAGGAAACCTTGAAGATTCAGGTCGAACCGTCTATTCATAAAAGCCGTCGCATTGAAAATACCAAGAGAAATGTCTTCAATTCTAAGTTGAATAAAATCTTATTCGCGGTCATCTTTCTCTTGATTTTGCTTGTCTTAGCAATGAAACTTTTGTAATAGAAAGGAATTGAAATGAAAATAGGAATTATTGCGGCTATGCCAGAAGAACTGGCTTATCTGGTCCAGCATCTTGAAAATGCCCAAGGGCAAGTTGTTTTAGGGAATACCTATCACACAGGAACCATTGCTTCGCATGAAGTCATTCTTGTAGAAAGTGGAATTGGTAAGGTCATGTCTGCTATGAGTGTGGCGATTTTGGCTGATCATTTTCAAGTGGATGCTTTGATTAACACGGGATCTGCTGGAGCAGTAGCAGAGGGTATCGCTGTTGGGGATGTTGTAATTGCTGACAAGTTAGCCTATCATGACGTGGATGTTACAGCTTTTGGCTATGCTTATGGGCAAATGGCGCAACAACCGCTTTATTTCGAATCAGATAAAACCTTTGTTGCCAAAATCCAAGAGAGTTTATCTCAATTGGACCAGAATTGGCATCTTGGTTTGATTGCTACAGGAGATAGTTTTGTCGCAGGAAATGATAAGATAGAAGCGATTAAGTCCCATTTCCCAGATGTTTTAGCCGTGGAGATGGAGGGGGCAGCTATTGCTCAAGCAGCGCATGCTCTTGATCTTCCAGTCTTAGTCATCCGAGCTATGAGTGATAATGCCAACCATGAAGCAAACATCTCTTTTGATGAGTTTATTATCGAAGCTGGACGTCGCTCTGCCCAAGTATTGTTAGCCTTTTTGAAGGCTTTAGATTAAGCGGAAATTTGACAGTTTTTCTAGCTTATGATAAGATTTAAGTAAAGAAAAGCTAGAAAACGTTTCAGAGGATATTATGAGTATTGAAATGACCGTCAGTGAGATTGCAGAGGTCTTAGGATTATCTCGCCAAGCAATCAATAACCGTGTCAAAGAATTACCAGAAGAAGACACAGATAAAAATGACAAAGGGGTAACAGTAGTTACCAGAAGTGGCTTGATTAAGCTTGAAGAAATCTATAAAAAAACGATTTTTGAAGATGAGCCTGTCAGTGAAGATGTCAAGCAACGTGAGCTGATGGAGATTCTGGTTGACGAAAAGAATGCTGAAATTCTTCGTCTCTATGAACAATTAAAAGCCAAGGATCGTCAGTTATCAGAAAAAGACGAGCAGATGCGTATCAAAGACCGTCAGATTGCTGAGAAAGACAAACAACTCGATCAGCAGCAGCAATTGACTCTTCAAGCTATGAAGGATCAAGAAAATCTCAAGCTAGAGCTGGACCAAGCAAAAGAAGAAGTCCAATCAACTAAGAAAGGCTTTTTTGCTCGTTTATTTGGAGGATAATCAAGGAGCTGTTTAGGTTAAATGCTAACCTGATGGCTTCTTTTGTTTGTGAATAGTATGATTGCTCAAATATAATTAAGAAGAGAAACCGTATAGGAGAGGTATAGAATGGAAAAATTAGAAGATTACATTGCTTTTGACTTAGAATTTAATCAGCACGAAGGAGAGACACACCTGATTCAAGTATCAGCAGTGCGTTTTAGAGATGGTCAGGAAATCGATGCCTATGATTCCTATGTTCATACCAATGTGCCCTTAAAAAGTTTTATCAATGGTTTGACAGGGATTACGGCTGAGACCTTAAAAGATGCTCCTCCAGTGGAGGAAGTCATAAAAGAACTCCAAGATTTTGTGGGTTCTTTACCCATGGTAGGCTACAATGCTGCTAAAAGTGATTTGCCTATTCTAGCGGAGCATGGTTTAGACTACAGCCAGCAGTACAAGGTAGATCTGTATGATGAAGCTTTGAACGTCGGAGTTCAGATTTACATGGTATTGCCAATCTCAAGTTGCAAACTGTTGCTTCATTTCTTGGATTTCAAGGTCAGTCTCATAATAGCTTAGAGGATGCTCGTATGACGGCGCGTGTTTATGAGTCCTTTCTAGAGTCGGATCAAGCTAGAGAATTGTTAGAGACAGAAAGTAGCCTATCAAACAATCCTTTTGGAGGCTTGGACTTGTCTCAATTATTTGACTAGGAGTGCCTATGAAACCTGAAAAACCTAAAAATCTAGGTTTTAAGCAGATATACTTTAATCTAGATAAAATTCTCTTTCTCTTTTTCTTGATATTCATGATGATTGAGTTTGTCTGGTTACCATCAAATTCTTGGATTGCTGGACTTTTGCTCCGTCAGACAGGTTATCTCTTTCTTTCCTACAATAATATTTTTGCCATTATAACGGGCTCACCCTTTGTTAGTCTTGCTTTATTTGTTCTTGTAATTGTTAATTTATTGGTCGCCTATTACCAGATAGGACTTCTCTTCATCGGAGCTCGACACCTCCTCTATCATGAAAAGAGAACCCTGCTGGAGTACAGTCGTAAGGTCTTTCGCCAAAGTTTCTTGTTTATGAAGCAAGTGACGCTTGCTAAGATAGCCTTTATCTTCTTTTATATCATGATGCTCTTTCCATTGATTCGAAAGATTTTAAAGATTTACTATCTCAATAAAATTGTCATTCCGGACTTTATCGTTGATTATGTGGAAGATAAGTATTGGCTAGTAGGTATAGTGGTTACTATTCTAGCTTTACTTCTATTTTACATTTCAGTGCGTTTCATGTTTGCCCTACCTCAGCTTTTATTTGAAAAGAAAACAGTCAAAGAAGCTGTCAGATACAGTCTAGAGAAGACAAGAAAGCACTCCTGGTTTTATACTTGGAACTTGCTTTGGATTGTCGTCAAAACCTATCTATTTTTTATTCTTCTGTTGATTCCAATCCTAGCAAGTCAGGTGCTGATGGATGGTCTGACCCATAAGGAATCTCTTGTACTGGGAATTATCAACTTTGTCTTGATTAAGAATTTCCACTACATAGCCTTGACTTACTTCCTTATTAAGTTTGTTTCCTTCTTAACAGGAGAAGAACTAGAAATCACACCAAGGAGAAAGAAAGACCACTGGATGAGATGGGGAGTGATGGGCTGTGCTTGTATCTTTTTTGCTCTTGAGGGTTATGTTTATTTAGAAGCTCCAGTCGCCAATAAACCTTTGATTATCTCTCACAGGGGAGTATCTAATAAGAATGGTGTTCAAAATACAGTCCAATCTTTAGAAAAGACGGCTCAACTAAGTCCAGACTTCGTTGAGACAGATGTTCAGGAAACAAAAGATGGCCAGTTTGTCATGATGCATGATGCCAATATCAAGAATCTGACAGGAGTTAATGCCAATCCCCAAGATTTAACATTGGAGAAATTAACCAAACTCGATATTTCAGAAAATGGTTATCATAGCAAGGTGTCTAGTTTTGATGACTATCTCAATAAAGCCAATGAATTGCATCAAAAACTCCTTATTGAAATAAAAACCAGTCGAAAAGATAGCCCAGATATGATGAAACGCTTTATGGAAAAATATGGAACGGTTCTTAAGCAGAATGGTCACCAAATGCAGTCTTTGGATTATCATGTGATTGACCAGGTGCTAGCCTACGATTCTCAAATTCCAGTCTATTTCATCCTGCCTTATAATAGTATCTTTCCAAGAACTAAGGCTACAGGTTACACTATGGAGTATTCAACTTTGGATGAAAATTTTGTCAATAAGCTTTGGAATACCGATCAGAAATTGTACGTTTGGACCATCAATAGTTCAGAGTCCTTTGATAAATCTGTTCAGCTAGGAGCTGATGGCATGATAACAGATGACTTGGAAATGATTCAAGATCAGGTTACCATTGCCCAAGAAGACCCAGAGTATACTGAATTGCTTTTCAAACAGGCCATGGAATTCTTTAATTTTTAGTAAGCAAAAAGAGGTTGAGCAAAAAATCACCTCTAAAATATCAAAAAAACGAGCGATGTATCAGTTGGATATGCTCGTTTTATTATGCCATGGTTTATAATTGATACCCAATGAAAATCAAAGAGCAAACTAGGAAGCTAGCCGCAGGTTGCTCAAAGTACAACTTTGAGGTTGCAGATAAAACTGACGAAGTCAGTAACATACGTACGGTAAGTTGATGCTGACGTGGTTTGAAGAGATTTTCGAAGAGTATGAAATAAGAGTAAAACAGGAAGTAATGCCTATGAAGTGGTTGAACTAGGTTATTTATGTCAGATGTAAAAGGGTTACTAACTTCTGCGTGAAGAAGGCTTTTGAATTTATGTCAAACAGAAAATGGATGTTTTCCCTTTTGGGGCAGATGAGAGAGTATTTTTGGCATGTGCAGAGTTTATGTTAGAAATAAATAAACTGTCATAACATCGCTAGGATTCATCATTATGAGTATGAATCTCACAAAATTGGTCAAGAATCTAGCATCTAAAACATCAATTATACAAAAACACAGTCTCTCTTTAGCTTGATTGTGGTCAAGACAGAAGTTACTGCGCAGTTTTATTTTTTGAGTTGATTTTTTCTTAGATCATGTGCTTACTGAGGATTGCTTTTATTTTCTGAAGTTGGCGGATTGACCTGTTTTTCGTTTTCAGTAGCAGGTTTACTTGGAGTAGGAGCAGGAGTAGAAGAATCCTGAGTTGATTTTTTCTGCTCTTCTTTTTTCTCTTCCTTGACGCTAGATTTTGGCGTTTCTTCTTGTTGTGTTTTTTCTTGAGTGGTGTGATTTTCCTTATTGGGACTAGTATTTTCCTTAGGGGATTCTTTTTGAATTTCTTTGACAATAGTTGTCGTCTGGCTTGTCGTAGGTTCTTTTTTAGTATTTTTGTTATTATCCAAGGCGTTCATGATAGTGATACTTGCGGTAATCAAGCCAAGGATACTAGCGATTGTAGCAACGGTTTTTTGAAAGACTGTAAAGCCTTTTTTGATGTGTTCTGTTTTTGGTTTTGAAGTTCTACGATAATTAGACATACATTCTCTCCTTTAATTAAAATTTATTATACCGCATTTCTTTAAAAAAATCTTAAAAAAAGAGGAATTGCCCTTTCTTGTCGCAGGCTCCGTTTCATGATACAATAGAAGGAGTGATTTTAGAAAGCGTGAGAAAACATGATTTACTTTGATAATTCGGCGACGACCAAGCCCTATCCTGAAGCACTTGAAACTTATATGCAGGTGGCTTCGAAAATTTTAGGAAATCCATCTAGTCTCCATCGTTTGGGAGACCAGGCAACACGAATTTTAGATGCTTCCCGTCAACAGATTGCAGATTTAATCGGTAAGAAAAGTGATGAAATCTTCTTTACATCTGGTGGAACAGAAGGTGATAACTGGGTTATCAAGGGTGTGGCCTTTGAAAAAGCCCAGTTTGGCAAGCACATCATCGTATCAGCCATTGAACATCCAGCAGTCAAGGAATCAGCTCTTTGGTTGAAATCTCAAGGTTTTGAAGTGGATTTGGCTCCAGTAGATGAGAAAGGATTTGTCGATGTTGAGGCGCTAGCAGATTTGATACGACCAGATACGACCCTCGTTTCCATCATGGCAGTGAACAATGAAATTGGCTCTGTTCAGCCCATTGAGGCTATTTCAGAACTGTTAGCAGACAAGCCGACTATTTCCTTCCACGTTGATGCGGTTCAGGCACTTGCCAAGATTCCGACTGAAAAGTATCTGACAGAACGAGTGGATTTCGCGACTTTTTCTAGTCACAAGTTTCACGGAGTTCGAGGGGTTGGATTTGTCTATATCAAGTCTGGCAAGAAGATTACACCTCTTTTAACAGGTGGTGGTCAGGAGCGAGATTATCGTTCGACAACTGAAAATGTTGCAGGGATTGCAGCGACAGCCAAGGCTCTCCGTTTATCTATGGAAAAGCTAGATATCTTTACTAGCAAGACTGGGCAGATGAAGGTAGTGATTCGCCAAGCACTTTTAGACTATCCGGATATATTTGTCTTTTCAGATGAGGAAGACTTCGCACCTCATATTCTGACTTTTGGAATCAAGGGTGTTCGTGGTGAAGTCATCGTTCACGCCTTTGAAGACTATGATATTTTCATATCAACGACATCTGCTTGTTCGTCCAAGGCTGGAAAACCTGCAGGCACCTTGATTGCCATGGGAGTGGACAAGGATAAGGCTCAGTCAGCTGTGCGTCTTAGTCTAGACCTTGATAATGATATGAGTCAGGTCGAGCAGTTTTTGACCAAGTTAAAATTGATTTACAATCAAACTAGAAAAGTAAGATAGGAGCATTCATGCAGTATTCAGAAATTATGATTCGCTACGGTGAGCTGTCAACCAAGGGTAAAAACCGTATGCGTTTCATCAATAAACTTCGCAATAATATTTCAGACGTTTTGTCTATCTATCCCCAAGTTAAGGTAACGGCAGATCGCGACCGTGCCCACGCTTACCTCAATGGAGCAGATTACACAGCAGTAGCAGAATCGCTCAAACAAGTTTTTGGGATTCAAAATTTTTCTCCAGTATATAAGGTTGAAAAATCTGTAGAAGTTCTGAAGTCTTCTGTGCAAGAGATTATGAAAGATATTTACAAAGAAGGAATGACTTTCAAAATCTCTAGCAAGCGTAGCGACCACAACTTTGAGTTGGATAGTCGTGAACTCAACCAAACACTTGGAGGGGCTGTATTCGAAGCCATTCCAAATGTGCAAGCTCAAATGAAAAATCCAGATATTAATCTTCAGATAGAAATCCGTGAAGAGGCAGCCTATCTTTCTTATGAAACCATTCGTGGGGCTGGTGGTTTGCCAGTTGGAACTTCAGGTAAAGGGATGCTTATGTTGTCAGGAGGGATTGATTCACCTGTAGCAGGTTATCTTGCTCTTAAGCGTGGGGTAGATATTGAGGCCGTTCACTTTGCCAGCCCACCTTATACTAGTCCAGGTGCTCTCAAGAAAGCCCAAGATTTGACCCGTAAATTAACCAAGTTTGGTGGAAATATCCAGTTTATCGAAGTTCCTTTTACAGAGATTCAAGAGGAAATCAAGGCCAAGGCGCCAGAAGCCTATCTTATGACCTTGACGCGTCGTTTTATGATGCGGATTACTGACCGTATTCGTGAGGTACGAAATGGTTTGGTTATCATCAATGGGGAGAGTCTAGGACAAGTAGCCAGCCAAACCCTTGAAAGCATGCAGGCTATCAATACCGTTACCAACACTCCCATCATACGTCCAGTTGTAACCATGGATAAGTTGGAAATCATCGATATTGCACAAGAAATTGATACCTTTGACATTTCAATCCAGCCCTTTGAAGACTGTTGTACGATTTTTGCGCCTGATCGTCCAAAAACAAATCCTAAGATTAAGAATGCGGAGCAGTACGAAGCGCGCATGGATGTTGAATCCTTGGTTGATCGATCAGTGGCTGGTATCATGATTACCGAGATTACACCTCAAGCTGAAAAAGATGAAGTTGATGACTTGATTGACAATCTCCTCTAATCAGAAAATCCAAAAGAATTTAGAAAATTAAATGAAAAAGTTAGTTTTTAATCCAAAAATGGAAGAAAAACTGACTTTTTTTCTTAAACTGTGATATAATAAAATAAAATTTTGAATATAGAGAGTTTTCTGACAATGAATCAATCCTACTTTTATTTAAAAATGAAAGAACACAAACTCAAGGTTCCTTATACAGGTAAGGAGCGCCGTGTACGTGTTCTTCTGCCTAAAGATTATGAGAAAGACACGGATCGTTCCTATCCTGTTGTTTACTTTCATGACGGGCAAAATGTTTTTTATAGCAAGGAGTCTTTCATTGGCCATTCATGGAAGATTATTCCAGCTATTAAGCGTAATCCTGATATCAGTCGCATGATTGTCGTTGCAATTGATAATGATGGAATGGGGCGGATGAATGAGTATGCGGCATGGAAGTTCCAAGAATCTCCTATCCCAGGGCAGCAGTTTGGCGGTAAGGGTGTGGAGTATGCTGAGTTTGTCATGGAGGTGGTCAAGCCTTTTATCGATGAAACTTATCGTACAAAAGCAGACCGCCAGTATACGGCTATGATTGGTTCCTCACTAGGCGGCAATATTACCCAGTTTATCGGTTTGGAATACCAAGACCAAATTGGTTGTCTAGGGGTCTTTTCTTCTGCAAACTGGCTCCACCAAGAAGCTTTAATCGCTATATCGAGCGCCAGAAACTATCGCCTGACCAGCGTATCTTTATCTATGTGGGAACGGAAGAAGCGGATGATACAGACAAGACCTTGATGGCTGGTAATATCAAACAAGCCTATATTGATTCGTCTCTTCGGTATTACCATGATTTGATAGCAGGTGGGGTACACTTAGATAATCTTTTCTTGAAAGTTCAGTCTGGTGCCATCCATAGTGAGATTCCATGGTCGGAGAATTTACCAGACTGTCTGAGATTTTTTGCAGAAAACTGGTAAAGTAAGAAAGGAGAGAATATGCATATTGAACATCTTAGCCACTGGAGTGGCAATCTTAACCGTGAAATGTACCTTAACCGTTATGGTCATGCTGGGATTCCAGTTGTGGTCTTTGCTTCATCAGGTGGTAGTCACAATGAATACTATGATTTTGGCATGATTGATGCTTGTGCTTCCTTTATTGAGGAAGGCCGTGTCCAATTCTTTACCCTATCTAGTGTGGATAGTGAGAGTTGGTTGGCCACTTGGAAAAACGGTCACGACCAAGCGGAGATGCACCGTGCCTACGAACGCTACGTGATTGAGGAGGCCATTCCTTTTATCAAGCATAAGACAGGTTGGTTTGATGGCATGATGACGACAGGTTGCTCGATGGGCGCCTACCATGCACTCAATTTCTTCCTTCAGCATCCAGATGTATTTACCAAAGTGATTGCTCTCAGTGGTGTTTACGACGCACGTTTCTTTGTCGGCGATTACTATAACGACGATGCTATTTACCAAAACTCGCCAGTTGATTATATCTGGAACCAAAACGACGGCTGGTTTATTGACCGTTACCGTCAGGCAGAGATTGTGCTGTGTACAGGACTTGGAGCTTGGGAACAAGACGGTCTGCCATCCTTCTACAAGCTTAAAGAAGCCTTTGACCAGAAACAAATTCCAGCCTGGTTTGCTGAATGGGGACACGATGTCGCCCACGACTGGGAATGGTGGCGCAAACAAATGCCTTATTTCCTCGGCAATCTCTATTTATAAAAGGAGTTACCTATGAATTACCTTGTTATTTCTCCCTACTATCCACAAAACTTTCAACAGTTTACCATTGAACTAGCTAATAAAGGAATCAACGTCTTGGGAATTGGTCAGGAACCTTACGAGCAATTGGATGAACCTTTACGCAATAGCCTGACCGAGTATTTCCGTGTGGACAATCTTGAAAATATAGATGAAGTCAAGAGAGCAGTTGCTTTTCTCTTTTATAAACATGGCCCGATTGACCGCATCGAGTCTCATAATGAATACTGGCTTGAGTTGGATGCAACACTCAGAGAACAATTCAATGTTTTTGGTGCCAAACCAGAGGATCTCAAAAAGACGAAATTTAAGTCTGAAATGAAGAAGCTTTTCAAAAAAAGCAGGTGTCCCTGTGGTCCCTGGAGCTGTTATCAAGACGGAAGCAGATGTTGATCAAGCAGTGAACGAAATCGGCCTTCCAATGATTGCCAAACCTGACAATGGAGTGGGAGCAGCCGCGACCTTTAAGCTTGAGACAGAGGACGATATCAATCACTTCAAGGCTGAGTGGGATCATTCAACTGTTTATTTCTTTGAGAAATTTGTCACCTCTAGCGAAATTTGCACCTTTGATGGTCTAGTGGACAAGGAAGGAAAGATTGTCTTTTCAACAACCTTTGACTACGCCTATACACCGCTTGATCTCATGATTTACAAGATGGACAATTCTTATTACGTTCTCAAGGATATGGATCCTAAATTACGTAAATATGGTGAGGCAATTGTCAAGGAATTTGGTATGAAAGAACGGTTCTTCCATATTGAGTTCTTCCGTGAGGGGGATGATTATATTGCCATTGAGTACAATAACCGTCCTGCAGGTGGGTTTACCATTGATGTTTATAACTTTGCCCATTCCTTGGACCTCTATCGTGGCTATGCAGCCATTGTCGCAGGAGAAGAGTTCCCAGCGTCAGAATTTGAACCTCAGTATTGTTTGGCTACTTCTCGCCGTGCAAATGCTCACTATGTTTATTCAGAAGAGGATTTGATTGACAAATATAGCCAGCAGTTCAAGGTTAAAAAAATCATGCCAGCGGCCTTTGCGGAACTTCAAGGAGATTACCTGTATATGTTGACAACTCCGAGTCGACAAGAAATGGATCAGATGATTAAGGACTTTGGTCAGCGTCAGGCTTGAGAGACTATCGGATTAAGGAAATTCACTCCCTTAGTCCTTTTGTTTTTTATAAGAAACACAGCGGATTGAAACAAGAGTAGGACAATTTTTGAGGTGCTTTTTGATATGAGCCCAGGTTTTCTCAATAAGATTGTACTCAGGTGAGTGGGGAGGAATAAGAAATAAAGCTACTTTTCTGGGGCTTGTTCATAGTAGGTATGATTCTTTTTTTCGAGTGTAGCCTATAGCTTTGAGAGCATAGTGGATAGTATAGTAGATTGAAATAAGATGTGAACAAAGTGATTGAGAAAGTCAATTTTTTCTAAAAATGTTTTAGCAACCGTAATGTGCTATTCTAGATTCAATACGCTATAGTTGGATGACAGCCAAATTCAGAAGCTATTTCAGTCAAATAAGCGTCTGGATTGTCGGTAAGATAGTTTTTAAGTCTGTCTCTATCAACTTTTCTTGGTTTTGTTCCTTTTACTTGATGGTTTAGATCACCTATTTTCTCTTTTAGATAATGGTATTACGTGAGATTTGGAATTCTGTTATACTACCTGTTCGCTTACAATAGGCAAGAACTTTTTTACGTAAATCTATTGAATATGGTATAAGATGACTGTACCACATTGTGTACTATCTTTAGTTCATTTTATCATATCTCTGTCGAAACAGGTTACTAATATTAATGTACGGGCTCTATGTATGTCAAAAATAAGTTCAGTTATTGAATAGATTTTACTAAACGAGATAGAAGAATAATTTGAGTCTTTTATGCAATCTCCATATAGGATTCATTACGACAGATACCTTAGATTCTTTTTATTGAAGAAATTTTCTGAAAATTACAAAATATACTTGCTATTTTAGAAAAAAAGTGTAGAATATAAGAAATAGGTTTTTAGAATAAGGAGTGGAATATGACAGTAACGATTGATTGGGAAAATCTTGGTTTTTCCTATATGAAATTACCTTATCGCTATATTGCTCATTTTAAAAATGGACAATGGAATCAAGGAGAACTTACAGAAGATGCAACTTTGCATATTTCAGAGTCTTCTCCAAGTCTTCACTATGGTCAACAAGCCTTTGAAGGTTTGAAAGCTTACCGTACTAAGGATGGTAGTGTTCAACTTTTCCGTCCTGACGAAAATGCTAAACGTCTGCAACGTACTTGTAATCGTCTCTTGATGCCACAAGTTCCGACAGACATGTTTGTAGAAGCTTGTAAGGCAGTTGTCCGCGCGAATGAAGAATACGTACCACCATATGGAACAGGTGGAACCCTTTATCTTCGTCCACTTTTGATTGGTGTTGGAGATATTATCGGGGTTAAACCAGCAGAGGAATACATTTTCACCATCTTTGCTATGCCAGTTGGAAATTACTTTAAGGGTGGATTGGTTCCAACCAACTTCTTGATTCAGGATGAATACGACCGTGCAGCGCCAAATGGTACAGGTGCAGCTAAGGTTGGTGGGAACTATGCTGCCAGTCTCTTGCCAGGGAAATTGGCCAAGTCACGTCATTTCTCAGATGTTATCTATCTAGACCCATCAACTCATACAAAGATTGAAGAAGTCGGTTCAGCTAACTTCTTTGGAATTACAGCTGATAATGAATTTGTAACACCATTGAGTCCATCTATCTTGCCATCTATTACTAAGTATTCTTTGCTTTATTTGGCAGAACACCGCTTGGGCTTGACTCCTATTGAGGGGGATGTCCCAATTGATAACCTTGACCGCTTTGTAGAGGCAGGTGCCTGTGGTACAGCAGCAGTTATTTCACCAATTGGTGGAATTCAGCACGGTGATGATTTCCATGTATTCTATAGTGAAACAGAAGTAGGTCCTGTGACTCGTAAACTCTATGATGAATTGACTGGTATTCAGTTTGGTGATATTGAAGCGCCAGAAGGTTGGATTGTAAAAGTAGATTAAAACAAACAAAAGGAGATTTTTGATGAAATCGAAAAAGTGGCTCTTAACAGCAGGAGTGGTCCTGAGCACAACAGCTCTTTTAGTGGCTTGTGGAAAAGCTGATAAAGAAGCAGATGCACCGACAACATTTTCATATGTCTATGCAGTAGATCCAGCATCTTTGGACTATAGTATAGCGACTCGTACATCTACAACAGATGTCATCGGGAACGTGGTTGATGGCTTGATGGAAAACGACCAGTACGGAAATGTTATCCCTTCCTTGGCTGAGGATTGGTCTGTGTCAAAAGATGGTTTGACTTATACCTACAAACTTCGTAAAGGAGTTAAATGGTACACTTCTGAAGGTGAAGAATATGCAGAAGTAACAGCCCATGACTTTGTAACAGGATTGAAACATGTAGCTGACGGTAAGTCAGACGGTGTCTCTCTCATCCAAAATTCAATCAAGGGTTTGGATGCCTACATGACTGGTGAGACGAACGATTTCTCTACAGTTGGTGTTAAGGCCTTGGACGATTATACAGTCGAATATACCCTAAACAAACCAGAAAGTTTCTGGAACTCTAAAGTTACAACAGCGACGATGTTGCCTGTAAATGAAGAGTTTTTGAAGGCATCAGGTAAAGATTATGGAGCAGTTACTCCAGCAGGGATTCTTTACAATGGTCCTTATATCTTGAAGACCTTGACTTCTAAATCGTTAATCGAATACGAGAAAAATCCAAACTACTGGGATAAAGAAAAGGTAAAAATCGAGAAGATCAAATTGACCTACTACGATGGTTCTGATCAGGAATCCTTGATTCGTAGCTTCTCTTCTGGTGCTTATACGACAGCCCGTCTCTTCCCAAGTAGCTCAAACTTTGCTTCTACTTTGGAACAATACGGAGATAAAATCACTTATAGCCCACAGGACTCAAGTAGCTATTACTTCACCTTTAACGTAAATCGTCAGTCATATAATAAAACTGCGAAAACAAGTGAAGAGCAAAAGACTTCTACTAAAGAAGCTATGCTTAATAAGGACTTCCGTCAGGCTATCAACTTTGCCTTCAACCGTCATTCTTATGCTGCCCAGCTAAATGGTGAAGACGGTGCGGACAAGATTATTCGTAACAGCCTTGTTCCTGACAACTTTGTACAAGCAGGGGGTAAAAACTTTGGTCAAATCGCCCAAGCTGAGTTGGTGAACTATGGTGACCAATGGAAAGGTGTTGAGCTAGTTGACGGTAAGGATTCTATCTATAATCCTGACAAGGCTAAAGCTGCGTTCGAAAAAGCTAAGAAAGACTTGGAATCTAAAGGGGTAACTTTCCCAATTCATTTGGATGTCCCAGTTGAACAAACAGATACCATCGCCGTTCAACAAAGTAATTCTTTCAAACAGTCTATCGAATCAACTCTTGGTGCAGAAAATGTTGTCATTGATGTTCTTCAAATGACAGATAATGAAAAGGAAACAATCACTTCTCAAGCGCGTGTTCCTTCTCAAAAAGACTATGATTTGAACAGTACAGGATGGGCTCCAAGCTATCAAGACCCAGCATCTTACTTGAATATCATGGATCCTAAATCAGGTTCTGCTATGAAACACCTTGGTATTACTAAAGGAAAAGATAAGGATGTTGTAGCGAAACTTGGTTTGGACCAATATAAGAAATTATTGGATGATGCAGATTCAGAGACTACAAATCTTGAAGAACGCTATGAAATATGCCAAGGCTCAAGCTTGGTTGACGGATAGTTCATTATTGATGCCGACAGCCTCATCTGGTGGTTCTCCAGTTGTAAGTAATGTCGTGCCATTCTCAAAACCATACTCACAAGTTGGTATTAAGGGTGACCCATATATCTTTAAAGGGATGAAATTGCAAAAAGATATTGTTACAACAAAAGAATATGAAGAAGCACTGAAAAAATGGCAAAAAGAAAAATTGGAATCAAACGGTAAGTACCAAAAAGAACTAGAAAAACACATTAAATAAAGCAGAAAACTCTATATCAGACTTGGAATGATATAGAGTTTTTTCTTGCTAGTTTTAGGATTTTCTTGTAAAATAGAAAAAGTGAAGAGAGGTATGAAATGAGTAAGAAAGATAAAAAAATCGAAATTCAAGTAGCAGATGCCAAGGTTAATGTAGGAAAAGACAGTTTTGAAGGTTATACCTTGACCATTGGTAAAAAAGTTATCGGAGAAATTGCCGAATTAGACGGACAATTTGCCATCATAAAGAATGGGAATGTCGATAGTTTTTATAAAAAATTGGAAAAAGCTGTGGAAATTTTGATTGAAAATTATAATTTAGCAAAATAAGTCTTGTTTTTTTGAAATTTTCATGATATAATAGTCCATGTTGATTGTAGGAGAGATAGCGAAGAGGCTAAACGCGGCGGACTGTAAATCCGCTCCTTCGGGTTCGGGGGTTCGAATCCCTCTCTCTCCATTTTATCAATGGGGTATAGCCAAGCGGTAAGGCAAGGGACTTTGACTCCCTCATGCGTTGGTTCGAATCCAGCTACCCCAGTTCTTAGGTAATAATCAAGATAAAAAGCAAAATATCTTAGGGTATTTTATTTTTATAATTGAAAGACGTGAACGATATGAACATGTCCTTGCGGGTGCTTAGGAAAAAAATTATAAGTATGTCAAGTTTAAGAAAAACTTGATTGTTGGAGGATTTTTTAGATGAACGAATTTGAAGATTTGCTAAATAGCGTTAGCCAAGTTGAGACTGGTGATGTTGTTAGTGCTGAAGTATTGACAGTTGATGCGACTCAAGCTAACGTTGCAATCTCTGGAACTGGTGTTGAAGGTGTCTTGACTCTTCGCGAATTGACAAACGATCGCGATGCAGATATCAATGACTTTGTTAAAGTAGGAGAAGTATTGGATGTTCTTGTACTTCGTCAAGTAGTTGGTAAAGATACTGATACAGTTACATACCTTGTATCTAAAAAACGCCTTGAAGCTCGCAAAGCATGGGACAAACTTGTTGGTCGCGAAGAAGAAGTTGTTACTGTTAAAGGAACTCGTGCCGTTAAAGGTGGACTTTCAGTAGAATTTGAAGGTGTTCGTGGATTTATCCCAGCTTCAATGTTGGATACTCGTTTCGTACGTAATACTGAGCGTTTTGTAGGTCAAGAATTTGATGCTAAAATCAAAGAAGTTGACGCTAAAGAAAACCGCTTCATCCTTTCACGTCGTGAAGTTGTTGAAGCAACTACTGCAGCAGCTCGTGCTGAAGTATTCGGTAAATTGGCTGTTGGTGATGTTGTAACTGGTAAAGTTGCACGTATCACAAGCTTCGGTGCTTTCATCGACCTTGGTGGTGTTGACGGATTGGTTCACTTGACTGAATTGTCACACGAGCGTAACGTATCACCAAAATCAGTTGTAACTGTTGGTGAAGAAATTGAAGTGAAAATCCTTGATCTTAACGAAGAAGAAGGACGCGTATCACTTTCACTTAAAGCAACAACACCTGGACCATGGGATGGCGTTGAGCAAAAATTGGCTAAAGGTGATGTAGTTGAAGGAACAGTTAAACGTTTGACTGACTTTGGTGCATTTGTTGAAGTATTGCCAGGTATCGATGGACTTGTTCACGTATCACAAATTTCACACAAACGTATTGAAAATCCAAAAGAAGCTCTTAAAGTTGGTCAAGAAGTTAAAGTTAAAGTTCTTGAAGTTAACGCAGATGCAGAGCGCGTATCACTTTCTATCAAAGCTCTTGAAGAGCGTCCAGCTCAAGAAGAAGGACAAAAAGAAGAAAAACGTGCTGCTCGTCCACGTCGTCCAAAACGTCAAGAAACGTGATTTCGAACTTCCAGAAACACAAACAGGATTCTCAATGGCTGACTTGTTCGGTGATATCGAACTTTAATCAAATTGAAAATTCACAAAATCCTTTGTTTACTAAACAAGGGATTTTTCTTTTGTCTGTAAGCCTTTTTTGATATAATAGTTCTATGTTAGAATCAGAAAAACAATCACGTTATCAAATGTTAAATGAAGAGCTCTCTTTTTTATTGGAAGGTGAAACCAATGTTTTGGCTAATCTTTCCAACGCCAGTGCTCTTCTAAAATCACGCTTTTCCAATACTGTATTTGCAGGATTTTATTTGTTCGATGGAAAGGAATTAGTTTTAGGTCCCTTCCAAGGTGGTGTTTCCTGCATCCGTATTGCACTAGGAAAAGGTGTTTGTGGTGAGGCGGCTCACTTTCAGGAAACTGTTCTGGTTGGAGATGTAACGACTTATCCCAACTATATTTCTTGTGATAGTCGAGCTAAAAGTGAAATTGTTGTGCCAATGATGAAGAATGGTCAATTACTTGGAGTTCTGGATTTGGATTCTTCAGAGATTGATGATTATGATGCTATGGATCGAGATTATTTGGAACAATTTGTCGCTATTTTGCTTGAAAAGACAGAATGGGACTTTACAATGTTTGGGGAGAAAGCCTAATGTATCAAGCACTTTATCGAAAATATAGAAGTCAAAACTTTTCACAGTTGGTTGGACAGGAAGTTGTGGCTAAGACTCTTAAACAAGCAGTGGAACAAGAGAAAATAAGTCATGCTTATCTTTTTTCTGGTCCTCGTGGAACGGGAAAAACCAGTGTGGCTAAGATTTTTGCCAAGGCCATGAACTGTCCAAATCAAGTTGGTGGTGAGCCTTGTAATAACTGCTATATTTGTCAAGCAGTGACGGACGGTAGTCTAGAAGATGTCATCGAAATGGATGCGGCCTCTAATAATGGGGTGGATGAAATCCGTGAAATTCGTGATAAATCTACCTACGCCCCTAGTCTTGCCCGTTATAAGGTGTATATCATAGATGAGGTTCATATGCTGTCTACAGGGGCTTTTAATGCCCTCCTAAAGACTCTGGAAGAGCCAACACAGAATGTGGTCTTTATTTTGGCCACTACTGAATTGCACAAGATTCCTGCCACTATTCTATCCCGTGTGCAACGTTTTGAATTTAAATCAATTAAGACACAGGATATTAAGGAGCATATCCACTATATCTTAGAAAAAGAAAATATCAGTTCTGAACCAGAGGCTGTGGAAATTATTGCCAGACGGGCGGAAGGTGGAATGCGAGACGCCTTGTCTATTTTGGATCAAGCCCTGAGTTTGACACAGGGAAATGAATTGACGACTGCCATCTCTGAAGAAATTACAGGGACTATTAGTCTATCAGCCTTGGATGATTATGTGGCTGCCTTGTCTCAACAGGATGTTCCCAAGGCTTTGTCTTGTTTGAATCTTCTTTTTGACAATGGTAAGAGCATGACTCGTTTTGTGACCGACCTTTTGCACTATTTAAGAGATTTGTTAATTGTTCAAACAGGTGGAGAAAACACTCATCATAGCCCAGTCTTTGTAGAGAATTTAGCACTTCCTCAGGAAAATCTGTTTGAAATGATTCGCTTGGCGACAGTCAGTTTAGCAGATATTAAGTCTAGTTTACAGCCCAAGATTTATGCTGAAATGATGACCATCCGTTTGGCGGAGATTAAGCCCGAACCAGCTCTTTCTGGAGCGGTTGAGCATGAAATTGCTACGCTGAGACAAGAAGTGACACGTCTCAAACAAGAACTCGCAAATGTGGGAACTGTACCCAAGCCAACTAGTCCAGCCCCTAGTCGCCCAGCAGCGGGTAAGACCGTCTATCGTGTGGATCGCAATAAAGTTCAATCTATCTTACAAGAGGCCGTTGAAAATCCTGATTTAGCACGTCAAAATCTGATTCGCTTGCAGAATGCCTGGGGAGAGGTAATTGAAAGTCTAGGTGGGCCGGATAAGGCTCTGCTGGTCGGTTCTCAACCGGTTGCGGCCAATGAACACCATGCTATTCTTGCTTTTGAGTCTAACTTCAATGCTGGTCAAACAATGAAACGAGACAATCTCAACACCATGTTTGGCAACATCCTCAGTCAGGCAGCAGGTTTTTCACCTGAGATTTTAGCCATTTCCATGGAGGAATGGAAAGAAGTGCGCGCAGCCTTTTCAGCCAAAGCCAAATCTTCTCAAACTGAAAAAGAAGCAGAAGAAAGTCTGATTCCAGAAGGATTTGAATTTTTGGCTGATAAAGTGAAGGTAGAGGAAGACTAAAGAAAGATTTCATGATACAATAAGTTTATGAATAGACAACAATTTATTATCATCGCGCTGTTTACAGCTGCTGAGACCTATTTTTTCAATGAAGCTTGGATGACCGGTCGCTATATCATGGCAGCCTTTTGGGCCATTTTGCTCTTTAGAAATTTCCGAGTTAGTTACTTGATGGGTAAAATAGTAGATGTCATTGACCAACATTTAAAAGGAAAAGACTAGTCCTCAGCTTCTAGACAAAATCAAAGCCTTTTAGGCTTTTTTTTGTTATACTATAAAGTATATTTATTGACCTTTTACCGTATTTTCTAGGGAAATCAAGTATGTTTCCAGTAAGAACTGTAAAGGCCTTGAAAAAGAAAGGAACTATCATGTCAGTATTAGAGATCAAAGATCTTCACGTTGAGATTGAAGGAAAAGAAATTTTAAAAGGGGTTAACCTGACCCTGAAAACAGGAGAAATCGCCGCTATCATGGGACCAAATGGTACAGGTAAATCGACTCTTTCTGCAGCTATCATGGGAAATCCAAACTATGAAGTTACCAAAGGTGAAGTCTTGTTTGATGGCGTAAACATCCTTGAGTTGGAAGTTGACGAGCGTGCGCGTATGGGACTTTTCCTTGCTATGCAATACCCATCAGAAATTCCTGGAATTACCAATGCTGAGTTTCTTCGTGCAGCTATGAATGCTGGTAAAGAAGACGATGAGAAGATTTCAGTTCGTGAGTTTATCACTAAATTGGACGAGAAGATGGAATTGCTCAACATGAAAGAAGAAATGGCTGAGCGTTACCTCAACGAAGGTTTCTCTGGTGGTGAGAAAAAACGTAATGAGATTCTTCAACTTTTGATGTTAGAGCCAACATTTGCCCTTTTGGATGAGATTGACTCTGGTCTTGATATTGACGCTCTTAAAGTTGTTTCTAAAGGTGTGAATGCCATGCGTGGTGAAGGTTTTGGTGCTATGATTATCACTCACTACCAACGTCTTTTGAACTACATCACACCAGATGTGGTACACGTGATGATGGAAGGTCGTGTTGTCCTTTCTGGTGGTCCAGAATTGGCTGCGCGTTTGGAACGTGAAGGATACGCAAAACTAGCTGAAGAACTTGGCTACGACTACAAGGAAGAATTGTAATTTCCTCGTGTCTTTTAGGAGAAGTAAATGACTAAAGAAAATATTAAACTTTTTTCAGAAATGCACGCTGAACCAAGCTGGTTGGCTGATCTCCGTCAAAAAGCTTTTGACAAGATTGAGACTTTGGAATTACCAGTTATTGAGCGTGTCAAATTCCACCGTTGGAATCTGGGGGATGGAACGATTACAGAAAGCGAGCCATCAGCAAATGTTCCAGATTTCACAGCTCTAGATAATCACTTGAAGTTGGTGCAAGTAGGAACTCAAACTGTTTTTGAGCAAACTCCAGTTGAGTTAGCTGAACAGGGTGTTGTCTTCACAGATTTCCATTCAGCTTTAGAAGAAATTCCAGAGCTGATCGAAGAATTCTTCATGTCATCTGTTAAGTATGACGATGACAAGTTGGCAGCCTACCATACAGCTTATTTCAATAGTGGTGCTGTTCTCTATATTCCTGATAACGTTGAGATTAAAGAACCAATCGAAGGAATTTTCTATCAAGACAGCGATAGTGATGTGCCGTTTAACAAGCATATTATGATTATCGCTGGTAAAAACTCTAAGATTAGTTATCTGGAGCGCTTAGAGTCACGTGGTGAAGGAAATGCCAAAGCAACTGCTAATATTACAGTAGAAGTGATTGCTCGTTCTGGAGCTCAAGTGAAATTTGCTGCTATTGACCGTTTAGGTGAAAACGTCACTGCCTACATTAGCCGTCGTGGTAAATTAGGCAACGATGCAAGCATTGACTGGGCAATCGGTGTCATGAACGAAGGGAACGTCGTTGCGGACTTTGATAGCGACTTGATTGGAAATGGTAGCCATGCGGACCTTAAAGTGGTAGCTCTTTCAAGTGGCCGTCAGGTACAAGGGATTGATACCCGAGTAACTAACTATGGTTGCAACTCAATCGGAAATATCCTACAACATGGGGTTATTCTTGAAAAAGCAACCTTAACCTTCAATGGTATTGGCCACATTATCAAGGGTGCCAAGGGAGCAGATGCGCAACAAGAAAGTCGTGTTCTCATGCTTTCAGACCAAGCGCGTTCAGATGCTAATCCTATTCTTTTGATTGACGAAAATGATGTTACTGCAGGTCACGCGGCTTCTATCGGTCAGGTAGATCCAGAAGATATGTACTACCTCATGAGCCGTGGCTTGGATAAGGCAACTGCAGAACGCTTGGTTGTTCGTGGTTTCCTTGGATCTGTTATTGTAGAGATACCAGTCAAAGAAGTTCGCGATGAAATGATTGCGACTATCGAAGAAAAATTGTCAAAACGCTAAGGGGTAGCTTATGTTAGATGTAGAAGCGATTCGCAAGGATTTTCCGATTTTGGACCAGATTGTCAATGATGAGCCTCTGGTCTACCTGGACAATGCCGCGACGACACAAAAACCACTAGCAGTTCTGGAAACGATTAACCGCTATTATGAGCAGGACAATGCCAATGTTCACCGAGGTGTTCATACTTTGGCTGAAAGGGCGACTGCTTCCTATGAAGCTACTCGTGAAACCATTCGTAAGTTTATCAATGCAGGGTCTACAAAGGAAGTTCTCTTTACAAGAGGAACGACAACCAGTCTTAACTGGGTAGCGCGTTATGCTGAGGAAGTCTTGACTGAGGGAGATCAAGTTTTGATTTCTGTCATGGAACACCATTCCAATATCATTCCTTGGCAGGAGGCCTGCCGCAAGACTGGAGCTGAGCTTGTCTATGTCTATCTCAAGGATGGTGCTCTGGATATGGATGATTTACGAGCTAAATTGACTGATAGAGTCAAGTTTGTCTCCCTTGCTCACGCCTCAAATGTTCTGGGTGTGGTCAATCCAATCAAAGAAATTACTCAATTGTCCCACCAAGTTGGAGCCATCATGGTGGTGGATGGTGCTCAATCTACGCCTCATATGAAGATTGATGTCCAGGATTTGGATGTGGACTTCTTTGCCTTTTCGGGTCACAAGATGGCTGGTCCGACTGGTATCGGTGTCCTTTATGGTAAAGAAAAGTATCTAGAACAAATGTCACCAGTAGAATTTGGCGGCGAGATGATTGATTTCGTCTATGAGCAATCTGCTAGTTGGAAGGAATTGCCTTGGAAATTCGAGGCTGGAACTCCTAACATGGCTGGTGCAATCGGACTTGCTGCGGCAGTGGATTATCTGGAAAAGATTGGTATGGATGCAATTGAAGCTCATGAACAGGAGTTAATCTCTTACGTCTTTCCAAAACTGCAGGCTATTGAAGGTTTGACCATTTACGGTTCACAGGATTTAGCACAACGTTCGGGTGTCATTGCCTTTAACCTAGGCGACCTTCATCCTCACGACCTTGCGACTGCTTTGGATTATGAAGGAGTGGCTGTTCGAGCAGGTCACCACTGTGCGCAACCCTTGCTCCAGTATTTGGATGTTCCAGCAACAGCTCGTGCAAGTTTTTATATCTACAATACCAAGGCAGATTGCGACAAGCTAGTCGATGCCTTACAAAAGACAAAGGAGTTTTTCAATGGCACTTTCTAAACTAGATAGCCTCTATATGGCAGTGGTAGCGGACCATTCGAAAAATCCACATCATCAAGGGAAGTTGGATGATGCTGAGCAAATCAGTCTCAACAATCCAACCTGTGGGGATGTGATTAATCTCTCCGTCAAGTTTGATGCAGATGACCGCTTGGAGGATATCGCTTTTCTAAACTCAGGTTGTACCATCTCAACTGCCTCTGCTAGCATGATGACAGATGCAGTTTTAGGCAGAACTAAACAAGAAATTTTAGAACTTGCGACTATTTTTTCTGAAATGGTTCAAGGCCAAAAAGATGAACGCCAAGATCAACTAGGCGATGCAGCTTTCTTGTCAGGTGTTGCCAAATTCCCTCAACGAATCAAGTGTGCAACCTTAGCTTGGAACGCCCTCAAGAAAACAATTGAAAATCAAGAAAACAAGTAAGGCAAGTTTCTTTTGTCTTATGAATCAGTAGAAATGAAGAATGAAAGAAAGGATATTATGGCTGAAGAAAGAGTAGAACCAAAACCAATTGACCTTGGTGAATATAAATTTGGTTTCCATGATGATGTAGAGCCTGTCCTATCGACAGGAAAAGGATTGAACGAAGATGTCATTCGTGAACTATCAGCTGCTAAGGGAGAACCTGAGTGGATGTTAGAATTCCGTTTGAAGTCTTATGAAACCTTCAAAAAAATGCCTATGCAAACTTGGGGAGCAGACTTGTCAGAGATTGATTTTGATGACCTGATCTACTACCAAAAACCATCTGATAAACCAGCCCGTTCTTGGGATGAGGTTCCTGAAAAAATTAAAGAAACCTTTGAACGTATCGGGATTCCGGAAGCTGAGCGTGCTTATTTAGCAGGTGCCTCTGCCCAGTACGAGTCAGAAGTGGTTTACCACAACATGAAGGAAGAGTTCCAGAAATTGGGGATTATCTTTACAGATACAGATTCTGCCCTCAAGGAATACCCAGACTTGTTTAAACAATACTTTGCTAAGTTGGTACCGCCAACAGATAACAAATTGGCTGCCCTCAACTCAGCAGTATGGTCTGGTGGAACCTTTATCTACGTACCAAAAGGGGTCAAAGTGGATATTCCACTTCAAACTTACTTCCGTATCAACAACGAAATACTGGTCAGTTTGAACGTACCTTGATTATCGTTGATGAGGGAGCAAGTGTCCATTATGTAGAAGGCTGTACAGCACCAACTTATTCAAGCAACAGTTTGCATGCTGCCATCGTAGAAATTTTTGCCTTGGATGGTGCTTATATGCGTTATACAACCATCCAAAACTGGTCTGATAACGTCTATAACTTGGTAACAAAGCGTGCTAAGGCTCAAAAGGATGCCACTGTTGAGTGGATTGATGGAAACTTGGGTGCCAAAACAACCATGAAATACCCATCTGTTTACCTAGATGGAGAAGGGGCGCGTGGTACCATGCTTTCTATTGCCTTTGCTAATGCAGGGCAACACCAAGATACTGGTGCTAAGATGATCCACAATGCTCCACATACTAGCTCGTCTATTGTGTCTAAATCTATCGCTAAAGGCGGAGGGAAGGTTGACTACCGTGGACAAGTAACCTTTAACAAAAACTCTAAGAAATCTGTTTCTCATATTGAGTGTGATACTATTATCATGGATGACTTATCAGCATCAGATACTATTCCATTTAATGAAATTCACAACTCGCAAGTTGCTTTGGAACACGAAGCCAAGGTTTCTAAGATTTCAGAGGAACAACTCTATTACCTCATGAGCCGTGGATTGTCAGAATCTGAGGCAACTGAGATGATAGTTATGGGATTTGTGGAGCCCTTCACAAAAGAACTTCCAATGGAATATGCAGTTGAGCTTAACCGCTTGATTAGCTATGAAATGGAAGGGTCAGTTGGGTAAAATTTGTTTTTAGATTTACCCAAAATCAAGAACTGTGAAGATGAACTTGTAACAAAAAGAGACTGAGAAAAAATATTTTAAGAATAGAAAAATGCATGATATCAGGAGCCAAAAAAACTTGATATTATGCGTTTTATTGTGGGAAGATTTATTATATTCTCTCATGAAATAGAGTTTTTTTCTAAGCGCTTTTGATTTTTGATATAGTTTTGTGAGGACGAAGTAAGACAATATATAAAGTAGTCAGTTCAAGGCAGGATACAATGTCTAAGGGGCTACTAATAGCAAGTATGTTCTTTATTTTGATATTTTTCTTAATCCAACAGACACTTGCACTTTGAAACCCGTTCTCTAATCAATTCAAACCCTATACTTATTCAAATATATTGTGGCGGATGTAGGTTATGGTAGCGAATAAAACTATGTTTTTATTTGTGAATGATGAAAGATACTTCTTATTCCCTATACCATGCATCAGAAGGAATTGACATAAAAGAATCAGATTAGCGCAGATAACCTAATGAATTGGGAATATCTTGAAAACAAAGATTAGTTTATAAGATTTGGAACCGTTTTCTGTCATAATCTTTCAGGAAAGTAGTTGCTAAAAGATGTAAAAATTGATAGAATAATGATTGTCTAAAAAATTTTAAGGAGAATCTATCAAATGGATTTCACATGGGCAATTAAATATGCCACTGAATTTTTGGCCACTGCTCTTTTGATCGTTCTTGGAAATGGTGCAGTTGCCAACGTTGAACTTAAAGGTACGAAAGGTCACCAAAGTGGCTGGATCGTTATCGCTGTTGGTTACGGTATGGGGGTTATGATTCCTGCCTTGATGTTTGGTAACGTATCTGGAAACCACATCAACCCAGCCTTCACTCTTGGACTTGCAGTCAGCGGTCTATTCCCTTGGGCACAAGTTGCGCCTTATATCGTCGCACAAGTTTTGGGTGCTATTTTTGGCCAAGCCTTGGTTGTGGTAACACACCGCCCATACTACTTGAAAACTGAAATCCAAACAACATCTTGGGTACTTTCTCAACAATTTCAAGTTTGGATAATGGTTCAAAAGAATCACGCTTTGCAGCAACTGTTAATGGTTTTGTAAATGAGTTTGTTGGTTCATTTGTCCTTTTCTTTGCAGCGCTTGGTTTAACTAAACACTTCTTTGGTGCTGAACTAGTGTCAAAAGCGCAAGCAGCTATCAATTCTCAAGTTGCTCAAGCAACTACTCAAGGTCAAACAATTCCTCAAGAACAAGTAACAGCAGCACTTGAACAAGCTAAAGAACAAGTAGCGCCATTTATGACATCAGGTCTTGGAATTGCTCATTTGGCACTTGGTTTCCTCGTTATGGCCTTGGTAACATCACTTGGTGGACCTACAGGACCTGCCTTGAACCCAGCCCGTGACTTTGGTCCACGTCTCCTTCATGCTTTCCTTCCAAAATCAGTTCTTGGTGAGCACAAAGGTGATTCAAAATGGTGGTATTCTTGGGTACCAGTAGTAGCACCTATCGCAGCAGCAATTGCAGCAGTAGCTGTTTTCAAATTCCTTTACCTATAAGAAATTGAGTTCTTTATCCATTGTAATGGATTGAAGCAAAGATAAGATCTAGAAAGGGCAAATTTTGTCCTTTCTTTTTTTGATATTGCGAATTGTGAAAGCCTGTTTTTTGAAGTTGTCAAAGTTTCGAAAATCAAAGGCATTGCGTTTGATAAGTTTGATGAGATTATTGGTTGCTTCTAATTTGGCATTAGAATAGGGTAACTGAAGGGCATTGACGATTTTCTCTTTGTCCTTTAGAAATGTTTTAAAGACAGTCTTAAAAAGAGGATGAACTTTCTTTAGATTTTCCTCAATGAGTCCGAAAAATTTCTCCGGTTCCTTATTCTGAAAGTGAAAAAGCAAGAGTTGATAGACATTGTAGTGGTGTTTTAAGTCTTCTGAATAGCTCAAAAGCTTGTCTAGAATTTCTTTATTGGTTAAGTGTATGCGAAAAGTAGGGCGATAAAAACGTTTATCATTCAATTTATGACTATCCTGCTGGATGAGCTTCCAGTAGCGCTTGGTAGCCTTGTATTCATGGGATTTTCGTTCAAATTGATTCATGATTTGAACACGCACACGACTCATAGCACGGCTTAAGTGTTGGACAATGTGAAAGCGATCAAGAACGATTTTAGCACACGGAAAAAGCTGTTTAGCCAAGTCATAGTAAGGGCTAAACATATCCATAGTAATGATTTTGACGCGACATCGGACGGCTCTATCGTATCGAAGAAAGTGATTTCGGATGACAGCCTGTGTTCTACCTTCAAGAACAGTGATGATATTGAGATTGTCAAAATCTTGCGCAATGAAACTCATTTTTCCTTTTGTAAAGGCATATTCGTCCCAGGACATAATCTCAGGGAGGTAAGAAAAATCAGACTTAAAACGGAAGTCATTGAGTTTGCGAATAATAGTTGAAGTTGAAATAGACAGCTGATGAGCAATATCGGTCATAGAAGTCTTTTCAATCAGCTTCTGGGCAATCTTTTGGTTGATGATACGAGGGATTTGGTGATTCTTCTTGACGAGGGAGGTCTCGGAGACCGCTATTTTCGAGCACTGATAGCACTTAAAACGGCGCTTTCTAAGAAGAATTCTAGTAGGCATACCAGTAGTTTCAAGGTAAGGAATTTTAGAAGGTTTTTGAAAATCATATTTCTTCATTTGACTTCCGCAATCAGGGCAAGACGGGGCGTCATAGTCCAGTTTAGCGAAGATTTCTTTGTGAGTATCCCTATTAACGATATCTACAATTTGGATATTTGGGTCTTTGATATCAAGAAGTTTTGTGATAAAATATAACTGTTCCATAGGATTCTTTCTAATGATGGTTTTGTCGCTTTTCATTATAGATCTTATGGGACTTTTTTTCTACACAAAAATAGGCTCCATAATATCCATAGGGCATTTATCCACTACAAATATTATAGAGCCTGTTTTTTGAAGTTGTCAAAGTTTTGAAAATCAAAGGTATTGCATTGGATAAGATTATTATTCTCTCCTAATTTTACGTTGGAATAAGGTAATTGAAGGGAGTAGATGCTTTCTTTAGAAAGATTCTAAAAAAAGCCTGAAAGCGAGGATTAGCTAGATCTAGATTCTTCTCAATGAGTACGCAAAACCTTACTCTAAAAGTAAAAATGTAGAATATTATAGTGGTGCTTTAATTCTTATTAGCAACTCAAGAGTGTCTCTATAATCTCTTTAGTAGTTCAGCACATACGAAAAGTCGGCGATACAATAGTTTACTGCTATGCTGTTAGTAGGGGTTGATGACCATGTACTAATAAATCTTTGATTAAATTGCTTCATGGTTTGGCATGATTTACAATTCGCCTTAAGTATTGAAGTAGAACAGTCTGATGGACTGTTTTAGCCGGAATTTAGGAATATAATAACAAATGGTAAAAAAGATTAAGAATGATTTTGGCGTTTAGGATTTAGTATGAGAAAAAGTTTTCAATATCAAGCAGTTGTGATAGAATGTAATTGTTCCATAGGATTCTTTCTAATGATGGTTTGGTCGCTTTTCACTATAGATTTTATGGGACTTTTTTCTACATCAAAATAGGCTCCATAATATCTATAAGGGATTTACCCACTATAAATATTATAGAGCCTTTTTGATTAGAATGGCAATTTCCCAGCGAAAGCACCCAGTTTTTTCTTGGTGGTTTCATCAATTTGTTCAAGAGCAGAGTTGATGGCTTGAACAGTCATATCTGAAAGAGTTTCAAGGTCTTCCGGGTCAATGACAGCTGGATTGAAGTCAATACTGACAACTTTCTTATCTCCAGTTAAGGTAGCTTGAACAAGGTCTTGAGCAGATTTGCCAACAAATTGCATAGCAGCAAGCTCAGCTTGACTTTGTTCCATTTGTTTTTGAAGTTTTTGTGCTTGACGCATCATATTTTGCATGTTCATCATGGTGATTTACAGTTTCCTTTTATCTTATTTTCTTTCCTATTTTATCAATTTTAGGTTTAAAAGTCTATTGTTAGTATGAATCTACTAACATTAAATTGTCTGAAAATTTATTGAAAAATGAGTGAAAACATGTTATAATGAAACGTAAAATTAATTCAGGTTTCCTGAACTAATAGGAGTAAACAATGAAAAAACTAGGTTTTGTCCTTTTATCCTCAGCTTTGCTATTGACAGCTTGTGCTGTTAGGTTTGAAAAATCAGCAGATACAACCGATTCGTCTAAGGTGACAGCCTTGTCTGAAGATAAGCAAAAAATGCTTGATAAGGCCACAGCTGACTATAAGACTTTTGTGCAAGAGCAAATTGATAAACTTTTGACAGATACGGAAGGCTTTGTCAAACTGTTGAAAGAAGGTAAGTTAGAAGAAGCCAAGAAGGTCTATCCATTGATTCGTATGTCTTATGAGCGTTCAGAACCAATTGCCGAAAGTTTTGGTGAGTCAGATGTCAAGATTGACTTCCGTTTGGCAGACTATATGGACGAAAACAAGACCGAGAAAGGTTGGTCAGGTTTCCATCGTATCGAGCGTATACTTTGGGAAGACAATACAACAAAAGGAACTGAAATCTACGGAGATCAGTTGGTTAATGATATCAAGGAATTGAAAGCTAAGATTGCAACTGTAGATGTGGATTACAAGGTTATGTTGACTGGAGCAGTTGACTTGCTTAACGAAGTAGCGACAAGCAAGATTACAGGTGAAGAGGAAATTTATTCTCATACAGACTTGTATGACTTCCGTGCCAATATTGAGGGAGCTGAGAAGATTTTCCAACTCTTTAAACCTTTACTTGAAAAATCAGACGCTAACCTAGTTAAAGAATTGGAAGCAGATTTCAAGTCTGTCAATAGCTTGTTGGACAAACACATGACCGACAAGGAACACTATAAGCTCTATACTGATTTGACAAAAGAAGATACCAAAGAATTGTCAGAAGCTGTGACAAAACTTGGTGAGCCTCTATCACAAATGGGTAAATTTCTTAGTGGAGAATAAGAGTCATGACTGAAAAAGACGAAAAGTTTTTTGAAAAGAAAATGGACCGTCGAGAATTTCTAAAAAAAGCAGGGATTGGAGGGGCTGGTTTAGCGCTAGGACTCTCTGGTGCTTCTGCTTTTTTCGCACCTAAGCTAGGAAGTCAGGAAAAAATCTCGTACGGAAATGAAAAAATTGCTTTTTATGGCAAGCATCAAGCAGGGATTAGTACGCCCATGCAAAAAAATATCTATTTTGTTGTCTTGGATTTGCATACGACGGATAAGGATAAGATTATTCAGTTGTTCAAGGATTGGACGGATTATAGTGCCAAGTTGGTCGAGGGGAAATTGGTCAAAAAAGATGGCCAGAATGCTCTCTTGCCTCCGAGCGATACTGGTGAAACAGTCGGGCTCAATCCTCATCGTTTGACGCTAACTTTTGGTGTTTCTGCGAGTTTCTTGAAAAAGATGAACTTGGAAAACAAGCGTCCACAACTGTTTAGGGATTTACCGCCTTTTCCTAAAGAGCAATTGCGTGAAAAATATACTGGTGGAGATATTGTGATTCAGGCTTGTGCCGATGATGAGCAAGTTGCCTTTCATGCTATTCGAAATCTCATCCGTAAGGGGAGAAATGCGGTGACCCTTCGTTGGAGTCAGTCTGGTTTTGCATCTATCGGAGATCGAATGGAGACTCCGCGTAACCTCTTTGGTTTTAAAGATGGGACAGCAAATCCAACCAAGGAGCAAGACTTTGACCGCGTCATCTGGGCTGATAGTAAGGACTGGATGGAAAATGGATCTTATATGGCAGTTCGTCGGATTCAGATGTTTTTAGAGACCTGGGACCGTACTAGTCTTGAAGAACAAGAAAATACCTTTGGTCGTTACAAGGAAAGTGGTGCCCCCTTTGGTAAGAAAAATGAGTTTGATGAAGTGGATTTGAGTCTCTTACCTGATGATTCGCATGTTCGTTTGGCTAAAGAAGTGGAGAAACCACTTTTACGTCGTTCTTACTCTTACTCAGATGGGATTGATGAAAAAACTGGCCAGTTTGATACGGGCTTGCTCTTCATTTCTTTCCAGAAGGATCCTGATAACTTTGTCAAGGTTCAAACCAATCTAGGTGCTACAGATAAGATGAATGAATACATCACTCATATCGGTAGTGGACTCTTTGCTTGCTTTGGTGGTGTGGAGAAAGGAGGCTACATTGGTCAGAAATTATTGGAAGGCTAAAAGCTGGTTACTAGTTTTAGCTTTGTTATTTTTAATTCTTTCCCCAGTAGGTGCTCAAGAAAGCTTGAGTTCTTACTTTGTAAAAATCACAGATGCTTCTAAAGCGGTCAAAAATGGCAATCAGTCTGAAGCACAGAAACTTGTTACAGAGATGGCAACAGACTTCGAAGGAGTAGAAAATAAGGATTCTGAGGCTGGTAAGGTTGTTAAGGAAAAGTTAGCTCAATCAGGCGAGATTACTGATGACAAACTCACCGAACTTTCTGCAGCCCTATTAGCCTTTGAAAAAGAACAAAATCCTGTTGACCTAGATGCGGAAAAGGAAAAGTTGGTAAACCGTCTAAGTCCTCGTTTTGAAGCCTTGGAACAAGCCATTTCCTCCAAAGATTTGGAAAAGGTTCGAGAAGCCTTTAAGAAAATGAATTCCACTTGGACCATCAATGAAAGTGTGGTTCGTGACAATAGTACAGCCCATTACGGCCGTGTTGAAACAGCTATTTCTTTCTTGCGTAGTAGTATGGAAACCGAGCCTACAGATTTCAACTCAATCCAGACTTCCTTTGAGAACTTAAAAAAGGCTATTGATGATTTTGTAACTGGAAAAGAAATAGCAGCAACATCTTCGGATTTGACTCTCAAAGACGGCATTGCCCTTTTGAAGAAGGCTTTGGAACAATTTCAAGCTGGTGACCAATCAGCAGGAGCAGCTAGTATGAAGGAATTCATCACTATCTGGCCAACGATTGAGGGTTCTGTTAGCACGACCAATCCTTCCCTCTATACTCGAGTGGAAAGCGAAAGTCCTGTGATTATGGTCAAGGGAAGTGAGAAGGAATATCAAGAAAAATTAGAAAAACTGATTGCAGATTTATCACAAATTGATACCAGCGCACGTTACAATGCCTTTGATGCCATGCTGATTCTTCTAAGAGAAGGTGTAGAGGCTCTCTTAATCGTTATGGCCTTGATAACAACCTTAAAAGCAGCCAAGATGCGAAAAGGGCTCAAGTGGGTTTATGGTGGTGCTATCACTGGAATTATGGCAAGTCTGGTCATTGCTTTCATCCTGCAAATAGCTTTTCCAGCAGTAACATCAGGCTCCAATCGAGAAATCATCGAAGGAGCAGTGGGGATTTTTGCGGTAGCTATGATGATTTTGATTGGAATCTGGCTCCACAGCAAATCCTCGGTCAAAAAATGGAATACCTTTATGGAGTCACAAATGGAAACAGTGACTAAGACAGGCTCCTTTATTTCTATGTTTGCCCTCAGTTTTCTAGCTGTTTTCCGTGAGGGAGCAGAAACCATTCTCTTTTATGTTGGGATTTTACCAAGAATTTCCAGCTTTGAATTTGTTTTAGGAATATTACTTGCCTTGCTGATTCTGGTAGCTATTGCCATTGTGATGAACAAGGCCAGTCAATTCTTCCTGCCTCATAAGGTCTTCTTTATCCTGACTTGGATGATTTATGCCCTAGCCTTCAAGATGCTGGGAGTTAGTGTCCATGCTCTTCAGTTGACCAATATGGCTCCTAACCACTTGCTAACAGGATTTCCAACTATTGATTTGCTTGGAATTTATCCAAGTTGGGAAAGCTTAGTCAGTCAGCTAATCTTTGTTGTTATCGTTTTGATTGTCACTTTCAGACAGGGTGAAAAATAGATGGATAGAAAAGAATTGACAATCGTTGAACATTTGGTAGAATTTAGAAAGAGATTGTTGGCAGTGCTAATATGTTTCTTTTTGGTATTCTGTATTTCTCTGCTTTTTGCAGATCAGATTTACCAGTATGTGACCCAATCTTTTCAGCAAAAGTTGATTGTTTTAGGCCCTAATGATATTTTATGGATATACATACGCTTGGCTAGTCTGATGGCTTTTACCATCACCTTGCCTTATACAGTTTATCATATCTGGTCTTTCATCAAACCAGGTTTAAAGAAGGAAGAAGCGAGAGCAATTTTTGCCTATATTCCAGCTAGTTTCCTTTGTTTTCTAGTTGGACTGGCTTTTGGTTTTTACTTTGTAACACCAGCCTTACTTCAGGTTTTATTAGGGCTAGGAGAAGGGCTATTTGAAACGCAGTTAACCGCCCAAAATTATCTGTCCTTTGTTTTTCAAACGACCTTGCCCTTGGCATTGATTTTTGAATTGCCAGTTATCATTGCCTTTTTGACGTCGATTAGACTCATTGGACCAGAATTATTGATTGCTTATCGCCGATATGCTTATTTTATCTTATTGGTACTTGCAGTCATCTTGACACCAGCTGACTTTGTCAGCGATTTGGCAATGACTGCCCCCTTGATTTTACTCTATGAATTGAGTATTGCTATCAGCAAACACATTATGAAACGCAAGCAGAAAGGAGAGAGAAATGGGAATCTTACGTGATATCGGAGCACCAGGATTGATTATCATCGTTTTAGGAGCTCTCTTGATTTTTGGACCAAAACGATTGCCTGAACTAGGCGAATCAATCGGTAAAATGCTATCTGAATTTAAAAAAGCAGTTAAAGGACATGAAAATCAAGATAAGGAAGAGTAAATCTGCACTAATAAAAAAATTTTGTACTCTAGAAACCATCGTGTGGCTATCGAGAGTGCAAAGTTTTTTGAGTTTGGAACATAAAAATAGCAGTTGATTTGAAGAAACAAAAAAGAACAGCCGAAGCTGTCTTTTTATCATTATTTGAGACCGTATTTTTTGTTGAAACGATCCACGCGTCCATCTGCTTGAGTGAACTTTTGACGTCCAGTGTAGAATGGGTGTGAGTCTGATGAAATTTCCACACGGATCAATGGGTAAGTTTCGCCTTCGAACTCAACTGTTTCGTTAGAGCGTTTTGTTGAACCGCTAAGGAATTGGTAACCAGTAGTTGTGTCCATGAAGACAACTGGGCGATATTCTGGATGGATATCTTTTTTCATTTTGCAATATTTCCTTTCTGCCATGGTCTCTTTGCGAGCCATAGATTGTTACCATACTAGTCTATCAGATTCTAAAAAGTTTGGCAAGTATTTTATCAGTTTTTAAGTAAGTTTTTTAACTTTTGGTAGATGATTTCGTTTTCTTCTAGGCTATAGGAATTGGCGCCACTTGCTAGAGGGTGGCCTCCGCCATCATGTTCCTTGGCAATTTCATTGATAGGATGGATTTTACTGCGTAAGCGAACACGGTAGTGGCCATCAGCCTGCTCCACAAAAATTCCCCAGAGACTTACACTGTCAATACGTCCAGGTGCACCGACAATGGCTGCAGTTTCAGCATCGGTAACATTGAATTGTTTCAAGACTTCTTGACTCAGGATAACGCGTGCTGCACCATTTTCATCCACTTCCAGATGGTCGTAGATGTAGCCTTGAAGTTTAGCAATTTTGTAACTCATAGTGTCCATTTTGCGAGTGAGAGCCGCAAAGTCAAAGTTATGTTCTCTCAAATAAGCAGCTAGGCGAAGAGTCCGTGCAGTGGTAGAAGGGTAGAGGAAGCGACCTGTATCACCGACAATTCCTGCAAAAAGCAACTCAGCAGCGCGATCTGACAAGGCCAGCTGGGTGGTTTGGGCAAATAGGGTAATCATCTCGCTAGCGCTACTTGAACTAGTATCCACCCAAGATAGGTCACCGTATACATCGTCATTTGGATGGTGGTCAATCTTAATGAGAAAATCACCTTGACGATAGCGCTTATCATCGATACGAGCAGTATTAGCCGTATCACAGACGATAACAAGGGCTCCTTGGTAGGCACTATCTTCAACAAGATCCATCTCAGCCATCCAAGTAAGAGTTGGTTCATCATAACCTATGGCTTTGATGGTTTTTTCTGGGAAATGATGTTCTAGCAAGGCTTTCAATCCCACTTGACTTCCCAAGGCATCAGGGTCTGGTTTCATATGACGATGAATGATAATCGTATCGTATTCTTTGATTTTTTCTAAAATTTGATGGCAAATGTCCATAAATAACCTCAATTCTTTCTCATTTCATTGTAGCACAAGAATTTTTATTTTTAAAATGAAAAAGATGTGATATAATGGAGAAAGATAAATTGAGGAGGACGATATGGCATTAGCAAAAATTGTATTTGCCAGTATGACCGGTAATACCGAAGAAATTGCAGATATTGTAGCAGACAAATTACGTGACCTGGGCTTGGATGTCGATGTTGATGAATGTACAACTGTTGACGCTTCAGACTTCTTGGAAGCAGACATCGCTATCGTTGCGACCTATACTTATGGTGATGGTGAATTGCCAGATGAGATGATGGACTTCTACGAAGACCTAGCAGATCTCAACTTGAATGGCAAAATCTACGGAGTGGTCGGCTCAGGAGATACCTTCTACGATGAATTCTGTAAGGCGGTAGATGACTTTGACCGTGTTTTTGTAGCGACAGGGGCAGAAAAAGGTTCAGAATGTGTCAAAGTTGATCTTTCTGCTGAGGAAGAAGACATTGAACGCTTGGAACAATTCGCAGAAGAATTGGCTGCTAAAGTAGGATAAGCATAAACGTGCGCTGATACAATCAATCAGTGCATTTTTCTTATCGTGAGTTGGGATTTTACTAGCCTATTTGATGGCTTTTTGATACAATAATTCAAATAAAGGAGGAGAGTGTATGGATTTAGATAGTATTCGTCAAGAAATTGATCAAATCGACGACCAAATTGTCAAACTGTTAGAAGAACGAATGCATTTAGTTGAGGGTGTAGTTACCTATAAGAAAGCTTCAGGTAAATCGATTTTAGATACCAAGAGAGAAGCAATTATTTTTGAAAAGGTTAGAAATCGTGTAGAAGACAAGCGCTATCAGGAGACTATTGTCGCGACTTTTTCGGACATACTCAAACGTTCGCGTGATTATCAGGATAAAAATATCAAATGAAAAAAGAACAATTTTTTCCGCTAGGGATTTTTCTAGCTGCTATGTTGGGCGGACTTGTGCGCTACCTTGTTTCTACTTGGTTACCAGCCAGTCCAGATTTCCCTTGGGGCACCCTTCTTGTTAACTATCTAGGCATTTTCTGCTTGGTTTATCTTGTAAAGGGCTATCTGGTCTATAAGGGAACTAGTAAAGGTGTTATTTTAGCACTAGGGACGGGCTTTTGTGGAGGTTTAACAACCTTTTCCAGTCTCATGCTTGATGCTGTGAAACTGCTTGATACAGGGCGTTATCTTAGTTTGGTCCTGTATTTGCTTTTGAGTATCGGTGGAGGCCTGCTTTTAGCTTACTATTTGGGAAGGAAGAAATGGTAATCGTTTATCTTGCAATTGCTTGTGGCTTGGGAGCTATAGTACGGTATTTATTTTCCCGCTATAATCAAGCTTCTAAATTGCCACTCGGAACGCTCATAGCCAATCTTCTAGGTTGTTTTTTGATTGGATTATTCTATAATCATGTGGAATCCAAGGAAGTCTATGCTATTCTAGCAACAGGATTTTGTGGAGGGTTAACAACCTTCTCGACCTTGAATGATGAACTGCAAAGACTGCTAAGTGATAAGAAGGTATTTTATTCTTATTTAGCTTTAACCTACCTAGGTGGTTTTATTGCGATTTTTTTAGGAATTCTGCTATGTAAGTGTCTATTCTTTTGAGGTAAATAGAAAATATTGAGTTAACGGAAAATTCCGTTAGCTCTTTTTTGTATTTTAGGAGGAGAAATTATGAGACGAAAAAGTAAGGAGAGAATTTCAAGAGAGATGATAATCCAGTTTTTGATGAAAGAAACAGGCTCAACACGAAAAGAAATAATAGCAAGTATAGGAGAACTTGAGGCCTTTGGGTTGATAGGATTTACCATTAATGGTGACTTTAAACTGAAAGAGGTATAATTTATGAAACAAATTCAGTTTATTAGTGCTAGCCATTATCAGACATCTGACCGCTTTTATGCCTTACCAAAGGTTTTGTTTGAAAATCCTATTTATGAGGATATGAGGTTAGATGCGAAAGTCGCTTATGCCATGCTTAAAGATAGACTAGATCTTTCTTTCAAGAATAATTGGATTGATGAGAATGGAAATATTTATCTGGTTTATTCCAACTCTAATTTGATGAAGATACTAAGTTGCTCGAAATCTACCCTATTAAGAATTAAGAAGCAACTCACAGAGTATGGATTAATTCATGAGGTTCAACAATCTACAAGTAAATCAGGAAATCTAGCTAACCGAATTTACCTTGGTCTCTTGCAAGATGACACCGTTGCTAGAATGGTTGATAAATCAGGTGATTCCAAATCTGATACTAGGGGGGTGTCAGATTTAGACCAGGGGGGTGTCAAAAAAACACCAAGGGGGTGTCAGATTTATACGGGGCTGGTGTCAAATTTAGACACTAACGATACTGAATATAGTGAGACTAATAATAAAGACACTGAATTAGTTATTTCTGAGGAGGACGAGGAGAGGTTCCCTAGAAATTCCCAAAATAATAAACAAGACAGACTTTCCAGAAAAGTTGATAAAGCTAGCAAGTATGATAAGGATTATATTTATGATTTAGTTTATTCTCAACTTTTAGAAGAAAATTACTCAGATACGATGGCAGCCTATATCATGATGCCATTTGAAGAACGCTATCGATATGCTTTAGAAAATATGCGATTTGCCCGTTCATCAGAAGTAATTGCTGAATATGTTTTTAACGGGTTACTTGCGATTTACAATAGTAACGCTCGAAAGTGTATTGAAAATCATTAAAAAAAAATTATTCAGAAAGTAATTTTTATATGTGATATCTGACCTGAGCAAGTCCTAAAACTACTCTTGTTCTTTGAAAATTGAATATCCCCACTGTCCCGATTAGCGCAGTCTAGGCATAAAAAGAAGAATAGGGGCGGTGTGTATCTAGAAAGTATATCTAGTGCTGACTGCATTATGTAAAGTCACGGTTGACTTGTCCCGTAAGACGAAAGAGTTTGCGATTTCTAAACTATAAATCGTGCGTAAAAAACACAGTAGAGATGTACGGCATCAACTCGGCATGGCTGTAAATCAGCCTTTGATTCAAAAAGGAGGACAATATGAATCAAATAAAATCAACTAGTGAGGTTACACTCACTGACTTAAGACGACTAGGTTTGCAAGGTGATGTAACCGCACGGCTTGCAAGTGGTGAAGAAATGAAATTAACTAGTAAGTATGGTCTTATTCCTAAAACAGGATATGTGGCAGGAAAACTTCAAACCGTTGAAATGATTGCAGAATACTCTAAAATCTATAGAGATATACGCACCATTAAACGTGGAGATATTTTAGTTGCCAGACGAATTAAGCAAGGTAATAAAACTATCTTACAACTAACCGGTAAAGGTTATCACCGACCTAGCGGTAAAATTTAACAGATAGAGTCCTCATCTATCTGTTTTGGGGAGCAAGGAACTGTTTCTTTGTTTCTGAAAGCAGATAGGTGATGTTATGAAAAGGTGAAGAAATGAGTATTATACAGATCATAGTTACAGCTATTCTTTTATCATCAGGGATTCTTGTATCTATGACTTTTATACCAAATAAATTGTCTGATAAAATCTTACGAGAGATTAAAGAATATTCAAATAAACATTGTTTTAAATAATATCAAAAAGGAGAAATCAAATGGAAATCATGAATGAAGTTAAGAAAGTTTTATTGGCTAGTGTTATCGCAACTGCAAGTGTTGGAGTAACGACGCAAGTTACTGCAGAAGAGGTAAAACCTGCAGACCAAATTTCAGAGAACCAACAAAAGACAGTAACTCAAAAAACAGTTACAGAAACTGATGTAGCACTCTCTCAAGCAAATGTGGAACAGGTAAACGTAGTTGTAAAAAACCAGGAGGAGATTGTAAAATCTAATCAAAACGAGGTAAACGATGCAGAGAAAGTAGTTGGAGAAGCTACAGAAGCTGTTGCTCAAGCGGAGAAAGCTGTCCAGGAAGCTACTCCTAAAAATATCCAGGATGCAAAAGAAGATGTTTCTGTAAAAGAGGCTGCTGAGAAGAAGGCTAAAGAAGAACTATCCACTTCTAAAGAGCAACAAAAGCTAGCTGAAAAGAATGTTACTGTTCAGGAAGCAAATGTCATAGAAGCTACTAGAAAACTTGTTGACAAAACAAAAGAAGTTACAGATGCAAAACAAATTGTAGCTGAAAAACAAGCTATTTTAGACGGCACTGGAGTTTCAAGCATTGTTGCCAATGCTGAAGCAGCTAAGCGAAACTTAGAAATGAGCGAAGAAGCTGAATCACAAGCTCGACAAGATTTGGTGACTGCTAAAAAAGTGGATGATCAACGTGCTTCTAAACTGAAACAGGCAGAAGCAGAGGTAACGAGTACTGAAGGAACTAGGTTGGTGAAAGCGAAGGAGCTAGATCAAGCAACCACTCAAGCTATTAACGCTGAAAATCAGTATCAAGTAGCTAAAGAGAATCTATCTAAGGCTCAAAGTATCCTGGATAGTCTGACAACGACCTCTATCACTTATCCTGCTGGCTATGTAGAAGCTTTAAAGGCTTACTTCAATAACCCCACTGAAGAAAATTCGAATAAGTTACAAGAAATTGCCAAGAAAGGAATGACTGCTGCTGGATTTAGCTCGCCAGATGGTGGTGAGACTTATTACGGTAATCCAAACTCTCCATTTAAGCAGAGTGAAGCAGATAAAAAGACTGTGATTGCTGATGTCAATCATTTATCTGCTGAAGTTCAAGATGAACTTGCCATTTTCAATGCACATTTGATTAATGATTTCCGTCGATTGATGGGAACAGATGATATTCCAGTCTTAGTGAATCGAGATATGCAGAAAGTGGCACAGAAAGCAACTCAACTATCTACTAATCAGTACGGCCATGACCTAGATGCTTTGAACACTGTTGCGAAAGAAGTTGGTTTAAATCAAGGTAATCAAGGTCTGCTTGCTGAAAACATTGGCTTTCAAAATGCAGGTGATGTAGTAACATTAGCTGATCTGAAACAACAGGCATACAATAACGTGATTATGATGCTGTTTTATGATAAGCACGCTGATTGGGGCCATGCTTTAAACTTTGCAGGACTTGATCGTAAGTCAGTCACGCTACAGTATATCGGTGTAGCAACCCGAAAGATAGATCTTGGGTTGATTGCGATGCACTATGTTGGAACAGATTCTAAAACAATTGATTTGCTGAAAAATGGTTTCCATCAAAATGTAAAAGTTGATACTAAGAACAATTTAGCTAGTCTTCAGGAAAGAATTCAAGTAGCTAGAAATTCTGTGGCACAGGCTCAGGATACTTATGATACTGCGAAAACGAATCGTAAGGATGCGCAAGCTAGAAAAGAACAAGCACAGACAGAATATACTCAAGCAGAAGTTACTGCGCAAAATGCAGTGACTAATCGTAATGACATTCAGAATATTGCATTAAAAACTCCTGAAGTTGAAGCTAAGTTGAAGCAGGCAGAAGCAAACCTTAAAAAAGCTGGTTTAGAAAATAAACAAGCGCAAGATGCTTTGGAACAGTTGAATGCAGACGTACAAAACAAACGTGAAGCACTTGCGTTAGCTAAAGATAAACTAGCTGAAAAACAAACTGAATGGAAATCACTGAATGAAGCTTTGACTGCCGAGAAAGAGGCTTTGATTGCTAAACAAGGTGAACTTGCTCGAATTAAAGAGCTTGTCCTCAGTCGTCAAGCCTTACTTTCAGCATCAACGGAAGTCTTGAAAGCATCAAAAGAGCGAGTGGAAGTTTTGAAGAATGCTCCTCAGCTCTTAGAAAAGGCAAAAGCTAATCTTGAAGCTGCTCAAGAAGTTTTTAAAGAAAAGAAATCAGTTCTAGAATTAGCACTAGCAAAACTAGAAACTGCGAAAGCAGAACAAAGAAAGGTATTAGAGGCTCATGAAGAGTTGTTGGTGGCTTATCGTGATTATCTGGAAGCACAGCAAGAAATTAAGCATCAAAAAGAGTTAGAGGCTCAGAAGGCAAGTATTGAGCAAGCTGGAGGTCATCCGATTCCAGTGATTCAAAATGGCAAGATTGTAAAGTATGTGCAAGATCAAGTTAATAATCAAGTTGCAAAAGTCAAAGATCCAGTCTATCAAGCCCCTGCTACAAGAAATGAATTACCTAAGACAGGAGAAAAATCATCTAGTCTTTGGTTCTTTGGAATGGTAACTATTTCACTTTTAAGTTTGTTGAAAATCAAACGAGAATCTAAGGAAAATTAAATTAAGTAAAGTCATCAAGGTTTCTTGGTGACTTTTTTGTTGGAGAAAGAAATGGAAATTATATATTTTAGGGCGAGAGCTCCTTCAAATTATGTCGAAAGTGAATAATATTAAATACTATATTAAAAATTAAGGAGAAAAAATGAAATTTAATAATGAGACACGAGCTTACGGCTCAATCCGAAAAACAAGACGATGGGGAACGTGTGGAGTAATTCTTGGTCTAGCTGCCTTAGGTTTGATGACTAGTCCAGTTAGAGCAGATGAACGAGTAAATCCAAATCCTGCTACAAATGCGAAAAGTTTACAAGGCTCCCCAACGGTGGATTCTACAAAAGACCAAGGTAGTGCAGAAAAATCAACAGGTTCTGTTGAAGTTACTGTGGGTAGAGAAAAAGTAGAATCTGCGGTATCTGCTGCAAAAGAAGCAGGTCTAATTGTAAAAGAAACTGAAGTTGATGGTGGTTTGGTGACTAATTCTGATGAGTTAGCTAAGAAAACTGCTGAGATTGAGTCTAGTTACGACAAGCAAGCAACTACTATTGTAGACGAGTCTGAGAAGTACAAAAAGGAAGTAGAAACTCGTAAAGAAGAGATTAAAACGATTACTACTGAGAACAAGGAACAACAAGACTCTTATGAGAAAGCAAAAGCGCAGTATGAAAAAGATTTAGCAGAAGCTACAACTAAAAATGCTCAGATTGATAAAGCAAATCAAGAAAAGAATGAGCGTTTAAAAGTTGAGCGAGAGCGTGTAGCAAAAGAGAATGAGCGTATCAAACAAGAAAACGCTCTTGCTAAGTCTACTTATGAAAAAGCAGTAGAAGAAAAAGCTAAGAAAGATGCTGCTATTGATAAAGAAAACGCAGACGCTAAGAAGAAGTATGAAGAATCTTTAAAAACTTGGACTACTAAAAAGGGCAAGGTTGAAGCTGATTTAACAAAATACAAAGAGCAATTAGCTAAATATGAAAAAGACTTAGCTGAGTACAATCGTAAGTTAGCTGAGCTAAGAGGTCAGAGAGTTCAAGGTAGTACAAATGGTGTTAAACTATATGGAGAATTCGATCAGTCTAAACGTGGCTCATTAGATTATTATTCTAAGTTGACTGCGGTATTTGATTCAAGTATTCCAAATCTTGAGACTGTAGAAGGTGCTTTAGGTGCGAATAAAAACACAACTCTTACTTTGGATAAAGATTTGCAACATGATCGCTTAGAGAATAAAGACTTTTATGGACATTCTGATTCTAAAGGAACTTATGGTGGTTCTGTAATCACAGGAATCAAACAAGGTTCAACATTCACCTTACACAACATCGGTAAAACTAAAACAGGCAAAACAATTTCTGCTAAGTTTGTAGCGCGCAACACTCCTATCCCTGAGCATAAAATTGCAGGTAATCCTTCAACATATACTCGTTTGAATGTTTGGTGGAATAAGGTTACAAACGACAAGGATGTTTCATCTGTAAATTTTAATCCTTATAATTATCTTAATGTTGAATGGGATATTCATTACTTTGATGAGAAGTCAGGTAAAGCTATTGATTTAGGGCTTATTACTATTTACTCTGATTTAGATTACGCACAGGCAGTGCGACATACTTATGGGGACAATGGGGTAGGTGTTGTAATCAACCCAACGGATTCTCTGGTTAAGGAAACTACAGTCAATGGACAAACACATTGGATGGGTGTAAAAACTGATGGGGTTTACAAACATAATGATCCAAGTGGGTTGGAACGTTATAAAATTGGCGATCCTGATTATATCGATGTAGATGATTACAGAGCAACTCCAGAAGGCACAATTATAAGTGCAGGTCACGGTTCTATTCAACACTTAACTTACTTAGCGCGCGGAGATAAATCTTTACATACATACACAGAATCACAATCAGCTTCTTACCGTAAGTATTGGAATGATGATCGTAGAGCTAACGGGCGACAAGATGATAACGATGATGAAATCTTCGCAGCTGGTTACACCTTCCAGGTTTGGGGTGGTCGTTCTGTCATTAATCAACTAGAGGAACCAAAACCACCACTTAAACCAAGTGAGTCTACAACACCAAGACCTTTAGAATATAAATATAAGGAGAAGGATAAGACTCCATTGACACCTCCTACGGAGAAACCTTTATTAGCCTCACCAAAAGATGAACCAGATAAACCTCACGTTCCTATTCCGAGTGAACCCCCAAAACCAGGCTTAAAGCCTGTGCCAAATGAGGTCCCACCAAGAGAAATTGAGGTTACCTACACTCGCTTGAGAACTACCCCGACCGTAGAAAAGTTAGTTAAGAACTCTGGGGGTACAAATGTAAATAATTCATCTGTACCTAAACTCTCTGAGGTTGTTTGGGAACTTGAAACTAAACCTCTCGCAGCGAACCGTAAAGAAACTACGATTTATGAATTAACAGACAACCTACCTCAAGGTTATCGTTTAGATTTAGCAAAAACTGTAGCTCAAAATCAAGACTTTACTGTGACCTACGATAAAGATAAGCATCAGTTGAAGGGTTCACTTAAAGCTGAAGGTTTAGTGAAAGTAAATACTGATTTAAGTAAAGCCTATAAAACTCCAGTTCTTAAGGTTTATGGTACAGTAACAAATGATGGTGCAACCTATAAGAACAACTTCCGTTTGAACTTAAACAATGAGTTTGAGTCTTATTCAAATATTGTTAAGGTGACAACCCCAGGTAAACCGAATGATCCAGACAATCCGAATAACAACTTAATCAAACCTCTCAAACACAATCATAACAAGGATGGTGTTATTATTGATGGCAAACAGTTCTAGCTGGTTCAACGAATTACTACCATATAACCTTGGATTATGATCAGTATAAAGGGATAAAGGCAGATCCATCTGCTATTCTAAAAGGATTTGGTGCGATTGATGATTATCCAGAAGAGGCAGTGACTATTAATAAATCAGATATTCGTTATATTGATAGCGAAGGAAAAGAAGTTTCTGGTATTTCAGTGTATCAGTACGATTCTATTGAAGCTGTTGATAATGATAAGGTTAAAGCCTTTTTAGATAGTTCTGAGATTAAGCCTAAGGGAGCTTTCCAAGTATTTTTAGCGGATGATCCAGAAGCCTATTTTAACCAATATATCAAGGCAGGAAAATCTGTTACAATTATTGATCCGATGGTAACCAAGAAAGAATTGCGAAATACAGGAAAATCATTTGAGAATACGGCTTACCAAGTTGATTTCGGTAACGGATATCAAACTGATACAGTTGTAAATAATGTTCCTACTGTTAAACCAACCAAAAAGAATCTGAACAAGGCAGGTGTGAACATCGGTGGCAAACAGGTCTTAGCAGGCTCAGTCAACTACTACAAGGTAACGGCAGATTATAGTCAATACAAGGGCATTGAAGCAGATAAAGACCGTATTGGTAAGGGGTTCTATATCGTTGATGATTACCCAGAAGAAGCTGTTACCATTAATCAAGACGGTGTACAAGTGACGGATTCTAAAGGTCAAGTAGTTAAAGGTTTGAAAATGGCTCTTTATGAGAGTCTGGATAAGGCACCAACAAGTGTCCAAGAAGCCCTCAAGTCTAGTCATTTCACTCCGAAAGGAGCGATTCAAGTATTCGAGGCAGAGAATCCAGAGGAGTTCTACAAGACCTACGTGCAAGCTGGAGAAGTTCTGACCATTACCAATCCAATGACTGTTAAGAAGGAATTGGGTCAAACAGGTGGTACGTATGAGAATACAGCTTATCAATTAGACTTCGGTAGTGGCTACCAGACAGATAAGGTAGAGAACAATGTTCCTACTGCTAAACCAGGTAAGAAGAATCTGAACAAGGCAGGTGTAGACATCGATGGGAAACAAGTCTTGGCAGGCTCTGTCAACTACTACAAGGTAACGGCAGATTATAGCCAATACAAGGGCATTGAAGCGGATAAAGATCGTATTGCCAAAGGGTTCTATATCGTTGATGATTACCCCGAAGAAGCTGTTACGATCAATCAAGATGGTGTTCAAGTGACGGATTCTAAAGGGCAAGTGGTTAAAGGGTTGAAAATGGCTCTTTATGAGAGTTTGGCTAAGGCACCATCAGGTGTCCAAGAAGCCTTGAAGTCTAGCAATTTCACTCCGAAAGGAGCGATTCAAGTATTCGAGGCAGAGAATCCAGAAGAGTTCTACAAGACCTATGTTCAAACTGGAGAAGTTCTGACCATTACTAATCCAATGACTGTTAAGAAGGAATTGGGTCAAACAGGTGGTAAGTATGAGAATACAGCTTATCAAGTTGATTTTGGTATGGCTTATGTAACTGAAACTGTAGTCAATAATGTTCCGAAGATTGAACCTAAGAAAGATGTGGTGATTGACCATCTAAGTAAAGAAAGTTTAGATGGCAAAGATGTCAAGCTGAATCAAACATTTAATTATAAATTAGTTGGTTCCTTGATTCCAAAAGATCGCTCAGAACAGTTATTTGAGTATAAATTTAGCGATGACTACGATGAAACACATGATGATTATCAAAGTGTTTACAAGGTATTTGCTACTGTAGATTTTGAAACAAGTGATGGTCAAAAATTCAAAACTGGTGATGAATTAACTAAGTTCACAAGTCAAGTAGTAGATAAGGCTAAAGGTAAAGTAGATATTAGCTTTGATGATACTTTCTTGAAGTCAATTTTAGAGACATCAGAGTTTCAAGCAGAAGTATATCTACAAATGACACGCATTCAGTCAGGAACAGTAGAAAATACTTACTATCATACAGTTAACGGTGTGGAAGTTGTTTCCAATACGGTTGTGACTCATACTCCAGAAGAGCCAAAAACTCCTGAAGAACATCCGCAACAACCAGAACGAAGCTTGCCATCTACAGGTGAGCAGGCTTCTGCAGAATTGCTGTTAGCTGGTCTGGCAATAGGAAGCTTTGCTACAGGCTTGCTCTACAGCAAGCGCAAGAAAAAAGAGGCTTAGAATACTCTAGGAACCTTTGAAATAAGCTATTTTTATGGTATAATATCGGTAAATCGTGGAGGAGTAGGATTATGAAATTTGGGAATGATTTTTCCTGGTTATGGGTAGCTATCACTAGGATTTTTACAGCTCCCTTTTATATCGTTCTTTGGTGTATTAATGTTGTAAAATCCACTATTGGTATGTTTATTCTGTGGGTTATAGCTAAAATATGTATAACAATCGTATTGATTGGGGGAATGGCAATCATTCATCATCTATTCAATTTCCCAAGCGAAAACATAATTGATAATATTTTTGGATGGTATACACCGCATATTTTAGGAATGTCCCATGATTCACTTATTACTGCTGGTCAAGTGGTTGATGCACCAAAAGGAGGAGGGTTATTTTTCCCATATCCGAATTTTGAAGTTCCAATTATTATTGGCCTCAGTATTCTAGTAGCTACTGTTCGGACGATTTATCGTGAAGAATTTGAAGAATTATAAAAATAGTATTGTGTTCGGCACTGTAGAAATCTCTGCAGTGCCTTTTGTTATAAAAAATGAAATTAAAAGAGGTAAAACAAAATGGAAATTATTACAAAAATTATTACTGGTCTAGGTGTAGTTGGAACAATCACAGGTCTTATCTGGATCTGGAATGGTGCTGTTGATTATGTTCAAGGAAGAAAGAATAAAGATAAGCAAAGACAAGATGATGGGTCTGATTCTATGATTAATGGTGCATTTTTGGCTGTTGCTTCTGCAGGGATTGCGGCCGCAGTTGTTGCATCACTGTCTCAGCTAAAATTTTAGGAGTAGCCTATGAATTTAGATATTAGAGAGCTAACTAGCTCTCTTTCCAGTTACAGCTCTGCGACAAACCAAGCTGTAACTATGATGGCTGATGCAGTCAGACCTATTGGGTATATCCTTTTAGGTCTTTTTTTCTGGTTTGAAATGGCATCGTGGTCACAAATGGTCAAGTCGAGAGGGGGAGCGTTAACACAGAAGATTTGGTTAGAGGCTTTAATGAAATATTTATTTGCCTTAGTCATGATCTCTGCTTCATCTCAAATTTGTGATGCTATTCTGGAATTACTTAATATTATTGTAAAGGTAATTGCTCATGTAACACCTACTGTTAAAGCAACCATTGATTCTAATATTTCTGGTGGAAAAGGAATATTTGAAAAAACTATCATTACTTTAGTAGGGAAAGCTGTAAGTGGAATAGCTAACATTATTTTAGGGATTATTGTTTTCTTACGTTACTTAGATTTGTATATGCTTAAAGCCCTAGCTCCATTATTAGTAGCGTTCTTTATGATGGATTCGTTGCGATCTGTTACGATTAACTTCTTAAAATACTTTGCAGCCTCTGCCCTTATTGGTGTCATCCTAATTATTGTTTCTGTTGTATACGATTCGATTGTGGCAACAGATCTTCTCAAGGTTACGACTGGTTCCAGTGATTCATGGGGAACAGCCTTTGCTTCAATTGTCAAAGGAGTAATCTATATCTTTGTAATGGTTGGATCTAGTCGAAAAGCCAAGCAACTTTTAGGAGTGTAATATATGTGTAGGCAATTAGAATTAATTGATGTTATTTTGTATGAGAGGAAACTAATTGAAAAAAATTGGATCAGAATTTTTAAGAGAATTTGAAAACGAGGACAAGCCAATTCTATTTGGTCTAACTACTAGAATGCTTGTTCTATACGTGTGTTTGATAATAGCTGTCTCAGGGACAATTGCTATTTACTTCTTTGGTCTACCTGATTGGTACATCTATCTTTGGGATGCTCTATTTGTCGTTCCTGGAGGAATGTACGGTACGGGAATGACTAAGCGAATGCGGATTAAAGAAAAAATCAATTTCTTTTTCCGAATCCAACAACGAACCTATGAGACAGAATTTGGAAAGGTAGGAATGTATACAAAAGATGAGTTTATTCAAAAGCAAAAGAGAAAAACTAGAAAAAGCAGAAAAGAAAAAAATTGATCGTTTGCGTCGCCAGATGAAACCTACAACGCAAAACACGATCAATTATACACTGCTCCATGAAGATGGATTAATGCACATTGCACGTGAGAAGTACTCTCGTAGTTTTATACTGGGGGGATGCTTCTTACTCAACTGCTCAACAAGATGAAAAAGAGAGCATCATCGATACAACGATGGATGCTCTTAATTCACTGGATGAGGGCAGTAACTATCAGCTCCTAGTCATTAACCGTCGAGTATCGGATAACTCCTTGCAGAATATCTTGTTTGAAGAAACAAACGATGGCTACGATGACTATCGTGAAGAATTGAACGAGATGATCAAGGAGCGATTTACGACACATGCTAACAACTTCGAGGTACATAAGTATGTGACCATTTCAACGAATGCGGATGACCGAAAACAGGCTCAGTTGATCCTACAAGATATTGGAGTTTCCCTAGGAACTCAATTTCAGGAATCTGATATTACATTCAGGGATATGAATGGTTTGGATCGCCTAAAAGTCTTTTCTGAGTTACTACGAGGTAATCCGTATGTCAATTTCGATTACAAAGAAATTGCTTTGACAGGTTTATCTACTAAATCATTTATTGCGCCAAACAGGATTGAATTTCAAGAAAAACGCATGATTATAGATGATAGCTGGGTCAAAGTACTCTATGCACATCGCTATCCAAACTGGATGTCTGATCGTCTCATTCGGGATTTAACAACACTAGGATTTGAACTAGCTATTACTATCCATGCAGAACCCTATGAGAATATTGAAATTTTAGAGAAGATTGACGATGCAGAAACAGATGCTGAAATTGGGAAGCTACGTTCTAAACGTAAGGCTGCTCAATCTGGTATCTTTGATGATGCAGTGGTTGCTGGTCGTGACCAAGAAATCTCAGAAGCTACCAAGAAGTGGCGAGATGAGATTACTGAGTATGATCAGAAAATCTTTTCTGGTTTGATTGCAGTGTATTTAAGGCAGATAGCCAGGAGGAACTACAACGTAATGAGCAGAAGATTAAGCGTGCTGGACGGAAGCTAGGGGTAGAATTTGAAGATCTTTATTATTACCAGGAAGAGGCTCTAAATACGATTCTACCTATCGGAGAGTGCTTCGTAAATGTGAAGAAGAATTTCATGAGAAAGATGACAACAGCTAATATTGCTACGCAAGTTCCTTTTACTAACGTGGATTTGAAGTCTGACAGCTCACTTGCCCGCTACTATGGCCAAAATCAGTTATCAAACAATATCATTACACTAGATCGAAAACGTGATCTGAATACGGGCTCAGGTGTTGTACTTGGATCCTCTGGTTCTGGTAAATCTACTACGATTAAGGGTGGAGAAGTCATTCCGACTTTGCTGAAATATCCAGAAGACCGAGTAATCATTGTGGATCCTGAAGATGAATATTCTGATATTGGCCGTGCTTTCGGTGCTCAGATGGTGGATATTTCGATTGGATCTAAAACACATATCAATCTCTTAGATCTACCGGATCTAGATCGTTTGGATGATGAGGATGACGATCCGATCGGAGACAAGGCAAATTTGTTGATGGGATTATTTGAATCGATTCTATCTGAGGTAACAGATGCCCAGATTGGGATTATTGACCGAGTGACAGGTGTGACTTATGAGCGCTATTTGACAGAGAATTTTACTCCAACATTAAAAGAGTGGCACCAGGTCTTGAAAGAACAACCAGAGCCAGAAGCTCAAGATTTAGCTTTGGCAGTGGAAACCTATACAACTGGTTCTCAAGATATTTTTGCCCACAATACCAACGTGGATCTTAATTATCGCTTTGTTATCTTTAATCTGAAGAAGTTGTCGCACAAGTTGAAGCCGTTTGCTTTGATGGTTATTCAGGATTATATCTGGAATCAGATTGTAGAGAATCAAGGAAAATGTACTACATGGGTTTACTTTGACGAGATGCAGATTCTATTTAAAAATAAGGCTCAAGCAGACTTCTTCACTACGTTGTATTCACGGATTCGGAAATATGGTGCGATTCCAACAGGAATTACCCAGAACGTAGAAACTCTAGCTGCTGTTGAAGAAGGTCGAAAATTGCTCTCAAACAGCGAGTTCATGATTTTGCTTAAACAAAAACCCCAGGATTTGGCTATCTTAAAAGAGATTGTTAACTTGACTGACAAACAGATTCGCTACTTAGCACGGCCAAAAGCTAAAGGTACTGGCTTAATCGTAGCTGGGCCAGTTGTAGTGCCATTTGAAAATCCAATACCAAAGAATACTAAGTTGTATAACTTAGTCGCAACAGACGCTTAGGAGTCTCACTATGGATCAGGAGAAAGGCAGACTAAAAACAATAGGTCATAGGTTAGATCGAAAGCTAGAAAAAGTTCGTAAGAATTACCGAACGGTTCAACAAGATAGCGCAAAACAACTTACGAAGTTACAATCTCAGACTCACTCTAAACGTCAGTTGGTAAAGAAGAGTCGAAGCCAATTTCGAGCTTCTAAGAACAAGGTCAAGAAAATACAAAAAGAGTATAAGAGAATCCAAAAAGAGTACAAGAATATCCAGAAACAAGGAAGAAATCTTGGAAAAGAAGGAAAGGCACTTCGTCCAGAGGAAATTAAAAAGCAGGTCTTCCTTAAGCAGGAATTAGATAGAAACAATAAAAAGCAGGTCTTCCTTAAGCAGGAATTAGATAAGGCGAAACTGGAGAAAAAAACTTCTAAAAGAACTTTTAAAGTCGCTCAAGAGGCTAATGGTGGTTCACGCAAGAAGAAGTTTCTTCGTGCGGCAAAACAATCTGTAGAACGAGTTGCTAATCAACAGGCTAGCTCTGTTGCGCATCAGGATGATACACTGTCAGATATAGCACGAGCTAAGTATCGGTATCAGGATATTCAGATTCAAGGGAAACGGATTAAAACGATTGGGAAGTACAGCGGTAAACTTGGCCAAGGAATGGTTAAATCGAGCTATAGCCTTGGAAATAGAGTCTACAATAAGGCTAAGGGTAGGGGCTTCACTCGAACTCCAAGAGAATTTTCTTGGGAAGGAAAACTCTCTCGTCGTATTCAGGATTATAAGAAACGCTTGGCTGCTTCTAAAACAGGGAAAGTTGCTAAGAAAGCGAGGAAGTTCTACCGTGTAGGTTCTAAACCGCTTCAAGCTATTATCAAAAATCCATTTAGCTTAAAGGCTTATCTGATTGCTTTTGGTCTGCTTTTGTTTCTGGCTATACTTGGTATCGGTAGTTCAGGAATTACCCGTCAAGATGAATTTGATATGAATGATACCTGGTTGTATCTTTCAAAATTGGATCGTGAAAAATCGAATGACAAGGTAGATTATTGGACAAAAATTGACGATCCACTTTTGTACTTGAATTATAAGTATGATGATATTTCAGATAAGCTTCGTATAGACGGAAATAAGTATTTTTCGCAAAATAATCGAGGGAAACTTTACTTAGATACCTTATGGAAGAATTTGAATGGGGATAAAGACAATCTTAAAACGATGGAAGATCTTTATACTAAAAATGACCTTTACAAGTTGAGTGAGGACGAGCTAGAAGAGTATAAACAACTCTTAGAAATTGCTCGAGATAGCGGAAAATATATGTTGCTTCAAGAGCTAGATAATCCATTTTATACAGAAGAACAACCTGAATCACAAGCACCTCTTCAGATTATTGAGCGCTTTGGATATAAAACTACGAAGGAAATCTTTAATGGTTCTGTTTTGCAGGCCACAGGTGGACAAACTCTATTAGCTGTTTTAGATGGGAAAGTCGAAGTAAATGGTAATGATCTAGAAATCAGTGATGAGAATTCCAAGTTTCTGTATAAGAACGTAGATACGATTCGCTATAAAACAGGTGATCATGTTAAATCTGGAGATATCATCGGGAAAGTAGCACCTGAAGGAAATCAAACTGTTTATTATCAAAAGCTAGAACCTGATCGTGCAAACAAGAAAGATAAAGATGGGAATATCAAGAAGAGCTGGACTTATGTCAATGTCGGTTTTTACTTCCAGCGTGTAGAATATACCCAAGCAACATCTGTTGTCAGTAATATTGAAACATCTGGAGATAAAGGAAGACGTGCAAGAGCTTTTGCGGATGCGATTAAAAAGAATATACCGGAGGCAACTGATGAAGGGATTGCAGCCGTTTTGGGAGGATTTGATATTGAGAGTTCCATCACCTTTAAACGCTATGAAACAGACTTTCTAACCAATAATCAGTTCGATAAAGTCGCTAAAGAACCAACTGCAGAAAATCTAGTTGGTAACTGGAATGCTTTCCAGGCTATGTATCCGAATCTACGTTTAAATAAAGGAGAATACATGGTAAATGGTTTACACTATATCGGGATTGGGATTGGTCAATTTACTGGTCCTCGTGCTCTTGCATTGTGGAATTTTGCAAAATCTGTGAATGGAGATATTTGGTCTGCAGAAGTCCAAACAAAATTTCTTCTGGAGGAAGATGGTCCAACTAGACGTGCAGCGTTCAGAAGAATTGTAACCTCAACTGGCTCCGTAGAAACTCTTGCGGAGGACTTCTTGAACGCTTGGTTAGGAGTTCCAGGAAACAAGCTCTTGGAACGGCAATCTGCAGCCCGTCAATGGTTGAATTTCTTAAAAAATAAAGGAGGAGGTTCGACAGGTGTTTCTAGCAAGCAAGTTCCAGCAGAATATAAAGATAAGCTACCTTATGGACTACCTACAGATCAAGCAATTCTGGAGGGTCAAGGTTATCCAGGTAATGCCTATGCACTAGGAAATTGTACTTGGTATGTCTATAACCGTTTTGCTCAGATTGGAATAGGAATTTATCCGTATTTAGGAAATGCCAATCAATGGGTTGATAGCGGTCAAGCTCAAGGATATGAAATTTCAACAACCCCTAAACCAGGTTCTGCAGTTGTATTCATGAATGGTGTAGCTGGAGCATCACCAATCTATGGTCACCTTGGATTCTGTGAGTACGTCAATAGTGATGGTAGCTTCTTAATATCAGAAATGAACGCTGCTGGTTTATACCTAACGACTTGGCGAACCTTGACACCACAATCGGGTATCTATTTTGTTACCCCTAAATAAGAAAGGAAAAGAATGTATAATCAAAAGTTAATCAAAATGGTAAAGGGACTCTTTATGGGATTCATTGCCGTTTTATGTATTGTCTTGGGTTATTCTATTGCTCAAGTACAACAGAATTTGAGACAGACTAGTCAAAGGCAGGAAGAGGCTAAGCAGAAACCAGAAGAGAAACAGCAGGAACAACTTTCTCTTTCTGAGCAACAGGTTGAAGATTTTTGATTGCTTACTATACGAAGAAGGATTTAGAAGAGAATCGACCACGATATAAGCCTTTTATGACAGATTCCATGTATCAGGAAACTATTCAAGAAGAACAGAAAGCAGTTAATCAGACCTATAAGGGGTATGTGGTTGACCAAGCTTTTGAATCAGGATCTATATACATTGATAAACAACATAAAATTGCTTTAGCTCAGGTTCAATATACTAGTACCACCCTAACAGAGAAAGATAATCGGGCTTCTAAGGGGCTTACTGGTAGTACTAAGGCTACAATTCGGTTGACCTATGTAGAAAAATCAGGGAAACTATTGATCAATAAAATAGAGCCTATTGTATTGACTGAAGCGAGAGGACAAAGTATAGGAACCTATACAGATACTAGCAGTTCAAGCTCGACTCCAGTTTCCTCTACATCAACGGCAACACCTACATCTTCTGAACCAACAACCGCAACTAGTAGTAACCAATAAGGAGAACGGAATGAATAAAAAAATAGAACAACTTGAAGGTAAGCTTGAGAAAGTGAGGAAAGATAAGGAAAAAGCGCAACGACAAAAAGAAGAAGCAGATACAAAAATCAAGAATTACATAAATCAAGAAAAAGATTTGGAAGCACAACTTTTCGTCGCTATATCAGAAGAGAGTGGCTTATCCTATCAGGAAATGAAGGAACTCATTCTTCCAGCACAATCAAGTAACTAAGGAGTGAATCATGTATAAAATTATCAATCAACTGACTAATCAAGAGGAAACATTTGAGCATCGAGATGATTTGTTTTCAAAGTTAGAAATCATTAATGAGAGAATGAAGAGTAATAGAATAACCGGAACCTATCGGCTTTATTCTCTTAATTCTGAAGGTGAAATCTTACAAGAAGAAAGTCTTGAAATACCTTTTATTGGAATCATTGATCAGTTGCTGGAAAATTTTGGTACGAGTGTTGGGGAAAAAAAGAGAGGTTTTCTTCATTTTTTAGCAAAACATAAAGAAAATACCTCCTTACCAGCCGAACGAGAATCCCAATCTCAACCAGAGCCTGAACTAGGAGAACTAACGTTAAAGAAAGAAGCAGACAGAAATCGACAAAGGATTGCAGAGCTGGTGGCTAAAAAGCCACAGAATGATATTGGAGAGGAAACCTTTGGGAGAAAAGGATACTTTCTCATCCGATGAGTGGACTACAGAACACTTCAGTAGACTGGATGAAACAGAGGCGGTAAAGGAAGAACGAGTAGACCCTACACAAGATATGCCTACACAAGAAGTAGTTTCTAGTGTTGAAAAATCAAGTCAGGAAGAAAATAGATCTCTTCCTGTTAAACAAGAAGATAAGGGCAACGTTGAGCCTTCCTTCTCTCTTTCTCATGCGACGACAGTAGAATTGCCTTCAGAGGTCATTGATAGTTTTGAGGCTCAGACCATCACTTATAAGCAGTCTATTAAACATAAAATTCAGTCTAACGAAGAGTTCATCAAGGAAGCAAACGAGGAAATTATTGAGTGTCAAAATAAAATCAATGAGTTTCGACAACAGATTCTTGCCAAAGAGAAACAAGCTAGTCAACTGAAGGATCTTTATTTCAAAATTGAAGAGGTGAGCTAAAATGGAACAAGAACAAGTGGTAGCCCAATTAGGACGGGCAACTCTTGTGACAGGAGAAGTCATCTTAAAGGGACTCTTCTTGGTGAGCTCTAAAGCAGTTGAAATGTATCAAGCCAGAGGGGAGAATGTAGTCTTTACTGGTGATACAGATTGGAATAAATTCATGGCAACAGCAGATGCTAAAGAAGTCCAGCAATTACTACATAATGAAGTCAATCTCGAGGCAGTTCGAAAAGAACTGGGCCAATACGGGATTGGCTTTTCTTTTTATACTCATCCAGATGGAAAGACAACCCTTGCTTTAATGCAAAAGATAAAGGTGTTGTTGAACAAGCCTTTAAGAATGTCCTAGAAGGCATCACAAGAGATCCTAAAGGATTCAATGAGCGAAACCTTAAAAATGGGAAAACGACTTCTTTTGAGGAGAAATTGCAACATTTCAAAGCAGTGGAACAAGAGAAAATCAATTCCCTCCAGGTAAACATTCATACCAAGGAGTTTGTTCTTCCGGCAAATATCGAACCACAGATTGGAGGAAAAATGAAGTGATTACAGAAAAGAAGAAACGAAGACTTAGACCGTATTTGTTGTTAGGCATTGGTCTATTCTATCTCTTTCATTGGCTCTTTAAACTATGGCTGTTAGCACCAGATACCGATTCAGTAACAGATGTATTTGGACTTGGGAAGTTTAACTGGATGAGCGATCATCTGAGCGATAAATCTTGGTTTGATTTTCAATTCACACCAACTTCTTTATTGATTGGTATGAGTGGGTTTTTGATTGCTTTTCTGTTGTATTTGAGAGTAACAGATACAGGTACATACAGGTATGGGGAGGAACATGGATCAGCTCGCTTTGCAACGAAAGAAGAGTTGATGAGATTCCGAGATGAAGATCCTGAAAAGAATATGATTTTCACTCAAAATAGCCAGATGGGACTGTTTAATAACCGATTGAGCTTTGAAAATCAGATTAATAAAAATATTTTGGTGTATGGTGGTACAGGGGATTCAAAGACACGTAGTGCTGTAAAACCGAATATATTACAAGCTAACTCTAGTTTTGTAACTACAGATACTAAAGGGATTTTGATTCATGAAACAGGGAAATCACTTGTAGAAAAAGGCTATAAGATGAAGATTTTTGATTTGATTACTTTCCTGAATTCAGATGCCTTCAACGTTTTTAAATATATTCATAATGAAATGGATATAGACCGTGTAGCTGAAGCGATCACGGAATCTCTTAATAAAAATGGTCATGAGGGAGATCCTTTTTGGCCTGCAGCAAATAAACTCTTGATGCGTTCTCTAATTGGCTATCTTTATTTTGATGGTCAGATCGATCACTATCTACCTAATTTAGGGCAGGTCACAGATATGATTCGAGAATTGAGACGGAATCATCCAGAGGCGGAGAGTCCAGTTGAATTGATGTTTGAAGACTTGGAGAGAAGGAGCCCAGGGAATTATGCCTGCAGGCAGTGGGAACTATTTAATAAAAACTTTGATGGTCAGACACGAGCTTCTGTTTATGCCATTTTTGCGACAACCTTCTCAGTGTTTGACCATGAGCAACTAAGAAAGATTATTGAAAAGGATACACTGGAGATAGAAAAATGGAATATTGAGAAAACAGCAGTTTTTATTCATATTCCAGAAGTGGATCCAGCTTATCAGTTCTTATCTGCCCTTCTTTTTAGTACCATTTTTGATGTTTTGATAAAGACTGCAGATGCAGTTATATTAGGTGAGTATCCAACAAAGGCCAAGGAAGACTTATTGCATCTACAGGTTTGGGCGGATGAGTTTGGTCAGATTGGGAAGATTCCTAATTTACCGCCAATTATCTCTGTTATTCGTTCACGAGAGATTTCTATCAAGATGATGGTGCAATCTCAAAGTCAGATTGAAGTATTGTACGGTAAAGAAAATACAAAGACGATTATCAATAACTGTGGTGCTATTCTTTATTTAGGCTCCAATGACTTAGATACGCTTAAGTACCTATCTGAGCGATCAGGTAAGCAAACTTTGAATGATCAGAATTATAGTGAGAGCAGAGGAAGAAATGCTAGCAGTTCTAAGCAGAACTCTAAAATTGGTCGAGAGCTGTTGACACCGCATGAGGTTGCCACAATTGGAACAACAGAAGCCCTACTCTTTCTATCCAAACAAAATGTCTTTCGAGATCAAAAATTTAACCTGGACACGCATCCAAGAGCTTACCTCTTAAGTAATGGCCCGAATGATGACAACTGGTATCGATACAAGCGCTATCTGAGCGATATTGATGAGTGGAAAGCCCAGGTTGGGGAAGAAAATGTTATTCATATTGGGATTAAGGAAGTTGAGGAAGTTCCTCTCAGAGTGAGTTAGAAAGGATAAAGAATGAATACATTACCACAAAAACAATTTAAACGAATGAAGCGTGAAGTTGAGGAGGAGACTGCACGAGGGATTGGTTATTTTGAGGGGATTTTAGAACATATCCCTTCTTACCCCCTATCTGAAGCAGTAAAAGAATTGGCTTTAGCCGGCTGGATTACACCCCATACAGATGTCGTTGATGTCCAAAATATGATTGTTACAGAATCCATAAAATGGATGAATTATCAAGATTTCAAAGAAGTTGCTCCCTATTTATTTTCATATCCTCGAGAGCAACGAGAGAAAGATTTATTGGTTCAACCAGTGAAGATCTCCAGAGAGTATTTTGAGGAATTACAAGCTAATGCAGAAGAATTATTTCACTTGAAACAAGACTTGCTTCAGGTTAATAATCAATTAGATGCTAGGATTCAGGAATTGGAGATGGATCAGCTACCGAATGGCGATCAAGTTATTGGAGTTGATCTGGAAGCTGAGGAGGTATTGTTACTACGAACTCCAGAAAATGCTCATATTGAGGAATGGGAGGTTCGTAAAGATGGCTTGATTTCCGATTATCGTTCCAATCTTTCAGAAAATGCTCAAATTGTAGATGCTTTGTTTGAAATGAAGAATCCAGAGATTGATATGATTCTCTACGAAGAAGTAATCAACTATTCTAAGAAAACTTGGCCAGATTCAGAACCCATTCAACTTCCAGAAAATATCAAGGAACTGTTGAATCAAGAGGGCAAGCTTGATCCTTCATATTATCAAATAGCTCAGTTTGAAACATTAAAACAAGCTTATATTTATGGGATGATTTCACCTAGTTTTCAGGAGCGTTTCCCTCATTATTCAGATTTCGTTAGGAACTATGTAGAAGATAGAGAACAATATGAGTTTTTCAACTATCGTACAGAAGCCGTCTCACTAGCTCAGGAAATTCTAGTACCACGTTTAGGAGATATTAACCAGATTTTAGGAACGAATAATCAGGAGTTAATCGTTCAAGAGGTTACTGGATATTCTCAGGGTGAAAGCTGGGAACTAGCTTATTTACGGGATACAAAGACGGAAGATAGAGAATCCGTTCGGTTCTATCTTGAAAGTGAGATTGGAGCTTGGTATAAGGGAAGTTTGACAGAGTTGGCTGTTATCCGCTTTGATGATATTGATCTAGAGAAAGGATTTAATGGTCATCAGGAAGCCGTCTATCATATCGACGAGAACTTGTTAGTTCATGATAAGCTAGAACAAGCCCAACTCCATTTTCCTGATTTAAACCGTTTTGTAGTAGCCGAAGAACTTGAGAAAGAACAGACACAAGATATAGTAGCAGAAAAAGAAGGGCCAGAATTTTCATTGTAGGGAGGTAACAGATGGCATTAAGCAAAGAGGAAGCCAAAAGATTATCTATTATTTCTGTTGCAGAGCAACTAGGCATAGAGTTAAAGCGTACAGGAAGCTATAGTTATACCTGGACAGAGCACGATTCATTTGTAATCGATACAAGGAAAAATGAATTTCACTGGAATTCAAGAACTGAATTTGGGGATGTCATTCAGTTAGTTCAATCCATAAAAGGAGTTTCTTACAAAGAAGCGATGCATTTTTGGAAACTGGAGAATTTAAACAAGTTAATTCAGAAGCTCAGATGGCTCCAAAAGAGCCATTTCACTATAATTTGGAAAGATATGAGAATAAGGATTTTAGCGCCTCTAGAAGCTATTTGAAGGCTCAGAGAGGCCTTTCAGATGATACGATTAATTTCTTTATTAGCCAGGGGAGTATGGCGGAGGCAACCCGAAAAAAAGGAGACTATTTTGAGCCTGTGATTGTCTTTAAATATAAAGACAACACGGGCTTTTTAGCTGGCGCTAGTCTCCAGGGGATAGTAGAGAATCGAGTGCACTATCCAGAACGTGGTCGCTTAAAACAAATTATGAGAAATTCAGACGGACAATTAGGATTTTCAATTGATATTGGCACCCCTAAACGTTTGGTATTTGCGGAAGCTCCAATCGATCTCATGAGCTATTATGAGATTCATAAGGATAGGCTTCAGGATGTCCGTTTAGTAGCTATGGATGGAGTAAAAGAAGGAATCATTAGTCGAAGATTTATGGAATTATATGCCGAGATGAACGGTAAATCCTATCAAGTGGATCAGAATGTTGGAAAAGCACTAGAAACTGTCGCTAGAACAACAAATTATTTTAAAGATGGTCAGAATCAAGACATGATTACCTTGGCTGTAGATAATGATGCCGCCGGGCATAATTTTATCACTCGATTGCAGGAGAAGGGGATTCCTGTAAATATTGCGATTCCCCCTATTGTTCAGGCAGACCAGGAGAAGGAAGATTGGAATGATTTCCTAAAGAGAGATAATGAAGCTCCTAAGGATCTGGCGCACGTTTACATAGCAGATGAAAAGTCCTGGCATTACCAGGGCTTTTTTGAGAAGGAAATAGCTCTTGCAAAAGCGCAAGAGCTAACTGCAGATGATGTAAAAGCCTTTGTGTCAGATAGGCAATTGACAAGGGAAGAAGTCCGTCAAGAATATCAAACAATTATTAATCAAGAGAGAGGGAGAAAAAATAGTATGTCGAAATTGCATGAGAATAGCAGTGAACATGAAGAAGATTTAGTAAACAATCCTCAACAAGCTGATAGAGTCCTTATTCAACCGGAAACACAAGCTATAATTGATTCTGGAGAGGTTAAACAATTGGCTAAACATCCAAATATTTACTTTGTAAAAGGGCTACGTTTTGTAGCTCTAGAACTGACAGAAGAAGGAAAATTTGAACAATCATCTCAATATCTCCCTAAAACGGAGGAGGAAAAAGAGGTGGTAAATAAGTTACTGGCTAAACAAAAAAAGCAAGATGAAGTAGTTCTAGAAGAAATTCAGAGTACAGAAAAAGCTCCTGAGAGTTCTCAGGAGCAAATGAATGATAGGGCCAGTGGTGGAGAGGGCTATTCACAGCCTGATGCTGTAGGCAGTGCCGAACCTGAAGCTGAATCATCAGCAACCTTTGAGCAAACTGTTACCAGTCACCCGACATCACCCTATCGTTACTTACAGTTTAGCACAAATTTTGAAGAAGTGCAACGAAGATATTCAAAATATCATCCAATTACACAAGATGATTTAAAAAAAATGAATCAGTATGCAGGCTCTATTCAGAGGTCTTCTCAATGGTATTTAGAAGAGTTGGCAAATAGTAAAGTCTATTATTTCTACTCAAATAATGGAGAAGTAAATTTGTTAGATGTTAGTTTTAAACAAGAAAACTTTTTACACTTAACAGGAATCAGACCTATTGTGGAAGGGAAAAAAGCTTCAGATTTTGTAGTTGATTTTGCAGAAGGAAGAGGAAACTATAACCAAATAATGGTTAGTAATAGTCTAAAAGAAAAATTACAAGTCATTCCCATGTTGGAGGATATTCTTGATTCTAAATCGTTTGTATTGGATAACTTAGATGAGGTAAGAATAGCACAACGGCTTAATTTTTCAGAAGCTATTAAGAGTAAAGATGAAGACTTCCTACTTCTTTTCAAAGATATAGGAGAAGAACGTGTCCCTGCATCTCTTATGAAAATTAAGAAAGATTTAAAAGTTGATGTGGAGAAAACCGATGGAAAAGTTATTCTTGGTATCTTCCGTGAACGTAATGGCCACATTGAACAGCTATCAATCAATGAGGACTATATTAAGGATGGAGGTAAAGAATTGCAATCCATTATGGAAAATGGCTTGTTTGAGGCAATACAACCAAATGAGATTGACAAAAATAACTACAATGTCCGCCTTCAATGGGCAGAAAAGCATAAAGATGGGCCAATTTTACCTTTTAGCGAAACAGCGTTGATTGATTATCAGTCTTTTGCAACAGAGCTATATAAGCAGAATAATATCTATTACGACAAACATCATGCGAGTGTAAGTGATCGAATGAACCAGGTAGAAGGTGCTTCCTATACACCTATTACAAAGGTTCAATTTACTTTATACAGCCCTGATGGTGAACTGATTCAGGATGGTATCCGTTACAATATTGGTGAGGAGATTAACCCAATCGCTCATAAAGAAAGACTTGGTACACGAGAAATGAGAGAGCATCCAGAACTGATGAAGATAGATGGGGCATTATTCAATCAATATCATCTGGAGAGATTGGCGAGTGAACTAGATATTTCTCAGTTCAGTTACACTTTGGAAGATACTCCTTATGCAGATCAACTATTATCTCAACTCTCTTATGGAGATTTAAAAAACAGTCCCATCGGATTTACAGATAGTAGTTACGATAGCCGTCTTGGTTTTATCTCTTTTGATGGAATGGATAGTGTTGAGGTAGACAATTTATCTGCTTGGTTTGAGAAGTTGGGAGTTAGAGATTCGCCTCAAGAACAAGTAGCTCTTGTAGAAAAATGGCAAAATGAAATTAAAGAGTTATCGGAAAAAGTTGAACAAACTATTGCCAATGTTCGAGAAGAATTTGAAAAATTACAAGTCAAAGATTCGCAAGAGACACTAGATAATCGATACGAAAAAATTTATCAGTATAACCGAAAAGATGAGAGGGATCGTGATTTGGATGGTGATGGTATTTCCAATTCTGATGAGATGTTGCAGGGAACAGCTCCATACAACGGTGCTTCTAACCTTCATAAAAAACAGGAAGATAGAGAAAGAAGGACAGATGTTGAAGCTGAAACTGGAGCTATTATAACCGATGCAATTGCTGCTAAAAGTTCAGAACAAACCATTTCCCAGTTAGTCGCAAATAAAGATACAAAAGCTTTAGCTGAACACTTGAAAGAAGGAATGAAGAACTACTTGGATTCAGAACAGTTTAAATCATTCTTGGATACGATGAGTAAGTTTCACAACTACTCACTCAATAATATTCATTTGCTGAAGATGCAAAATCCTAATGTTTTCCGTGTTGCAAGTTTTAATAAATGGAAAGCGGATTTTGACAGGACAATTAAAAAGGGCTCAAAAGCTCTGAAGATTTGGGTTCCGTATCAAGTGAAAACAAGCATCCCTGTTCATCAAAAAGAGTTGAGTTTTTCTCCGTCTGAGAATGAAATGGAAGAGAAGGAAGTCACAGTTACTCGATTCAAGTTAGGGAATGTCTTTGATGTTTCTCAAACAGAAGGAAAAGAATTGCCAAAGCAATTAATGAATTGACTGGTTCTGTCAAAGATTATGAAGATTTATATCGAGCAGCCAAAGCAGTTTCGATGGATAATCAGGTTCCTATCAGTTTTGAAGAAATTAAAAGAGAGGGTGCAAATGGTTATTACTCTCCAAACGAAAATCGAATAGTCATTTCAAAAGGATTAAAGGGGCAAGAACATATTCTAAAAACAATTTTTCATGAAATGGCTCACTCAGATTTACACAGAGGAAGCAATGCCCAATATGGGGACGACCAATATCGTAAGCAAGAATTACAAGCTGAAAGTGTCGCTTATGTCGTAGCTAATCATTTTGGTTTTGATACTAGTAGCTACAGTTTTGGCTATTTGGCTATTTGGGCAAAAGATAAAAATGGTTTTGAAGATATGGTTGAACAACTACAGATTGTTCAGAAGGAAGCAAAAAGTTTGATTGATCGGATGGATGCAAAGTTAGAACTGGTGAAAAATAAAAGCGTAAAGAAAGATAAATTTGCAGATAAACTTCAACAAGCGAAAGAAAAATCTGAGCAGTTAGGTAGTCAAAAGGCTGAGGCTGTAAAGCAGGTGGAAGAAAAAAAGTCCCTGAGCAGCCCTCAATAATGGAGGCGATAACCCGCAGAAAGAAAAACAAAAAAGGAGAAACAGAAGATGATTGAAAATCTGAGACAAGAAACTTTTGATCTTTTAATGGAGATATTTTTTGAGGATGAGGCTACAGATTCGCCAAAGGTGAATGAAGTTAACCAGCACATTTCACGTAAAGAATGTCTCTACATTCTTCGTAGGGATATGCGAATTAAAACAAGCTATGAACTAGAAGAAGCAGAAATGTATCCAGTTGCACTGAAAGAAATAGAGGAAATGAATGACGAAAGATTTGAGCAACTTAGAGATGAAATATTAAAAATGAAGTTGCTTGATGGGATGGACTTTCTATTAGAAACTTTAAAAGTTTAATCAAACTTTTCTCCTCGGAATAAATAAATTCCTGCTTGCAGGGATTAGGGGATTGGGGATTTCCCCAAAAATTTTAAAAGTCAAGAATAGTCAGGTGAGACACCCTGACTATCTTTGACCTTTTTAAAAACAGCATTTGGGTACCCAAGTGCTATGCTTGCCAGAAGAAAAGGGGCTGAGCCCCTCAATCAAGAAATAGCAGAACAGAGGTGATGATTTTTGAAAAATGGAGAAAAACGAAAACGAATGATTCAGAAAAAGATCCGCTTGACGGAGGAGGAAGCTCGGTTCATTTCGACCAAGGTTTCAGAATCTGGAATGGCAAACTTTAATTCTTTTGCCCGAATTATGTTGATTATGGGTGAAGTCAAAATTTTAAAATTTGATGAATTAAAAGAATTGCGTCAAGCCATTCATCGAATAGGTGTTAATGTCAATCAGATTGCAAAAAAGGTCAATGAAGATGACCAGGTTAGTTTAAAGGAGCTGAGTCAAATTCTTGAGTTGCAAAAAGATTTGAAAGATACAGTCAATCAATTTATTCAAAAACAAGAAAATCAAACAAAGGAACAAGACAGATGGTTGTAACAAAAGTCCTGCAGATAAAAGGAGTGGCTTCTTTGGGTCGCTCTACAAAATATATTGAGGATGAAGCAAAGACGGTCGAGCTGACTGATACAAAAAGTTTAAATAATGCTTTACGCTATATCGAGAATCCATCTAAAACGAGTTTCTTAGGACAAGATGAACAGCTTGAATTTCCAGCAGTGGTTAAAGATGGCCGAGTAGTCAAGCAACTTGTATCTACTTATGGAATTACAGATGCCAGCACAGCGACAGAAGAATTTCTTTTGACCAAAAAGAATGCGGCTCAACGAGCAGGAACAAAGGAATTATCGGATATTCAAAATCCGAATCGAGTTTTGGCTCATCATATCATCCAATCATTTTCGCCTGAAGATGACTTGACTCCACAAGAAATTCATGAGATTGGTCGTAAAACAATTTTAGAATTGACTGGTGGTCAACATGAATTTGTCATTGCAACACACATGGATAAGGGGCACATTCATAACCATATCATTTTCAATTCTACTAATTCTGTAACCTTAAATAAATTTCGCTGGCAGAAAGGAACGAAAAAAAGTTTAGAGAATATTTCAGATAAGTATGCGGATTTAGCTGGAGCTAAAATTCTCAAAGAGAGATTATGGACTAATCGAAAAACCTATCATGCCTATCGCAAAAAAAATTCTTTTCGCTATGAGATTAAATCTCGTTTAGATTTCCTTTTAAAACATTCAACCTCATTAGAAGATTTCAAATCGAAGGCTCAAGCATTAAATCTTGTAGTTGATACTTCAGGAAAGGAAATAAAATATCGTTTAACTGATCAGGAACAAACAAGAAATGTTAGGGATCGTACACTGTCCAAAAAAGGAAATTATTCTTTAGAGAAAATTTCTGAGAGAGTGGTTGCTAACGAGGTGACTTTTTCTGTCGATGAAATTAAATCCGAATATGAAAAAATGGTAGCAGAACGAGAAGATGATTTTGAAATGAGAATCACAGTTGAAGAATGGCAGGTGATGGAAGAAACAAAAAATGGAATCTATCTTGAAATGGAATTTGGGATTAGAAATAAGGGAACCATTCTCATTCCAGCTCATCAGATTGAAAAAGCAGAAGATGGCTCTTATGAAATTTTTATCAGAAAAAATGACTTCTACTATTTTGTTAATCCTGAACACGCTGATAAGAATCGGTACATGAAGGGAGAAACAGTCGCTTCTCAGTTGTCGTATGATAACGGAGAAATAATTGTCCGGAAAAATCCGAAAATCTCCAGTTTGGATCAGCTTGTTCGTGAATATAATTATCTATCTGCTCATGGAGTGACAGAAGGACAACAATTTGATGAATTGTTAAATCGTTTTGAAGAAGAACTAGAAGAAGTAGATAACTTGCTTGATAAATTAGATCAACGCTTGGGTGAACTTAATAAAATTCAGTCTGCATTTCTTGCATTGGAATCAAGCGATCCTCAGGAAGTGAAACTAGCTGTTTCTATTCTGAAAGACTTGAGAGTAGATCCTAGCACTCGCAAAGCTGAGATTGATAAACTTGTTAAGGAGGCGACTTTTGAGCGTCAGGCTTTGTATCAACGAGTAGAAGCAATTACAAAAGATTATAAGCTACATCAAGACATTGAGAAAAATGTGGAGCAGCGTAAGGATAGAGAAACTTCATTGTAAAAAAATAATTATAAATATAATTATAAACATATTGACAAATATAATTATAATGGTATAATAGAAGTATAGAAAATAACAAGGAGATAGGTAGATGGCAGAAAAATCTCATTGCAAAATTTGCGGTTGCACTTGGAACAATGCTTGCTATACTTCTGACAAAGGAGCTTGTTGGTGGATAGATGAAGAAGAAACAATGTGTAGCCATTGCTACTACGGATGGAATGGAGAAATAGAATGAAAATTATTACTTTTGCTGCTATTAAAGGCGGTGTTGGAAAAACAACTTTAACATTTAATTATGGGGAATGGTTGGCTAAGAAAGGTCATAAGGTTCTCTTTATAGACTTAGACCATCAATGTAATTTGACTCAGTGTTATAATATCTATGAGAGCAAGAATACAATTGCTAATGCTTTTAAAGGAGGCGATGTGGATATAAAGCAAGTCAAGGAAAATATCAGTCTAATTCCAGGTTCAGTTCAACTTGACACGGTGGAACGAGATCTGGAGAACAGCGATAAGAAAAATATGTTACTTTATCTTTGGCTAGAGGATAACTACGAAAAGAAAAAGTTGGATCAATTTGACTATATCTTGATTGATTGTAGACCAGACTTTGCTACAGCTACTAAAAATGCTGTTGCTGTCAGTCACGCTATTATTAGTCCCTTGACTCCTTCAGAGTTTGGTTATAATGCCAAATTCAATCTATCAACTCGGTTAGAAGCATTCAGAAAAGATGTAATTGACTTTCGCACAAGAGAATCATACATTACTGCTGAGTTATATTTCTTAGCAAATATGATTCGACCAAACTATGGATCATCAAGAGAATTACTGGAAGCCCTGGGACTTGAAGCTAAAGAAAAAGGAACAGATAACCTTCTAGGAATTGTACCAGCAAAAGAGTTATTCAATCATTCCACGATTGATAAGATCTCTATTGCAGATATGAAGGAGAATTCTGAGCTTTATCAAAAACACAAAAAGTTTTTCACTGAGCTGGAGCAGACTTTTTCAAAAATTTATGATACAATATAATTATATTTATAAACACAAATACAATTATAAATATAATTAGAAGGAGATTATCATGGCATTTACCCCTAAGGAAAAAGAAATATCACAGATCATTGAAGCGAGCAGCCAACTTGATCGGACTCCAAATGAAGTCGCAGTTGAGTTTGAAAGCTTTGAACGTAAGAAACAATTTCAGTTTACTTTGAAACCAAGCAATCGGAAAAAATTGGATGAAATTGCTAAAGCAGCCGGCGCAAAGTCTGCATCAGATTACCTTGATAAACTGATTGAAAACCTATCAATATAAATACAAATATAATTGTAATTATAATTTTAATCAAAAAACCTTTCCTTATAGGGAAGGTTTTTATCTTTGCTGACAAAAAACATTTGAACTCTTGAACTAAAATCTTTATACTTTTTTATTATGATTTTAGTTGGGAGTGTTTTTAATTTGGATACAAAAATTATTGATGAAAGAGAATTTGTAGAGAAATTTAAAGAGAAAAATCTACAAGGATTTCATAAATTTGTAAGTGACTATGACAACTATATTGCTCCCACAATGAGAGCTAGAGGCTACAAATTTGTAAACTATGCTGAGAGAACCGTTACTTTTACGTTTGGCCAGGTAACTTTTTCAAGAAGGCGCTGGTATAAGAATGGGAAATGTAGGATTCCAGTAGATGAGAAGTTAGGTTTGGAGAAACGTATTGCCTATTCCAAAGAACTGCTGTATCAAATCACTAAACTAGCTACAATGTTACCGTATCGGAAAGTAGTGGAAGTTATTGAACTGATGTACCAGGTTTATATTACTAAAGACACGGTGTTAAAAGCGATAAAACTAGCAAGTCAATTATTAAATGAAAAAGAAAATTATCGTTTCTATAGCGATGAAGTACCTGTCAAAAAAATTGAGGCTCCTGTTATTTATCTTGAAGGGGACGGTGTCTGGATAAAGGTCAGTGGACGTGAAAAAGAACAACAGAATAAAGAATTATCTCATTTTGTCATCCATACTGGAACGGAGGAATACGGAAAGAGGAAAATTTTAAAAAATAAGGTGGAAATTGTGTCATCCAATAATCGAATAGCAAGGAAAAAAGTAGTAGATTATATTTATAATCACTTTAAAATTACATCAGATACTCTACTTGTGACAAATTCAGATATGGGTCATGGATATACTCCACATTTATTTAAAGAGATATCAAATGATCTAGGAATTAAGCATCATCAACATTTTTGGGATAGATACCATCTAAACAAAGAAATAAAAAAGTTGGTCAAGCCGTATTCAGAAGAGCTACTAGATCAATTTATGAAAGCTATAGATAGCCATTGCAAGCAGAAATTGAAAACAGCTATTGATACTCTAGAATCATTAGTCCTGCTTAATCGGAACGAAAAAAAGATTGATACCTTTACGGTTTTTAAGAATAGAATTCTTGGAAATTTTAAATATACGCAGCCACCTGAACAGAGGAATCTAGATACAGCAAGTTTAGGAATCATGGAAAGTCAGCATCGCAAAATAAGTTATCGGATGAAAAATAGAGGGATGTATTGGTCATTAAACCATGCCGATGCGATGTCCCATCTTATTTTGCTGTCTTACAATCAAGAACTCCGAGATTTATTTTTTGGTAATTGGAGAAATGAATATGAAAAATACCACTCAGAAGGAATGAGCAGTGCAAAAGTACGAAAAAAGATTAATCAAGCTCCAAGGAGTTTAGGAACGATTGTAAATGCTTCTTGGAAGGGGCGAAAGCAGAGAGATAAACAACGTTTTGTAGGGAAAAAAATAAATAGATAGTATGCTTCAAAACGGTTTAAACTCTTGACTTATAGTAATAAATATTGTATAATAATCTTATCAATAAAAAAGAGGCACGCAGCAACGTACCTCTCATAAAGATAAACAATTGGGTCTTGTTTATCAGTAAGATTAATACTATCAGAAATTTTAGTAGATGTCAAGGCTGAGCAAGTAAAATTGTTTAGCCTTGTTTTTACATTTCCGTTTTTGATGTATTTTTTTACTACCTCAAAAGAATAGACACAAACTTCTGCTATAAATTTCTTTACTTTTTTGTGGAAATTTGGTAAACTGTATCTTGTGTGTAATGGACGCACAAAAATACAGTTTATCCGCTGAGGAAGGTTCCTCAAGATTGACAAAGATAGGAGAATAAAATGAATCCATTAATCCAAAGCTTGACTGAAGGTCAACTTCGTACTGATATTCCATCATTCCGTCCTGGTGACACTGTTCGTGTACACGCGAAAGTTGTCGAAGGTAACCGTGAACGTATCCAGATTTTTGAAGGTGTTGTTATCGCACGTAAAGGTGCTGGCATCTCAGAAAACTACACAGTTCGTAAAATCTCTAACGGTGTAGGTGTTGAGCGTATCTTCCCAATCCACACTCCACGTGTTGAAAAGATCGAAGTTGTTCGTTACGGTAAAGTACGTCGTGCGAAATTGTACTACTTGCGTGCTCTTCAAGGTAAGGCAGCTCGTATCAAAGAAATCCGTCGTTAATTCGACTAAAAAACTCTGCTTTTCAGCAGAGTTTTTATCTAGCTCCCTTAGTTCAATGGATATAACAACTCCCTCCTAAGGAGTAGTTGCAGGTTCGATTCCGGCAGGGGGCATAGAAACTATTGATTTTACTGGGTGTTTGAGATGTTTCGCCCCAAATTCGCCCCTAAATTACAAGAATTATATAAAGTGTTGACATAGGTTTGATAAGCAACCCCTAGAATTACTTTGACAAATTATCATGCATTATAAAATTTGGAGTACTAATGGTCGATAAAGATTTTTCTTTTGATAAGATAGAATCTATCTTAAACGGAACTAGCAATTTTTATATTTCCTCAAATGAAGAATTGAATAAATGCTTAGATCATGTTGTTCAGTTGCTTTCGGATTCATATGTTTTATATATAAACAATTCATATACCTCCTCCTCTTTTTTAGCTATTAGTGTGCTAGAAGAGGTCGGAAAAATTCAAATGGGAATATTTATTAAAGGTTCAGATTCCTATGTGAGAAAAGATAAATTAAGAGATCATAAGTCTAAACAAATTGTTGGAGCGAGCTACACTATTTGTATGGGAGAAAGGATTAACAATACAATTTCTAATGAAAATTTGGAAAAGATATTTCAATTTATTTATTCTGGTGAATTAAAAGATTTAAGAGAAAAAGCAATTTATTGTGATAGAAAGAATAATAATATTGTGACACCAAAAGATTTAATTACTCAAGAACTTGCAAGAAATCTACTTTTATTTGCGATAGAATCATTTGATGATAATCTGTTGGGATGGACAGATTACTCAATCGAGTTATCAAAGAAAACTGATTTATTTTTTGAAACTATTGTTAATTCTAAGATGAAATAGACAAAAAACCGCTCAGCTAAGCGGTTTTCGTCTATTCTTTCCTTTTACAATACCCATGTACGGATGGCATGGGCAACGCCAGATTCGTCATTTGTTTTAGTGATGTATTTGGCTATTTTTTTGATTTCTGGATTTCCATTTTCCATGACAACGGGGCTACCAACGACTTCCAGCATAGCACGGTCATTTTCTTCGTCACCGATAGCCATGGTTTCATCTTTGGTCAATCCTAGTTTTTCAGCTAAGTGAGTGATGGCTGAACCTTTGTCCACATTCTTTTTAAGGAGTTCGAGGTAGAAAGGAGCAGATTTGTTGATAGAGTAGCGTTTGTAAAATTCGGCTGGTATCTTTTCAATCGCAGCATCGAGGATTTCTGGTTCATCGATGAACATACACTTGACGATTTCCTTGCCAGCCATTTCTTCAGGTGTACGGTAGAAGATGGGCATGCTGACGAGGGTTGATTCGTGCACTGTGTATTTTCCGATATTGCGATTGGCAGTATAGATACCGTCCTTGGTAATAGCATGCATGTGGACACCGAGCTTGCGACTGAGGAATTCCATATCTAGATAATCCTCATAAGTCAAGGATTCGCTGATAATCTCATGGCTAGTAGCAGTTTCTTGGACAAGGGCACCGTTGAAGGTCACAACATAGTCACCCTCGTCTCTCAACTGCAAGTCGTCTAGAAGTTTGGCAACACCTGCGATAGGGCGGCCAGTTGCAATCACGACTTTGACACCAGCTTCTTTGGCATCTTGGATAGCAGAAAAGACTTCAGGAGTGATTTCCTTTTGGCTGTTGACTAAGGTTCCGTCAATATCGACGGCGATTAGTTTAATACTCATAAATTTCCTCTTCTAGTTTTTATTTGGGGTAAAATGATCGTTCTCAATCAAGTGTAAAAATTGCTGGGTAATGCTAGCAAAGATACTGTTTTGGTCCAACATTTCTTTTGGAAAATAAAAGCGATTATCTCCGTGGCGACTACCTGCAAGGGATTGGACGATAGGAGACAGGCTAGAGAGTTCGGCCAGTTGACAATTCTTTTGTAAAATCTCAATCTGTGTCCGTGGATTTTCAGATTCGGGACGATAGATATCATAAGGGAGGTCAAAGTTCTTATGAATGGCAGTATAGTAATCTGGATCAAAGCCGATATCCTCAACCAATTTTCTCATGCTAGCAAGTTTGTCTTGGTCCTCTTGTGAAAAGGTAATGGATTTAAAGACCTTGCGATTGACAAAACGCTGCGACAAGTCTGCTAGTATCTTGTCAGGACTGGTTATCCAGAGCTGGAAGTAGGTATTCATAACTCCATCATCGAGCGCCAGATAGTCAGTCAAGCTAACATTTTTTTCGAAAAATGGCAGTAGATGAGGAGAAGTTCGAGCAAAGAAATCTTTTTCTTCAGGATAGAGTTCCTTGGCGCGTTTGAGGAGATTCTGTAGGAGAACTTCCATGGCACGTGTTGCTGGGTGGAAATAGACCTGCATATACATCTGGTAGCGACTGAGGACGTAGTCTTCGATGGCGTGCATGCCATTGCGCTGAAAGGCAATCCCATTTTCGACAGGACGAATGACTCGGAGGATTCGAGTCAGATCAAATTCCCCATAGGAAGCTCCCGTAAAATAGGAGTCACGCAAGAGATAGTCCATGCGGTCCGCATCAATCTGACTGGAAATGAGTTGCACGACCTGCTTGTTAGGATAGGTATGGTCGATGACACTGGCTACTTTTTCTGGGAAATCGGGCGCTACTTGTAGTAAGACTTGGTGAATCTCTGTCTCAGGACTTTGAATAATCTCCTGAGTAATGGCTTCATGGTCTGTATCAAAGAGATGTTCAAAAGTATGGGAGTAAGCACCATGCCCAAGGTCATGTAGGAGAGCAGCTGTCATGGTCAAGAGGGACTCGGCAGGATTCCATTCTTCAGGATATTTTTCTTCAAAAATCTCCGTGATACGTCGTGCAATTTCATAGACTCCTAGACAGTGAGAGAAGCGGCTGTGCTCCCCACCGTGGAAGGTATAACTGGAAGTTCCCAGTTGCTTGATCCGGCGCAAACGCTGAAATTCTTTTGTATTGATCAAGTCATAGATGATTTGATTATTAACATGGATGTAGTTGTGAACTGGGTCACGGAATACTTTTTCGTTCATATGACCATTATAGCAAAAAGCTAGAGTTTTTGGTAAAATAGTAGGACAAGAGACAAGAAAGAGGACTTGATGTGAAAATTCGGATGCGAAATACGATTCAGTTTGATGAGCAGTTGGAAGTGATTGACCAGCTTTATGATGTTGAAGTGCATGAAAAGGGAGATTATAGCTATCTGCTTTTTTATAATGAGGAAAAAGAAAAAGTAGTGATTAAATTTCATGGTCAGGAACTGGTGATGACCCGTTTTTCCACTCCGAAAACTATTATGCGCTTTCTAAAGGATAGTGATAGTTTAGCCTATATCCCCACACCCATGGGGATGCAGGAGTTTATCATCCAAACGAATCGTTATCAAGTGGATGGACAAAAGATCTATTTAGACTATCAACTACAAAATCAAGAGGGACATCCCTTTGCCAGCTATCAATTGGAAATTGCTTGGGGCTAGTCTCTTGTCTTTTTCAAATTTAGCTTGCTATCTTCTCGGATGAGCTTGCTAATGTGGTAGATTAGGCTATTTTTTGGTATAATAAAAGTTATGGAAATTGAAAAAACCAATCGTATGAATGCGCTCTTTGAATTTTATGCGGCGCTTTTGACAGATAAGCAAATGAATTATATAGAGCTCTACTACGCTGATGATTACAGCCTTGCTGAGATTGCTGAAGAGTTCGGTGTCAGTCGTCAGGCTGTTTACGACAATATCAAGCGGACAGAAAAGATTCTGGAAGATTATGAGATGAAATTGCACATGTACTCGGACTACATTGTCCGTAGTCAGATTTTTGACCAGATTTTGGAGCGCTATCCCAAGGATGACTTTCTGCAGGAGCAGATAGAAATTTTAACAAGCATTGATAATAGAGAATAAGAGGAAGAAACATGGCATTTGAAAGTTTAACAGAACGTTTGCAGAACGTCTTTAAAAATCTACGTAAAAAAGGAAAAATCTCTGAAGCTGACGTCCAAGAAGCAACCAAAGAAATTCGCTTGGCCTTGCTTGAGGCCGACGTTGCCTTGCCTGTTGTAAAGGAATTTATCAAGAAGGTTCGTGAGCGTGCAGTCGGACATGAGGTCATTGATACCCTTAATCCTGCGCAACAGATTATTAAAATCGTTAATGAGGAATTGACTGCTGTTTTAGGTTCTGATACAGCGGAGATTATCAAGTCACCTAAGATTCCTACAATCATTATGATGGTTGGTTTGCAGGGGGCTGGTAAAACAACCTTTGCTGGTAAATTGGCCAACAAACTCAAGAAAGAAGAAAATGCCCGTCCTTTGATGATTGCGGCGGACATCTATCGTCCTGCGGCTATTGACCAGTTGAAAACTCTGGGGCAACAGATTGATGTGCCTGTCTTTGCACTTGGAACAGAAGTACCAGCTGTTGAGATTGTTCGTCAAGGTTTGGAACAAGCTCAAGCCAATCATAACGACTATGTCTTGATTGATACGGCAGGGCGTTTGCAGATTGATGAGCTTTTGATGAATGAGCTTCGTGACGTGAAAGCCTTGGCTCAGCCAAATGAAATCCTGCTTGTCGTTGATGCCATGATTGGTCAGGAAGCGGCCAATGTTGCGCGTGAGTTCAATGCTCAGTTAGAAGTAACTGGGGTTATCCTTACCAAGATTGATGGGGACACTCGTGGTGGTGCTGCCCTATCTGTTCGTCACATTACTGGAAAACCAATCAAGTTCACTGGTACAGGTGAAAAGATTACGGACATTGAGACCTTCCACCCAGACCGTATGTCTAGTCGTATCCTTGGCATGGGGGATATGCTTACTTTGATTGAGAAAGCTTCTCAAGAATACGATGAGCAAAAAGCCCTTGAAATGGCTGAGAAGATGCGTGAAAATACCTTTGATTTCAATGATTTCATTGATCAATTGGATCAGGTACAAAACATGGGACCAATGGAAGACTTGCTCAAGATGATTCCAGGTATGGCTAACAATCCAGCCCTTCAAAACATGAAAGTGGATGAGCGCCAGATTGCGCGCAAACGTGCCATCGTGTCTTCAATGACACCTGAAGAGCGTGAAAATCCAGATTTGTTAAATCCGAGCCGTCGCCGTCGTATCGCTGCTGGTTCTGGAAATACCTTCGTCGAAGTCAACAAATTCATCAAAGACTTTAACCAGGCTAAACAACTCATGCAAGGTGTTATGTCTGGAGATATGAACAAGATGATGAAGCAGATGGGAATTAATCCAAACAATCTTCCAAAAAATATGCCAAATATGGGAGGGATGGATATGTCTGCCCTTGAAGGAATGATGGGACAAGGTGGAATGCCTGACTTGTCAGCTCTTGGAGGAGCAGGAATACCTGATATGAGCCAGATGTTTGGTGGTGGACTCAAAGGTAAAATCGGTGAATTTGCCATGAAACAGTCTATGAAACGCATGGCGAATAAAATGAAGAAAGCGAAGAAGAAACGTAAGTAAGACAAGGGAAGGCCGCAGGGCTTTCCTTTTTTAGAAAGAAGAAAAAGGTCTATTTTGAATTTGCAAAGAATGATATAATAGTAGAAATAGTCTAACAGGGAGGAATTATGGAAATTGATAATCGATCAATTCGTCTTGGCGATGAATTAAAGAAAGAGTTAAAATCAGAAAGCCGAGTCAAGATTGCAGCAGCAACCTTTTCTATGTTTGCTTATCAGCAGTTGAAAGAGGAATTGGAAAATATAGAAGAGTTAAAATTTATTTTTACAAATCCGACTTTTATAACAGATGAAACCAAAACAGATTTCCGTGAGTATACGATACCCAAAAAAGAACGAGAACAATCGATTTTTGGTGGAAAGTATGAACTGAAATTGATGAATGAGCTGATCCAAAAAGCGATTGCTCGTGAATGTGCTGATTGGATCCGAAGAAAAGCGCAATTTAAGTCTATTAATATTGAAACAGATGAAATGCCAAATGGTATTCGAATTGAAAATTCGGATGATGTAGTGGCAGTAGATCGTTTGAAAAACTTTGATCGCAAAGAATTAGGATATGAAGCTTCTCTATTTAAAACGAGTAGAAACCTCTATCATGCACCACTTAGTTTAAATTATTTAGATGAATTTGATAATCTCTGGGAAGAAGATGATTATTTTCGTGATGTTACAGAAGAGTTTTTGGAGAATTTAAACCTAGCTCACAAAGAACATTCACCTGAGTTCATTTACTATGTGATGCTATATAATTTATTCAATGAATTTTTAGAAGATATCAATGAAGACTTTTTACCAAATGAAGGGGTTGGTTATAAAGAAAGTAAGATTTGGGGGGTGTTATATGATTTCCAAAAGGATGCAGTGAAATCGATCATTTCTAAATTAGAAAAATTTAATGGATGTATTCTAGCGGATTCGGTTGGTCTAGGGAAGACTTATACAGCTTTAGCGGTCATGACTTATTATGCTTATCGAGGCAAACGTATTTTAGTACTTTGTCCTAAAAAGTTAGAAAATAACTGGAATATGTATCGTCATGATTATGTAAATAATCCAATTTATGATAGACATTTGCTTTATGATGTCCTTTATCATACAGACCTCAGTAGAGATAAAGGACACTCTAATGGAATTGATTTGTCCTTAAATAATTGGCATACTTATGATCTGGTTGTCATTGATGAGTCCCATAATTTTAGAAATGGAGGTTCTAGCGAAAATGACTTATCTGAGGGGAGAGAAAATCGATACAGCCGTTTAATGAATCGTATCATAAAGTCTGGTGTCCCTACAAAGGTACTCATGCTATCAGCCACACCTGTTAATAATCGTTTTAATGATTTGAAAAATCAAATTGCTCTAGCCTATGAAGGAGATACGGATCAAATTGATAATAAATTAGAAACAAAATCATCTATAAATGATATTTTCAGAAACGCTCAATCTGCTTATAATAAGTGGGCTGACCTTCCTGCAGAAGAGAGAACAACAGATAAACTGTTATCTACATTAGACTTCGATTTCTTTAAAGTATTAGATAGTGTAACGATAGCCAGAAGTAGAAAACATATTCGGGAATTTTATGATAGAGAAGCTATTGGAGAATTTCCACAGCGCTTAAAACCACTTAATTTTGAACCCGATTTAACAGTTTCAAATCTCGGAATTACCTATAAAAAATTATATCACTTACTTGATAAACTGCAGTTGACTATCTATCAACCTTCGATACATATTTACCCATCAAAGAGAGCTAAATACGATAAAAGTAAAGAAGGAGTAATGGGGAATTTAACTCAGTTTGGTCGTGAATCAGGTATCAAAAAACTGATGATGATTAACCTGCTCAAACGTTTAGAAAGTTCTGTTGCAGCTTTTCGATATACTTTAATAGATGTTGTTAAAGATTATGTAGAAAAGACTTTAAAGGCTATCGAGAAATATGAATTGACAGGCTTGGATCATTTATCTCTTAATCCTCATCTTGATGAAGATGATTTTGATTTGGAAGATAGTAATTTCGAGTTTTCTATTGGTAAGAAAAGTCGTATTGCTCTACAAGATATGGATTATCGTAGTTGGAAGGTCGAGTTAGAACAAGATTTTGCAGTATTGACAGAGCTAGAAAATCTAATCAGTAAAATAACGCCACAAGAAGACCAAAAACTGCAGACTCTTTTTTCATTGATAGATGAGAAACTAACAAATCCTATCAATGCTGGTAATAAAAAGTTGATTATTTTCTCCGCATTTGCGACAACAACGAATTACCTTTATAAACATATTAGTCAGTATGTCTTGGATAAGTATGGTCTTTACACTGCTCAGATTTCAGGCACAAAAGGTTTTGCTACAACTTTGGAAACTAAAAATAAAGACCTCAATTCTTTATTAACTTATTTCTCTCCTAAATCAAAATCTCGTGATGTTCTGTTTCCTGGTGATGAGAGTGAGATTGATCTTTTAATTGCAACAGATGTGATTTCCGAAGGTCAAAACTTGCAAGATGCAGACATGATGGTTAATTACGATATCCACTGGAATCCCGTTCGTATTGTTCAACGATTTGGTCGTGTGGATCGAATTGGTAGTCAAAATAAATACATTCAATTGGTTAACTTTTGGCCAAATCTTGAGTTAGATGAGTATATCGATCTTAAGTCTAGGGTTGAATCTAGGATGAAAATTTCTGTTTTGACTTCAACAGCAGATGATAATGTTTTATCTAGTGAAGAAATAGAGGATAATAATTATCGAAGAAAACAATTAGAACGTCTTAGAGATGAAGTAGTCGATTTAGAGGAGATGAATGATGGTATTTCCATTATGGATTTAGGATTAGAAGATTATCGCATAGACCTTCTCAAGTATTTGGAAGAACATCCTGAGTTAGAAAAGGTTCCGAGGGGCTTGCAAGCTATTTTATCTGCTTCCAATAAAGAATCAGAAGGTGTCATTTTTGTCCTAAAAAATAAAGATCAGATAAAAGGAAAAAATAATCAAAATCAGCTTCATCCATATTATATCCTCTACATCAATAGAAATGGAGAACTACTGTTATCTCCGTCTGAAAGTAAGAAAATATTGGAGCACCTCAGTAGCATTTGTCGGGGTCAAAGTAAGCCATTAAGTCAAGTAGTAGACAAGTTTAATCGTCAAACAAAAGACGGTAAAGAAATGGTTGTTTATTCCGAATTGCTTCAAGAGGCAATCAATCAACTAATGGAACATGATCAGATTTCAACGATGGATGCCCTATTTAACTTTGGATCTGTTGACTTGATGAATACTAGCATCGAGGGAATGGATGATTTTGAGTTAATTTGTTTCTTCATATTGATGAAAGGAGATTCTGATGATTAAATTTCCATCCTATACAGCCTTATCAAAAGCTCACGTTCTATATCGGCCTCATAAAAAAGGAAATAGTGATTTTTTTGATAATCTTAATGTTTCTGTAAAAGAAAAGAAAGAATTAAGAGAACAGATTAGAGCAATTCAAATTACTCATCAGATTGATACAAGTACCACTAATATTCCTGCTGGAAAAAAGGTGAAGCAAATCATGGTTTTAGAAATAGAAGTCGAACAAATGGATGTTTCGTTCACTTTATTAGAACAGCTAGATATAAGATTAGGGATTTACACAGCTTTTGTATTAAAATATCCACAAGGTCAAGAAGAACTTCTTATTCATTATAAAGAGCCTTTAAGTCAAGAAAAGGATGGTAAGCACTTTAAGATTGTCCGTCGCTTTCAGACGTGTGATGATGTAAGCATTGACTTTGAGGGAAATGATTTAGATGATGTTTATGATAGTCTTGTAAAAGAAACTGGTAAGAAAGAGCTACAAGTTTTAGAATCAAGTAATCTTAGAAACTCTATTGATCTCAGTGACCAATTAGATAAATTATATAAAAAGGCTCAACAGTTAAAGAAAAAGATGTACTCTGAAAAATCAATGAGAAAACAAATAGAAATAAAAAGAGAATATCAGGCTACATTGAAAGAAATAGAAGCTTTAAAGAAGCAAAATTGATTGTAAGTTTTGACAAAGGAAAATCAGAAATTGAGATTAGGGAACTTTTTGATTTCAAAAATCTATTTTTTTGATAAAAATGAAGCTGTAATTTATTAAAAATTAAGCACTACAAAAATAGAATAAGCCAACTTAAATTTTTATAAAATTAAAATTACAAAAGCTTGACAAAGCTAAGAAAGGATACTACCATGAGCACAGCACAGCACAGCACAGCACAGCACAGCACAGCACAGCACAGCACAGCACAGCACAGCACAGCACAGCACACAGGTGAAAACTCTGGACTTGAGAAATTAAATCTCACTTCAAAAGATGTTTTTACAGATAATATTTCAAAAATTGGTCAACTTTTTCCTGAAGTTCTGACGGAAAAAAGGGATGAATACGGCAGATTAGGTCCTGCGATTGACTTTGAGAAGCTTAAACAGTTTTTATCAGAGGAAATTGTGGATGGTCGAGAATCCTATGAGTTTACTTGGGTTGGAAAGCGTGAAGCTATCGCAGAAGCTGGGCGACCAACTACCAAAACCCTAAGACCAGATCTTGATGAAAGTGTTGACTTTGAAAACAGTGAAAATGTCTTTATTACTGGAGATAATTTAGAAGTCTTAAAAATCTTACAAGAATCCTATCTAGGAAAAATCGATATGATTTATATCGATCCACCCTATAATACAGGGAAAGACTTTGTATATTCAGATAAGTTCCAAAAAACAGATGAAGAGTTGAAGGAAGATATGGAACTTTTGGATGAAGAAGGACGCCAGGTAATTGGGCTTACAAAAAATGAAAAGACTTCGGCTCGTTACCACTCAGACTGGCTCAATATGATGTATCCACGCCTCCGTCTAGCGCGTAATCTCCTCAAGGATTCAGGTGTTATCTTTATCTCTATCGATGATAATGAACAAACTAATCTTAAAGCCATTTGTGATGAGATATTTGGGGAGGAGAATTTTGTAGCTAATTTTATTTGGGAAAAGACACAACATTTTGGACGTCAAAAGTTAAATAGTTACAACAATGTTGATTATATACTTTGTTATAGTAAAAATCTTTATCAAGATAGCCAGTTGAAAGAACGATTAGTCGAAGTCGTTAAAGATGAATTTGAAGATGCTCCACTATATAACAGTAGTAATAACGTGAGTATATTAAGCTTCCCTGCTAAAACGGTTAAGTTTAATTTGGCAGATGGTGAATACAAACAAACTTTAGATGAAAAATATTATTTACTATCACCAGTAGTAGTGAGAGATGGATGGAATGAAAATGAATTTCAATTAAAATTCAAATCTAGATGGTCTGATAGTACTGTTCAGGATGAAATTAAAAAAGGTACTATTTTCTGGGTTAAGACAGAGAATTTTTCTATCAGGGCAATTTATGCTGATGGAAAATCTGCAACAGAAGCTCCAAGACAATTAATTTTAACTAACCAAAATAATGCTTCTAAAACGCTGTCTCGATTTAATCATAGAGTGGACACTTCAGAAAATGCTACAAGAGAATTAAAAAAATTATTAAATGGAGACTATTTTTCATTTCCAAAGCCAGTTTCTTTAATTAAATATTTAATTAGTTTAATATACAAGAATGGTTCACATATTAATTCAGGATATTTCCTCGACTTCTTCGGTGGTTCTGGTACTACGGCGGATGCAGTCATGCAATTGAATGCTGAAGATGGTGGAAATCGTAAGTTTATCCTGTGTACCTTGGATGAGGAAGTGGCCGAAAAGTCTGCTGCTAAAGATGCAGGTTATGAAACTATTGACCAAATTTCACGTGAGCGGATTCGTCGTGCTGTTTCCAAGATTCAGGAGGAGCATCCAGAGTTGGTTGGCAAGCAGGACTTTGGATTTAAGGCTTACAAACTAGATTCTTCTAATTTCAAAGATGTATCTGCCCGTCCAGATCAATTTGTTCAAACAGATCTTTTCGATAGTATATCCAATATCAAGGAAGGACGTACTGGCCTCGACTTACTTTTCCAAGTTATGCTGACATGGGGGATGGAACTGTCACTAACCATTGATTTGGAGAAAGTAGCAGGAGCAGAAGTGTATGACGTGGATCAGGGATCACTCATGGCTTGTTTTGAAGATGAAATATCAGAAGAAGTAATCCGTCACATCGCTCAAGCACAACCACTCCGTGCCGTTTTCCGTGATAGCTCATTTGCCAATTCAGCAGATAAGATTAACGTAAGTGAAATCTTTAAAGAATTATCATCTCATACAAAAGTGAAGGTGGTGTAGGCGATGTTCTATCAGCTGACAACTGATAATTGGATAAGTATCGGAGGGATTATAGTAGATTCGATTGCGATTATTGTTTCTATCAGTATTGCAATCTGGGTTACTAGACATGCTTTTAAAGATAACTTAAAACAAAATTTATTTGAAAAAAGGATGATATTGTATAGTGATCTTATTCTACCTTTGGAGTACTTACTTGCAAATCATACAGTTTCTAATCTAAAAAAGCAACATAAGGCAATTGATGAAAATATAACTAAATTATATTTTTTATCTAATAAGGAAATGTATAGTTTAGCCATAGAATTCATTCAAGAACTTGAAGATACTATCAAGAAAGTTGAAGACGGAAAGATACAAGAAGATAATCAAAGACTTATTTCTATTTGTCTTGTACTTAGTGATGCAATGAAGTGGGAAAAAGAGTATTTTAACGATATTACATCATCAAAAATGAAAGAAATTAAAAAGAAATATAATATGGCGTAACTATTAAATATAGTTATAGATGTGAAATAGTTTATGTGAATTTAATAAAAAGAATATAGAATTATGAAACTACAATTTAAAAAACAACAATTTCAGTTGGATGCGGTGAGTGCCATTGCAGATTTATTTCAAGGGCAAGCTAAACATACTGGAGTTCAGTATATGGCGGATCCAGGTCGTCTCAAGTCAGATGAGGTGGATTTGGTTTTGGACGCCTATCGAAATGCACCGATTCAATTGAGTCAAGCAAGTATACGAGAAAATGTCCATACTATGCAAACTCGTTATGGTTTGCGTCCTTCTGATAAACTATCGATTGATATGATTGCTGGACGAGAAGCTTATAATTTTTCAATAGAGATGGAAACGGGAACAGGGAAGACCTACACGTATATCCGTACAATTATGGAGTTGAATAAACGCTATGGCTGGCTCAAGTTCATCATTGTCGTTCCAAGTGTAGCCATTCGTGAAGGGGTTCTCAAGTCTCTTCAGATCATGTCAAGCCACTTTCAGATGGAGTATGGCAAACAACCACGCTATTTTGTTTACGATTCTTCACGTTTAGGTGATTTGGATAGTTTTGCCAATTCATCAGACCTTCAAATCATGGTCATCAATTCTCAAGCCTTTAATGCAAAAGGTAAAGATGCGCGACGGATTCATTCTGAACAGGAAAGTTTCCGTTGGCGTCGTCCGATTGATGTATTGGCAGCTATGAATCCGATTATGATTATCGATGAGCCTCAGTCTGTTGAAGGGAAACAAACCAAGGAAAGACTAAAAGATTTCAAGCCATTGTTTACGCTACGTTATTCGGCTACCCATAAAGAAAAGCATGATATGGTTTATAGATTGGATGCCATGGACGCTTACAATCAAAAATTAGTGAAGAAGATTGCGGTTAAGGCTATTGAGCAAACTGGGACGACTGGAACACAAGGCTATCTATATCTACAAGAAATCATTCCACAAAAAACAGGCGCCCCCAAAGCAAAAATTGAGTTTGAAGTAAAAATGCAGTCAGGTGTCAAAAGGAAATTGAAGGTAGTGGAAGAACCCTTTGATTTGTACGCTGAATCAGGGAATTTATCTGCTTATCAAGGAATGACCCTTAGTCACTTTGATGCAAGGGAAAACAAACTTCAAGTTGGTGTGACTCAGGAACTCCATGTCGGTGAAGTGATTGGGGAAGTGGATGAGTCTAGTATTAGAAGAATTCAAATCCGAGAGACCATAAAAAGTCATATTGAAAAGGAAAGTAAACTTTACAATCGAAGAATTAAAGTATTATCCCTATTTTTCATCGATGAAGTGGCCAAGTATAAGCAATATGATGAACATAATGATGCCTATAATGGTGAATACGCTCAGATTTTTGAAGAGGAATACCGAAATCAAGTAAATCAGTTTATCCAAACACAGGAACCAACTCCTTATCGTAGATATTTGGAGGCTAATTTTGAAGGAAATTCAGTTCATGCTGGTTACTTTTCGGTAGATAAAGTGAAGAAGTCAGATAAGACCATTTTTGTGGACTATAAATCTGCCAGTGAAAAGAAGAACAATCTTTCAAATGACACCGATGCCTATGACTTGATTATGAAGGACAAGGAGCGTTTGTTGAGCTTTGAGGAGCCAGTTCGTTTCCTCTTTTCTCACTCAGCTCTAAAAGAGGGATGGGATAATCCTAATGTCTTTCAAATCTGTACGCTGAAGCAATCTTCAGCAGAGACTCGTAAACGTCAAGAAATTGGTCGTGGTATGCGTTTGGCAGTTGATCAAAACGGAATTCGTCAGGATTTTGAACTCTTAGGAAGTGACGTTCATGAAATCAATAAACTGACAGTAATTGCAAATGAAAGTTATGATCAATTTGCTCGAAGTCTACAAGAAGAAATCAAAGAACTCTTAGCAGATCGTCCTGTAAAAGTGGACGCTACTCTTTTTGCGAATAAAGTTCTAACAAATCAAGAAGGTCAAACAATACGTATTACGAAGGAACAAGCAGATTCGATTCACTTTGATTTGATTCGACAAGGCTATATAGACCGTGAAGGACAATTGACTACAGAATATTTTACTGCAAAAGAAAATCATCAGTTACAGCTGTCTGAAACACTAGCAGGTTATGAGGATAAGCTGGTAGAGATATTGGAGAGCGTTTATCATGCTGGACAGTATGAAATTGAAAATGCCAATCATTCAGTCATTCAGTTCTCAAATGAGGTCAATCAAGAAAATATTGCTCGAAAAGAATTCTTAAATCTCTGGAAGCAAATCAATCGTAAGACGAGTTACCAAGTAGAGTTTGATGATGCGGAATTGGTAAACATTCGGTTGACTATATCAATGAGAAATTAGTCGTTAGTAAACCAAGCTTCCAAATAACTCAGGCAAGTGCAGCAGATATGAGTAAAGAAGAGGGACTGAACTTTACGGTAGCTGAAAATGATCGCCAACAAGAATATCTAACGGATTCGCAGATTATGACCAAATATGATTTACTAGGGGAGATTGCTGATCAGACTGGTTTAACTCGTAAGCTGGTTGCGGAAATATTAAGTAAAATCTACGTCTACCAATTTGACAAGTTTAAACAGAATCCAGAAGAGTTTATTCTTAAGGTTTCAAAACTCATTAATGAACAAAAAGCAAGTCAAATTATCAAGCATATTCAGTATAATGTGTTAAATGAAGAGTATGATATGGACTTGTTTTATGACAATCCTGAAACTGCTAACAGATCAGATGATCACTTACTTGAATCCAAAAAAGGGATTTACAATTTTGTTAAAGTTGATTCAAATACGGAGAAGACCTTTAAAGAATCGTTGGAACAATACGAGGATGTTCGTGTTTATGTGAAGTTACCAGGGAAGTTCAGTATTGTGACTCCACTTGGAAACTATAACCCTGACTGGGCAATCGCCTTCCGTGAAGGAAGTGTCAAGCATATCTATTTTGTTGCAGAAACAAAAGGCTCTATGTCTAGTCTTCAATTAAAACAAGCTGAGCAAGCAAAAATTGCCTGTGCGCGTGCTCACTTTAAAGCATTAGCACAAGCTGGATTGATTAATGACCAGCACATCTATGATGTGGTTTCAAGTTATGAGGAATTATTAAATATTGTAAGATAGGGAGGAAAAAGAAATGGAATTTGTTGTATATCGTAAGGGAAGAGAAGTAGCTGTTTTTCAACGTAGGAGCGATGCAGAGAGATATGTGCGCTCTAAAACTGGATTTTTTGGTGAACCAGATGCTTACTATCAGATTGAACAAAGAGGTTGTTACCTGACAGAAGCAACTGTAACTTACAAGGGATTAGCAGATAACTGTGATGAATTGATGACTTTGCGAAAATTCAGGGATTCTTATCTAGCTTTTCAAGATGGTGGTCAGGAGGAAATTGAATCCTACTATAAGATGGCTCCTCAGATTGTTGCCAAGTTAGAAGAACATCCAAATCGAGAGGAAATACTAGATTCTATCTGGTCAGAACTTGTCTTACCTTGTGTTGCCTTGATTAAAACAGGAGAGAACCATGCTTGCCATCAATTATATAAAACATATACACTAGAACTATCTCAAAAAGTGGTCCAATAAAACGAGTAGAGTATAGGAAAAGAGTTCAGGGTCTCGCTAACTTGTATAGTGAAGAGGCCCCCCTTGGGATTTAAAGAAACACAAAAGAGAAAGAAAAGGAATATACAAACATGGAAAACAATAATAAAAACTATAAAATCTTTAAATTCTTGGGAATTTCTGTGGTGCTATTTTATGCTTTTATCTTTATTGGTAGTAGTTTTTCAACTGTTGGGGTAAAGGATGCACCACAAATTGAGTATACAAGCGATTATTTAAATCAGAAAATGGATTTAGAAGACGCTGAGGTATTGGCAAAGTTTTGGAATGATAAAGGGCACTTTCTTGTAGTGTATGATGAGACCACAAAAGCCGCAGAAATCATCGAGATTACTTTTTCTGAGTGGAAGCTTATAAGTGTAGGGGATACATATTAAACAGCGCTGGAGGGAACCCACTCACTTCTAAGTATCAAAAAAACGAGCACTTCCGTAGTTGGAAATGCTCGGTTTTTTGATATGTTTAGACTTTTAGTCTTTATTTTCGTATGGCAAGATCAAGTTCAAGATGATTCCTGTCATGGCTGATAGGGCAGTACCTGAAAGGGTAACTGGACCAAGTTTAAGGATAGCTCCTCCAAGTCCAAGGACCAACATAGCACTTGCGATGATGAGGTTACGCATTTGAGCGAAGTCAACACGTTCTTTAATCAAGACTTTCAAACCGTTGCTGGCGATAACTCCATAGAGAAGGATAGACATACCACCAAGTACAGCATTTGGAATGGTTGAAATCAAGGCAGTGAATTTACCAAGGAAGCTAAGGGCAATCGCGATAAAGGCAGCGTTACGGATAACTGAGACAGAAGCAATACGAGTCATACCGATAACCCCTGTATTTTCTCCGTAAGTTGTATTGGCTGGTCCACCAAGGAAGGCAGAAACAGAAGTTGCGATACCGTCACCAAGAAGAGTACGGTGAAGACCTGGTTCTTTCAAGAATTGACGGCCACAGATTTGCCCCAAAACAGTATGGTCTCCGATATGTTCAGAAATTGTTACGATAGCGATTGGTAAGATGGCGATGGTTTCTGGACCAAAGTAAAGATTGTATTCTTTAAAGGCACCACCTGTGCTAAATGGTAAGTAGAAACCAGGAATCTCAAACCAGTTGGCTTTAAGAACTGGTGTAAAGTCAACCAATCCAAGGGTTAGTGCGAAGAGGTAACCACCGATAATGGCAAAGAGGAATGGAATGATTCGTAGGAAGCCTTTTCCTTTTGTGTTGATAAAGGCAGCAATCAAGAAAGTAACAACTGCTACAAGAGCATTTTTCCAATTTCCATCCGCTACAAGACCAGCGTTAGTAACAGCTGAACCTGCAAGTCCAAGACCGATAACGATGATCATAGGTCCGATGATGATTGGTGGCAAGAGTTTATCAATCCATTTTGTACCCGCAAAACGAACACTTGCAGCCACAAGCACATAGATAAAACCTGTAAGGATAACCCCTGTTTGTGCAGCTGATACATCCCCTCCTAGTTCCTTCATAGCTAGGGACATAGCTGTGATAAAGGCAAATGAAGAACCTAGATAAACTGGAACTTTAAACCCAGTTGAAATCATGTAGATGAGTGTTCCAACACCTGAAGCAAAAAGGGCAACAGATACAGGCATTCCCAAATCAAGGGTACCAAGATGGTCGCACCAAACATGGCGAAAACGTGTTGGAAGCTAAGGAGAATTCCTTTTCCAGCCGAAGGACGTTGGTCAACGTCTAGTAACAAATCAACAGTTGATTCTTGTTTCATATAAACCTCACTTTTGGGCATCAAAAAAGAGCCCATTATTTTACAGCAATAGGCCCTCAGAGTAAGACTTCTCTAAAATCTAGACTTTAAAGAGTTTCAAATATTTCTGCGTCTTCGTCACCTCACGGGATGACATTAAAAACCTTTGCTTGTGATAGTATAGCAGAAATTACGAACTTTGTAAATATTTTTTTACTAAAAAATTTAAAGCGGGCGTTTATTTGGCATGCCAGCCTTTCTTGGGTATTTGTTGGGCGTTTCTTTTTTCTTTTCTACCACTGTGATATAACGCGGATCTCCATTTGGTAGGGCGTAGCTGAGATTGTCTTCGACTTTACTGAAGAGGAGGTTGAGGGCATTCTTTGCTTCAAATAACTCCTCAGGCGCATTGCTGGCCTTGAGTGCCAATAGTTTTCCGCCAACCTTAAGGTAGGGAATTGTCAATTCAGATAGGACTTGCATACGGGCAACCGCACGAGCTGTTACAAAATCATATTGAGCACGGAAGTTTTTGTCTTGGGCAAAATCTTCGGCACGTCCATGGTAGAAATGAACACCGTCTAAATCCAGTTCTTGAGCCAACAGTTGGAGGAAGTTGATGCGCTTGTTGAGAGAATCAATGATGGTCACATCTAACTGAGGATAGAGGATTTTCATTGGTAGACTAGGAAATCCTGCCCCAGCACCGATGTCAAGAAGTTTGATAGTTTCATTGGGAATCAAGCCTTGCAGAATAGATGCAATCGAATCGTAAAAATGTTTGAGATAAACTTCTTCCTTGTCCGTAATGGCTGTTAAATTAATCTTTTCATTCCACTCGACCAAGAGCTCAAAATAACGTTCAAATTGTTTTTTTTGCTGGTCCGAAAGTGGAAGGTTCTGCACGGCAAGCAAGTTGTAAAATGTTTCTGGTTTCATAGTTATTTCCTTCTTTAGTATCATCTTATTTTACCACAATCATAAAAAATTTGATATACTGGTACTAATCTAAAAACAGAAAGGAATTATAAAAATGACTTGGATTATTCTTGGAGTTATCGCTCTTATTGTTATTTTTGTGATTGTTAGCTATAACGGTTTGGTTAAGAATCGTATGCAAACAAAGGAGGCTTGGAGTCAGATTGATGTTCAGTTGAAACGTCGAAATGATCTCTTGCCAAACTTGATTGAAACTGTAAAAGGTTATGCCAAATATGAAGGTTCTACCCTTGAAAAGGTAGCAGAACTGCGTAACCAAGTGGCGGCAGCGACTTCACCAGCAGAAGCTATGAAAGCTAGTGATGCCCTTACTCGTCAGGTTTCAGGTATTTTTGCAGTTGCAGAAAGCTATCCAGATTTGAAAGCTAGTGCTAACTTTGTTAAATTGCAAGAGGAGTTGACAAACACAGAAAATAAAATTTCTTACTCTCGTCAACTCTATAACAGTGTTGTCAGCAACTATAATGTAAAATTAGAAACTTTCCCAAGTAATATCATCGCTGGAATGTTTGGATTTAAAGCAGCAGATTTCCTTCAAACACCTGAAGAGGAAAAGGCAGTTCCTAAAGTTGATTTTAGCGGTTTAGGTGACTAAGATGTTGTTTGATCAAATTGCAAGCAATAAACGAAAAACCTGGATTTTGTTGCTGGTATTTTTCCTACTCTTAGCTCTGGTTGGCTATGCAGTTGGTTACCTCTTTATGCGGTCTGGGCTTGGCGGTTTGGTTATTGCACTGATTATAGGATTTATCTATGCCATGTCTATGATTTTTCAATCAACAGAGATTGTCATGTCCATGAATGGGGCGCGTGAAGTTGATGAGCAAACGGCACCAGATCTCTACCATGTAGTGGAAGATATGGCTATGGTCGCTCAGATTCCCATGCCACGTGTTTCATCATTGATGATCCAGCCTTAAATGCCTTTGCGACAGGTTCTAACCCTCAAAACGCGGCTGTTGCTGCGACGTCAGGTCTCCTAGCTATCATGAATCGCGAGGAACTAGAAGCTGTTATGGGACATGAAGTCAGTCATATTCGTAATTACGATATCCGTATTTCGACTATTGCTGTTGCCCTTGCCAGTGCCATTACCATGCTTTCTAGTATGGCTGGTCGTATGATGTGGTGGGGTGGGGCAGGTCGCAGACGAAGTGACGATGACCGAGATGGAAATGGCTTAGAAATCATTATGCTTGTGGTTTCTCTACTAGCTATTGTGCTGGCACCTCTTGCTGCAACCTTGGTGCAACTAGCTATTTCTCGCCAGAGGGAATTCCTAGCTGATGCTTCCAGTGTCGAGTTGACGCGCAATCCTCAAGGAATGATCAATGCCCTACGTAAGTTGGACAATAGCGAGCCGATGCATCACCACGTTGATGATGCCAGCAGCGCACTTTATATCAATGATCCCAAGAAAGGGGGAGGGTTCCAAAAACTCTTTTATACCCACCCACCTATCTCGGAACGGATTGAACGTTTAAAACAGATGTAAAAATGTGCCTATACAATAAAAAATGAGCATTCTCATAGTTGGAGATGCTCATTTTCTTATATAATTGAACTCAAAAATCAATTTGTTACGATACAACTTAGAATTTCTTTAGGAAACTTCATTCAGAACACATGATATATTGAAGAAAAAATCTAGAATCTATGCAAAATGTAAGATGGCAACTGATCTCGTTTTTCGTAAATTAGAGAATATTTTTGGCGTGCTCAGAGTGTGTGTTAGAGACAAGTAGGCCAGCGTATTAGAGATAGAACTCATTTTAATGAGCATGTATTTTACAAAATTGTTCATGAATTCAATCTACAAATTAGCTATTCAAAAAAACGCACAGTGACTTCAGCCTGATTGTGAGAGAAGCTGGAATCACTGTGTGCTTTTAATTAGAAGTTGGTTTTTGTCCAACCTCTTTTATAGTCTATTTCGGAAAACTTCATACATAAGAATGGCTGCAGCAACACTGGCATTGAGGCTTTGAACATGTCCATTCATCGGAATGGTAATCATTTCATCGACCTGTTTTTTAATGTTGCTAGAGATGCCTTTCCCTTCATTTCCGATGATGAGGGCAATTTTCCCTTTTGTATTCCACTTGTGGCAAGGAGTACCGTTCATATCCGTTCCAAAGGTCCAGAAGCCTTCATCCTTGAGTTTGTCTAGAGTTTGACTGAGATTGGTTACTCGGGCAATCGGTACGTGCTCAATAGCACCTGTGGCCGTTTTGGCAACGACAGGAGTAACTCCGACAGCACGGTGCTTGGGAATGATGACACCTGAAACATTGGTCGCATCGGCCGTTCTCAAGATTGAACCCAAATTATGGGGGTCGGTTAACCCGTCCAGAATCAATAGAAGTGGATTTTCTTCTTGACGTGTTTTTGCTAGGATGTGTTCTAATTCGCTATAGGCAAATTCAGACACTCGTAGAACAAAACCTTGGTGGACAGCACCTTCAGTCATCTCAGAGAGGGATTTTTTTGAAGTCCAAGAAATGGACACCTTCTTTTCTGCAGCCAGTTCCTTGACTTTCTCAAGATTCTTACCTCGGAGATCTTCCTGGAGGTAGAGTTTGTTTCCAGTATTTGCAAGGAGGGCTTCGGTAACGGCGTGGACGCCATAGACAATATCATTTGTTTTCATGCCTCTATTATAACACAAAACCCCGTCTTGCAACGGGATTTTCTTTATTCAAGAATTAGTAAACCATCTTTAACTTCAAATGGGTCTTTTTCATTGATACGATCGTAAAACATGATTCCGTTGATGTGGTCAATTTCATGCTGAACAACGATGGAGTTGTAACCTTTGAGCTTAATACGGTGTTTTTCGCCGTTCTTGTCAAAGTAGTCAACAGTAACGCGGGCATGGCGCACCACATAGCCAGGCACGTTGCGGTCAACAGAGAGGCAACCTTCTCCTTCACCAAGAGCAGCGTCTTGAACAGAGTGAGAGACGATTTTTGGATTGTACATAATGGCTTGCAAATCGTAGGCTTCCTCTGGAGTTTCTCCTTCTTCAACAATATTTGGCACTAAAACAGCGATAATGCGTTTGGAGATATCCAATTGAGGAGCAGCCAGTCCAACCCCACCGCGTAGCCCCATCTTTTCAGCCATGACAGGATCTTGGGAATGTTTGAGGAATTGCATCATCTTTTCACCGAGAATGATTTCCTGGTCAGATAGAGGGAAAGTAACTTCCTCAGCAACCGCGCGTAGAGTCGGGTTCCCTTCGCGGATAATATCGTTCATATCAATTAAGTGAGCAGCTTTTGTAATACGTTCTATAGCAGACATTTTCTCTCCTTTCATTACCTCTACATGATATCACAAAATGACAAGGATTGAAAGCATTACAGTCTTTAGGATTTACAGAAAATAGATAGGAAGTTCAATTCAATTGTGAAAGAAATACTTATCTGTGATATAATAAAAAGAAAAGGCTTGCATAAGAAAGTAGGGAGAATAAAGATGCAAAGAAGACAAGAGAGACATAAACGTGGACCAGTTTTTCGTTTTGTAAAAGGTTTAGTCAACTTTTTTAGACGTTATCGTAAGTGGAGCAACAAGGGATTTGTGGCGGTACTCTTGCTAGCAGTTGCTTTATCAATGGGTTTGGTCTTGTTGTTTGAAAGTTTCCAAGGAGTCCCTTTGACTAGTCAAAAACGAGATACTATTTCTCAAGAAGGAACTAAGAAAAAGTCTCAGGAGCAGGAAGAGGAAAAAACTGCTAGAATTATGGCTCACGGTGATTTGCTTTATCATGATATTCTTTACTTTTCAGCAAAAAAAGATGATGGAACGTATGATTTTCATGAGAATTTTGAGTATGTGACACCTTGGCTTAAGCAAGCCGACTTAGCTATTGGTGACTTTGAAGGAACCATTAATAAGGATCATTATTTAGCAGGTTATCCTCTCTTTAATGCTCCTGCTGAAGTTATGGATGCCATTAAGGATGCAGGTTATCATGTGCTAGATTTGGCTCATAATCATATTTTGGATTCGCAAATTGAGGGAGTTATTTCAACGGCAAATGCTATCGAAAAAGCAGGAATAACACCAATTGGAGTTTATACGCATGAGCCACGTGATCAGGCTCCGCTGGTCATTAAGGAAGTGAATGGTATCAAGGTTGCACTTTTGGCTTATTCTTATGGATTTAATGGAATTGAGCAAAATATTTCTCAAGAGGATTATAATCACTATCTTTCAGATTTAGATGAGAATAAAATGAAGTCTGAAATTGAACGGGCGGAAAAGGAAGCAGATATCACCATTATCATGCCGCAAATGGGTGTTGAGTATCGCATAGAACCGACTGAAGAGCAAAAAGTTTTGTATCACAAGATGATTGATTGGGGAGCAGATATTATCTTTGGAGGTCATCCACACGTAGTTGAACCGTCTGAAATTGTTGAAAAAGATGGGGATAAGAAACTCATTATCTATTCAATGGGGAACTTCATTTCAAATCAACGAATTGAGACCATGGAAGGTGTGGAAAATGCTAAGTGGACTGAACGTGGTGTTCTTATGGACGTGACTATTAAGAAGAAGGATGGAAAAACAATTATCGGAACAGCTAAAGCTCATCCTACTTGGGTCAATCGTACACTAAAGGGAACCTTTTCACCAGAAGGCTATCCTTTATATCATTATCAAACCTATATCTTAGAAGATTTTATCGAGGGTGGTAGTCATCGTGACCAGTTAGATGAAGCGACTAAGGAACGAATTGATACAGCCTATAAAGAAATGAACGAACATGTGGGATTGAAGTGGGACTAGCTTGAATCCAGAGGAAAGAAAATGATGATTAAAGTAATTGCGACAGATATGGATGGGACCTTGCTGGATGCTAGAGGCCAGCTTGATCTCCCACGATTGGAAAAGATTTTAGATCAGTTGGATCAAAGGGGTATTCGTTTTGTCATCGCGACGGGCAATGAAATTCACCGCATGAGGCAACTACTGAAGCACTTGGTCAATCGAGTGGTTCTGGTTGTTGCCAATGGTGCTCGTATTTTTGAAAATAATGAACTGATTCAGGCTCAGACTTGGGATGATGCCATTGTCGATAAGGCTTTGGCTCATTTTGAGTCTCGAGCGTGTCAGGACCAGTTTGTTGTAACGGGGATGAAGGGTGGTTTCGTCAAGAAAGGTACGATTTTTACAGATCTTGAAAGTTTTATGACTCCAGAAATGATTGAAATTCTACCAACGGATGCAGTTTGTGGATGAGTTAACCTCTGACCTCTTTGGTGGGGTTCTCAAGATGAGTATGGTTGTTGGTGAGGAGCGTTTGAGTTCGGTCTTGGCAGAGATTAATGACCTCTTTGATGGCCGTGTTCGGGCTGTTTCGAGTGGCTATGGTTGTATTGATATTCTCCAAGCTGGGATTCATAAAGCATGGGGCTTGGAAGAATTACTCAAGCGTTGGGACTTGAACTCCCAACAAATCATTGCTTTTGGTGACAGTGAAAATGATGTTGAAATGCTTGAAATGGCTGGAATTGCTTATGCGATGGAAAATGCTGATGACAAGGCCAAAGCTGTGGCGACTGCTCTAGCACCAGCCAACAGCCAAGGAGGAGTTTACCAAGTCTTGGAAAACTGGTTAGAAAAAGGAGAATGAAGTGGCAGTACAGTTATTAGAAAATTGGCTCCTAAAGGAACAAGAAAAAATCCAAACCAAGTATCGTCACTTAAATCAAGTTTCAGTTGTAGAGCCAGATATTCTTTTTATAGGGGATTCTATTGTCGAATATTATCCTCTGCAGGAGTTGTTTGGGACGGCAAAGACTATTGTTAATCGTGGAATTCGAGGATATCAGACAGGGCTGTTACTAGAGAATCTAGATGCGCATCTGTACGGTGGAGCAGTAGATAAAATTTTCCTTTTGATTGGGACAAATGATATCGGAAAAGATGTGCCTGTGAATGAGGCTCTCAATAATCTCGAAGCTATCATACAATCCATTGCTCGCGATTATCCATTGACTGAGATTAAAGTGCTTTCCATTTTGCCTGTCAATGAGGGAGAGGAGTACAAGCAGACAGTCTATATCCGCACGAATGAAAAGATACAGGAGTGGAATCAAGCCTATAAAGAGCTTGCTTCTGCCTATATGCAGGTAGAATTTGTGCCAGTATTTGATTGTTTGACAGACCAAGCAGGCCAACTCAAAAAAGACTATACTACTGATGGATTGCACCTCAGTGTTGCCGGTTATCAGGTTTTGACAAAATCCTTGAAAGACTATCTTTTTTAGTTAGTTGATTTCCCTTTTGCATTTTTGAGTTAGATAAGGTATAATGGTTTTATTGTCTTTTGGGGTCGTTACGGATTCGACAGGCATTATGAGGCATATTTTGCGACTCGTGTGGCGACGTAAACGCTCAGTTAAATATAACTGCAAAAAATAACACTTCTTACGCTCTAGCTGCCTAAAAACCAGCAGGCGTGACCCGATTTGGATTGCTCGTGTTCAATGACAGGTCTTATTATTAGCGAGATACGATCAAGTCTTGTCTAGCGACTTGATAAGAGATTGATAGACTCGCAGTTTCTAGGCTTGAGTTATGTGTCGAGGGACTGTTAAACTAATACATAACCTATGGTTGTAGACAAATATGTTGTCAGGTGTTTGGACGTGGGTTCGACTCCCACCGGCTCCATTATTCCTTTGCATTCTTTTGCATTCCTTGGTAAAACGTTGTTAAATCAACGTTTTTTATTTTTATCTTTGGTATTCCTTGGTATTCTTTTGCGAAAAAGGCAGACCCTAAAACAGACCCTCTTTTTGAAGAAGGTCTGTCGTGTTTAAAAATCAATATAATTGGCAAAGCGTTCTCCGATGTCATCCTTTGCTTGCTTAGTTATGTGAGTATAGACGTTCATGGTCGTTTTCAAATCGGAATGTCCTAACCGATGTTGGACTTGCTTCAAAGTCATACCAGCGTCAAAACAAAGGCTGGCATGTGTATGTCTGAATCCATGGATTTTAATTGGACGCAAGTCGCTGCCTTCCACAATTTTGATAAGCCACTTTCTGGGCAGAGTGCTTGGAATTGGCTTTTTAAATTCATTTTCAAAAATGTATTTGGTATTTGGATTCTGCTTTTTCCATTTTTTTAAAATGCTTTTTGTTTTCTTGTCCAGACTGATTAGTCGATTACTGCTTACCGTTTTGGTGTTGCCTATCTCTTCGCCTGCAAAACCTCTTGTAATGGCCTTATTTATGTCAATAGTATTATCTGTCCAGTCATTCCATTCAAGGGCTAAAATCTCCCCTTTTCGTGCCCCTGTGAAGGCCAGAAGACGGAATAGAGTTATCTTCTCTAGATCCTTTGTTTTGGAGACAAGTTTTAAAAATTTTTGAAGTTCGTCTTTGCTATAGAAGTCGCTCTTGTTATCTGATTTTTTTCTTATTGATGTAATCACACTGTCTACTGGATTGGTATCAATGTAACCATGCCTGATTGCATACTTAAAAACATTATTCATCAACCCCTTTAACTTACGACCATAGACTAGTTTCTTGGACCACTCGTTGGCTTGTTCCTGCATTTGAAGCGGTGTTATCGTGGCTATCTTTCTATTGCCGAAAGCTGGATAGATGTGATTCTTGAAATTCCTAGATGTCTTGATATAGGTGCTTTCTTGTACGGTTTCAGAATAATCTTTGAGCCATTTTTTTGCGATTTCCTCAACCGTGATTTCTTTCCTGCTTTGCTCACCACTCTCAATATCATCCTGAAGTTGAAGTAGTGCTGCCCTTGCTTTAGCCTTTGTAGTAAATCCTCTTCGTTTTATATACTTGTCTTTTCCGTTTTCTTTTCCGACGTAGATTCTAAAACCATAAGCCGTCTCGCCGTTTTTCTTTTTATAAGACTTTATTTCCATTGATTTTTACCTCATTTCTTGATAAAATGGGTATAAGAAAACGACCTTTTTAATGGTTGTTTCTTATAACGCTAATCCTCACACTCAAAGTTTGGCGATGGAGAGTGTGGGGATTTTTTTGAGTTGTTTCCAAAATGGAAACAGTTGATTTTTACTATTGTTCGTTGTAAAATAGTGATGAAAGGTGGTGCGATAATATGTTTTCTTTTTTTACTCACATCAATCAACAGCGTCAAAAGATGGAGCATTCTAAAAAAGAGATGGAATTGCGCCACAGGGAGTTTGCTGATAGAGTCCGCATGGATATTAAAACAGGCGAGGAAGAACTCACTTTAAAAAAAGAGTTCTTTAATCAGCGTTATGGACATCTATTTCGTCCTCGAAATAAATAGCAATAGGTCTTACGAGGTGATCATCTTTGTTTACCATCCCAAAAGAACCAAGCATAATATTCAAGATTGTTGTTGGAGCGTACCTCAACATCAAGTTACTATCTTTCATATGTGAGAAATCGCTAGGTATTTGTTCGTCAAAAATTGAAGAGCAGATACCTAGCATTTTTATTTTCCTTTTTCCTAGTTGCATAAAACTAAGCTGAACACTCTGAACTCGAAGAAATTCAAGCGGAAGTATGCTGAAGGTATTACTAATTTTGATTAGATTTGTGTCAGGCAATAACTTTGTTAAGTAAGAAGACACATGCTTCATCATCTCAAAGTTATTCCAACTGTTCCTGGAAAGTTCTTTTTGGATTTGTTTATTCTTAGGTAGGTGTTTGTCTTTGCTCTTTATTTTCCTCAATTCTGATTGTAGCGATTTAAATTCATCGTATCCAGGAAGTAAAAATTCTATTTCTTCTAAATCGCTTGTATTTGCTAATTGTTCAAAATTAAACACCGTCAACTCTCCAGATACAGAAATTAAGTCACCATCTTGGTAATCGCTATGTTTTATAAGTTCTTTCGCCTCAAGACCAGTGATAAGCAAATCTAACGAATAATCATCAAGAGCAGTTTCTACTAGATTTTTATTTGACTTAGAAAATACAAAGTTGTAACTATCAACATTAGTATTAGAATAGCTTCCTGCTGCTTTTAATAGGGCAGAGAGGCCGACGTCACTAGATGTGGTTGTTTGCTCGGTAGTTCCTTCGGTCCTAGAATCACTCTCAGCATCCTCGTTCACTAACTTAGTTATCAGACCTGAGTTTTGCTGAGCTAACAATGAATTGACTAGTTTTGTATCTAAATAAATTATTTCTTTCATTGTTTTCACCTTCTTATTTTTCTCTATACAAATCTACAACTTCGCCGATAATTCGGAAGTCTGTCTCTGGTGTGATTGGCATGTCCTTGTATTCTGGGTTTAAACTGTGTAAGTAAGCTTGGTCTTCATCAATGACAAGCTGCTTGATATATGCCTCTCCATTGTAGTTAAACACTCCGATAACACCATCATTCAAATCAACACTTGTCTGGATAAACACTAGGTCTCCATCTTGATAGTCAGGCTCCATGGAGTCACCTTTAATCGGAATAACAAAGTCGGCATCAACATCCACTGGCAACTCAATCCGCTCCACTCGTACATCGTTCAAATACTGCCCAGTACCAGCAGAAGTAGCGTGGTCGTAGTAGTCGTAACCATAGAATTGAACAACTTTCTCCGATACTTCGTTTATCTTCGTTTCTTCTTCGTTTTTCTGCTCTTTCAGTTGGCTCTCGGCATAGGTCAGGACTTTGCCCTGCCTAGGTGGTTCTAGTTGGTCGTAGATGGATTGGATGGGGGAAGTAGTAGGGGTAATTTCAATAGATGAAGGTTTGGCTAGGTCAAATAGATATTGAGGAGAAACTTCTAAAGCCTGAGCGTATATTCTAATATCCTTTTCATCTAACTGTCTATTTCCGTTTTCATGGTTAGAAATTGTATTTTGTTTAAAACCTGTCAGTTCGGCAAGTTTTTTTTGAGTTAATTTCTTGGATTTTCTTACTTCTTTAATTGAGCTACCTAGTATATTCATATTAAACAACTCCTTTCATTTCTTATTATATACTAACGTGACAAAAAAATAAATAAAAAAATCTCAAAAAGTGATAAAAAATTATTGGCAAATATCTCAAAATGAGATATAATTAAATCAAGCTTAAGGAAAAGGAGGTAAGGCGAATGATGGAACACATCATAAAAAGCCTAGCAACCAAGGACACTGCAACCGTCATCTTGGTACTAGGCTTAGTTAGAGAAGCACGTTTGTGGCACAAACAAATATTAGAACACAAACGTAGACTTCAAAACAAAAAGTAGAGAAAGGGGCGACGCCCCAACCTCTACTTGATAGTGTACCATCATTTGCCGTGAAAAGCAATGAGTGAAGAAACTGGATTGATAATCCTAGCAGGATTTGTGATTGTATCTTTCACTATTCGTAAGATAGTGGAATACCGATGTGATAAAAAAGATAAGGAGTAGTGGAATGAATGAACTAGAAAGAACAGCCCTCAACGAGATATTGAGGACCGTGACCTATATTGCTGAGAAAGTGGACGAGATTGACTCTAAATTGTCTCAGTCAGAAGAAGATGTAAAAAGTAATGCTTCATCTGCATCGTAATCAGCAGCAATAAATTGAGCCGCCGAGAGAATGAACTTCTTTAAATCATCGATATCTTTACCATCGTGTCTGCGGACATAATGAGTCTCATCATTACCTATCCAGGCAACAGATTTTGCCAAGGCTTGAATTTTTGGAAAATCGTTTAAGTATGTAGAAATTACTTGTCCAAGCATAATTGTTTTGATTTTCTCTTCATCGTCTTTATTTTTAGCGATTGCGTAATCTTTTATGAGAAATTCTGCTGCTTTACGATAGCCGACACCTGCTATTTGGTCTAACGTCTCTCTTTCTGCAATTGTAGCTTGAGAATAAATTTCAACAAAAACAGGAGAAACTTTCTCTATATTTTCAGGGAGTTTAACCTTGATAGGTGGGCGATAGCTGTATTCAGCAATAGAACAAGGTTTAGATATAGAATCAAAAATATACTCAACAGCAAAGTATTTTTTACAAGTTGAACGTGAGCAGCGAAAAGTAACAACAAATCGAGCATTTCCTCTAGAGTAGCTGTCCTCACTGTCTGAAACATGTATTCTTTCAGGCGAGATGCTTTTTCCGCAATGTGGGCAATGTTCAGGATATTCAAATTTTACTGGCTGGTTAAATGCACCATGGAATGAAATGTTAGCAGTCTTCATATTTATTCTCTCCAATCGTTTTATTTTGATTATACCACATTTGAAAGGGGGTGAGGAAATGAGACCAAGACGATATCCGTATAGTGGGAAAAGAAAAAAGCAATCCGACGAACAGATTGCTAAGTTGAAAAGAGATATCGATGTAAATCGTACAAATATATCATCTTTAAAATCCGCTATAGAAACTCTAAATAACCATCAGAATTATCGATAACTTGATAACCTTGAGCAGTTGCTTCTTCGATAATTTCAGCTTTAGACATTTCAAAATCAGATAACTGAATTACTGCGCTAGGTTTATCAGTAGTCGACTCTGAAAAATAAGATAATAGAATATTATCGAGATTTTCCCAGGTTAGTTTCTTAACAACGTGGTTTGGCTTATGGCTAAGCTTACTCATTTTTTGAACCTCCTTTCTGCTGAAGTTTTGACTAAAACGGGAGAGGTCTTAGTCAAGATATATTATATGATAAAAGACAATGTTTGTCAATATATAGTGTAATAAAGGAGTGAAAATCAATAACTAACACAATATATAGTGCAATGGCATATATAAGCGTAAAAACTATAAAAATAAAGTTAGATAAGGAGAAAAACAGATATGCTTTGGGAAAAAATATCTGAAAAACTTTCAGAGAAAAATTGGACAGTTTATAAACTTTGTTTAAAAGCTGGTATTGGTACAGCTGGAATCTATCGTTTAAGAGATGGAGAGGTGAAAGATTTATATTTTGACACGGTCAAGAAAATTGCTGATGCACTGGAAGTCAGCTTGGAGGAATTAAGATAAGGGGGTGAGTGCGTGCAGGAACTTACAAAAAAACAAAAGTTAAAAAAGCAAGAATTGAAGCCGAAAATAAAACTTAGAAAAGAGAGAAAGAAGCATGAACTTACGACAGTTTTTATGGCAGATTTAATTGGTTTGAAAAATCGCAGACAATATGAATTAAAAGAAAATGGCAAAGCTCCATTCCATGATTATGAGATATCTATTATTTCTAATTATTTTCACAAATCAGAGAGTGAATTATTTTTTTAAAACAAAATATCTCAATTTGAGATTAAAAAGAAAGGAGAATTTATGACAGATTTTAAAAACTTGAATCTTCAATTAATCTTTCAGAAATGCGACGGATGATTACACTGCAGTCAAAAATGATTTTCTGAGAGATCCAAAGCTTGAGCCAGCAACAATTGGGATATTGATGGTCGTTCTCAGCAATAAAGAGAATTGGCTTGTATATCCAGAGGAAATAGCCAGACGGTTGAATATTAGCCGCGAAATGGTTTTAAGGCATTTCAAAAAGATTGAAAAAGCTGGATATTTACGGACTGTCAAAAAAAGCCTCGGCAGAGGGAGAGGAGTTCAGACTTTCAGATTCTTCTCAGATACAAAAATAACTGATTTTCAATTTGAAATTATGTTGCAACGTCTTGATGAAGCGATAGCTGTGAAGAAGTCTGAGTTATCCACAATTACTTAATACAAAGTTGCATTTTACAACATTGCATTTTACAACATTGCATTTTACAACATTGTAAAATAAGGCACTAATAAATATTAACTAACAACAAGTATTAAATAACAATAAATATTAACTAACAACAAGTCCTACTTCTCTAAATAAATAAAAGAGAGAGTAGAAAAAATATATACAAAGGAGAAGAAATGAGACCAAGACGATATCCGTATAGTGGGAAAAAAGAGTCCGACTTTGTAAAGGCAGACAATAAAATAGTTCTGGATAGCAATAAGATTGTTTGTGGGAATATAAAAGCAATAAATCTATTTGGAATCATTTAGATAAAGAAAGTAGGTAAGAAGAATGAGTATCAATTCAATGACTGTTGAAGTTAAAGTAAATGTTACGAATATAGATCAATTTAATGATCTTGTCAAAGAGTTTAATAAAAAAGCTCATGAGCTTGAAGAACTTGCTCATAAGCTGAATATGTTTCGTTTTGAAGCAGATATCCTATCAAGTGATGGCAACTAATTCAAAATTAGCATTTTCTGGGAACAAATAAATTGGATATGATTCCTTTGTTTCGAGATTACGGAACTGGTAACCAAAATAATCTTTTTTGGCATTTGGATTTTTTTCAGTGAGTGTTTCAAGATTAGCTTGTGATAGCAACTTAAAAATTTGAATACGAGCTTGTTCCAGATCAGACATTCTGTTCAACGCTCTTAGTTCGTGTTCATTAGGGAATGCACTTATCAAATCTACTCTATCATCTAAATAGGTTATAGAATCATCTAGAAAATCATATTTTAATTTGAAATCGATAAATGATAAATTCCTGTACTCTTGATATGTTACAAATATAATATTTTTATCTTGGAATCGGTAGACGAGGGAATCATTTTGTAATTTTTCCTCAAATTCCGTAAGACCAATTAAAAATTTATGGCAAGCTTCTAAAATACGGATTTGATTTAGATTCATTTTCTTTTCCTCCTTTCTATTGGAATTTTGACTAAAACGTGAGAGGTCTTAGTCAAGAATATTATAGCATAATCTAAATTAAATAACAATATGTAGCGTTTTTATATGTTTAAAACACAATATATTGGGAAAGGAGCAATGTATGTGGAAGAAGTTTAAGCATTTGTTGATTGAAAAAGGGATGACACAGAAGGCATTAGCTGAAAAAGCTGGTATCAGTCCAAATACAATCAGAAATATCAAAACCGAGCGTATTTCTTTTAAGAATATGTGCAAAATAGCTGATGCACTGGAAGTTAGCATAGATGAACTAAGATAAAACAAAAAAACACCTGACGGCAATCAGGCGTATATCAAAAATATTCAACATGATTATAACACGAAAGAGAGGAAATTGCCAATGGCTTTGGAATTGTTTGGAGAAGATTTTAAAAATGAACTGTTGGAAGAACTTGTCCAGTTGAATGTGAAAGCTATGACTGAAGCTAAACTACGAGTATCAAGAGGTACGAACTGGGCTTCAATCAAAGATGTCCAAGAGAAGACGGGCTGGGGTCGCAAGAAAATCGAGGATTTCAGAGACGCAGGGAAATTCCGCTACCAGCAAAATGCTAAAGGCGGTAAGTATTTATATGACTTGAACGACGTACTACGGTTTCAAAGTCAGTTAGCGAAATAAAGGAGAGAGAAGAAATGTTTGAACCACCATTAATTAGTCAGCTTTTAGGAACCGGCGTAGTGATTTTGGGATTTATTAGCGCAGGGATTCTAGCTCATCAGTTAGAAAAACAAAAAGAGGAAGAAAAACGACTTCAAGAAGAGTATGATACGCAAGTGATTAGAACTTGTAATGAATTGCTTGAAATGGGTCGTGAGATTGAAAGAGAACAAATCCGCAAGAATATCCGTCGGGAGTTCAAGGGCTTCACATTTGACAACGAACCGCCTCAAGGATTGCGACCTGAGCCATTAGCCTTACCAGAACCACGAAGAGCACGCTGTGCAAAGTATTTGGGATAGAGCAAAGGAGATGCTCATGACTAGAATTGAACTTGAAAACCGTGTATGGCTTTTGGCCAATCATGAAGAAAAAAATGAATTGCTGGATCTTGGGTTAACATCCAAAGCCAGATATGTGAAGCGAGTGCTGGAACTTGGAAAGGTGTATGCTCATGTTTGATTATGACAGAGATATGATGCAACCGCCTGAGGAGCAAGAGGAACTTGACCCTAGCCAGTACATCTATGTTGGATGTGGGCAGTATCGATATTTGGGTGATGAAATATGATCCAGGAGCTACACGAAGAAATCGATAACTGGCGAGCTGAGTATATGCATCTTGGAATTGAGCTCGGAGAAATCATCAACAACCAACAAAATATTATTTTTAAATTACAAAACGAAAATAGACGTATAAAACGTGAGAATTGGAACCTTAGGAAGACGAAAGGTAGAAGGAAATAATGGCAAATGAAATAGCTAAATTCGACACATTAACACCGCAACAAGCATTCAAAAGTCCAGCGGCGTTAGAAAAATTTAAGTCGGTATTGGACGGAAGTGAGACACAGTTCGTTGCAAGTCTGTTGTCGATTATAAACAATAATAGTCACCTAGCTAAAGCTACAAATACAAGCATCATGAACGCTGCCATGAAAGCAGCGACTTTAAAACTACCGATTGAGCCAAGCCTTGGAATGGCATACGTAGTACCGTATAACAGAAACGAGAAGCATGGGAACACTTGGGTAAAAATAAACGAAGCGCAATTCCAAATGGGTTACAGAGGTTTTATCCAATTGGCGCAACGTAGTGGACAAATCAGAAACATAAACTGCGACATCGTTTACAAAGAGGAATTTTTGCGATACGACAAAGTTTATGGCACGTTACACCTCAAAGAAGAGCAAGTTGATAGCGGAGAGGTTGAGGGATATTTTGCAAGTTTGGAATTAATCAATGGATTTCGAAAGATGATTTTCTGGAAAAAAGAAAAAGTCATAGCACATGCTCAGAAATATTCTAAAACCTACGACAAGCAGACTGGAGATTTTAAACCAGGAACTCCTTGGAAGACCGAATTTGATGCCATGGCTCAAAAAACACTTATCAAGGAACTTCTAAGTAAGTATGCTCCTCTCTCAATTGAGTTACAGGAAGCTATTATGGCCGATAACGAAGATTCCAATGTAAACGAAGTGAAGAGAGCAAAGGATGTCACACCTCCAGAATCCGACAATCTATCTGATTTGTTAGGTGCTCCAGAAGAAACGGGCGAAGTAATTGATAAGGAGCCAGAAAATGGTCAAATGGACATGCTGGAAGGGGAGGATTTCTAAAATGACTGAAGAATTGAAAGATGTAACGGATAGTCTAGAACTCGTTCCAGTAACAGATTTAGAAGTCGGCTTTGTCCTGAAAGCGGCTGAAATCGAAATCCAAGGCAAAGAAGTTTTGGAGCAAGCTTTAGAGTCTTACAAAAAGAAATATGCTGGCTATGTCGTTACAGAAGAAACTTTATCAGATGACATTAAAGTCAAAGACGAGTTGGGACGAGTACAGCGTCAAATTGAACAAGAACTTAAAAACCAGCTTTCAGAATACTCTAAACCTCTTGACGAAGCAAAGGCGTGGGTTGATAGCATATTAGACCCTATCAAAACTTTGCAGACAGACATTAAAAATCAAATCAGGGAGTTTGAGGAGAGAGAAACAGAAGCCCGAAAGGAGACAGTCAGAGAAGCTTTTGAATCTGCAATAGCAGAAAGTGGTACAGAACTTGACATCAAATTATTTGCTATTTACTTTGATGATTTCAGCAAGAAGAAGTGTTTTATGGCCGATAATGTGCGAATCAATCAAGCTACTTCTAAGATGATTGTCGGTTTGGTTGCAGAAGAAGCTACTAAGAAGCAACAACGTGAAGCTGGACTTATCCAGATTACAGAAGCAGCAGCTAAAGCTGGTTTCGGACCTACTGTCTACATTCGCAGATATGACGAGGGAGCGAAACTTGTTGATATTTTGCAAGCAATTCTTGATGATAAGGCATTAGCTGAACGAGCTAAAGCGGAAACTGAGCTAAAAAAGCGTATTGATGAAATGACTGCTATCGCGGTGGCTAAAGGTTTGAACCCTGAAAAGTACGTTGATTTGCTAAGAGAGGGTCGCTCTGCTTTGGATACTATCGATATCTTACATGCAGACGCAGATGAGCTTAGACGGACTAAAGCAGAAGCGGAACAAGATACTCAGGGCCGATTCTGTGCCCAAAATCAGCCTGAATTTGGGTCAGAAAGCAGTTCAGAGGGTAATCATACCATCGAGCAAGAAACAGGCCGAAAATCGCAAAATATGGCTTCTGAGGATGGTGTTAAAAAATATGGTTACAAATTTACTGTAGATTTAATTTTCCCAGCAGAAAACGCAAAGGAAACAAAGGAGCAATTTAAAGAATGGCTCAATGCTCACGGCGTTCAATTTGAGCCACAAACAAAATCAGTAAAGGTAGAGATGAAATGACAATGGATTTACTTGGAGAAGATTACTACTCAGCAGCTTCCGCACGTCAATACTGGTCTATCTCGCAATACAAGCGATTTAGAGAGTGCGAAGCACGAGCGTTAGCGGAGCTGGAAGGAGAATGGGAGGACCAGAGAGACAACACGGCTCTCTTGGTCGGTAATATGGTTCACAGCTATTTTGAAAGTCCAGAAGCACATAAGAAGTTCATGGGTGAAAATGCAGATGCCATGATTTCAAAAGCCGGGAAAACCAAAGGTCAGTTGAAATCCGACTTCTTGGTTGGCCAGCGCATGATTGAGCGATTGGAAGCTGACAAGCAATTTATGGAGTACTATGTCGGTCAGAAAGAGGTTGCTGTCACAGGCGAAATCGAAGGAGTGGAATTTAAAGGCAAGATTGACTGCCTCAATGTCGAAAAGGGCTATTTCGTAGACATTAAGACCACAAAATCAGACATTGACAGCATGGTATGGGTTCAGGATGAAGCAAGCGGACGAAATATTCAAGTCCGCTGGTTCGAAGCTTGGGGATATATCTTGCAGATGGCAGTGTATAAGAAAATGCTAGAAGAGAAGTATGGCAAGAAGTTTACCCCTATTATCTATGCCGTGACTAAAGAATCTACTCCTGATACCCGAGCGATTGTTTTTCAATCTCAGGAAAAACTTGATTACGAGTTATCTGAGTTATCTATGCTTATTAAGCGTCTTGACGATGTTAAAAAAGGTAAAGAATGGGTAACACCATGTGGTCATTGTGAATACTGCAAAACAAAGGCTTTGAGCCAGCGTGTGGAGGTGATTTGATGAGTAAACAAGTAAAAGACATACTAGAAACTCACGACACAGGTTGTCCTCATGGCATCACATTTGCAATACATCAAGATAAAGACGAGTGTATTGCTTTGTTTGGTCGTTCTGGATGGCCTGGTCTCAAACCTCGATTTATTCGTTGGAATGAAAGTGTTGAAAACCAAACAACATACAAAACTGAGGAATCCTTACTTAATGCCTATGTTTGTGATGTTGAAAAAATATCGGAAGATTTTATTATCATTCAATTATTGCCCTTTTAAGAGGGGAAAAATAATCAAAAACCAACTATTTCCATTTTGGAAACAACTCAAAAAGCTAACAAGCCGTGCATTCTTGTAAAACTGCGAACTAGAAAATGCGTCAGTAGAGGTCATGTGACTTTGGACGAATGACGCAAAGAATTTCACTCACGCTTGCCTTGCTCACAATTTGGCAGGCGTGGGGGTTTGGTCAGAAATATGAAACTTGAAAAAGGCGATTACGTGAAAGTTTTAAAAAATGGAGAATTTTTTAAAATCGTACAAATTAAAAATATTTACAGTGACTGTATCGAAACCAGCCACGGCATTTACAATCGAACCACACTTGCTAGCAGGTTGGATAAAGAGTGTCTAATCTCTGGCACGGTATCGTGGGAGGATAAAAATGGAATGGATCAACTGGACAGAAATCTGTCCTGAAACAAAATCTGAAATCATCGAAAAAATAGAAAATGATGGCTACACTTATCCACACTATGACAAGAAAAATAACGGTGTCAAGTACGTCATCTCTACACTGGACATCAAACGAGACTGTCTAAGGCTTGGGGTTCCATTTGAAGATGTGTACCCTTTGCAAACAACACTTTTTTAAAAGGAGAAAATAAATGCTAAACAAAATCGATATTCCAGGAACAGCTATCACACTTGAAATCGTGGACAAGACCATCACGATCACCAATAAAATTGAATATGATATGCAGATGCATTTTAGAAATACAGATGCAGATGCTTCTCTCGATACAAGTGGCGACGTGTTTGAGCCTCTCTACTGGTTAGATATTAAGGCGACACCTAAAATGCCGACAGAGTATCATACGAGCCTTGGAATCAAGAGAGAAAAGCGCCACTTGGCCGAACTTCAGAAGTTCTTTGAGTTTATTGAGAGTAATAAACGAAACTTATTTGATCTCTGTGGATTCAAGGGAGAACTGCAATGAAATCTCTGACATTATCGTTAGACATTTCAACTACTGCGACAGGATGGGCCGTATTTCACGGCTCTGACCTTGTCCACAGTGGTGTCTTAAAGCATAAAAGCAAATCGTTCTTTGAACGTGGGCGCTTCATGGCTAGCGAATTGCGAGCCATTCAATCAAGGGCGCTTCAGAAGTATGACTGCCATTTTGAATCGATTGTGGTCGAGAAGAACTCAGTCATGGGGCCAAATCAGCAGTCTATGATCAGTATTGGAATTGTGACAGGTATCATTCTTGGCCGACTGATTGCTGACAATGTGTACTTTGTCAACGTGTCGACCTGGCGCAAGTATTGGAAGTTCAGCTACAAAGACCGAAGTAAAAAATCAATGAAGCTGCAGGCCGTTGCTAAGGTGTCCGAAACGTTTGACCTTAACGTTAAAGATGACGAAGCAGATGCAATCCTGATTGGTTCGTATTTTGTAAGCTGCGGTCAAGAATTCGGAGACCTGGAAAGCCACAAGATAAGTTGAGAGGTAGAAATATGAGTTATACTGTAACATTATATTTTGACAATATGGTAGACGAGACCCACTTTTTTAAGAAAGAGGGAGATGCTGCTAAATGCAAGGCTCAGCTTGAGAGTAAGTATCGAGGAGAGCGATTGTATCGAGTCAAACTCGAAAAGGTGGAATGATGAGTTTAAAACAGACGTTACTCGAAGGCTACAAGCAATCGATCGAGAGAAACGAAGAAAAGATAATCGAGTATTCTAAGCCGTGCGATTCACGCAAGAGACGGATTAGAGCGCTTGAGCGCGATTTGTTGAAGAAAAAGAATAAAGAGCTAGAAGAGAAGATAAAGGAGTCAGAAGATGAATAAGCAGGAATTGATTGAGAAATATAAAGAGCTGGAGCATAGTTCATTTGATATTGCAGCAATTTTAGTTTGTGAGCTAGTTTTAAAAGACTTGGAACAACTAGACGAACCCGAGAAAGTCACAATACCGCAGTTTGTGGCGGATTGGATAACGCATTCAAAAAATATAGGGCGTTCTCTATTTGGAGCAATGAGTATCTTTGAAGAAAATTTCGAGATTAAAAAGTGGATGCAATGGGCAGAAAACCAAGAAACATTCGCACTAGCTTGGATTTTCGGCTACGAGGTCGAGGAAGAGAAGCGGTATTTTGTGAAGATTAAAGGGAATATTAAAGAAAATGTGTTGGTTTATGGAGAACTTTTGGAAAGGTATTTCTTTACAAAAAGCCTTAACTTAGACAACGCTATATATTCCCATACCCGCAAAGAACTAGAAGAAGCGGGCTTCGGATGGGTTTTCAATTGTGAAGGGATTGAGATTGAGGAGGTGGAGTGATGAGGAAAATTATAGTTAATTTGCCAGATGATCTTTTCGCACACCTCCAAGCATTAAAACTATACTATGGGTATTCCACTAGATATGAAGTTATTGAGAAAGCACTAGACGAATTGATTGGAAAATGCGCTGGTAATATTGTTTTTCAACATTATCTAAGCGAAGTAAGAAATGATCTGAAAGAGGTGGAGTGATGGAAGAAATTATTATGGATAAATACTTCATTACTGAACTGATTGAAGATGAAGATATTATCTTCAACAAAGATAGCGATTATCTCAAGCAGAAGAAAAAAGAAAAGAAGAATCCTATATTCAAAAGAAATAAGTCCAAAAAAGGCTGGGCGCTTTGAGGAGGTTACAGATTGAAACGATTTATAGCTATCTGGATTCTTCTATCTGCTGGACTAAACATCTGGCAGAGTATCCATATTAAAAAATTAGAAGAGAAGAAGCCCATGGTTATCTATAAGGCAGATAACGCAGGCGCTGAGATATTCGGTAAGGTCGTCGAGAAAGGACGACATGGGAAGCTATACACGCTTACTATTCGTGACTACGGAGTGTTCGTGGTTACGAAGGAAGTGTATGACAAGGTTAGATTAGGAGATGAGGTGATGTTATAATGGACGATATTTTACAAGCTTTAGCAAAGATGCTAAATATGACAGTTGATGAAGTGAGTTCTTTGCTTACAACATTTAAAGGGAATGCACCGCAGGTTTACGAAGCAATCGTTAAAGAAAAGATGTTTTATGATATCTTCAGTCTTTTTCAAACTATTTCGATTGCAATACTGGTTGTCTCATCAGTGGTTTTAGCAGTTTTAACTATCATATATTTCACTTATGATGGTGGTTTTGTCTACACGTACGAATGTAAAGGTAAAAGTGAAGAAGAAGTTAAATTAGAACGCATTGAACGAAAAAGAAAGGATTTAAAATTACCGATAAAAATTAGTTGCATTTCATCGAGCGCAAGCTTGATAACATTAGTTGTTGCAATTATTTTAAAAGTAACTCTTGCACCAAATTATATATTCATCGTGAATGAAATTTTACCAAGATTAACGAAAAGATAGGAGTTAGCATGAACACACTAGAAAAAGTCAAACAATGGTTTATAGACCGTGATCTTGAAAACGGTGGACGACTGGATAAGCAGTCTTTGAAATTAAGCGAAGAGTTCGGTGAGTTATGCGCAGGCTATCTCAAGAAGAATGAGAATCTGACAAAGGACAGCATCGGAGATTGTGCGGTCGTGATTGTCGGTCTTGCCTTGCTAGTTAAAGCTGATGTGCAGGAGATTTGATGAAGTTTTTAGCGACGGATGCCATGTTATAGAATGTCTGGTCTTTTTGAATAGGACAATCAGCAATATTCAGTTATCAAATGGATTCACGGATAAAGATCTATACATAGTCGATTTAACTCGTTCAATTTATTGGTTAAAATCAATCAGTAAATCGCTAGGTTATAGCTTCGAAGAATGTTTTGAACTGGCATACCAAGAAATCAAAGACCGCAAGGGTCGTTGGATTGATGGCTCGTTCGTCAAAGAGGAGGATTTATAAAATGAAAAAACTAGGAATTATTTTAGGAGCAGTATTTGTAATCGTTGTATCGCCATTTGTGGTTCAGTATGGATGGAATGAGATTATCACAACGATTGTTCCAGTTGGTAAAATTACAGTCTGGCAAGCTTTAGGGATGGATGCCCTACTATCTTTCATCTGGCCTGTGTTATCCAGCAAAAAAGAATCTGAAGAGGATTATTCGTATGCTGTAAAGAGCAGTATTTCGAAAATCATTACATGTGCATTCTTGATATGGTTAGCTAGCTTGTTTATTTAAGGAGGATTTAACATGACACCAAAATTTAGAGCGTGGGATAGTTGGCGAAAGAGAATGTCGGTGGTTGATAGGATTTATATAGACACTGAAGGAGTTCGCTTATATGATGATTTTGGAGAGTATTGGAGAGATTTTAGAGATGCCAAACTCATGCAATCAACAGGACTCAAAGACAAGAACGGCAAGGAAATATTTGAGGGGGATATAGTACAATTTGAAGATTGTTATGAAGTGTCCGATTTTCTGTATATAAACACAGGTATTATAGAATGGTGTCAAGGCGGCTTTCATGTTACCAATAGAGACTCTGTGTTAATGGAAGATTTGCTTGATGGAGACTCATTAGATGTTACAATCTTCGGCAACATCTACGAAAATAAGGAGTTACTAGATGCCTGATGTAGAATGGATTATGGAAAATTGTCATATGATGCGTGATAACGGTTGTTGGGCAGGAGAGAAGCAGATTTCCTATGCTAGCCCAGATGGTCAATACACATATTACATCAACAAGCGGAAAGATGGAACGTATTACTTACATGGAGCATGTAAGCATTATGGAAGAAATTGAGGTGAATAAATGACAGATAACATAAATAACCCAAGCCACTACCAAGGACGGTTCGGCATGGAATCAATCGATGCTTTAAGGAACTTCATGACACCAGAACAGCTGAAAGGCTTTTATCTTGGAAATGCCTTGAAGTATCAATTGCGATTTCAGAAGAAAAACGGTCTTGAAGACCTGAAGAAAGCACGCAAGAACCTTGATTGGTTGATTGAAGAAATGGAGAACAAGAATGAGACCTAAAAAATATCCGTACACAGGGAGCCGAATAAATAAAGCGACTACAACAGGAATAGGAGCTCGAGAGCTTGTAGTTTTCCCTAATGTAGCTTTTAGAAAAAGCTTGCTCAAGCACATTTTCTCAGTTGTCAAACAACATGACAACGCTACAGTCATTTACTTCAGAATTCCCAAAGTATTCGGATACGAGGAGGAAAGAGCAAAAGTATATCTAAGCTATGAAAAGACGATGAGCATACTCAATAGCTACTAAAACAAAAAAGCCAAGACACTCTCTGCCTCAGCTAAATTCTCAATAAGATTATTATATCACAAAAAGGAGATAGAGAGTGAATAAGGCTAAAGAGCTATTGAAAGAATTACAAGACCTTGACATGGACATCCAAAGCCGTATAGATGAAATCAACGAGCTTGAGGCAGGTTTGCTCTCAAGTCCTAAGTGGTCAGATGTTAAAGTCAAAGGTGGTCAAGCTAGAAAAGTTGATGATGTCTATACTCAGCTGGTAGTGATGAAAGAGGCTATAGAACAGGATACCAAGGAAGTTATTGACAGGAAACTTGAATTGGGCAGAATGATCAACAGGCTTAAAAATCCCAAGCACAGGGCGGTATTAAGAATGACTTATATCAACAAAGGCACCGCTGATAGCGTTTGTTATGATTTGAAGATGAGTCGTACAACCTACTACAGGTTAAAAAATGAGGCAGTCTTAGCTTTGGAAGAAGTCATCTAACCTCATAGTGATCGTATGGGACTTTTTGGAACAGCACGGTTCTAAAAATCTGATAGAATGGTAGTATCAAGAATTGAAAAGAGAGGTCTCAGAATTGGTAGATGGTTACCTGTAATATCAGGGGGCTGTAATGGCCTTGGAGGTTCAAATCCCACACTCTCCTTTGAGTGTTTGTGTCCCAGAATGGGGTAGGCAGTAGGCTTAGCATTCATATATCACTCATTAACTTAAAAATGGTTGCAGCAGCGACCAAATCTCGCATGGTTGCGTAGCTAATTATATCCTAGGTAAGTTATAAGCTAGGCGGTTTGATTCCGCTAGAGGTTGTAAAGACTACAAAAAAATAAAAATAGAAAATCAAAAAGATTGTACACATGCAAGGTTGTAGTCGCCTTGCAGAAAGGTCGCACATCGTGTGGCTTTTTTTTAATTTTCGAATGGAGGTGATGGTCATGAATGAACGCGAAAAATTAGCAATTGAAGAATTGAAAACAGTAGCCAATAATTTGATGTCAGATTGGCCATCTTCTCGAAGCAGGCAGAAGTCTTTCGTACTCAATTACATGGCTAACGGGTTTCAGAATGCTACACAAGCAGCTAAAGAAGCTGGTTTTAGCGAGAAAACAGCTCGTAAACAGGCAAACAACATGCTTTCGAATATGGACATTTATGGACACATTCCACCAGTCGTTGAAAAGCTTAAAAACGCCTTTGACGAGCGCAGGACGGAGCTTTCTTTGCTAAATTCTGTGGACATTCAACAGTTTTGGGCAAAAATTATCAGACGCGAAATCAAAGATGTCAAGCTTGTCGGCGATGGGGAAGGTTATCAGTCTGTCAAGGAAGTCCCTCCTGATTTGTCTGTAATGTTGTCAGCATCAGACAAATACGCTAAAACGCTAGGCATGTATCAAAACAACATTGATATCACTCAACGAACTATCGAAATTAAGGTAGGTGATTGGGATGCTGACGAAGACTAGACCAAAAATCAATATTGTCATTCAATATCCTAGCAGAGTTTTTAATAAGCATATCTATGACAAGCTCAATGACTATTCTATTTTTACTGAAGTTCACTACGGCGGAGCTTCATCAGGAAAAAGTCACGGTGTAATTCAGAAGGTAGTATACAAGGCTTGCCAAGATTGGAAGCATCCACGTAAAATACTCTTTTTGCGTAAAGTGGGGTCAACGGTTCACGATTCAATCTTTGAGGATGTAAAACAGTGCTTGGATAGTTGGCAGTTACTAGATAAGTGCAAGGTTAACAATTCGGCTTATCGAATTGAGTTACCAAACGGCGCACAATTTATTTTCAAAGGGCTGGACAACCCAGAGAAAATAAAGTCAATCAAGGGTGTGTCTGATGTCGTTATGGAAGAAGCCTCTGAGTTCACATTAGATGATTACACGCAGTTGACTTTGCGTTTAAGGGATAAGAAACACAAAGATAAGCAGATATTCTTGATGTTTAACCCTGTATCGAAAGTAAACTGGACGTATAACGCTTTTTTTGTTAAGAAGCCAAAAAATACGGTTGTTTATCATACGTCATACAAGGATAATCGTTTTTTAGACCAGGTAACGATTGAGAATATTGAAGAACTAGCTAACAGAAACGAAGCGTACTACAAGATTTACGCTCTGGGTGAGTTCGCAACTCTGGACAAGCTAGTCTTTCCAAAGTATGAGAAACGATTACTTAATAAAGACGAGCTGGCGCATCTACCAGCTTATTTTGGTCTTGACTATGGTTTTATCAATGACCCGTCAGCCTTGCTTCATGTAAGGATAGACGATGCTAACAAGCGTTTGTATATAGTCGAAGAGTTTGTAAGAAAAGGATTGACAAATGACAAGATTGCAGAAAGTATCAAGGCCCTTGGGTATGCAAAAGAGCAAATCAGAGCGGATAGCGCTGAAAAGAAATCGAACCAAGAATTGCGAAATCTTGGAATCCCTCGGGTTATTGATGTGCAGAAAGGTCCTGGATCAGTCATGCAAGGAATACAGTATCTCTTACAGTACGACTGGATAGTCGATGAACGGTGTGTGAAGTTGATTGAAGAACTCGAAAACTACACTTGGAAGAAAGACAAGAAGACAAACGAGTACATCAACGAGCCAGTAGATAGCTATAATCACTGCATCGATGCGATTAGATATGCTTTGCAAGATAGGATATATAAAACAAAAATCAAACTATTCAAAGGAGGTTTTTAAAAATTGGCAAAAGTTTTTGTGAATAAACGAAAAGTCATTACGACATCAAGCGATGAAGTGACTGAAGAAGTCGTTACTGAAGCGATTAGGCTTCACATGAGCAAGCTAGTCAAGAACTATGTTGAGAGCGAGGATATGTATCTCTCACAACATGAAGTCTTGAAGATGACTAAAAAAGATACTTGGAAGCCAGATAATCGTCTGGTTTTTAATTACGCAAAATATATTGTCGATACGTTTACAGGTTATCAAATCGGTGTGCCTGTTAAAATCAAGCACGAAGACGAAAACGTGAACGAGTTCGTTGCTGATTTCGTAAGATTAACGATATGGAAGATTCGGAGTTTGAACTTGCTAAGATGTCTAGTGTGTTCGGTCATGCGTTCATTTATGTTTATCAAGACGAGGATATGCAGACAAGAGCGACTTATAATAGTCCAATCAATATGTTTATCGTGCATGATAACAGCATTGAAGAACGCCCGTTGTTCGCAGTTAGATACACGTTTAACGAGAATAGCCAAAAAGGTATTGGACAAGTCATCACGAATGATGAGGTGATTGACGCTACGTTTTCAACTGGTGGCTCAGTAAGATTTGGTGAGCGTACTCAACACATCTATAGTTCCATTCCAGTTGTGGAATTGATTGAGAATGAAGAGCGACAAAGTGTTTTTGAAAGTGTTAAGACCTTAATTAACGCTTTAAATAAGGCAGCAAGTGAGAAAGCGAATGATGTAGATTATTTCGCAGATGCTTATTTGAAAGTGTTGGGTGTTGAACTACAAGATGAAGATGCTAGTCAAATCAGAGAGAACAGGATTTTCAATCTTTGGAAGAATGGCGACGGACCTTTGCCTGAGGTTAGCTTTTTGGAGAAACCAAGTTCAGACACGACACAAGAGAATCTAATCAGCTTACTGAAAGAGTCTATCTTTGCCATTTCAATGGTTGCCAACATGTCTGAGGCTGAGTTTGGAAATTCATCTGGTACTGCTCTTGCTTTTAAACTGCAGGCGATGGACAACCTTGCTCGCATGAAAGACAGAAAGCTACAATCTGCATTCAATCGCTTGTATCAGATCGTGTTCAGTGTCCCTTTGACAACTGTCTATGAGGATGCGTGGTCAGGCTTGACTTATACATTTACTAGAAATGTGCCGAGAAATATTCTTGAAGAAGCGCAGATTGTCGGACAGTTATCTGGACAAGTTTCAGAAGAAACCAAGCTATCTGTTCTGTCTATTATCGATGATCCAAAGACGGAAATCGAAAGAATGGAAAAAGAAGAGGAAGCTATGGGCGACCTTGAGACACGTTTGGAAAAACAAAAAATCTACTCAGACGCTGAAATAGATGAAAGCCAGAAAGTTATAGCAGATGTTGACCAGTAAGTATTGGGAAGATAGGTATCGTGCCGAAGAAAAGGCTAGGGAACTAGCAGATAAGAGAGTAGCTTATCAACTGCAGGGTGTCTATCAGCAACACACTAACAACATTCAAAAGGAAATAGATAGTTTTTGGCAAAGGTACGCTGATAAAGAAGGTATCACGAAACTAGAAGCTAAGCAACGAGCAGACAGGCTTGATATGGTCAATGTTGAGTTTAAAGCTAAACAACTGGTCGAACGTGCTAATCGCTTGAGACAACGAGGTCAAAAAGTAACGAGCAAGGATTTCACGAAGGCAGAAAACGACTTAATGAGATTGTATAACTTGAAGATGAAAACAAGTCGTTTAGAAGTGCTTCAAGCAAATATCAAGCTACATCAGTATGATTTGGCTTTGAGTGAGCTTGAAATCATTGATAAGCATTTAACTGAATCTGTCAGACGTGAGAATCTGTTTAGTGCTGGTGTTTTGAATATGACACTCGGAAGTTTTGAAAGCTCTAAATCTCAGCAGATACGATTGTATACGCTAATTTTAGCGGGTCTAAATGGTCGAGCAGGATTTGGGAGAGACAAAGCGAACTAAGAGATATTGTCAAAAAAGGTGTTGCTGATACTGTTTTGAGAGGGAAAGGCACAAATCTTTTAATCAACCAGCTGCGTAAAGAGTTCGATGTGTCTTATAGTTATGCTAGACGGTTAGCAGTGACAGAATCAGCAAGGGTATACTCAGAAGCACAGAAAGCGAACTATGAAGTGAATGGTGTTGGATTGTTTGAAGTCATGAGTGAATTAAAAGCGTGTCAGATTTGCCAACCGTTCAACGGGAAAATCTTCAAAGTATCAGAGTTGGTTCCAGCTTTAAACGCACCGCCTTTTCATCCCAACTGTCGATGTACGACGGTTCCGCATTTTAATCATAAAAAATAACCGCATCGAAATCGAGGCGGTTTTCTTATGCCCTAACCGTATGGAATCCCGTACGGTTTTTAATTTGTCCGAACTTTGACGACATTAAAAGCCAAGGATATCAGTCCACTCGGACTTAAAAGGAGGGCCTGAAATGGCAGAAGATATTAAAGAACCTGTAGTTGAACCTGAACTTGGACAAGCCAGCATCCAAGAAGAAGAAAAAGCTACAGAAAAAACATTCACACAATCTCAGCTTGATGAAATCATTCAGAAAGAAAAAGCTAAGGCCAAGCGTTCTGCTGAAAAAGAGTATCAAGCTAAGATGGATGAAGCCGAAAAACTACGTCAGATGAACGAAGCCCAGAAAGCAGAGTATGAGCAGGAAAAACAAGAAGCATACATTGCTGAACTGGAAGCTAAAATCAATCGTAGCGTACTAGAGCGAGAAGCCTCTAAAATGCTCTCTGAGGGCGGTATTGCAGTTGATGATAAAATCCTAGGTCTTGTCGTTAAAGATACCGCAGAGAGCACGCAGGAGTCTGTAGAAAGCTTTGTAGCTTTGGTGAATGATTTAGCCGATAAGAAAGTCGGTGAGAAACTAAAAGGTAAGACGCCTAAGAAGATGGAAGATGTTTCAGCCGGTGAGATTACCAAAGAACAATTTAACAGAATGGGTTATCAAAGTAGAAATGAACTACTTCAAAATAACCCAGAACTTTATCATAAACTGAAAGGATAATAGATAATGACACAAACTAAACTTGCACAGATGGTCAACCCTGAAGTAATGGCTGACATGGTATCGGCTAAACTGCCTAAAATGATTAAATTCACACCGCTTGCTTACGTTGAGCGTGAGCTTGTAGGACAACCTGGAAATACTATCACGGTTCCTAAGTGGGAATATTCTGGAGATGCCAAAGATATTGCTGAGGGTACAGCTATTGAACCTGACCAACTCACTACTAAAAAATCAACCATGGAAATCAAGAAAGCTGGTAAAGGTATTGAGTTGACAGACGAAGCGGTTCTTTCTGGATACGGAGATCCAATTGGTCAAGCTACACATCAAATCGCCTTGGCAATTGCTAACAAAGTAGATAATGATTTGATTGAAGAAGCTAAGAAAGCGACTCAACATGTCGAAGATGCCCCTACAACTGTCGATGCACTTGATAAAGCCTTGGCAGTATTCGCAGATGAAGAAGATGCACGTTATGTTGCTCTTATCAATCCAGAAGATGCTATTGCTTTGCGTAAAGATACCGCTAAAGAGTGGGTTCGCGGTTCAGAAATCGGCGCTAACATCGTTGTTTCTGGAACTTTTGGCGAAGCACATGGCGTTCAAATCGTACGTTCTAAGAAAGTTGAAAAAGGTAAAGGTTTCCTTGTTAAAGTTTCAGCTGTTGACACAGATACAGATGATGTCGCTAAATACGGAGCGTTTGTAATCAATCTTAAACGTGATGTAGCTATTGAAACAGATCGTGATATTCTCAAGAAAACAACTGTAATTACTGGTGATGAACACTACGGTGTTTACTTGTACGACCCTTCTAAAGTCGTTAAATTCGGAGGTGCTTAATGGGTATGATGTTGCGACGACATCATCCTAAAAAGCCTGCTGAAACTGAAGCTATCAATTATAGCGAGTTAACGGTTAAAGATCTAAAAGATATTGCCAAAGAGCGCAATATTGAAGGTTATTCAATATTGAACAAAGAGGACCTTATCGCAGTATTGGAGGGATAATATGGTAAATATCACTCAAGCAAAGATATTGCTAGGGATTGAGGATAATCTTCAAGATAAGTTATTGACAACCATAGCAATGTTAACGACTGCTAATTTTTAGCCTACGCAGGCGTGGATGATGTCCCAGAAGGCCTTGAGTATATCATTACCGAGGTCATTATCAAACGATTTAACAGGATAGGTGCTGAAGGGATGAGTAATCATTCCTTGGAAGGTACATCTATGACATTTAACTCTGATGATTTCAAAGAATACGATAGTGTGATAAAGCGTGTTTGCTCAAAAACTTTTAATGCGGGGTTTAAGATGCTATGAGATATAACGATAGAGTGGAAATTATCACTAAGCAACCAGAAGAGTATGATCCAGAAATAGGCGAATATATTTCTAGTGAAGATAAAGGTTTGATTGTTCCAGTTCATGTTATGGATTTGGGTATCGACAAGCAAGTCGCAGTTTTTGGTGAATATAAACGTGGGTCAAAAGTGGTTTATTTCCAAAATGCTCCTAAAATCGCATTCACTTATCTCAATTATCGAAAAGAACGCTATAAATGCAGGGCAGATAAGCAGTCTGGAAGAGTATTCTATTTAGAAAAGGATAATTCTATTGGGTAATATACGCTTTGAATTAAAAGGCCTTGATAAACTTCAAGCTAAGTTACAGAGAGTGGCTAAAATGGAAGAAGTGGAGCGCATTGTTGAAAAAAATGGTGTAGCTATGCAGAAAAAAGCAGTTAACAACGCTTCCAAGTTTAGAGGTCACTATGAAGGCAGAGGTCAAAATAGGCGATTTGTCAAACCAACAGGAGCGACTAAACGCTCTATCTCTGTCAATAGTAGCAAGATAGATAGGTTTAAGTATAGAGTAGCACCAGGGACTGATTATGCTGCTTACGTTGAATTAGGAACTCGCAAAATGAGCGCACAACCGTTTATCAAGCCAGCTTTTGATGATCAGAAAAAACTTTTTAAAAATGATTTAGAAAGGTTGGTTAAATGAAATCAAGAGAGCAAGCAGTTTTTGACAGCGTATTTAAACGTTGTCTTTTTTTGGGTTACAAACATACGATTACAAGCCAGACGACAACGTTCCTTATCCGGTTGTTGAGTTGGAAGATACTACTTCCATACTCGTACCGAATAAAACGGACGTGAAAGGTACAGTAGAGTTGGTTTTGTCGGTGTGGAGTACCCGTAAAAAACGCAAACAAGTATCAGATATGTGTTCGAGTATCTTAGCTGAAGCGATGAAGATTAGCGAGGCAGATGGCTATCATCTAGCTTTAAATATCTCGCAGTCTACGATATCGCTATTTGATGATAACACGACAGTCGAACCGCTGAAACGTGGTCGTGTTCGTTTAGTATTTACAATTTTATAAAAGAAAGAGGATAAAAAATGCCAATTGCAAAAAAAGGGATTGACAGTATTCTATTGTTCCGTTTGCTAAGCGAAGCAAGCAAAGCGGACGGTGCTAAATTAGCATTCCAGACTGAACACTCATCCGAGAAGAGCCGTGACGCTAACTCGGTTAAGACAAAAGACGGTGTTCTTCAATCTGTCGGTGGTATTGAGGTTTCAATCACTGCTACAACGATCATGGCAGAAGACGATGAACTTGTCGCTAAACTTGAAAAAGCAATGGACAAGGGTGAACTTGTCGAAGTTTGGGAAATTGAGAAGAATGCCAAGAAACAAGGTGACAAATACGAGTCAGTGTACTACCAAGGTTATTTGACATCGTTCAAGAAAACTAAGAACGCTGAAGATTTGATTGAGTTGGAACTTGAAATCGCAGTAAATGGAACTGGTGTTAAGGGATATGCTACTCTTAACGCTAGCCAAGCTGAAGTCGTTCAGTATGAGTTTGCTGATACTACTAAAACAACATCTGGCTCACCAAGTTCCGTAACTTCAGTTTCTGGAGTGCCTGGTATCGGTGGGTAGAAATTAAGAGAGGTTCATGCCTCTCTTTTTTATTGTATTTTTAGAAAAAAGGAGAAACAACAATGCAATTAGTAATCAAAGATAAAACTTACAACGTTAAATTCGGTGTTAAATTCGTACGTTCACTAGATAAGGCTTATCCAATTGAACAACAAGGTTTGAAATTCGGCATGGCTCTATCTGCTAAAATTCCTGAATTGTACGCTAAAAATATTGCTTCATTAGCCGATGTTATCTATCACGGAACAGTTACAGAAAGCCCACGACCTTCTTTGGTTGATGTTGAAACATTCGTTGAAGAACATGAAGATTTAGAGCAATTGTTTGATGATGTACTTCAAGAATTGAGTGAGTCAAATGCGGGTAAGTCTTTGATGTCGGAGATGAACCAAGGCCTCAAGAAATAATTGAGAAATCATCTCTTGAAACGTTTGAGGAAATCATTATAAATTGCGTTCGATTTTTGAATATCACAGACATGAACGAGATTGGTCGTATGACAATGTATGAGTATGACTTGTTAATGACTGGGGTGTTATTGAGAAAGCAAGATGAAGATGAACTCTTACATCGTTCTGCTTGGTTATCTAGACAGGTAGAAGCTACTAAATCGGACGGTAAAACTCCTTTGTATCGAAAATACAGTGATTTTTACAAGAAAAAAGATACTAACAAGCAAAAGTATCAACTCTCAGATAAAGAGAAACAACTCTTACTGAGAGCAAATATGTAATGAAAGGAGGTATATAATGGCAGAAACTTATTCAGTCGAAGCGGTATTAACTGCGGTCGATAAAGGAATGAGTTCTACTTTGAACGGTTTACAAAAAGCAATCAACGGACTTCAAAAGACATCATCCGCATTTGATACTATTTCAAATAAGAGTGGTTCAATGTTTAAATCGATGTTGGGCGCTAACTTGGTTAGTTCAGCAGTTACTTCGGCTTTTGGAAGTATCAGGAGTTCTTTGGGTGAAATGGTCGGTGAGTTGAATAGTTCCAAGAAAGCATGGGACACGTTTGACGGAAACCTTAGTAAGCTAGGTTGGGGCAAAGACCAAATCAACCAAGCTAAGGAAGCCATGCAGGACTATGCGACTAAAACCATCTACTCAGCTTCAGATATGGCTAGCACGTTCTCACAGATGGCTGCAATCGGTCGTCAAGATAGCGGTGAACTAGTTGAGGCTATGGGTGGGCTTGCTGCATCTGCTGAAAATCCGAAGCAAGCGATGAAATCACTGTCTCAACAAATGGTTCAGGCTTTGGCTAAACCAAAAATCACTTGGCAGGATTTCCGGATCATGATGGAACAGGCACCAGCAGGTATGAGCGCTGTGGCCAAAGAAATGGGGTTATCACTCAATGAATTGATTACCAAAATCCAAGCAGGTCAGGTTAAAACTGAGGATTTCGCTGAAGCCTTTAAACGTGCCGGGATGTCTATGCAGGACATGGCCACGAGCTATAAGACGATAGACCAGGCACTTGACGGTTTGAAAGAGACGTTAGCTAACAAACTAAAACCAGCTTTTGATGCCTTATCTAAGCAGGTATCAAGGCTCTTGAAGCGATCATGAATCAGCTTGATAAGATTGATTTTAATAAGTTAGCTACAAGTCTTGAAGAGGTTCTAAATAAGATTGACTTCAATGCAATAGCTGAGAAGATAGCTTCATTCGTGAGTACATCTGTTGCTAAAATCAAGGAATTTTGGCAAGGTTTCTCAAATACAAGCGCAATTGCTGACTTCAAGAAAGCGTTGAGTGAAGTTTGGGAAGCTATCAAGAAAGTAGCATCAGCCCTTTCTGGTGGTGATATGGCTTCTTTTGGTGAAAAGATTGGTAAAGCTTTAAGCATAGCTTCACAAGCTATCCAGTCATTCGCTAAAGTAGTTCAAAGTCTAAGTCCTGATCAGATAAGAGCAATAGCATCTGCATTTCTTGCATTTAAGACTGCACAAAGAACTACTAAATTAGCAACGGATGCTTTAATCGGACTAAGTAGTGCAGTAAGTACCACTAAGAATATTTTTGGTGGAATGCAAAGCGCTACAAGAGTAGGAACTGCCTTATTTGGAATTGCTAGAGGTTCTAAGGCTGCTAGTTCGGCATTGTATTTCATGTCTGAGACTTCAACACTTGCTAAGGTTGCAGTGGGGAGTCTGAATATCTTTAGTAAGGTGGGCGGATGGATTGGTTCGGCGATTACTGCAATCGTTGGTTTTCTTGGTCCTGTCGGTTTGGTGATTGCTGCAATTGTGGCAATTGGTGCAGCGTTCGTCGTTCTTTGGAATAAAGCGAGGGCTTCAGGAACTTCTTCATCGGATTGTGGAACGGTATTGTTAATGTTGCTTCAAACGCTTGGCAAGGCATCCAGAATGCATGGAATGGCGTTGTTGAATGGTTCTCTAATATTTGGAACAGCGTCAAAGAAACGGCTTCAAATGCTTGGAATAGTTTCATAGAGAAGGCTCAGCCGGTTATCGATGCTATTAAGAATGCGTGGAATAGCATTACTGAGTTCTTTTCTGGACTTTGGGAAGGTATTAAACAGATAGCTTCAGATGTCTGGAATAGCTTCTTAGAAGGCGCTCGTCCTATTGTCGAAGGCTTGATGAACGTCTGGAATGCTTTAAAAGATTTCTTTTCAGCATTGTGGGACGGGATTGTTTCAGTGGCTACAACTGTTTGGAATGGTATTGTTGAAGTAGTGACGCCAATCATTGAAGCTATTAAGACCGCTTGGAACAGTCTAGTTGATTTCTTCACTAATCTTTGGAATAGCATTACAGAAGGTTCTACTGCTGCATGGAATGGCTTTGTAGAGTTTCTGACGCCGATTGTCGAAACAATCAAAGGTTTGTGGTCTGGTTTCTCTGAGTTCATGTCTACTATTTGGACTGGTATCGTAGATGTTGCGACGACAGCGTGGAATATGCTTCAGCCAGTTGTTGAAGCAGTTTGGACAGCTATTCAGCAATTCATCACAAGCGCTATCCAAGTTATCCAAAACGTGATTACGACAGGAATGCAGATTGTTCAGGAGGTATGGAATGCAGTTTGGACTGTATTCACTACAATTGTTCAGACTGTTTGGACAGTCATTTCAACAATCATTTCAACGGTATTGAATGTAATAGCAGGTATTATCAACACAGTTACATCTATTATCAAAGGCGACTGGAGAGATGCTTGGGAGAATATTAAAGGTATAGCGCAGACTGTTTGGGAAGGTATTAAGTCTGTTATCTCAACAGTAATCAATGCTATTAGTACTATTATTGGTACGGTTTTGGGAACAATTAAAAATACTGTAACAACGATCTGGAATGGTATTAAAGATTTTATTTCAAATACTATCAATAATATCAAAGGCACTGTTATCAATGTAGCTAATTCATTAAAAGATGGATTCCTAAATGTGTTGGATTCGTTAAAAAATGGAGTCTCTAACGCTATTGAAGCAGTTAAAAGCTTCTTTAACAGGTTGTGGAACATTGATTTAAGTGGTGCAGGTCGTGCTATCATGGAAGGTTTCTTGGGCGGTTTGAATCGATGTGGGGTGCGGTCACTGATTTCGTCGGTGGTATCGCTAGCTGGATCGCGGCACACAAAGGTCCTATCTCTTATGACCGTAGATTGCTGATACCAGCTGGTCAAGCTATCATGGGTGGTTTCAATACTGCTTTAATGGGTGGTTTTGAAGATGTCAAAAACAATGTATCTGGAATGGCAGACGGCATTCGTTCGATGTTTGACGATGCAGGTTCTAGAGTTTCAGCAATGTCAAATGCTTTGCAGGGTGATTTTTCAAATAACGTATCTGGTACATTATCAGCTACTTATGAAGTCAATCAGACGAAAGAACCGGCTATTATTAACCTCGCTCTTGGATCAAATGACTTCAGAGCCTTTGTTTCTGACATTTCGAATATCCAAAGTAAAGAAGAAAGGATAAGATTGAAGGCTCAAAGCCTTTAATGGTGTTTTAAATGTATACTTTTAACGACACAATCAGAGGCACGCCAACATTTAACTCTGGCCTAGAAGTTCGATTTGGTGATGTGAGCCTCAATCGAGAAATGAATAACGAGGACGGAACGTTCTTTGTGGCCAATACCACAGGACGCGATGTCCTTAATTTTCATCATGAAACTGCAACTATCAAAGGCCGAGACGGTCAATATCTCTATGGTGCTACTTATAAAGAGCGTGAGATAGAAATACAGGTCAAGTTAACAGGCTTCACTGATTCAGGCATGCGGAAACAGTACGAGCGATTAAATCGCTTGTTGTTTTCTCGTAAAGCTAAGAAATTAGTATTTGGTGATGATTCAGGGCGGTATTATAAAGCTATCTTTTCAAAAGTTAAGAAACCAGAGTTGGAAGATGCGAATGATACAGTTATTAAACTGCATTTTATTTGCCATGACCCGTTCAAGTATACCGTGCCTAAAACTGCAACAACTAACAAGATAACCTACAATGGAGATTTTCCAACAGAGCCTATTTTGAGGTTAACAACGCAAGCAGGTTCTGAAATTCGTATCTTACATCTTGAAACTCAGAAATATATTCGACTAAAGGCCACTTACATTCAAGGTTCAAATCTACTTGTTAATTGTGAGACTAGAGAAATCAAGTTAAACGATAGAAACGAGTTGATGAACTTTGATATGGTTAATAGTCGATATTTTAAACTTCAAAAAGGTGTGAATACATTTCAAGTTGTAGGCGCTCTGTTGAATAGCATTGAGTATAAAGAGGTGTTCGCATGATCTATTTATTTAATCAAACAGAAGAATTGATTGATGTCATCGATGAAGCGAGCCTTGCAGATTTCACTCATACGATTGAATTAAATCAGTTTGATAGAGCGAACTTTGAAATTCCTGTAGATTACAAGCCTAACATTATCAAAGAGGCCCAGTTTTTCGGATTTCAATCACGAGACAGGGCTTTTTGTTTGTTCAGGATTTCGGAAAAATCTTACGACATCGGTTTGACTATCCAGGGGATAGACAGAGCGGAAAGCGACTTACATTCATTTATCATCGAGGATAAGCGACCAGGTGGAACTGCCAGCGATGTTTTAAGAGAGATTTTGAAGGGCACTGGCTACCATCTAGGAAATGTTGATGGTTTGACAATCAATGGCAATATGTCTTTCTACTATATTTCTGTCAGACAGGCACTTGTTAAATTGATTGAATCGTACGCTTGCGAGTTCAAAATTAGATATACCTTTGTCGAAAACAAGATAATCGGGCGATACATTGACCTAAATCAGCGTTTTGGACGCAAACAGGGCATCAATTTGAGTATGGCTCTAACATCCTGAATGTAACCTATGAAGAATCGTCTGACGATGTTGTGACGGCGCTGATTGGCCGTGGTAAGGGCGAAGAGAGCTCGAATGAATCTGGAGAGGCTACTGGTGGTTATGGTCGTAGAATTCAATTTAAGGATGTTTCGTGGTCCGTTTCTAAAGGAGACCCTGTTGACAAGCCTGCAGGGCAGAATTATGTAGCGAATGAGACTGCTAGAAACATCTACGGTTTGCATCAAAACGGTGTTATCAAGCACCGCTTTGGTGTCTATACGAACGAAGATATTGAAGACCCGGTCGAGTTGTTAAAAGCAACTTACAAGGAATTGAAACGTTTATCTGTTCCTATCGTCACATTCAAAGCCAATCTTTTGGATTTGGCCAATGCGATTGAGCAAGATATCTGGATTGGTGATAGCGTTGGAATTGTAAGAGACCAAATCGGAATAGCTTTTGAAGCCAGAATCCACAAGCTAATCATCGACAAGCTAGATGATAACCGCTCAGTCGTTGAATTGGGCGATTACCAAACTCTCCAAGCCAAAGACCGTTCTACTCGTCAACAAGCTATCAAAGACGCAGTAAGTGGTTTTAGTGAGGGTTTGATTGAGGAAGCTATTGCAAACGAGGTAGACCGTCAAAATAAGGAATTTGACGAGAAAATTCGTGTTAATAAGCTAGAGTTTGATAATGAACTGCAACGTGCGAAGGAAAGAGCCGAAGAAATCAAACGTCAAATCTCAAGCGAAATCGACAAGAAGTTTCAATCGTTCGACAATGCAGCAATCAATGAAGCTAGACGAAAAGCAGAAGAGGCCCTACGAAGTGCTGGCGCAAGTAGCTTACTCGCTCAAGAAGCCAAGCGGATTAGTCTAGATTCGATTGCTAGACTTGAAGCATTCAAGTCGCAGACTACGAGCGCCCAGGCGGCTCTATCGGGTGATTTGGATGTCTTGAAACTAACCATCGCGAACGATATTCGACCGAAGCAGGCGCAGGCTGAAGCTGAGATTGCCAAGCAAGTTGAAGCACTTAACAAGACCAAGAATGAATTGGCTGGTGTGAAGTCAGCGCAAGCGACGTATGAAGAGACGACGACGCGTAGACTGGCTGAGCTGACCAACTTGGCCAACGGTAAGGCTAGCAAGTCAGAACTCACACAGACAGCCGAGGAGCTAGCTAGTAAGATAGCGAGTGTTGAAGTTGGTGGCAGAAACTACTATCGAGATTCTGAGAAGATTCGAACAAGTACGCGTTTCTTTTCGTTTCCTTTGCATCCATATCTTTCACAAGAAAATGTAGGGGAGACTTGGACTTTATCATTTGACATAAAAATTAATGAAGGTGGCGAAATTCGCCCTCTACATTTTTATCATTACCAAACAAATCGATTCGGTCTGAAAGCTAGTGCTGACATCACTCCAAGTAAAGAGTGGAAACGGTTCACGTTCACAGGTCCAGTTATCTTCCCAAACGATGACACTCGTTATTCTAGGGGAGAAATGGCCTTATACGATTACGCTGGAAACAATAGCTATTCTGTGCGCAGGATTAAACTTGAAAAAGGTACTCTAGCGACAGACTGGAGTCCGGCAATTGAAGATACTGACGGTCAGATTTTAACAGTTGAATCTAACTTCAGACAGCGTGCAGATGCACTTGATGCTGGTGTGAGCCGTCTGACTGAAGGTTTAAGAACCAAAGCGGATATCAGCTCGCTCAATGTGACTGCTGAAAATATTAGGCAGTCCGTGAAGAGTCTTGAAACAAACACGCAGAACAAGCTAAATCAGATGTTGAGCCTGGCTGAATTTGAGGTGCGAGCTGGTTCTATCCGTCAAGAAATCTTGAACGCAACCAAAGATAAAGCAGATAAGACTCTGGTCGTGGCTGAAGCCGGGAAATTGAGAGAAGAATTTTCAAACTTAAGAGTCGGTGGTCGGAACTATTATCAAGACTCTGAAAAAGTTCAAACAAAAATTCGTTTCTTCGCCTTTCCTCTGCATCCCTACCTTTCACAAGAAAATGTCGGGGAAATTTGGACTCTCTCGTTTGATTTAAAAATCAATGAAGGTGGCGAGATTCGTCCTCTACATTTTTATCATTATCAAAATAACCGCTTCGGTCTGAAAGCTAGTGCAGACATCACTCCAAGCAAGGACTGGCAACGGTTCACGTTCACAGGTCCAGTTATCTTTCCAAACGATGACCCCCGCTATGCAAGAGGTGAGATGGCCTTGTACGATTTTGCTGGAAATAATAGCTATTCGGTTCGCAAAATTAAATTTGAAAGGTACTCTAGCGACAGATTGGAGTCCAGCGCCTGAAGACACTGATGGTCTTATCACTGAAGCTAAGGCTACTTTTGAGCGGACGGCTCAGGGATTGCGAACTGACTTATCAGCTATTCAGGAATATGTCAATAAAGACGGTCAGCGACAGGAAGCTTTACAGCGTTATACTCGCGAGGAGAGTGCGAAACAAGCGACGGCTGTACGTGAGCTAGTTGAGAAGGACTATGTAGGCAAAGCGACTTATCAAGAAACTGTAAAAGCTATTGAACACAAGTTCGAAGCTATCACGAACCCACAAAATGGCTCGATTGCCACTCAGATTGCGACCTACAAAAATGCAGTAGATGGCCGATTTGCAGACATCACTTCATTGATTGCTGGTAAGGTTAATCAGACGGACTTCCAGCGTGTGAAGGAAACTAGCCAACTCTATGAGCGTATCATTGGTAGCAATGAAAATGACATCTCTAACAAGGTCGCACGTATGGCCATGACCAATCAGCTATTCCAGGTTGAAGTTGGGAAGGCCTTTGCGGAACATCAGAATTTATTCTTAACCTCAACGCTCACTAAAGGATTTTTAGGGAATAATGGAATCATTAGCGTAGCGAATGCTACACAAAAGGAGGTTACATCCGATTTCATTTCAGTAGATCCAAATGAAAAAATTATCTTCCAGCACTGGGTAACTCTGCCTGAGAATGGAATGGCTTGGACCGCTTGGCAATTTTTCGATAAAAACAAAAATCCTATTGATAATCGCAAACCAGGATTAAATGCTTATAAAACAACTGTAGGCAAACAACACAACATCAATCAAATCACTGTACCAACGAATGCTTATTTCGTCAGATTCTCAGCTCGTATGTATGATGATGGTTTGATAAAAGTAGAACACGGTTCGGTTCCATCTGATTACTCAGTAGCACCAAATGATGCTCTTGAAGCTGTGAAAACCGTTCAAAGACAGTTGGCTGGCTCGTGGGCAGTTCAGAACATCAACGGTGTAGGTTCAATCGTTTCGCAAATCAATGCGACTAACAATCAAATTTTGATTGAAGCTGAAAAGATTCGATTAAAGGGTAAGACCTTACTTGATGAATTGACGGCTATTCAGGGTTACTTCAAGCGATTATTTGTCGGCGAAGGTGCATTTGCGAAGCTGAATGCTGAAATTATTGGTTCTAAGACTATCACTGCAGATAAGCTCATCATGGACCAGGCCATGGCTCGGTTGTTCGTTTCAAGTAACATCTTCACAGATGCGCTCGCTGCTAAAGAAGCTTTCATCAACAAGCTTAGGTCTGTTGTAGTTACTGCGACCTTGCTTGAAGGATTCCAAGGTCTGATAGGAGGGTTCAGATTTGGTCAATATCCAAATAGGAATGGATATTTTATCACAGGAATTTCCTCTGTTAGTGTTGGGATGGGTAACGGAACGAACGCTGGTGCGAACAGGAACGCATTTTGGGCAAATTGGGGTGAAAGTTTAGACACTCCTGGCCCAAAAGCTTGGTACGTCAATACAGACGGGAAGATGTACTGTAGAAATGAAGCGACCTTCCATTCAAAAGTGGATTTTTCAAGCATATCAAACCCTAATTTTTACTCTAAAATTAAGGCTCACAAAGGCGTTTGGGTTGGCACTGACGATGTGAACGGAGAAGGGGATAATCCAGACGGTGGATACAATAGAGTTGTCTGGTGGAGTCAAATTGTTACCGGAAAATGGAGACAATACGCTGGAATCACAACTGCATCAGATAAAAAATTAAAAGAGAACATTGAATCGACACCGGTCAGAGCTCTCGATAAAATAAACGCTTTAAATTTAGTGGCCTTTGACTACATTAAGGATAAGACCCATGAAGAAATTGGTCTGATTGCGCAAGAAGTGCAGGATATAATTCCTTCGGCGGTTCTTGATGATGGAAATGACTCTTATCTCTCAATTCAATACTCAAAATTTGTACCGTACTTAATTAAAGCGGTACAAGAACTACATAAAAAAATAGAAAAATTGGAGAAAATAGCATGAATGAACAAGACAAACAAATCAGCAGCCTGACAATCAAATCGTTAGGTGAAAAAGTCGGTAATGAGGCTACTCAATCAGCTACGCTCGAAGCCCTCTATACAGTAACTGCTATAGAGCTTGAGCAGATGAAACGAATCATTGAATCTGACGAAGAACTCAAAGCAAAATTTGAAGAAGTGAAAGGAAAAATGACAAATGGCAATTAACAATTATGAGCTAGCAAGCAAGCCTTATACACGAGGTTTGGGCGACAAGACTGTGACGGTCGTTGAAGTCAAGCTTGCCGATGGAAGTCGCTACAGTACGAACATGCGTGAACTTTCAGGAGATCGTACAAATGATTCAGAGGATGTCTTGATTCAAGCGGTTCTTGATATTTTAAAAGCTGAACTAGATCCAGGAGCAGCAATCGTCAAAGCACAAGCGCAGCTTGAACAGGCTAATCAGAAGATTGCGCAAAACGAGAGTGAACAGAACAAGCTTGCAGCTCTTATTAAGCAGACTGAAGAAAATTCGAAGGTGAATCAGAAGGTCATCCATGTTCTTGTTTTGAACTCTGTCATGAGCAAGAATATTGGCTATGGAACGACTTACAAAGAGCTGGTTGAGTTGATTCCACTAGCTGAAGTTGGTAAGACCTACTTACCACACGACCTGATTACCATTGAAGACCCGAGCCATGTTGAAGTAAACGGTGAAGGGAAACGTATCCTGGTTCAACTTAATAAGGAATTCACATACAACGGTGAGCCTGTCAGCGCATTTGTGACAAATGGTAGCTTGGAACAAAACGGAACGGGTGTCGCTTGGAAATTTGAAGGGAAAGAATAGGGGGTGTCTATGCCAGGATACGAACGATTTCTCGTACAGATCTTCATCACCCTTATCCCTGTGATTGGTCTTTATTTTTCAATGAAAGATAAGGCTACCAAACAAGAGAATCGTCTTACGATTTTAGAGAAAGATATCGAAAATCTGAACGAATTCAAGACATCAGCAAATAAACGACTAGATAATCACGATGAACAGAACAAGGCAATCTTGGTTTTGGCTGAGCAGGTTAAATCGCTAGGTGAGGACGTAAGAGAGCTTAAAAATTTAATTCAAAATAAACGATAAAAGGAGAATAAACATGATTAACTGGAAAGTACGATTTAGCTTTAAAAATAAAACATTCTTATTGCGAGTGGCATTCGCACTAGCTTTGCCAATTCTCGCATATTTCAATCTCAAAATGGAAGATTTGGTTAGTTGGGGAGTTATCTTTGACTTGCTTGGTAAATTCTTTGCGAACCCTTATCTTCTTGGTTTGACGATTGTAAATATCCTAAATATCATTCCAGACCCCACAACATCAGGAATCTCTGATAGCAAACGTGCTCTTGACTATAAAGAACCAAGCGAAGACTAGGAGAGAACAATGAAGAAAAACGACTTATTCATCGACGTATCGAGCCACAATGGATACGATATTACAGGTATTTTGGCTGACATGGGTACACAGAATACTATTATCAAAATTTCTGAAAGTACAAGCTATATCAACCCTTGCTTATCCGCACAAGTGGAACAATCAAATCCTATCGGGTTTTATCACTTTGCTTGGTTTGGTGGAGACGTAGACGAGGCAGAAAGAGAGGCACGCTACTTCCTTGATAATGTACCTCAAAAAGTAAAATACTTGTGTCTTGATTACGAAGATCACGCTAGCGGAGATAAACAGGCAAATACAGATGCATGTATTCGCTTTATGGAAATCCTCAAAGAAAATGGCTATGAGCCAATCTATTACAGCTACAAGCCATTCACGCTCAATAATATCTATTATGAGCAGATTCTTGCGAAATTCCCAAACAGCCTTTGGATTGCAGGGTATGGCTTGAATGATGGAAACGCTGATTTTGAATACTTCCCATCTATGGACGGCATTCGCTGGTGGCAATACTCAAGCAATCCGTTTGACAAGAATATTGTCCTGTTAGATGATGAGGAAGATAATTCAATCAGTAAAAACGATCTAAAAAGCCTTAATACCATAGCCAATGAGGTCGTGCAAGGCCTTTGGGGTAATGGGCAAGAACGTTTTAATAACCTATCAAATGCTGGTTATGACGCACAAGCCGTTCAAGATAGAGTTAACGCTATTTTAAATGACGAAACACCAATCAATAGCGCTAGTTCAGACCTTGACAGCGTAGCGCAAGAAGTATTACAGGGTTTGTGGGGTAACGGTCAAGAGCGTTTCAACAGACTAACTGATGCAGGTTATGATGCCGAAGAGGTTCAAGACAAAGTAAATAGCCTTTTAGGTGGTGGAAACACCGTAGATCTTAATACCGTAGCCAATGAGGTCATTCAAGGCCTTGGGGTAACGGTCAAGAACGTTTCGACAACTTAACAACCGCTGGATACGATGCGCAAGCAGTTCAAGATAGAGTCAACGAATTGCTTTCTTAAAGATCTGACTAAAAAACCGGTATAAAATTAAAATATAGTACACTAGACCGCAGGCTCAGGCTTGCGGTTTTTTTGTTTGCTCTGAATCAAGAAAACATCTAACCAACCGACATCAATGTCGGTAGCAAAATAAATGGTTTGCCTGAAAAATTGACTTGTTGACATCAATAAATAGCTTTATAAAGCGCTTGGTTGCCAATTTTGTTGACGTCAACAAAATTAGAGTTTGTATTTCTATTTTGCAAAAACGTGCATTTTGAACGATTAGAAACAGAAATTACAATCCTATTGTTCAAAAAGGCGTTTTCTTGAAGAATAGAGAGGGAGAATCGTGGTGTATTATTGTCAAAAACGGTGTTTTGTTAAAATCAATATTTTACTGAAGATTTTTTGAAATATAAATAGAAAATTGTGGTATAATGCAAGTAGATTTCAATATAGGATTGAGCCGTGATTTACGCGATTTTTTGGGAAAACATGACTTAAAACAGACCCTAAAATCGCTATGAGTTGATTTAATAATCTTTTCGAGACTCCCACCGGCTCCATTATTCCTTTGCATTCCTTGGTAAAACGTTGTTAAATCAACGTTTTTTGTTATGCGACTTTCAGTTCGTCTCGCTTCTTTAGGTGCGAGACAAAAAAATACCCTCTATGCGGATGTGCGTCGAAGGTTATATCCAAAAAACTCCAAACGCGATACAATAAAGGTCTTCAAGTCAATTGTAAAGCGATATGAGGATTTTCAAAATTATTTAGCACTCAATCAACTAGACTCTTGGCTGGGAAATGGACATAGTTATGGGCATAACTGGAGGTAAAGTTCTACTCACCTTCAATCTCTCTTTATGTAACTTTATCTTCGCTAGGCTTCTGGATAATAAAACTGCCCTTGAGGTTACCAAGCACCTCTATAAGCTCCAGAACACTCTTCATCAAGCAGACAAAGATTTCTGTCAACTTTTTCCTGTCATCCTAACAGATAGTGGTGGAGAGTTTGCCAGAGTTGATGATATCGAAATGGATTTGCGAGGGGAGAGTAAACTCTTCTTTTGTGCCCCTAATCGCTCTGATCAGAAAGAGAGAATTGAGAAATCACACACTGATTCGCGACATTATACCTAAGGGAACTTCCTTTGATAACTTAACTCAAGAGAACATCAATCTTGTCCGCTATCATGTCAATAGTGTCAAACGCGCTTCTTTGATCAATATTACTTGGAATCTCTAAGGTACTTGATTTATGCCATATAGCATTATCCATGACAAGTAACATATAGTCATCTGGATAAGCTTGTGAGACTTGCCGTAGAAATTCATTGGTCCACTCAGTATTGCATCCTCCAGCAATAAGGAAGAAGGAATCTCCTGTCTGAGCATCTACTGCCCCATAACAATAGCGATATTCTCACATATAATGACTAGTATTGCTAGGTCGGATTCCTTTAGGATCTCCAAAAGAACTCATCTTACTGATTCTTCCGAAACCAGCTTCATCTTGGTACATCAAGCGTACTTTCTTATAAGTCCCCTCCTCTTTAAATCACTTACTTAAGGTCTCGAATGTAGATTTTATTTTTAGACGTCTCAATTGTTTGAGCGTCTGCCTTCTTGAGATGTTCAGGTCGAGGAGTGACCGCTCGCCAACCATGGCGTTTCAGGAGATAATAGAAACCATCACGTGTGGAAGTGCGATCAATCTCTTTTTGATATGCTTCAAATAACTGATTGACAGTTACAAATTTCTCAGCCTGAGCAGCTTCTATATGACGTTTTAGAAATACTTGTTCCTCTTCGTAAGTCGTAAGTCATATATTCTCGATGACGTCCACCACGGGCCTCTTGCAGAAGAGCTTCTAAACTAAACTCCTTATATTTTTTCAAATTCCTCCAAACAGTTGTTTTATCGCAATCTAGCAGATCCATGATTTCCTTATAACTCTTTTCTCTTGAGCGAAAATAAATAATCTGTAGACGTTTGTGATATTTGGCGTACGATGAATCTCTTAGGAGTTTTTCAATTTTTTGTGTTTCTTCGTTTGTAAGTTTCATAACTACTATTATAAGATGTTTTTTTAATTTTAGTCTAGTATAAAAACTAATCTTCAACCACATTCAAAAGTCTCACACTAACTTCCACCATAGCGGAACTTACCCTGACACGGATTTCCACTGGTTTTTACGATTTTTATCAGACTAACTTTCACTTGGATTAGCGGTGGAACTTAGTTTGGGAATTTAGGCTTCAAAAAGTCAATGCATTCAAGCGATCACTTTGAAGTCTCAAAGTTTTATTTTAAGTTTTATTTAAGGAAAGTATATTATTCTGAAGAACTCTAAAATTTCACAGCTATTTATTAGTAATTGCTACAGAATTCTTAGTTATTACTAGAAATGGACTAGTTTTTTTGAATAATAGAACTCCTTAATCCTCCTATTCTAGAAGGGGAGGTCCGGTATTTCTTTCATGATAGGACTAGATTGTGGTATAATAGAGAGAATAAGTTTTTTTAGTAAGACAAAGGAGAAAATAGATGATTTATGCAGGAATTCTTGCTGGTGGAACTGGCACACGCATGGGGATCAGTAACTTGCCAAAACAATTTTTAGAGCTAGGTGATCGACCTATTTTGATTCATACAATTGAAAAATTTGTCTTGGAACCAAGTATTGAAAAAATTGTAGTTGGGGTTCATGGAGACTGGGTTTCTCATGCAGAAGATCTTGTAGATAAATATCTTCCTCTTCATAAGGAACGTATCATCATTACAAAAGGTGGTGCTGATCGTAATACGAGTATTGAGAAAATCATTGAAGCTATCGATGCTTATCGTCCGCTTACTCCAGAGGATATCGTTGTTACCCACGATTCTGTTCGTCCATTTATTACGCTTCGCATGATTCAGGACAATATTCAACTTGCCCAAATCATGATGCAGTGGACACAGTGGTAGAAGCTGTTGATACTATCGTTGAAAGCACTAACGGTCAATTTATTACAGATATTCCAAATCGTGCTCACCTCTATCAAGGACAAACACCTCAAACATTCCGTTGTAAGGACTTCATGGACCTTTACGGTTCTCTCTCTGCCGAAGAGAAAGAAATCTTAACAGATGCATGTAAAATCTTTGTGATCAAAGGAAAAGATGTGGCCTTGGCTAAGGGGGAATACTCAAATCTAAAAATCACAACAGTGACAGATCTGAAGATTGCAAAAAGTATGATTGAGAAAGACTAGTGATATGATTAATCAAATTTATCAACTGACTAAACCTAAGTTTATCAACGTCAAATACCAGGAAGAGGATATTGACCAAGAGAATCATATCCTCATCCGCCCTAATTATATGGCGGTCTGTCATGCGGATCAGCGTTACTATCAAGGAAAACGGGATCCAAAGATTTTGAATAAAAAACTTCCAATGGCAATGATTCACGAGTCATGTGGAACCGTTATTTCTGATCCGACAGGAACCTATGAGGTTGGGCAAAAAGTTGTCATGATTCCCAATCAGCCTCCTATGCAGAGCGATGAAGAATTCTATGAGAACTACATGACAGGGACCCATTTCTTGTCTAGTGGATTTGATGGCTTTATGAGAGAGTTTGTTTCTCTCCCTAAAGACCGTGTGGTGGCTTATGATGCTATTGAAGACACGGTTGCAGCCATTACAGAGTTTGTCAGTGTTGGCATGCATGCCATGAATCGCTTATTGACCCTTGCTCATAGCAAGCGGGACCGAATCGCCGTTATCGGAGATGGAAGTTTAGCTTTTGTGGCTGCCAATATTATTAACTATACTCTACCAGAAGCAGAGATTGTGGTTATTGGTCGTCACTGGGAAAAATTGGAACTCTTCTCTTTTGCCAAAGAATGTTATATTACTGATAATATTCCTGAAGATTTGGCCTTTGACCATGCTTTTGAGTGTTGTGGTGGTGATGGTACTGGACCAGCTATTAATGATGTGATTCGCTACATTCGTCCTCAGGGAACGATTCTCATGATGGGTGTTAGCGAGTATAAAGTCAATCTCAATACACGCGATGCCTTAGAAAAAGGCTTGCTCTTGGTTGGTTCCTCTCGTTCTGGTCGCATTGATTTTGAAAATGCAATCCAAATGATGGAAGTCAAGAAATTCGCCAATCGTCTTAAAAATATCCTTTATCTAGAAGAACCTGTAAGAGAAATTAAAGATATTCACCGTGTCTTTGCTACCGATTTAAATACAGCCTTTAAAACCGTGTTTAAGTGGGAAGTATAAGTGCTGGAGGTTAATTGTGGAGAAAATCATTAAAGAAAAAATTTCTTCCCTACTTAGTCAAGAAGAGGAAGTCCTCAGTGTTGAACAACTGGGGGGAATGACCAATCAAAACTATTTGGCCATAACAACAAATAAGCAATACATTGTTAAGTTCTTTGGTAAAGGGACAGAAAAACTGATCAATCGTCAAGATGAAAAGTACAATCTTGAACTACTAAAGGATTTAGACTTAGATGTAAAAATTATCTTTTTGATATTGAAGCTGGTATCAAAGTAAATGAGTATATCGAATCTGCGATTACGCTTGATTCAACTACAATCAAAACTAAATTTGATAAAATTGCTCCAATTTTACAAACCATTCATGCTTCTGGCAAGGAATTAAGAGGAGAATTTGCTCCTTTTGAAGAAATCAAAAAATACGAATCCTTAATTGAAGAAAAAATCCCTTATGCCAACTATGAAACTGTTCGAGAAGAAGTCTTCTCTTTAGAGAAAAGACTGGCTGACTTAGGTGTTGACAGAAAATCTTGTCACATCGATTTGGTGCCTGAAAACTTTATCGAATCACCTCAAGGACGTCTCTATCTGATTGACTGGGAATATTCATCAATGAATGATCCAATGTGGGATTTGGCTGCCCTCTTTTTAGAGTCTGAATTCACTCGTCAAGAGGAAGAAACTTTCTTATCTTCACTATGAGAGTGAGCAAACACCTGTCTCTCGTGAAAAGATTGCCATTTATAAAATTTTACAAGATGCTATTTGGAGTCTATGGACAGTCTACAAAGAAGAGCAAGGTGCAGATTTTGGTGACTATGGTGTGAGTCGTTACCAAAGAGCTGTTAAAGGTTTGGCTTATTATGGAGGTTCAGATGAAAAATAAAAATGGAGTTTCTTTTGGTCTACTCTCAGGTATTTTCTGGGGTTTAGGTCTAACAATTAGTGCTTATATCTTTTCGATTTTTACAGATTTGTCGCCCTTTGTGGTGGCTGCTGCTCACGATTTCTTGAGTATCTTTATCTTACTAGCTTTTCTCTTGGTAAAAGAAGGAAAAGTTCGTCTCTCAATTTTCTTAAATATTCGCAATGTTAGTGTTATCATCGGAGCCTTGCTAGCAGGTCCTATCGGAATGCAGGCTAATCTTTATGCGGTTAAGTATATCGGAAGTTCCTTAGCTTCATCAGTATCGGCTATTTATCCTGCGATTTCAGTTTATGGCTCTTTGTCAACTGTAGTGGGTTGAAGAAAAGCTATGATCGAGAAAGGACGAAATTTGTCCTTTCTTTTTTGGCTCTTTGTCAACTGTAGTGGGTTGAAGAAAAGCTAAGCTCGAGAAAGGACAAATTTCGTCCTTTCTTTTTTGATATTCAGAGCGATAAAAATCCGTTTTTTGAAGTTTTCAAAGTTCCGAAAACCAAAGGCATTGCGTTTGATAAGTTTGATGAGATTATTGGTTGCTTCTAATTTGGCATTAGAATAGGGTAACTGAAGGGCATTGACTATTTTCTCTTTGTCCTTTAGAAAGGTTTTAAAGACAGTCTTAAAAAGAGGATGAACTTTCTTTAGATTTTCCTCAATGAGTCCGAAAAATTTCTCCGGTTCCTTATTCTGAAAGTGAAAAAGCAAGAGTTGATAGAGATGATAGTGGTGTTTCAAGTCTTCTGAATAGCTCAAAAGCTTGTCAATAATCTCTTTATTGGTTAAGTGCATGCGAAAAGTAGGGCGATAAAATCGCTTATCACTCAGTTTACGGCTATCCTGTTGAATGAGTTTCCAGTAGCGCTTGATAGCCTTATATTCATGAGATTTTCGCTCAAATTGCTTCATGATTTGGACACGAACACGACTCATAGCACGGCTAAGATGTTGTACAATGTGGAAGCGATCTAGAACGATTTTGGCATACGGAAAAAGATGTTTAGCCAAGTCATAGTAAGGACTAAACATATCCATAGTAATGATTTTCACCTGACAACGAACAGAGCGATTGTAGCGCAGAAAATGATTTCTTATGATAGTTTGTGTTCTACCCTCAAGAACAGTGATAATATTGAGCTTATCAAAATCTTGAGCAATGAAACTCATCTTTCCCTTAGTGAAGGCATATTCGTCCCAGGACATAATCTCAGGGAGGTAAGAAAAATCAGACTTAAAACAGAAGTCATTGAGCTTGCGAATAACAGTTGAAGTTGAAATAGACAGCTGACGGGCAATATCGGTCATAGAAGTCTTCTCAATTAGCTTCTGGGCAATCTTTTGGTTGATGATACGAGGGATTTGGTGATTCTTCTTGACGAGAGAAGTCTCAGCTACCATCATTTTCGAGCAATGATAGCACTTGAATCGACGTTTTCTAAGGAGAATTCTAGTAGGCATACCAGTCGTTTCAAGGTAAGGAACCTTAGACGGTTTTTGGAAGTCATATTTCTTCATTTGACTTCCACACTCAGGACAAGATGGAGCGTCGTAGTCCAGTTTAGCGATGATTTCCTTGTGGGTATTCCTATTAATGACATCCATAATTTGGATATTTGGGTCTTTAATGTCTAGTAATTTTGTGATAAAATGTAATTGTTCCATAGGATTCTTTCTAATGATGGTTTGGTTGCTTTTCATTATAGATCTTATGGGACTTTTTTTCTACAACAAAATAGGCTCCATAATATCCATAGGGGATTTACCCACTACAAATATTATAGAGCCTCTTTTTTGATGTTCAGAGCGATAAAAATCCGTTTTTTGAAGTTTTCAAAGTTCCGAAAACCAAAGGCATTGCGTTTGATAAGTTTGATGAGATTATTGGTCGCTTCTAATTTAGCATTAGAATAGGGTAACTGAAGGGCATTGACGATTTTCTCTTTGTCCTTGAGAAAGGTTTTAAAAACAGTCTGAAAAAGAGGATGAACCAGCTTAAGATTGTCCTCAATGAGTCCAAAGAATTTCTCATACTCCTTATTCTGAAAGTGAAAAAGCAAGAGTTGATAGACATTGTAGTGGTGTTTTAAGTCTTCTTAATAGCTCAAAAGCTTGTCTAGAATCTCTTTATTGGTTAAGTGCATGCGAAAAGTAGGGCGATAAAAACGTTTATCGCTGAGTTTACGACTATCCTGTTGAATGAGTTTCCAGTAGCGCTTGATAGCCTTGTATTCATGGGATTTTCGCTCAAACTGATTCATAATTTGGACACGAACACGACTCATAGCACGGCTAAGATGTTGTACAATGTGGAAGCGATCTAGAACGATTTTGGCATACGGAAAAAGATGTTTAGCCAAGTCATAGTAAGGGCTAAACATATCCATAGTAATGATTTTCACCTGACAACGAACGGATCTATCGTAGCGCAGAAAGTGATTTCGAATGATAGCTTGTGTTCTGCCCTCAAGAATAGTGATAATATTGAGATTTTCAAAATTTTGTGCAATGAAACTCATCTTTCCCTTGGTGAAGGCATACTCATCCCAGGACATAATCTCAGGGAGGTAAGAAAAATCAGACTTAAAACGGAAGTCATTGAGTTTGCGAATAATAGTTGAAGTTGAAATAGACAGCTGATGAGCAATATCGGTCATAGAAGTCTTTTCAATCAGCTTCTGGGCAATCTTTTGGTTGATGATACGAGGGATTTGGTGATTCTTCTTGACGAGGGAGGTCTCGGAGACCGCTATTTTCGAGCACTGATAGCACTTAAAACGGCGCTTTCTAAGAAGAATTCTAGTAGGCATACCAGTAGTTTCAAGGTAAGGAATTTTAGAAGGTTTTTGAAAATCATATTTCTTCATTTGACTTCCGCAATCAGGGCAAGACGGGGCGTCATAGTCCAGTTTAGCGAAGATTTCTTTGTGAGTATCCCTATTAACGATATCTACAATTTGGATATTTGGGTCTTTGATATCAAGAAGTTTTGTGATAAAATATAACTGTTCCATAGGATTCTTTCTAATGATGGTTTTGTCGCTTTTCATTATAGATCTTATGGGACTTTTTTTCTACACAAAAATAGGCTCCATAATATCCATAGGGGATTTACCCACTACAAATATTATAGAGCCAGTTTTATTGGCTTTCTTCTTTTTGAAGCACAAGATTTCGAAAATACTGTGTTTGGTATTGTCTTGATTATTGCAGGGATTATTGCTCAGACCTATAAGGTTGAACAGGTCAATTCCTTCTACATTGGTATTCTCTGTGCTTTGGTTTGTGCTATTGCATGGGGAAGTGAGAGTGTTCTTAGCTCTTTTGCTATGGAAAGTGAACTGAGTGAAATCGAAGCCCTCTTGATTCGTCAAGTGACTTCATTCTTATCTTATCTTGTGATTGTGCTCTTCTCTCATCAGTCATTTGCAGAAGTGGCCAATGGACAATTGCTAGGTCTCATGATTGTCTTTGCTGCCTTTGATATGATTTCCTACTTGGCTTATTATATCGCTATCAATCGCTTGCAACCAGCCAAGGCTACAGGTTTGAACGTGAGTTATGTAGTTTGGACAGTCTTGTTTGCAGTTGTTTTCTTGGGTGCACCGCTAGATATGCTGACAATTATTACGTCACTTGTCGTCATTGCTGGAGTTTATATTATTATTAAAGAATAAAGGAGATTCGTGTGAAAGCCATTATCTTAGCAGCGGGATTGGGAACTCGCTTGCGTCCTATGACTGAAAATACCCCTAAAGCCTTGGTTCAGGTTAATCAAAAACCCTTGATTGAATACCAAATTGAGTTTCTAAAAGAAAAAGGTATCCATGACATCATCATCATTGTTGGTTACCTTAAAGAACAATTCGATTATTTAAAAGAGAAATACGGTGTTCGCCTCGTTTTCAATGATAAATACGCTGACTACAATAACTTTTACTCTCTCTATCTTGTAAAAGAAGAATTAGCTAACAGTTATGTTATCGATGCTGACAATTATCTCTTTAAAAATATGTTCCGCAATGATTTGACACGTTCTACTTATTTTAGTGTTTATCGTGAAGATTGTACCAACGAATGGTTCTTGGTCTATGGAGATGACTACAAGGTCCAAGACATTATTGTTGATAGCAAAGCTGGTCGTATTCTTAGTGGGGTATCCTTCTGGGATTCTCCAACAGCAGCAAAAATTGTTAGCTTTATTGACAAGGCCTATGCAAGTGGTGAATTTGTCGATCTCTATTGGGACAATATGGTTAAGGATAATATCAAAGAGCTAGATGTCTATGTTGAAGAATTAGAAGGCAACAGCATCTATGAGATCGATAGTGTCCAAGACTATCATAAATTAGAAGAAATTCTTAAAAACGAAAATTAAAGATTCCAACATCTGGCTGAAATAGTCGGATGTTTTTTGATTTTTTACGAATAGAATAGATGAGTAGAAAAAGAAATGGAGATATTTATGAAAATCACAAACTATGAAATCTATAAGTTAAAAAAATCAGGTTTGACCAATCAACAGATTTTGAACGTTCTAGAATACGGTGAAAATGTCGATCAGGAACTTTTATTGGGTGATATTGCAGATATATCAGGTTGCAGAAATCCAGCTGTTTTTATGGAACGTTATTTTCAGATAGACGATGCGCATTTGGAGAAAGAATTTCAAAAATTTCCATCTTTCTCTATTTTAGATGACTGTTACCCTTGGGATTTGAGTGAAATATATGATGCGCCTGTACTTTTATTTTACAAGGGAAATCTTGACCTCTTGAAATTCCCGAAGGTAGCAGTCGTGGGCAGTCGTGCTTGTAGCAAACAGGGAGCTAAGTCAGTTGAAAAAGTCATTCAATGCTTGGAAAATGAACTGGTTATCGTCAGTGGATTAGCCAAGGGGATTGATACAGCAGCTCATATGGCAGCTCTGCAGAATGGTGGAAAAACCATTGCAGTGATTGGAACAGGTCTGGATGTGTTTTATCCTAAAGCAAATAAACGCTTGCAAGACTACATCGGCAATGACCATCTGGTTCTTAGTGAATATGGACCTGGCGAACAACCTCTGAAATTTCATTTTCCTGCCCGTAATCGCATCATTGCTGGACTTTGTCGTGGTGTGATTGTAGCAGAGGCTAAGATGCGCTCAGGTAGCCTTATTACCTGTGAGCGAGCAATGGAAGAAGGACGTGACGTCTTTGCTATTCCTGGTAGTATTTTAGATGGACTATCAGATGGTTGCCATCATTTGATTCAGGAAGGTGCAAAATTGGTCACCAGTGGGAAGGATGTTCTTGCGGAATTTGAATTTTAATACTCTTCGAAAACCTCTTCAAACCACGTCAGCTTCCATCTGCAACCTCAAAACAGTGTTTTGAGCAGCCTGCGGCTAGCTTCCTAGTTTGTTCTTTGATTTTCATTGAGTATAAGAAGAAAGTCCGCTTACTAGACAAACTTTTCTTCTATTATAGTAGCTAAGTCTTGACAGGGTTCAAAAAATGGTTTACACTTTATAAAGTTTATTACTTTGAAAAGGTGTGATACTGTGGCTACGGCAACAAAAAAGAAAAAATCAACAGTTAAAAAAAATCTAGTAATCGTGGAGTCGCCTGCTAAGGCCAAGACGATTGAAAAATATCTAGGCAGAAACTACAAGGTTTTAGCCAGTGTCGGGCATATCCGTGACTTGAAGAAATCCAGTATGTCAGTCGATATTGAAAATAATTATGAACCGCAATATATCAATATCAGAGGAAAAGGTCCTCTTATCAATGACTTGAAAAAAGAAGCCAAAAAAGCTAATAAAGTCTTTCTGGCGAGTGACCCGGACCGTGAAGGAGAAGCGATTTCTTGGCATTTGGCTCATATTCTCAACTTGGATGAAAATGATGCCAACCGTGTGGTCTTTAATGAAATCACCAAGGATGCGGTCAAATGCTTTTAAAGAACCACGCAAGATTGATATGGACTTGGTCGATGCCCAACAGGCTCGTCGTGTCCTAGACCGCTTGGTAGGATATTCGATTTCGCCTATTTTGTGGAAGAAGGTTAAGAAGGGCTTGTCAGCAGGTCGTGTTCAGTCTATTGCGCTTAAGTTAATCATTGATCGTGAGAATGAAATCAATGCCTTCCAGCCAGAAGAATACTGGACAATTGATGGTGTCTTTAAAAAGGGAACCAAGCAATTCCAGGCTTCCTTCTATGGAGTAGATGGTAAAAAGATGAAACTGACTAGCAATGATGAGGTCAAGGAAGTCTTGTCTCGTCTGACTAGCAAAGATTTTTCAGTGGATCAGGTGGATAAGAAAGAGCGCAAACGCAATGCTCCATTACCCTATACCACTTCATCTATGCAGATGGATGCTGCTAATAAAATCAATTTCCGTACTCGAAAGACCATGATGGTTGCCCAACAGCTCTATGAAGGGATTAATATCGGTTCTGGTGTCCAAGGTTTGATTACCTATATGCGTACCGATTCAACTCGTATCAGTCCAGTAGCGCAGAACGAAGCAGCAAGCTTCATTAGTAACCGTTTTGGTAGCAAGTATTCTAAGCATGGTAGCAAGGTCAAAAATGCTTCAGGAGCTCAGGATGCCCATGAGGCTATTCGTCCGTCAAGTGTCTTTAATACACCGGAAAGCATCGCTAAGTATCTGGACAAGGATCAGCTCAAGCTTTATACTCTTATTTGGAATCGTTTTGTAGCGAGTCAGATGACAGCTGCTGTCTTTGATACCATGGCTGTTAAATTGTCTCAAAATGGGGTTCAATTTGCTGCCAATGGTAGTCAGGTTAAGTTTGATGGTTATCTTGCCATTTATAATGATTCTGATAAGAATAAGATGTTACCAGATATGGCTGTTGGAGATGTGCTTAAGCAGGTGAATAGCAAACCAGAGCAACATTTCACTCAACCGCCTGCTCGTTATTCTGAAGCGACACTGATCAAGACCTTGGAGGAAAATGGGGTTGGACGTCCGTCAACCTACGCGCCAACCATTGAAACCATTCAGAAACGTTATTATGTTCGCCTTGCAGCCAAACGTTTTGAACCAACAGAGTTGGGAGAAATTGTTAACAAGCTCATCGTTGAATATTTCCCAGATATCGTAAACGTGACCTTTACAGCGGAAATGGAAGGCAAACTGGATGACGTCGAAGTCGGAAAAGAGCAGTGGCAACGTGTCATTGATGCCTTTTACAAACCATTCTCTAAAGAGGTCTCCAAGGCTGAAGAAGAAATGGAAAAAATCCAGATCAAGGATGAACCAGCTGGATTTGACTGTGAAGTGTGTGGCAGTCCAATGGTCATTAAACTTGGTCGTTTTGGTAAGTTCTACGCTTGTAGCAATTTCCCAGATTGCCGTCATACCCAAGCAATTGTGAAAGAGATTGGTGTTGAGTGTCCAAGTTGTCATCAGGGACAAATCATTGAGCGTAAAACCAAACGTAATCGTCTCTTCTATGGTTGCAATCGCTATCCAGACTGTGAATTTACCTCTTGGGATAAGCCTGTTGGTCGTGACTGTCCAAAATGTGGCAACTTCCTCATGGAGAAAAAAGTCCGTGGTGGTGGTAAGCAGGTTGTTTGTAGCAAGGGTGACTACGAGGAAGAAAAGATTAAATAAGAGGAGAGTCCTGAAGGTGAATTTCAGGCTCTTTTGGGTTAGAACTTGACAAAATTCATCATTGTATGCGAAACTAGAAGAAGATTATTTTATACTCAATGAAAATCAAAGAGCAAACTAGGAAACTAGCCGCAGGCTGTACTTGGGTACGTCAAGGCGACGTTGACGCGGTTTGAATTTGATTTTCGAAGAGTATTAACTAGGAGAAGTTATGCGTATTGTTTATCTTATAATTGGTTTTTTATCACTGGCCTTGGCTATTGTTGGGGTTGTTTTACCTTTGTTACCTACAACACCTTTTCTTTTACTATCTATTGCTTGTTTCTCCAGAAGTTCCAAGCGTTTCGAAGATTGGCTTTATCATACCAAGCTCTATCAGGCATATGTAGCTGATTTTCGCGAGACTAAGTCTATTGCGCGTGAACGAAAGAAAAAAATCATCGTATCTATCTACATCTTGATGGGAATTTCTATTTATTTTGCCCCTCTCTTACCAGTCAAAATCGGTCTGGGAGCTTTGACCATCTTTATCACCTATTATCTCTTCAAGGTCATTCCAGACAAAGAATAAAAAATAGTATCTGTTTTCCTTGATATAAATGAAAGCATATTCACAATAATATGATATAATAAATTTAAAGTAATCTTCAAGGAGAATCAAATGATTTACGAATTTTGTGCTGAAAATGTGACCTTGCTTGAAAAAGCGATGCAGGCTGGAGCTCGTCGAATCGAACTTTGTGACAATCTAGCAGTTGGTGGGACAACTCCCAGCTATGGAGTGACCAAGGCAGCGGTTGAATTGGCAGCTAACTACGATACGACCATCATGACCATGATTCGTCCACGTGGTGGCGACTTTGTCTATAATGACCTAGAAATTACTATTATGCTAGAAGACATTCGGTTGACTGCTCAGGCTGGAAGTCAAGGGGTTGTATTTGGGGCTTTAACTGCTGATAAAAAGTTGGATAAGCCTAATCTTGAAAGTTAATTACTGCATCAAAAGGAATGGAAATTGTCTTTCACATGGCCTTTGATGAATTGAGTGATGATGATCAACTGGAAGCTATTGACTGGCTCAGTCAAGCTGGAGTCACTCGTATCCTAACTCGTGCTGGTGTGTCTGGCGACTCCTTAGAAAAACGTTTTGCTCACTATCACAGAATTTTGGAGCATGCTAAAGGTAAGATTGAAATTCTACCAGGTGGAGGGATTGACCTTGACAACCGTCAAACCTTTATCGACCAGCTAGGAGTGACACAACTACATGGTACTAAGGTTGTCTTTTAAAAAATAGAAAGGAACTGCTAGCTTTGGGTAGCAGTTTTCACTTATGTTTGAAATTTTTAAATCCTATCAATTTAATCAAGAAAAAGCTCATGCTTATGGTTTTGTAGAAAATAGGGAAGTCTGGACCTATAGTTGCCAAATTTTGCAGGGTGACTTTATCATGACAGTCTCCATCACTGTTGATAATGTGAGTTTTCAGGTCTTTGATCAGGAAATGGGCGACCTCTATCCTCAAGTTCATATGGAAAGTATGACAGGAAGTTTTGTTGCAAGTGTCCGTAAGGCTTGTCTGGAGATTCTCTACCAGATTCGGGAAGGCTTGTTTTGAGGTACAGGATTATATCTGTCCTCAGACTAAGAGTATCATGGATCAAGTTCAGGAAAAGTATGGTAATCAGTTGGAGTACTTGTGGGAGAAATCGCCTGATACGGCAGTCTTAAGACATGAAGGGAACCAAAAGTGGTATGCCGTCTTGATGAAAATCTCTTGGGATAAGTTGGAAAAGGGAAGAGAAGGTCAAGTGGAAGCACTCAATCTCAAACATGACCAAGTAGCTGATTTGCTTTCAAAAAAGGGCATTTATCCAGCTTTTCATATGAATAAACGCTACTGGATTAGTGTGGCGCTTGATGATACTTTATCAGATGAAGAAGTACTGGAATTGATAGAAAGAAGCTGGAACTTAACCTCTAAAAAATGAAACATTTCAATAATTTTCAAGAACTTTCAATTAGCAAAATATTCTATACTGAAGAAATTTTCAGAAAATATTGGATTTTTTCTTGACAACTACTTTTGCCTATGCTAAAATACTAAACAAGATATCAAACGAAGGAGAAAGTCAAACATGAAAACAGCTAAGTTTAATCAATTTGCTTTGTTGTTGAGGTACTCGGGCTAGTGCAAAATGCATTAGTCCTGTTTGGCTTACCAAGCGGGAGTAAATCAACATCTCGCTTGGGTTTCTGAGCGAGATGTTTTTTTAAACCACATTTGGAAAAGGGGAAATCTTATGCGAACAGTTGAATTTCTAGATACCAGCCTTCGGGATGGAGAGCAGACGCCGGGTGTTAACTTTTCAATCAAAGAAAAAATTGCCATTGCAAGACAGCTGGAGAAATGGGGTATTTCAGCCATTGAAGCCGGTTTTCCGGCGGCCAGTCCTGATTCATTCACAGCAGTGCAGGAAATCGCCAAGGTCTTGAAGAAAACAGCGGTGACTGGTTTGGCTCGCTCTGTCAAGTCTGATATTGATGCTTGTTATGAAGCCCTCAAGGATGCCAAGTATCCACAGGTTCACGTTTTTATTGCTACCAGTCCAATTCACCGAAAGTATAAGCTAAATAAGAGCAAGGAAGAGATTCTAGAAGCTATTAAGGAGCATGTTTCCTATGCCCGTTCTAAGTTTGAAGTGGTCGAATTTTCTCCTGAGGATGCGACTAGAACAGAGTTGGATTTCCTCTTGCAAGTTGTTCAAACAGCGGTAGATGCAGGTGCGACTTATATCAATATTCCTGATACAGTTGGTTTTACCACACCAGAAGAATACGGGGCTATTTAAATACTTGATTGAGAATGTTAAGACGGATCGTCAGATTATCTATTCGCCTCACTGTCACGATGACCTTGGCATGGCAGTAGCTAATAGCCTTGCTGCCGTCAAGAATGGGGCAGGCCGTGTCGAAGGGACTATCAACGGTATTGGGGAGCGAGCTGGAAATGCTGCTTTGGAAGAAATTGCAGTAGCCCTCAATATTCGCCAAGATTATTATCAAGCAGAGAGCAGTATTGTCCTAAATGAGACCATCAATACGTCAGAAATGGTTTCTCGCTTCTCAGGTATTCCAGTTCCTAAAAACAAGGCCGTCGTTGGTGGCAATGCCTTCTCTCACGAATCTGGTATTCATCAAGACGGAGTCCTTAAAAATCCTCTTACTTATGAGATCATCACCCCTGAATTGGTCGGTGTCAAGAGTAACAGTCTTCCGCTTGGAAAATTATCAGGTCGTCATGCCTTTGTAGAAAAACTGAGAGACTTAGCCCTAGATTTTACAGATGAGGATATCAAGCCACTCTTTGCTAAGTTCAAGGCATTGGCCGACAAGAAACAAGAAATCACAGATGCAGATATTCGTGCTCTGGTAGCTGGAACCATGGTTGAAAATCCAGAAGGATTCCACTTTGATGATTTACAACTTCAAACTCATGCAGATAATGATATTGAAGCGCTCGTAAGCCTAGTCAATATGGATGATGAGAAAGTTGAATTTAATGCGACAGGGCAAGGTTCCGTTGAAGCAATCTTTAACGCTATCGATAAGTTCTTTAACCAATCCGTCCGCTTGGTGTCCTATACTATTGACGCTGTGACAGATGGAATTGATGCCCAGGCTCGGGTCTTGGTCACTGTTGAAATAGAGATACAGAAACCATCTTTAACGCAGCAGGTCTGGATTTCGATGTGTTGAAGGCTTCTGCTATTGCCTATATCAATGCTAATACTTTTGTTCAAAAAGAGAATGCTGGTGAGATGGGACGCAGTGTTTCCTATCGTGACATGCCTAGTGTGTAAAGGAGAATGCTATGACAAAAAAAATAGTAGCTCTAGCAGGGGATGAAATTGGCCCAGAAATCATGGAGGCTGGTTTAGAGGTTCTGGAGGCTCTAGCTAAAAAAACAGGTTTTGACTATGAGATTGACAGACGACCCTTCGGAGGTGCAGGTATCGATGCTACAGGGCATCCCTTACCTGATGAAACCCTCAAGGTATGTCGTGAAGCAGATGCCATTCTCCTAGCGGCTATCGGAAGTCCTCAGTATGATGGAGCATCGGTTAGGCCTGAACAAGGCTTGCTGGCTCTGCGTAAGGAACTCAATCTTTACGCTAATATTCGCCCTGTAAAAATCTTTGACAGTCTTAAGCATCTGTCACCACTCAAACTGGAACGAATTGTTGGTGTGGACTTTGTTGTGGTACGGGAGTTGACTGGCGGGATTTACTTTGGAGATCATATTCTTGAAGAGCGCAAAGCGCGTGATATCAACGACTACAGCTATGAGGAAGTGGAGCGGATTATTCGCAAGGCCTTTGAAATCGCAAGAAGTCGGAGAAAAATTGTTACCAGCATCGATAAGCAAAATGTTCTAGCGACCTCAAAACTCTGGCGGAAAGTAGCTGAGGAGGTTGCACAGGATTTCCCAGATGTGACCTTGGAACACCAGCTGGTGGATTCAGCTGCTATGCTTATGATTACCAATCCTGCCAAGTTTGATGTCATCGTGACGGAGAATCTTTTCGGAGATATTCTATCTGATGAATCAAGCGTTCTATCTGGTACACTTGGGGTTATGCCATCAGCCAGTCATTCTGAAAATGGACCAAGTCTCTATGAACCTATTCACGGTTCAGCGCCTGATATTGCAGGCCAAGGAATTGCCAATCCTATCTCCATGATATTATCTGTTGCTATGATGTTGAGAGATAGTTTCGGACGTTATGAGGATGCAGAGCGTATCGAGTGTGCTGTTGAGGCAAGTTTGGCAGCTGGCATTTTAACAAGAGATATAGGAGGACAGGCTTCGACCAAGGAAATGACAGAAGCCATTATTGCAAGGTTATGAAGTTAGATGAAAAAATTACTCTAGTCTTTTTGATTTGGAATGTCATCATTTTCTTGATTTATGGCATTGACAAATCCAAGGCAAGGAGAAGAACTTGGCGTATCCCAGAGAAAATCTTACTCATTTTAGCTCTTTCTTGTGGTGGTTTTGGTGCTTGGTTAGCAGGAATCAGCTTTCACCACAAGACTCGAAAATGGTACTTTAAAACAGTTTGGTTTCTTGGGATGGTGACCACACTATTAGCCTTATATGTTATTTGGAGGTAATGGATGGCAGGAAAATCGATTTTTGATAAATTATGGGACCGTCATGTCATCACAGGAGAAGAGGGGCAACCCCAGCTCATGTATGTGGATCAGCACTACATCCACGAGGTGACCAGTCCTCAGGCTTTTCAAGGACTGCGAGACGCAGGACGAAGATTGAGACGACCAGACTTGACATTTGGAACTTTTGACCACAATGTCCCGACGGTCAATATCTACGATATTAGAGATGTCATTTCCAAGGCTCAAATTGATAAGCTAGCTGAAAATGTTGAGGAGTTTGGGATTGAACATGCGGCCCACGGTTCCGAAAAGCAAGGAATCGTTCATATGGTGGGGCCAGAGACAGGACGGACCCAACCAGGAAAATTCATCGTCTGTGGAGACAGCCATACGGCAACTCACGGAGCTTTTGGAGCAATCGCCTTTGGAATTGGAACCAGTGAGGTCGAACATGTCTTTGCGACACAGACCCTCTGGCAGGTCAAACCTAAGAAAATGTTGGTTGAATTCACTGGTGTTCCTCAAAAGGGAGTCTATTCCAAGGACTTCATTTTAGCCTTGATTGCAAAGTACGGCGTTGCTTGCGGCGTTGGCTATGTGGTGGAATATCGGGGACAAGCGATTGATGCACTGAGCATGGAAGAGCGAATGACCATCTGCAACATGTCCATCGAGTTTGGTTCTAAGATGGGAATCATGAATCCGGACCAAACCACCTATGATTATATAAAAGGACGGGAATGTGTTCCAGAGAACTTTGAAGAGGCAGTGGCAGATTGGAAAACAATTGTCAGTGATGAGGATGCCGTTTATGATAAGGTTATCCAGATGGATGTCTCAGACTTGGCTCCCATGGTGACCTGGGGGACCAATCCTGCTATGGGTGTTGACTTTGACAGTAGCTTCCCAGAAATTAAGGATATGAATGATGAGCGAGCCTACAACTACATGAACTTGGAACCAGGTCAAAAGCCAGCAGATATTGAACTGGGCTATATCTTTATCGGTTCTTGTACCAATGCTCGTCTCAGCGACTTGCAACTTGCTGCGCGATTTGTCAAAGGGAAGAAAATTGCTCCCAACTTAACGGCTATCGTAGTCCCAGGCTCTCGTCCTGTCAAACGAGCTGCTGAGAAGTTGGGCTTGGATAAAGTTTTCTTAGATGCTGGATTTGAGTGGAGAGACCCAGGTTGCTCTATGTGCCTAGGGATGAATCCTGACAAGGTACCCGATGGTATCCACTGCGCTTCAACCAGCAACCGTAACTTTGAAGACAGACAAGGCTTTGGTGCTAAGACTCATCTTTGCAGTCCAGCTATGGCAGCTGCGGCAGCTATCGCAGGGCGATTCGTAGATGTTCGGCAAATGCCAGAAGCCCAGTAAGGAGAGGATATGGAGAAATTTACCGTTTATACGGGAACGACCGTTCCTCTTATGAATGATAACATCGACACCGACCAAATCCTACCCAAGCAGTTTCTCAAGTTGATTGATAAAAAAGGCTTTGGTAAGTACCTCATGTATGCTTGGCGTTATCTGGATGACAAGTATACTGAGGACCCAGACTTTGTCTTTAACCGACCTGAATATCGCAAAGCCAGTATTCTCATATCAGGGGATAACTTTGGCGCAGGATCGTCCAGAGAACACGCAGCTTGGGCTCTAGCGGACTATGGTTTTAAAGTCGTGATTGCAGGGTCTTTCGGTGATATTCATTACAATAATGAACTCAATAATGGCATGTTGCCTATTGTACAGCCTAGAGAGGTTAGAGAGAAACTAGCCCAGCTACAACCAAGTGACCAGGTAACCGTGGACTTGGAACAACAAAAAATCATCTCACCAGTTGGAGAATTCACTTTTGAAATCGATAGCGAGTGGAAACACAAGCTCTTAAATGGTTTGGATGATATCGGTATTACCTTGCAGTATGAAGATTTGATTGCTGTTTATGAAAAACAACGACCAGCCTACTGGCAGGATTAGAAGAAAAATAGAAAAGGAAATAGAACTATGACAAAACACATTCAATGGAACGGAACACTTTCACAAGAAGGCTATGATATTTTAAAAGGTGAGGGCGGATGTATTGTTTGTCCAACAAAAGTTGGTTACATCATCATGACTAGTGATAAGGCAGGACTTGAACGCAAGTTTGAAGCTAAAGAACGTAACCGTAACAAACCAGGTGTCGTTCTCTGTGGTAGCATGGATGAGCTTCGCGCTATAGCACAACTTAATCCAGAAATTGAAGCCTTCTACCAAAAACATTGGGACGAAGATATTCTTCTAGGTTGTATCCTTCCTTGGAAACCAGAAGCCTTTGAAACTCAAAGCGTATGAGGATGGCCGTGAAGAACTTATGACTGACGTGCGTGGCACTAGCTGCTTTGTTATCAAGTTTGGGAAAGCTGGTGAACAATTGGCTGCCAAACTTTGGGAAGAAGGAAAGATGGTCTACGCCTCATCAGCTAACCCATCTGGAAAAGGAAACCGCGGTAAGGTAGAAGGAATTGGAGAACGCATCGAAGGAGCAGTGGATCTTGTCATCGAGGCAGACGACTATGTGGAATCAATCCAACCTGACAAAACGATTGAAACGCGCTACGAGCAAGGTGTGATGGTATCTATGGTTGATAAAGACGGCAAACTCATCCCAGAACAAGGAGGAGCCCGTTCAACTTCACCAGCACCAGTTGTGATCCGCAAAGGGCTTGACATTGATAAAATCATGATGCACCTGTCAGATACCTTTAACTCATGGGACTACAGACAGGGTGAGTATTATTAGAATGTAGAAGAAGTGGGGAGAAAATAATCTCTCCTCTTTCTTTTGTTGTTTATGCAACAAAATCCGAACAATATAATTTAATTTATAAAATAATTTGACAAAAACTGTACTTTGGTTTATAATAAATTAAGGAAACGTCGGAAAAGACGTAGAGATGCGCAAGCATAGGTAGGTCATTATAAAAGAAACGAGACATCGATATGTTAAATGAATTTCCAATTTTTGATTACGAAGATATTCAATTGATTCCAAATAAATGTGTGATTAAAAGTCGTGCAGAAGCGGATACAAGTGTCACTCTAGGAAATCACACCTTTAAACTACCTGTTGTGCCGGCTAATATGCAGACGATTTTGGATGAAAATGTAGCAGAGCAACTAGCTAAAGGTGGTTACTTCTACATTATGCACCGTTTTGATGAGGCAGGACGCATTCCTTTTATCAAACGTATGCACGATCAAGGGCTCATTGCTTCTATCTCTGTCGGTGTTAAGGACTATGAGTATGATTTCGTTAGCCAGCTCAAGGCTGACGCTCCAGAATACATTACGATTGACATTGCCCATGGTCATGCGGATAGCGTGATTTCTATGATTCAACACATCAAGAAAGAACTGCCAGATACCTTTGTTATTGCTGGAAATGTGGGAACACCAGAAGCTGTACGAGAATTGGAAAATGCTGGTGCGGATGCTACTAAGGTCGGAATCGGTCCTGGTAAGGTTTGTATCACCAAGGTCAAGACTGGTTTTGGGACAGGTGGTTGGCAGTTGGCTGCCCTTCGTTGGTGTGCCAAGGCTGCACGTAAACCGATTATTGCTGATGGTGGGATTCGTACTCACGGCGATATTGCCAAGTCTATTCGTTTCGGTGCTAGCATGGTCATGATTGGTTCCCTCTTTGCAGGACACATAGAAAGTCCAGGTAAAACGATTGAAGTAGATGGTGAACAGTTCAAAGAATACTACGGTTCAGCTTCACAATACCAAAAAGGTGCTTACAAAAATGTGGAAGGCAAACGTATCTTGCTTCCTGCTAAAGGTCATCTGCAAGACACTTTAACTGAGATGGAACAAGACCTTCAAAGTGCTGTTTCTTATGCAGGCGGACGTCAGGTTGCTGACCTTAAACACGTTGATTATGTTATCGTGAAAAACTCTATCTGGAATGGGGATGCTTCCCACTAAGACGGGCTATTTGGCCAGAAAAAACTTGTTATTAGAGCAAATTTTTGTTATAATGAAACAAGTTTCCACCCTTAGTGTAATGGATATCACGTAAGATTCCGGTTCTTGAGATGGGGGTTCGATTCCCTCAGGGTGGATGTAAAGATCCTAAGAAAGCCTTTAATAGGGCTTTTTTCTTTATTCTGCCCTAAGTTTAACCTAAAAACTGAAAATCTTATTCTATAGAGTGCCCAAATCCCCTCCAGTCCCGTTTTAAAGTGACTCAGAGGGCTTTTTTTGATATAATAAAAAGGACTGTTATCAGTTAGAAAGAGGTTGGTATGAAAGAATTACAAACTGTGCTTAAGAACCATTTTGCAATCGAATTTGCAGACAAAAACTTACTGGAAACTGCCTTTACTCATACGAGTTATGCCAATGAGCACCGCCTCTTAAAAATTTCACACAATGAACGCTTGGAATTTTTAGGAGACGCTGTTCTACAGTTATTGATTTCAGAATATCTGTATAAAAAATATCCTAAAAAGCCTGAGGGTGACTTGTCTAAACTCCGTGCCATGATTGTCCGCGAGGAGAGTTTGGCTGGTTTTGCGCGTGATTGTCAGTTTGACCAGTTTATCAAGCTGGGTAAAGGGGAAGAAAAATCTGGTGGTCGCAATCGTGATACCATTCTTGGTGATGCCTTTGAAGCCTTTCTTGGTGCCCTCCTTTTGGACAAGGATGTGGCCAAGGTCAAGGAATTTATCTATCAAGTCATGATTCCTAAGGTTGAAGCAGGCGAGTTTGAGATGATTACAGACTACAAAACCCATCTCCAAGAGTTACTTCAGGTCAATGGGGATGTGGCTATTCGTTATCAGGTCATTTCTGAAACGGGTCCTGCCCACGATAAGGTTTTTGAAGTAGAAGTTCTGGTTGAAGGTAAGAGTATTGGTCAAGGACAAGGTCGTTCTAAGAAATTAGCAGAGCAGGAAGCTGCCAAAAATGCCGTTGAGAAAGGGCTGGATTCATGTATTTAAAGGAAATCGAAATTCAGGGATTCAAGTCTTTTGCTGATAAGACCAAGGTCGTCTTTGACCAAGGTGTGACGGCAGTTGTTGGACCCAATGGATCTGGAAAGTCGAATATTACAGAAAGTCTGCGTTGGGCCTTGGGGGAGTCAAGTGTTAAGAGTCTCCGTGGTGGCAAGATGCCAGATGTCATCTTTGCCGGAACTGAAAGTCGCAAACCGCTCAATTATGCTTCTGTAGTTGTGACTCTGGATAATCATGACGGATTTATCAAGGATGCAGGTCAAGAAATTAGGGTAGAACGCCATATCTATCGTAGTGGTGATAGCGAATACAAGATTGACGGCAAGAAAGTTCGTCTTCGTGATGTTCATGATCTTTTCTTGGATACAGGTTTGGGACGAGATTCCTTCTCTATTATTTCCCAAGGGAAGGTTGAGGAGATTTTTAATTCTAAGCCTGAGGAACGCCGAGCTATTTTTGAAGAAGCTGCAGGGGTTTTGAAATACAAGACTCGTAGAAAAGAGACGGAGAGCAAATTGCAACAAACTCAGGATAATCTAGACCGCTTAGAGGACATTATCTACGAGTTGGATAATCAAATCAAGCCTCTTGAGAAGCAAGCTGAAAATGCTCGTAAGTTTTTAGATTTGGAAGGTCAACGCAAGGCTATTTACTTGGATGTCCTTGTTGCTCAAATCAAGGATAATAAAGCTGAACTAGAGTCGACAGAAGAAGAGTTGGCACAGGTTCAGGAACTCTTGACTAGTTATTACCAAAAGCGTGAAAAATTAGAGGAAGAAAATCATACTCTTAAAAAGCAACGCCAAGATTTACAGGCTGAAATGGCCAAAGATCAGGGCAGTTTGATGGACTTGACCAGTCTGATTAGTGATTTAGAGAGAAAATTAGCCCTATCGAAATTAGAATCTGAGCAAGTAGCCCTGAATCAACAGGAAGCACAAGCTCGTTTGGCTGCTTTGGAAGATAAGAGAAAATCACTCAGCAAAGAAAAATCTGATAAGGAAAGCTCTTTAGCCCTTTTAGAAGAAAATCTAATCCAAAATAATCAAAAACTCAACCGTTTAGAAGCTGAATTGCTGGCTTTTTCAGATGATCCTGATCAGATGATTGAGCTTTTGCGTGAACGCTTTGTAGCTCTTTTACAAGAAGAAGCAGATGTCTCAAACCAACTGATCCGCATTGAAAATGAGTTGGAAAATAGTCGTCAACTTTCTCAAAAACAAGCAGATCAACTAGAAAAGCTCAAAGAACAATTGGCTACAGCTAAAGAAAAGGCAAGTCAGCAAAAGGCTGAGCTTGAAACTGCCAAGGAGCAAGTTCAAATTATTGGCCGACTATCAAGCTATTGCCAAGGAGCAAGAGGAGCAGAAAGCTTCCTATCAAGCTCAACAAAGTCAACTATTTGATCGTCTGGACAGTCTTAAAAACAAGCAGGCCAGAGCCCAAAGTTTGGAAAATATCCTGAGAAATCATAGTAACTTTTATGCAGGTGTTAAGAGTGTTCTCCAAGAAAAAGACCGTCTAGGTGGGATTATTGGTGCAGTCAGTGAGCATCTGACCTTTGATGTGCATTATCAAACTGCTCTAGAGATTGCGCTTGGAGCGAGTAGCCAGCATATCATTGTAGAAGATGAAAATGCGGCAACCAAGGCTATTGATTTCCTTAAACGGAATAGAGCTGGTCGTGCGACCTTCCTTCCGTTGACAACGATCAAGGCGCGTACGATTTCTAGTCAGAACCAAGATGCTATCGCTGCAAGCCCAGGTTTCCTTGGGATGGCAGATGAGTTGGTGACCTTTGATAAGAGACTGGAAGCCATTTTCAAGAACTTGCTAGCCACGACAGCGATTTTTGATACAGTAGAACATGCGCGTGTAGCTGCTCGACAAGTTCGTTATCAGGTTCGCATAGTGACATTGGATGGGACAGAGTTGCGCACAGGTGGTTCCTATGCAGGTGGAGCCAATCGTCAGAATAACAGTATTTTCATCAAGCCAGAACTGGAGCAATTACAAAAAGAAATTGCTGAAGAAGAAGCAAGCTTGCGTACAGATGAAGCGAGTTTGAAGAACTTGCAAGATGAGATGGTTTTATTGACAGAAAAGTTAGAAGCCATCAAATCTCAGGGAGAGCAGGCTCGTATTCAGGAGCAAGGCTTGTCCCTCGCTTATCAGCAGACCAGTCAGCAAGTTGATGAACTGGAAACTCTTTGGAAACTCCAAGAAGAGGAATTCAATCGTCTTTCTGAGGGGGATTGGCAAGCGGATAAGGAAAAATGTCAAGAGCGCCTTACTACTATCGCCAGTGACAAGCAAAATCTGGAAGCTGAGATTGAAGAGATTAAGTCTAACAAAAATGCTATCCAAGAACGCTATCAAAACTTGCAGGAAGAGGTAGCTCAAGCTCGCTTGCTTAAGACAGAACTGCAAGGGCAAAAACGTTATGAAGTAGCTGATATTGAGCGCTTAGGCAAGGAATTGGACAATTTAGATATCGAACAAGAGGAAATCCAGCGCCTTCTTCAAGAAAAGGTTGACAATCTTGAAAAGGTTGATACGGAGCTTCTAGCCCAACAGGCTGAAGAATCTAAAACTCAGAAAGCAAACCTTCAACAAGCTTGATTCGTAAGCAGTTTGAGTTGGATGATATCGAGGGTCAACTGGATGATATTGCTAGTCATTTGGATCAGGCTCGCCAGCAGAATGAGGAGTGGATCCGCAAGCAAACACGTGCTGAAGCAAAGAAAGAAAAGGTCAGCGAGCGCTTGCGCCATTTACAAAGTCAATTAACAGACCAGTATCAGATTAGCTATACAGAAGCTTTAGAAAAGTCTCATGAGTTGGAAAATCTCAATCTGGCAGAGCAAGAGGTTAAAGATTTAGAGAAGGCTATTCGCTCGCTGGGTCCTGTCAACTTGGATGCTATTGAACAGTACGAAGAAGTGCACAACCGTCTGGACTTTCTAAATAGTCAGCGAGATGATATTTTGTCAGCGAAAAATCTGCTCCTTGAGACAATTACAGAGATGAATGATGAGGTTAAGGAACGCTTTAAATCCACCTTTGAGGCTATTCGTGAGTCCTTTAAAGTGACCTTCAAGCAGATGTTTGGCGGAGGTCAGGCGGACCTCATTTTGACTGAGGGAGACTTGCTGACAGCTGGTGTTGATATTTCTGTTCAACCTCCAGGTAAGAAAATCCAGTCGCTTAACCTGATGAGTGGTGGTGAAAAAGCCTTATCAGCTCTTGCTTTGCTCTTCTCTATCATTCGAGTTAAGACTATCCCGTTTGTTATCTTGGATGAGGTGGAAGCTGCGCTGGATGAAGCCAATGTTAAACGTTTTGGGGATTACCTCAATCGATTTGACAAGGACAGCCAGTTTATCGTTGTGACTCACCGTAAGGGAACCATGGCAGCGGCTGATTCCATCTATGGAGTGACCATGCAAGAATCAGGTGTCTCAAAAATTGTTTCGGTGAAGTTAAAAGATTTAGAAAGTATTGAAGGATGACAATTAAACTAGTAGCAACGGATATGGACGGAACCTTCCTAGATGGGAATGGGCGCTTTAATATGGACCGCCTCAAGTCTCTCTTGGTTTCCTACAAGGAAAAAGGGATTTACTTTGCAGTGGCTTCGGGGCGCGGATTTCTATCTTTAGAAAAATTATTTGCAGATGTTCGTGATGATATTATTTTCATTGCGGAAAATGGCAGTTTAGTCGAATATCAAGGTCAAGACTTGTATGAAGCGACCATGTCTCGTGAGTTTTATTTGACGACTTTTGAAAGCTGAAAACGTCACCTTATGTAGATATCAATAAATTGCTCTTGACGGGAAAAAAAGGCTCTTATGTGCTAGATACGGTTGATGAGACCTATTTAAAAGTGAGTCAGCACTATAATGAAAATATTCAAAAAGTAGCGAGTTTGGAAGATATCACAGATGACATTTTCAAATTTACAACCAACTTCACAGAAGAAACGCTAGAAGCTGGGGAAGCTTGGGTTAATGAAAATGTCCCTAGTGTTAAGGCCATGACAACTGGCTTTGAATCTATTGATATTGTTCTGGACTATGTCGATAAGGGAGTGGCTATTGTTGAATTGGCTAAAAAACTTGGTATCACAATGGATCAGGTTATGGCTTTTGGAGACAATCTAAATGATTTGCATATGATGCAGGTTGTGGGACATCCTGTAGCTCCTGAAAATGCACGACCAGAAATTTTAGAATTAGCAGAGACTGTGATTGGTAACCATAAGGATCAGTCGGTTATCGCTTATATGGAGGGCTTATAATGGCAGATATAAAATTGATTGCATTGGACTTGGACGGCACCTTGCTTACTAGTGATAAAAGGCTGACGGATCGTACCAAGGCAACCTTGAAAGCTGCGCGTGATCGTGGTATCAAGGTCGTATTGACAACTGGTCGTCCCTTAAAAGCCATGGATTTCTTTCTCCATGAGCTAGGGACTGACGGTCAGGAAGATGAGTATACCATTACTTTTAATGGTGGTTTGGTTCAGAAAAATACAGGTGAAATCCTTGATAAGACAGTCTTTTCATATGATGATGTGGTACGCTTGTATGAAGAAACAGAGAAATTATCACTTCCTCTTGACGCCATCTCAGAAGGAACTGTTTATCAAATCCAATCGGACCAAGAAAGTCTTTATGCCAAATTCAATCCAGCTTTGACTTTTGTACCAGTTGACTTTGAAAACCTGTCTAGTCAAATGACCTACAATAAGTGTGTGACTGCCTTTGCTCAAGAACCCTTGGATGCAGCCATTCAGAAGATTTCTCCAGAATTGTTTGACCAATATGAAATCTTAAATCACGTGAAATGTTGCTAGAGTGGTCACCAAAGAATGTTCACAAAGCAACAGGTTTAGCCAAACTAATCAGCCATCTTGGAATTGACCAAAGCCAAGTTATGGCATGTGGTGACGAGGCCAATGATTTGTCTATGATTGAGTGGGCAGGGCTTGGTGTTGCCATGCAAAATGCTGTTCCTGAAGTCAAGGCAGTCGCAAATGTGGTAACTCCAATGACCAATGATGAAGAGGCTGTTGCCTGGGCTATCGAAGAATATGTGCTAAAGGAGAATTAGGATATGGGATTATTTGACCGTCTATTCGGAAAAAAAGAAGAACCTAAAATCGAAGAAGTTGTAAAAGAAGCTCTAGAAAATCTTGATTTGTCTGAAGATACTGAGCCTGCCCTTACAGAAGCTAAAGAAGTTTCTCAAGAAGAAGCAGAAGTTGAAAGTTCTGAAGAAGTTGCGCTCCAAGAAGAGGAAAATCAAGAGACAGTTGAAGAAAGTCAGGATTCAGAGCTAGTTGTAGAAGTTCAACAAGAAGAAGTCGCAGAGAAAGAGAATCCTGAACTTGAAGAATCTGTAGAAGAAAATAATTCTGAAGTTCTTGAGGCAGAAAGGCCTCAAGCAGAAGAAACTGTTCAGGAAAAATATGACCGCAGTCTTAAGAAAACTCGTACAGGTTTCGGTGCTCGCTTGAACGCCTTCTTTGCCAACTTCCGCTCCGTTGACGAAGAATTCTTCGAGGAACTGGAAGAACTGCTGATCATGAGTGATGTTGGTGTTCAAGTCGCTTCTAACTTAACAGAGGAGCTTCGTTACGAAGCCAAGCTTGAAACGCCAAGAAACCGGACGCACTTCGTCGTGTCATCATTGAGAAATTGGTTGAGCTTTATGAAAAGGATGGCAACTATGATGAAAGTATCCACTTCCAAGATGGCTTGACAGTCATGCTATTTGTTGGTGTTAATGGTGTTGGGAAAACAACTTCTATCGGGAAACTAGCCCACCGCTACAAACAAGCAGGTAAGAAGGTTATGCTAGTTGCGGCAGATACTTTCCGTGCAGGTGCAGTTGCACAGCTAGCTGAATGGGGCCGTCGTGTAGATGTTCCAGTTGTAACTGGACCTGAAAAAGCTGACCCAGCCAGTGTCGTATTTGATGGCATGGAACGTGCCGTGTCTGAAGGTATCGATATTCTTATGATTGATACCGCTGGTCGTCTGCAAAACAAGGATAACCTCATGGCTGAGTTGGAGAAGATTGGTCGTATCATCAAACGTGTTGTGCCAGAAGCTCCGCATGAAACCTTCTTGGCACTTGATGCATCGACAGGTCAGAATGCCTTGGTACAGGCCAAAGAATTTTCAAAAATTACCCCTTTGACAGGAATAGTTTTGACCAAGATTGATGGAACTGCTCGAGGTGGTGTTGTTCTAGCTATTCGAGAAGAACTCAATATTCCTGTAAAATTGATTGGATTTGGTGAAAAAATCGATGATATTGGAGAGTTTAACTCAGAAAACTTTATGAAGGGTCTCTTGGAAGGCTTAATCTAATCAGAAACAAAAATCCTGCAAGGAACAAACTTGCAGGAATTTTTTTTATTCTAAACGACCATCTTGACGATAGGCGATATCTGGTTGCCAAGTCCATTTGGCACCGAATTTTTCAAGTAAGTCAAAGCTGGCTTGAGGTCCCATGCTTCCAGCTTTATAGTCATGAAGTGGGGCACCATTTTCAGCCCAGAGTTCTTCGATACGGTCAATCAATTTCCATGACGCACCAACTTCATCCCAGTGGCTAAAGTTAGTTGAGTTGTTATTTAGGACATCATAAATCAATTTTTCGTATGGTTCTGGAGAAGCACCAGTTGCGGTCGCATCTGTACGATAATCAAGTGAGTTCGGAGCTAAGTTAAATTCTTCTCCTACTTGCTTCCCATTTAGGCTAAGAGAGAAACCTTCTGTTGGTTGGATATAGATGGTCAAAATGTTTGGAGCAAGTGGTTCTCCAAAGATAGAATCCATTTGTTTAAAGACGATGTTGACATGAGTTCCTTTTTCAGTTAGACGTTTACCAGTACGGAAGAAGAAAGGAACACCACGGAATCGATCGCTGTCTACAAAGAAAGCACCAGATGCAAAGGTTTCAGTTGTTGATTCTGGATTCACATTTGGTTCGCTACGATAAGAGATATATTTCATACCATCAATCTTACCTGAACGGTATTGACCACGGATAAAGTGTTCTTTAAGTTCTTCATCAGTTGGATGATAGAGGTTTTTAAAGACCTTAATCTTCTCAGCACGAATCTCGTCTTTTGTGAAGCTTGCTGGCTTGTCCATAGCAAGGAGAGAAAGCAGTTGTAGTGTATGGTTTTGTACCATGTCACGGAGGGCACCAGATTCATCATAGTAGCCACCACGTTCTTCTACACCCAAGCGCTCCGCAAAGGTAATTTGAACATTGTCGATAAAATCCTTGTTCCAAACGTTTTCAAAAATCAAGTTTGCAAAGCGAACTGCAAAGATACTTTGGATCATTTCCTTACCAAGATAATGGTCAATACGGAAAATTTGTTCTTCGTCAAATGTTGCTAGGAGCTCGTCATTCAACTTGCTTGCGCTTGCGTAATCTGTGCCAAATGGTTTTTCAACGATTAAACGTTCAAACCTTTACCGTCTACGATGTTTTCAGACTTGAGGTGTTTGGCAATAGTTCCAAAGAACTGAGGTGCCATAGACAAGAAGAAGAGCTTGTTGTCTTCAGCTTGGTACTTGTCATTGAGTTCAGCCTGCAATTGACGTAAAGCAATGTAGTGCTCTGTATCATTGACATCATGACTTTGATAGTAGAAGTGGCTAGCGAATTCTTGAGCCTGTTCGGTACTATCTGCCAAATCAAGGATAGATTCGACAACAACAGATTCAAAATATTCTTTGCTCCAAGGACGACGAGCAGTTCCAATAACGGCAAAGTGTTCGGAAAGATTGCCGGATTTATAAAGTCTAAAAAGGGAAGGGTAGAGCTTGCGTTTAGCCAGGTCTCCACTCGCACCGAAAATTGTAACAATAACCTTAGATGACATCTAGCTACCTAATTTCTATTTTTATTCCTAGTCTTGCTAGGTATGAGGAAATCTCATTTCATAAACTTAATTCTAACATAATTTTCCGAAAAATCAAAAAATCCAATACGAGATAGAAAAAAACTGCAAGGAAATCCTTACAGTTTGAGTTTAGACGTTTAAGACCTTGTCCAAGAACTCTTTCAGACGTGGGTGTTGAGGGTTATCAAAGATTTGATCAGGTGTTCCGTCTTCAAGGAATTCACCATCTGCAGTAAAGATAACGCGGTTGGCAACCTGACGGGCAAATCCCATCTCATGGGTTACGATAATCATGGTCATGCCTTGTTCAGCCAATTCCTTCATAACGTTTAGTACGTCTCCGACCATCTCAGGGTCAAGGGCAGAAGTTGGTTCATCAAAGAGCATGATGTCTGGATTCATTGCTAGTCCACGAGCGATGGCCACACGTTGTTTTTGTCCTCCTGATAGGCTATCTGGGTTAGCATTAGCTTTATCTGCTAGCCCAACCTTGTCAAGCAACTCCATTCCCAATTTCTCAGCTTCTTCCTTAGTCATCAACTTGTGCTCAATTGGAGCAAAAGTAATGTTGTCCAATACAGACATGTGAGGGAAGAGATTGAAGTGTTGGAATACCATTCCGATATTTTCACGGACGTGGTCAACGTTGGTTGTTTTTTCAGTTAAGTCATAACCGTTCACAGTGATGTGACCGCTCGTAACTTCTTCTAGAAGATTAAGGCTACGAAGGAAGGTTGACTTACCAGAACCTGAAGGACCGATGATACAGACAACGTCTCCTTCGTAGAATTTAGTTGTAATCCCTTTTAGAACCTTATTTTTTCCATATTGCTTATGTAAGTCATTTACATCAATTTTTAATTTTGCCATTAACGAATCCTCTTTTCTAAGCGTTTCGCTAGTCTAGTCAAAAGTGTGATAATTACAAGATAGAAGATAGCAAGGATTGCATACATCTTGAAACTTTGGTAGTTACGGGCGATGATAATCTTACCAGTTTGGAAGAGTTCAACCAAACCGATAGCAGATACAATAGTTGTATCTTTAAGAGCGATAACGAATTGGTTAACAAAGTTTGGCAACATCAATTTAGTTGCTTGTGGCAAGATAATCTTACGCATGGTTTTTCCATAAGAGATACCCAAGCTTCGGCTGGCTTCCATTTGGCCAACTGGAACGGCCTGAATACCACCACGAACGATTTCAGCGATATAAGCCGCTGCATTGAGTGAGAGGGCAATAGTACCGGCTACGAAGTCGTTAATTGGACTTTGTTGGCCTGTAATAGACTCGATGAAGTTTGGAATTCCCCAGAAGATGAAGGCTGCAAGAATCATCAATGGAATACCACGGATAATGTCAACGAAAATCTCAGAGATCACACGAAGAGATTTGTAGGGGCTAACGCTAAACATACCGAAGATAATCCCGATAACAATGGCAATAGCAAATGAGATAAGAGCTAGAGCAAGAGTGATACCAAGACCGCTAAGGAGTTGTTTGTAGTTGTTTTGAAGCAAGCCCCAGATAGTTGTCTCATCAATAGTGCTTGTTGAGACAGATGAAGATTCGCTAGCTAGGTATTTATCAAGAATCTTTTGGAATTCTCCGTTTGCTTTAAGGTTTGCAAGTCCGTTATTGAACATTTCAATCAATTCTGGATTTGCTCCTTTTTTAACGGCAAAGGCTGTTTCACCGATTGGAGTTCCAGCGATTGGTGTTTTCAATTTTTGTCCTTGGCTGATAGAATATTTGAGAACAGGCTCATCATCCATAACGGCATCGATGGCACCAGTGTTTAAACTGTCATACATTGATGAACCGTCAGCGAAGGTTTTGATTTTGTAACCGTATTTGCTTTGGTTTTCAGTTAGGAAGGTTTGAGAAGCAGTTCCGTTTTTAACACCGACTGTCTTTCCTTTCAAATCTTCATAAGAAGCAATGGTACTTGATTCTTTGACACCAAGGATAGTATTGGCAGTGTAGTATGATTCTGAGAAGTCAAAAGTTGCCTTACGAGCATCTGTAACAGACATACCAGCAATGATACCATCTGCTTGACCAGCTTGGACAGCGCTGATAGCTGCATCAAAACCAGGGTTGGTAATTTCAATTTCAAAACCTTGGTCTTTAGCGATTGCCTTAATCAATTCCATATCAATACCAGTAAATTGGTTACTTGAGTTTTGGAAAACAAAAGGTGCAAAAGAAGAATCACTGGCAATGATATATTTAGCTTTAACAGGAATGGCTTTTAATCCCGCTAGAGTAGTTGTAGTTGGCACTGTTGAAGATGATGAAGCAGTCCATTTCTTGATGATTTTATCAAGACTACCATCTTTTTTCATTTCAGCCAAGGCTTGGTTAAATTCAGTAACCAGGTGCTCGTATTTACTTCCTTTTTTCACACCGAAAGCAAAACTTCCTACAGCTTCCCCATCCATTTCAATATGGAGATCTTGACCTTGATTAATCGCATACTCGATAACTGGTTTGTCATCCATCATAGCATCGATGGCACCAGCAGCTAAGCTGTTGTTCATCAAATCACCAGTGTCAAATGTTTTAATAGTAAAGCCGTATTTATCCTTGATACTTTCAAGAAAACGTTGAGCGGCAGTTCCGTTTTTAACACCAACAGTTTTACCTTTTAATTGGTCATACTGACTAATCTTATGTGACTTTGTAGTTGCAATGACAACTTTTGTATCATAGTAAGTATCAGACATGGTGAAAACTTTTTCACGTTCTGCAGTCTTTGTCATTCCTGCCATGATAGCGTCAGCTTGACCAGCTTGAACTGCATTCACTGCTGCGTCAAATCCAGGATAGGTCATCTGAATGTTCCATCCTTTGATCTCAGCGACTTTGTTGATAATGTCAACATCAATTCCTTTATAAGTTTGATCTGAATCTTTAAACTCAAACGGTGCATAGGCGGTATCAGAAACAATCTTAATTGTTTCTGCTTTCGCAATACCTAATGAGAAAATTGGGAATAAAATTAGCAAAAATGCTAGAAATTTTTTCTTCATTTTTAGTCTCCTTTTCCGAATATTTTCTCATTATATCAGAAAAATTAAAAAAATGCAAATTTAGGGGCTTTTATGTTAGAAGATATAACATAGATTCTTTCTTGAATTGCTACTATAAAGTGCTATAATAATAGTATATAATGGAAGAAAAGAGGACAGGAATATGAAGAACAAAAGAATATTTAAAGACTTCCAAGCTTCAAAAATGAGTTTAAATATTTACACAAGTCCCTTGTTAGCTTTTATTTTTGTCTTTATAGGAGAGTTTGTGGCTTTTACTTTGTATGGTATTAGCTTGTTAGCTCTCATAGGACTTGCTAGAAATTTTGGAGAGGCTGGTCAAAATCTTGCAACCTATTTGCAGACCTTGCAGCAGAGCTTGATGGATAAAACAAGTGATTTTCATTTAATTTTAGATTTGCTGGCCTTTGGTTTCGTTCTCAACACTGTGTTCAGATGGACTAGAAAAGTTGAGAAAAGACCTATTCGAACTTTAGGATTTTATAAAGAAAATTTCCTCAGTAATCTTCTTAAGGGATTTGGTTTAGGTCTGGCACTTTTTCTTCTGACCTTGTTAGGTTTAGTAGCACTAGGGCAATACCGTTTTGAGTCTATTCGCTTGAATCCTTATTCGCTTTTCTTTGTTGTCTTTACTATCCCATTTTGGATTTTACAGGGGACAGCAGAAGAAGTGGTGTCCCGTGCTTGGCTCCTTCCTCAATTGGCTTCAAGAACCAATTTAAAACTTGCTGTTCTTATATCTAGCCTACTTTTTACTCTGCTTCATATGGGCAATTCTGGTCTAACACCACTATCTCTAGTAAATCTCTTTTTATTCGGAGTTGCCATGTCACTTTACCTTCTCAAAACAGATACAGTTTGGGGTGTAGCAGGTATTCATGGCGCCTGGAATTTTGCTCAGGGAAATCTCTTTGGGATTTTAGTTAGTGGTCAGTCTTCAGGAACCTCAATCATGAAATTTACTCCACAAGGTAATCAAGACTGGCTATCTGGTGGTTCTTTTGGGATTGAAGGTTCTGTCATGACAAGTCTAGTCTTGCTACTGCTGATTGTCTATCTTGGCTATAAATTAAAGAAAGAAAATGAAAGGATGTGACTTCGGTCCGTCCTTTTCTTCGTGAAAATGTTACAAGTATGCTAAAATAGGAATAGCACATGGAGAGAGGATTCTTATGATTAACCGCATTACAGACAATCAATTTAAACTAGTATCAAAGTATCAACCATCAGGAGATCAACCCCAAGCTATCGAGCAGTTGGTGGATAATATCGAGGGGGGCGAAAAAGCTCAGATTCTGATGGGGGCGACCGGAACAGGGAAGACCTATACAATGAGTCAGGTCATTTCCAAAGTCAATAAACCCACTCTGGTCATTGCCCACAATAAAACGCTAGCAGGACAGCTCTATGGAGAATTTAAGGAATTTTTCCCTGAAAATGCAGTTGAGTACTTTGTGTCTTACTATGACTATTACCAGCCAGAGGCCTATGTCCCTTCTAGCGATACCTATATTGAAAAGGACAGCTCTGTCAATGACGAGATTGACAAGCTTCGTCACTCAGCGACTTCAGCTCTTTTGGAGCGCAATGATGTTATTGTCGTTGCCTCGGTCTCTTGTATCTATGGTTTGGGTTCGCCCAAGGAATACGCTGATAGTGTCGTGAGTCTCCGTCCAGGTCTTGAAATTTCTCGTGATAAACTCTTGAATGACTTGGTTGATATCCAGTTTGAACGTAATGATATTGATTTCCAACGGGGAAGATTTCGTGTGCGTGGGGATGTGGTGGAGATTTTCCCAGCATCTCGTGATGAACACGCTTTTCGAGTAGAGTTTTTTGGAGACAAAATTGACCGTATTCGTGAGGTTGAGGCCCTGACTGGTCAGGTATTGGGAGAAGTGGATCATTTGGCGATTTTCCCTGCGACTCACTTTGTGACCAATGATGATCACATGGAAGTTGCCATTGACAAGATTCAGGCCGAGTTGGAGGAGCAGTTAGCTATCTTTGAGAAGGAAGGCAAATTGCTAGAAGCTCAACGTTTGAAACAGCGAACAGAGTATGATATTGAAATGCTGCGTGAGATGGGCTATACCAATGGTGTCGAAAACTACTCACGTCACATGGATGGACGTAGCGAAGGTGAGCCTCCTTATACGCTTCTCGACTTCTTCCCAGATGATTTCTTGATTATGATTGACGAGAGTCACATGACCATGGGGCAGATCAAGGGCATGTACAATGGAGACCGCTCTCGTAAAGAAATGCTGGTTAATTATGGTTTCCGTTTGCCGTCAGCCTTGGACAATCGACCTCTCCGTCGGGAGGAGTTTGAAAGCCATGTTCATCAGATTGTTTACGTTTCAGCTACACCAGGTGACTATGAGAGTGAACAGACCGAGACAGTGATTGAGCAAATCATTCGTCCGACAGGGCTTTTGGATCCTGAGGTGGAAGTCCGTCCGACTATGGGACAGATTGATGATCTCTTAGGTGAAATTAATGCCCGTGTTGAAAAGAACGAGCGAACCTTTATCACAACTTTGACCAAGAAAATGGCAGAAGATTTGACCGACTACTTCAAGGAAATGGGTATTAAGGTTAAGTACATGCACTCGGATATCAAGACTTTAGAGCGGACAGAGATTATCCGTGACCTGCGTTTGGGTGTCTTTGATGTCTTGGTCGGAATCAACCTGCTCCGTGAAGGAATTGACGTTCCTGAGGTTAGCTTGGTTGCCATTCTCGATGCTGACAAGGAAGGTTTCCTTCGTAACGAACGTGGCCTCATCCAGACCATTGGACGTGCCGCCCGTAACAGTGAAGGGCATGTCATTATGTATGCGGACACTTTGACTCAGTCTATGCAACGTGCCATTGATGAAACTGCTCGCCGTCGGAAAATCCAGATGGCTTATAATGAAGAGCATGGTATCGTACCACAAACAATCAAGAAAGAAATCCGTGACTTGATTGCCGTAACCAAGACCATTGCAAAGGAAGAAGACAAGGAAGTTGATATCAATAGTCTTAATAAACAAGAGCGCAAAGAACTAGTCAAGAAACTAGAGAAACAAATGCAAGAAGCCGTCGAAGTGCTTGACTTTGAACTCGCTGCCCAGATCCGTGATATGATGTTGGAAGTAAAGGCGTTAGGGTAGGTTTTGGAAGGAGATGAAATGGAAATGCCAAACTATTTTACAGATGAATTTAGTACATCTGGATTAGAGAATTATTTTGATTCCTTGAATGAAGAAAAACTGGAATACGAACTTGAAAATTTTATTAATCAATATCTAGATTTATCTGAAGAAGAACAATTGAAATATACTGAAACTATTCTTTATCTATGTAGTAATTTTTTAGAGAAAATTGATAAAACTATTCAGAAGAAGATTTTAGAAACAATAAATAAAATACTATCAACAAAAATACTATCAACAAAAATACAAATATATAGTTGGGCTGATATATCTTATTATTTAGATACTCTTAATTTATATTTATTTAAAAATCGAAAGATATGAAGAATATTCTAAACTGTTTGAAAATGATAGTTATTTCTTTAAAATCCTTGATTTAATATTAAAAGAAAATTTAGAGGAAGGAGAATTCTTTTCTTCAGAATTACTTTCAGTTTTTGTTCAACTATTTAGACAAAATAGTTTACCAGAAGAAAGAAGAAACTATTTTAAGAGGGAATTAGAATCATTCATTAACTTCATATTTAAAGATAATTTTCAAGATAATGATTTTGGACACATTGTATATTGGTATTTTAGATTAGATGAGCTTGTTTCAATTTTTCAATTTGAGCACTTAAAGATAATAAATAACTATTTCATGGAGAATCCTCAATCTGAAGATATTGATGACTACCTAGATTTTATATCAAGGCATTTTGATGATATAATTGAAGATTCAATAGAAGTTATTCGAAAGATAGCAGAAGAAAATGATTCGGATATCATCCGAAATCAAGCTATTAAGATAATTGAGAAATATGATAACGATTATTTAAATGAGAAAAGTGATCCAGAATCTATCTCAGCATTTGATGCTGAACAACTTTTAGAACAAGCGGACAAGATTATATACTATATTCGTTCTAAATTGACTGTTGATGCAAATGAGTTGAAAGAAATAGGTTCCTTTGGACATTATACTAAGATTGACACATTAACAAATTATCTTATAAAAGCAGACTGGAAAAATGAAAATAATTCTGAAATTCAACCTCCATTTTTACGACTTACTAATCTAAAACAGTTAAATGACCCGATGGAAGGAAGAGTAGCATATGATTATTTGGGTATAGATAATACGTTTTTCAAACAATATCAAACTTCTAATGTTTTTATATCTTCTCTAACCACGGTATCTGATAGTTTACCTATGTGGAAGGAATATGCAGATTCCTCTCAGGGAGCATTTCTTGAATATGATCTGTCTTATCTTGAAGATATAGTTGCTCATAAATCTATAGAGTTTGTTAAAGTTCATTATTTAGATTTAATATCAGAAAATAAAGACGAAACAGAGGTTGGTAAATTTCTTGATAATTTAAAACAAATTTTTGAAAAATTACAAGAGCTGGAAGCTGAAAAAGAATTAATAGATTTTGCTGAGAAATTAAAGAAGATTTCTTACCTTTTCAAAGTTAAAGACTATGAGTATGAAATGGAGTATCGTATTTTAATTAATTTAGATGATACAGCGATACAAAATATTATTAAAAGAGATGCTAATGATTCATCAAATGAGAAGTACTTTAAGAAAGAAGAAATTGGGTTAGAAGTTTTTGATAAAGTTAACTATAAAGATTTTAGGAAGTATATCGTCTTGAACCCAAAAGATAATGGCAGATTTGATTTATTTGTATATATCAATCTGGCACCTTTGAAATACTCAAAAGTAATTCTAGGTCCAAAGGTTACGGATGCAGACTATATTGCTCCTTATCTTAAACTTGCCAATCCTGATATAGAGATAGAAAGTTCGAAAATTCCTTATCGTTAAGTTGAGAACGATTTAGAGCAGAAGGTGGAATGGCAGAATTTATTTCAAACAGATAGATAATTCAGAGATACCAGATTCCTTACTACTATTGTGCTAAAGGATGGCGTTCAGGTAGTAGTGTCTTTTTAAAGTTTCAGAGTTATAAGGTAATTAAGTTTAAAGTGAAAGATAATTCAAAATTAGAAAGTGAGTAAATTTATGTCCCGTTCCCAATTAACGATTTTAACAAACATTTGTCTGATTGAAGACCTCGAAACTCAGCGCGTGGTGATGCAGTATCGCTCTCCTGAAACCAATCGCTGGTCTGGTTATGCCTTTCCAGGAGGTCATGTAGAAAATGGCGAAGCTTTTGCGGAGTCTGTCATTCGTGAAATCTATGAAGAAACAGGGTTGACTATCCAAAATCCTCAACTTGTCGGTATTAAAAATTGGCCTCTGGATACAGGTGGGCGCTATATCGTCTTTTGTTATAAGGCGACTGAGTTTACTGGAACTCTTCAATCTTCAGAAGAGGGAGAAGTTTCTTGGGTACAAAAAGACCAGATTCCAAACTTGGATCTGGCTTATGATATGTTACCCTTAATGGAAATGATGGAAGCTCCTGACAAATCGGAGTTTTTCTACCGCCACCGTACAGAAGATGGCTGGGACAAAAAAATCTTCTAGTCTTTTACTAAATATCCTAGCTGGTCCAAGGCCTCCTCAATATAGTGGAGGTCTTGTTGTGTTTCGGCTTCGATTAGGTGGTAATGAATGCCATCTGTCAATTCAGATAGAGGTCTAAAGTCAGAATGCTCGACTTGTTCTAGAAAATGTTGAACATCTCTGCGACAAGAAAGTTTGAGTAGAGTTTCAATTTCTCCGTAAACAGGATGATCAATCAAGGTATTTGAACACGCCCTCCATTATCTACGATAGCAAGAAGTTCCTGACCGATTTCTTCAACTTCATGTTTCACTTTGAAAAGTTTGTGGACGTATGGATTGGTATCAATCTGTTTATAGATGTAGCCACGATTAGTGGATAGGATAGGAGCGCCATCGGCTCTTAAAATTGCAATGTCCTGTACAATGATCTGACGTGTGACATGAAAATGTTCCGCCAAACTTTGGCCATTAAGGGCTTTAGGAGCTTCTTTCAAGAGTTGGAGAAGAGCATGTTTGCGATCTTTTGTCATAGCTTTTCCTTTTTAACGGCGTTTTCGAAGCACTTTATAGACAGCTAGTGCTAATGTATAGTCTACCATACTATGGATAATTGTACCAAATCCAACTAGTACAAATAGAACATAAAACATATTTTCTACATTGGTACCAGAAGTTGCGTAAAAAACGACACAGGCCAATACTTCAGCAAGGGCATGGACAAGTGCTAACACAAAGTTGAAAATCCAGGAAGCTTTTGGTTTATCTAGGGTATCGGGGAATTTTTGTAGGTAAAGAGCTCCCAAAGTCCCAAAAAAGATATGGGAAAAAGCTCGAAAAACGATAACCATGGGATAGCCAGCCATCAAAAATCCAAAACTTGAGGCTAGGATAACAAAAATTGCCATCAAGGGCGACAAGAACATAGCGATAAAAATAGCGATGTGGCTCCCCAAAGTGTAAGAAGCAGGTGGAATGACAATCTTAAAGGGCATAACAATTGGAATCAAAATCGCAATAGCCGTTAAAAGGGCTGTCATTGTCATAAATTGTGTCTTTTTCCGTGTATTCATATGAATCTCCTTTTTAACTGTATATACACTAGTATAGTACTATAAACAAGACAATAAAGCAAGGATTTACTTAGGTTTATAGGTCGTTTTTTAGTTAATACTCTTCGAAAACCTCTTCAAACCACGTCAGCTTCCGTCTGCAACCTCAAAACTGTGTTTTGAGCAACCTGCGGCCAGCTTCTTAGTTTGCTTTTTGATTTTCATTGAGTATAAATATTGGTAAAGAGTTCATTAAAAAGAAACTACTTCAAACAAAATCTCCACCTTCAAGCTTGAAAGCGGAGATTATTTTTATTTCTTCAAAGTTTGTAGTCTTGGAACAATGGCTAGGGTTAGAACTGAGGAAATGACTAATTCGGCAATCGAATTTGTTGAGATAACAGTTGCTAGGAGTTTTTGGATATTACCATCAAAGACATTTCCAAAAAGGTAGAAAATTCCACCAAGTACAAAGACTGTGTTGGTAAGTGAACCAAGGGCACCAGCTAAAATCAGACCAGTTTTATTTTTCATCAGTTTATAGACCAGATAAGGAGTTAAACCAATCAAAATACGTGGAACGATGGCAATGATAGCTGAGTAGATATTTCCGTTTGGTACAAAAGGTGAGAAGAGGTAGCTTGTCGGCAGAATTGTAATCGTGTTAACTGTCAAGCTAAGTAGTCCCATTAAAAATCCAAGTGTAACCCCAACGCGTGGACCGTAAATAATGCTGGCAATAATGACAGGAATATGAACAATGGTCGGTTTGATTGGGAATGGAAAAAGGTTAAAGATAAGTGAGCTCAGAAAGTGTATCACGAGCATAGTTGCAAAAAAGATAGCAATGGGTGCAATATTAGAGCGTTTTTTCATCGATAGTTTCCTCTATTCTTTCTAAAATAATGGTGAGGTCAACTAAAGCTCCTCGTCCGTGGTCTCCACAAGCTAGTAGGGATTCCTTAGGAGCAATCAGCTGATAGCCGTAGCTTTCTAATGTTTTCAGATTAGCCTGAGTTGCCGGATGGTCATACATTTTTGTATTCATTGCTGGTGCGATGAGTTTGGGAATATGACTGGGCAGGGCTAGAGCTGTACTGGTTACCATGTTGTCCGCAAAGCCGTGGGCTAGTTTTGCAATAGTGTTAGCTGTTGCAGGTACCACGATAAATAAATCCGTTTCTTTACCAAGTTCGATATGATTAACTTGATCTGGATAGGGTTCCTTCATGACATCCAGGTGGACAGGATTCTGTGATAAGACCTGTAGAGTCAAAGGTTGGATAAACTCTGTAGCAGCCTGGGTCATTAAGACAGTGACTTGATGGCCTTGTTTTTTAAGCGAACTAACTAAATCTGCCGACTTGTAAGAGGCGATTGACCCCGTTACAGCCAAGAGAATATGTGCCATAGTTTTCCTTTCTATGAATGATAGGCTTGAATTTTTTCAAGGAGGAGTTCTGCAATTTCTTCTTTAGTCTGGACTGTTTGAAGCTGATCTTTCTCAACAAAGATAGCTCGGTGCTGACCTGTTGAGATTTGAGTCAGGTCATTGGCGATGATTAAATCTGCTTGATTCTTGATAAGACTTTTTCGGGCAATCTCGATGAGATAATCCTCAGAGACATCAACAAGCAGTTTGAAACCAATCAGATGAATAGCAGGATTCCATTCCTTGACTAGAGAGATGATTTTGGGTGTTTTTTTCAGGAACAAAACCTGAACCTCATCAGTTGAAGAAATCTTAGTCTGATGATTTTGCTTGCTTAAAAACTCTTCTATATTGGAGCTAGCTTGGACTTCCTCAAGCCCCGTCATATAGACAGGAGTGTAGTCAGAAACAGCCATTGAGTGGATTAAGATCTGATAATCCTGAACACGTTCTTGCATTTCCCAGAAGAAGGTCCTTGGTATTGGTAATTTCTAGAATGTTTAGATTAGGGTGAGCTTCTGGCTTCAGAGCTCGTTTTGTCGTCATTAAACAAACTTCATGCCCAGCAGCAAGCAAGGTTTCTGTGATGATTTTCCCCAAGCGACCAGTAGAATGGTTAGTGATAGAGCGGACGCTATCAATAGCTTCACTGGTACCGCCCGATGTAACTAAAATTTTCATAGCACTATTGTACACAAAAATAAACGGTAAGTAAAATGAAAGCGATAAATTTTTGGTAAAAGAAAAGAGTATAGTTTCAAACTATAAAGCCATATAAAAATTAAGAAAGAAGGCTAAAATCCTTTAAAAACGCAAATTTTACGAACGTTAACAGAGTTCCTTTCTATTAAAAATCTGTTTTTTGTGTTATAATGAATTATCATATAAGAGGTTAGAGGAGTTTTGAATGAAAACAGATATTGAAATCGCACAGAGTATTGAGTTGAAGCCAATTGTTGATGTTGTAGAGAAACTTGGTATTTCTTACGACGATTTGGAGTTGTATGGAAAATACAAGGCTAAGCTCAGCTTTGATAAAATTCGTGCAGTTGAGAGCAATCCAGTTGGGAAATTGATTCTGGTTACTGCCATCAACCCAACACCTGCAGGTGAAGGGAAATCAACCATTACCATTGGTCTGGCGGATGCCTTGAACAAGATTGGCAAGAAAACGATGATTGCTATCCGCGAACCATCTCTTGGTCCAGTAATGGGGATTAAGGGTGGTGCAGCTGGTGGTGGTTATGCTCAAGTTCTACCAATGGAAGACATCAATCTCCACTTTACTGGAGACATGCATGCTATTACAACTGCCAACAATGCTCTTTCTGCCTTGATTGACAACCACTTGCACCAAGGAAATGAGTTGGGAATTGACCAACGTCGTATCCTCTGGAAACGTGTAGTGGACTTGAACGACCGTGCTCTTCGCCATGTGACCGTTGGACTTGGTGGCCCTCTAAATGGTATTCCACGTGAGGATGGCTTTGACATTACCGTCGCTTCCGAAATTATGGCAATTCTTTGCTTAGCTACGGACATCGAGGACTTGAAACGCCGTTTGGCTAATATTGTTATCGGTTATCGCTATGACCGAACACCTGTTTCTGTAGGTGATTTGCAGGTTGAGGGTGCTTTAGCATTGATTTTGAAGGATGCTATTAAGCCAAACTTGGTTCAGACAATTTACGGAACACCTGCCTTTGTACATGGTGGTCCATTTGCCAATATTGCTCATGGATGTAATTCAGTCTTAGCAACAAGCACAGCCCTTCACTTGGCTGATTACACAGTTACTGAAGCTGGTTTTGGTGCAGACCTTGGTGCCGAGAAATTCCTTGATATTAAGACACCAAACTTGCCAACATCTCCAGATGCAGTAGTTATTGTTGCAACCCTTCGTGCCCTTAAGATGAATGGTGGTGTGGCTAAAGACGCTTTGACAGAGGAAAATGTAGAAGCAGTTAGAGCAGGTTTTGCCAACTTGAAACGCCACGTTGAAAATATCCGTAAATTTGGAGTACCTGCAGTTGTAGCAATCAATGAATTTGTCTCTGATACTGAAGCTGAAATTGCAGCCTTGAAAGAACTTTGTGCCTCAATCGATGTACCAGTTGAATTGGCTAGTGTCTGGGCTGATGGTGCAGAAGGTGGAGTAGCACTTGCTGAAACGGTTGTCAAGACTATTGCTGAAACTCCAGCTAACTATAAACGTTTGTATGACAATGACCTTTCTGTTCAAGAAAAGATTGAAAAGATTGTTACTGAAATCTACCGTGGTAGCAAAGTAAACTTTGAGAAGAAAGCTCAAACACAAATCGCTCAAATTGTTCAAAACGGATGGGACAAATTGCCAATCTGTATGGCTAAAACTCAATATAGTTTCTCAGACAATCCGAATGCACTTGGAGCACCTGAAAACTTTGAAATTACCATTCGTGAATTAGTACCAAAATTAGGTGCCGGCTTTATCGTTGCCTTAACTGGTGATGTCATGACCATGCCAGGCCTACCAAAACGTCCAGCAGCTCTCAACATGGATGTTGAAAGCGATGGAACCGTTCTAGGCTTGTTCTAGTATATTGAAATTGACTTTATACTCTTCGAAAATCTCTTCAAACCACGTCAGCTTCACCTTGCCGTATATATGGTTACTGACTTCGTCAGTTCTATCCACAACCTCAAAGCAGTGCTTTGAGCAACCTGCGACTAGCTTCCTAGTTTGCACTTCGATTTTCATTGAGTAAAAAATGAGTTTGGAAATACTATCCAAGCTCATTTTTTATCTAAGATATAAGGAGTTTTCTTCTACACGTAACCAGTTTAGGTAAAGATATTTTCCCTGAATTCTGATATAATAGAAATATTGACTTCAAGAGTAAGGAAGAGAAGATGAACGCATTATTAAATGGAATGAATGACCGTCAGGCTGAGGCGGTGCAAACGACAGAAGGTCCCTTGTTAATCATGGCGGGGGCAGGGTCTGGAAAGACCCGTGTTTTGACCCACCGTATCGCTTATTTGATTGATGAAAAGCTGGTCAATCCTTGGAATATCTTGGCCATTACCTTTACTAATAAGGCTGCGCGTGAGATGAAAGAGCGTGCTTATAGCCTCAATCCAGCCACTCAGGACTGTCTGATTGCGACCTTCCACTCCATGTGTGTTCGTATTTTGCGTCGGGATGCGGACCATATTGGATACAACCGAAATTTCACTATTGTAGATCCTGGAGAGCAGCGAACGCTCATGAAACGCATTCTCAAGCAGTTGAACTTGGATCCTAAAAAATGGAATGAACGAAGCATCTTAGGGACCATTTCCAATGCCAAGAATGACCTGATTGATGATGTAGCTTATGCTGCCCAAGCTGGCGATATGTACACGCAAATCGTGGCCCAGTGTTATACTGCTTATCAAAAAGAGCTTCGTCAGTCGGAGTCGGTTGACTTTGATGATTTGATTATGCTGACCCTGCGTCTCTTTGATCAAAATCCTGATGTTTTGACCTACTACCAGCAGAAGTTTCAATACATCCACGTTGATGAGTACCAAGATACCAACCATGCCCAGTACCAATTGGTCAAACTCTTGGCTTCCCGTTTTAAAAATATCTGTGTGGTTGGGGATGCGGATCAGTCTATCTACGGTTGGCGTGGTGCTGATATGCAGAATATCTTGGACTTCGAAAAGGATTATCCCCAAGCCAAGGTTGTTTTGTTGGAGGAGAATTACCGCTCAACTAAAACCATTCTCCAAGCGGCCAACGAGGTCATTAAAAACAACAAAAATCGCCGTCCTAAGAATCTCTGGACCCAAAACGCTGATGGGGAACAAATCGTTTACTATCGTGCCGATGATGAGCTGGATGAGGCTGTATTTGTAGCTAGAACCATCGATGAACTTAGTCGCAGTCAAAACTTCCTTCACAAGGATTTTGCAGTTCTCTATCGGACTAATGCGCAGTCCCGTACAATTGAGGAAGCCTTGCTCAAGTCAAATATCCCTTATACCATGGTTGGCGGAACCAAGTTCTACAGCCGTAAGGAAATCCGAGATATTATCGCTTACCTCAATCTTATTGCCAATTTGAGTGACAATATCAGTTTTGAGCGCATTATCAACGAACCGAAACGTGGAATTGGGCCAGGTACAGTTGAGAAAATCCGTGACTTTGCGAATATGCAAAACATGTCTATGCTAGATGCTTCAGCAAATATCATGTTATCTGGTATCAAGGGTAAGGCAGCTCAGTCTATCTGGGATTTTGCCAATATGATTCTAGATTTACGAGAGCAGCTAGACCACTTAACTATTACAGAGTTGGTTGAGGCCGTACTAGAAAAAACAGGTTATGTCGATATTCTTAATGCCCAAGCAACTCTGGAAAGTAAGGCTCGGGTTGAAAATATCGAAGAGTTTCTTTCTGTTACGAAAAACTTTGATGACACCTCTGATGGGCCAGAAGAAGAAACTGGTCTGGATAAACTGAGTCGTTTCTTAAATGACTTGGCCTTGATTGCAGACACAGATTCAGGTAGTCAGGAGACATCAGAAGTGACCTTGATGACCCTGCACGCTGCCAAAGGTCTCGAGTTTCCAGTTGTCTTTTTGATTGGGATGGAAGAAAATGTCTTCCCGCTTAGCCGTGCAGCTGAGGATCCAGATGAATTGGAAGAAGAGCGTCGTCTAGCCTATGTAGGAATTACGCGTGCAGAGAAAATTCTCTATCTGACCAATGCCAACTCACGCCTGCTTTTTGGTCGTACCAACTACAACCGTCCCACTCGTTTTATTAACGAAATCAGTTCAGACTTGCTTGAGTATCAAGGTCTGGCTCGTCCAGCAAATACAAGCTTTAAGGCATCATATAGCAGTGGTGGCCTTGCCTTCGGTCAAGGTATGAGTCTTGCGCAAGCTCTTCAAGACCGTAAACGCAGTGCTGCCCCAAAATCTATCCAGTCAAGCGGTCTTCCATTTGGTCAATTTACAGCTGGCACAAAATCAGCGTCTAGTGAGACAAATTGGTCCATTGGTGAGATTGCTCTCCACAAGAAATGGGGAGAGGGAACCGTTCTGGAAGTTTCAGGTAGCGGTGCTACGCAGGAATTGAAAATCAATTTCCCAGAAGTAGGTTTGAAAAAACTTTTGGCTAGTGTAGCCCCAATTGAGAAAAAAATCTAATTTTCCATCCTTCTCACGAATAATAAAGTGAGGAGGATTTTTATGTACAGTATTTCATTTCAAGAAGATTCATTATTGCCAAGAGAAAGACTGACCCAAGAAGGAGTAGAAGCTCTCAGTAATCAAGAGTTGCTAGCTATTTTACTCAGGACAGGAACACGTCAGGCTAGTGTTTTTGAAATTGCCCAGAAAGTCTTGAGCAATCTTTCAAGCCTAACGGATTTGAAAAAAATGACCCTGCAGGAATTGCAGAGTCTGTCTGGTATCGGGCGAGTTAAAGCTATAGAATTGCAAGCCATGATTGAACTGGGGCATCGTATCCACAAACACGAGACCCTTGAAATGGAAAGTATTCTCAGCAGTCAAAAGTTAGCCAAGAAGATGCAACAGGAGTTGGGACATAAAAAACAAGAGCACCTGGTGGCGCTCTATCTCAATACTCAAAATCAAATCATCCATCAACAGACCATTTTTATAGGCTCAGCTACTCGTAGTATTGCTGAACCACGTGAGATTCTTCACTATGCTATCAAGCATATGGCAACCTCTCTCATCTTGGTCCACAATCATCCTTCAGGAGCAGTAGCCCCTAGTCGTAATGATGATCATGTCACTAAACTTGTCAAAGAAGCCTGCGACCTGATGGGTATTGTTCTCTTGGACCATTTGATTGTCTCACATTCTAATTACTTTAGTTATCGTGAAAAGACAGATTTAATCTAAAGTTCATTAACAACATAGTCAAAGAGTTTTTTATCCTTGGGACGATTTTCAAATAGAAATTCTGGGTGCCATTGGACACCGAGAAAGGGAACATTATCCGTACTTATGACAGCTTCAATGATACCATCTTTAGGATCATGAGCCGCAATCTTTAAATTTGGTGCTAAATCTTTTATACTCTGGTGGTGGAAGGAGTTGATATGGGAAATTTCTCCATAGATTTCTCGAAGAACAGTATCTGGTTCTGTCACCAAGCGTTGGGTTGTGTACTCAGCAGAAGAATCCTGCCAGTGGTCTTCGATATCTTGATACAGAGTGCCACCCATAGCAACGTTAAAGAGTTGAGTACCACGACAGATGGAGAAAATTGGCTTTTTCTGTTTGATAGCTTCCTTAATGAGGGCCAGTTCGAAGATATCTCTTTGAAGGTGATAGTCATCGCTATCAATGGTTTTCGGTTCGCCATAGAATTTTGGATCAACATTTTGCCCACCTGTTAAGATGAGCTTGTCAATCATACTGATATAGTGGCAGGCCATTTCTTGATCACCAATCGGTAGGATGATGGGAATCCCTCCAGCGTCTTTAACGCCTTCAACAAAGCCTTTTGCTACGTAGCTCATCATGATGTTATCATCTGGATGAGTTTTTTCGTTTCCTGTAATCCCAATAACTGGTTTTTTCATAAAATGATTTTCGCTTTCTAATCCTCTTTTCGCATGAAATAGAGAAGGGTTTGGAGTTCACTTGTCAAATCGACATATTGAACGACCACGTCTTTTGGTAAATGAAGATGAACTGGTGAAAAACTGAGAATTCCTTTCACGCCAGCATCAACCAAGAGATTAGCGACCTCTTGTGACTTAACGCTGGGAACGGTCAGGATAGCAGTCTTAACATCAGCATCCTTGATTTTTTCTTTGATTTGAGAAATCCCGTAAATAGGAATTCCATCAGGAGTTTGCGTACCGACTTCAGGATGCTCATCTAGGTCAAAGGCCATGATGATTTTCATCTTGTTACGCTCGTGGAAGCGGTAGTGTAGCAGGGCATGCCCCATATTTCCAATACCAACCAGCATGACATTGGTAATAGAGTTATCATTGAGCAAATCGGCAAAAAATGTCATCAGTTTTTTGACATCATAGCCAAAACCACGACGACCAAGTTCACCAAAATAGGAAAAATCCCGACGTACGGTCGCAGAATCAATACCGATGGCCTCTGCAATTTGTTTAGAGTTGGCACGTTCAATCTTTTCTGCATGAAATCTCTTAAAAATTCGATAGTAGAGAGAGAGTCTTTTTGCTGTAGCTTTTGGAATAGCGGACTGTTTATCTTTCACAAAATCACAACCTTTCTATTCTTCTATTTTATAGAAACATTGTGAAAAAATCAACAAAAATAAGAGAAAACTAAGAAAAATCTTAGTTTTGATGTAAAAAATCTGCATGTGATAGAAAACGGTAGAGGTCTCCGACCAGTCCTTGGTAAACTTTCTGTCCCTCAAAAGTCAAAGAAGTCACATAAAGTGTATCTGGTAGGGTCACACATCCTGACAAAGCCAGCATGAGAGCCTCATAATCTTCATACTTGAGAGTACGCTCTACATGATAGCTGTCTTTATAGGTCAGTTTAAACATATAGGACATATAGGACCTATCTTTTAGATTTTGTAAAGACACCACGTTCTACCAAACTATCCATGAGGAAGTAGAATTTTTCCTGATGAATATGGTGGTCTTCTGATTTGAAAATATCAACCAGACGAAGCCCAAACTTGTCAGTGATATTGATTTTAGCCCCTGTTAGCTCTTTATTGATAATGATTTTGAGTTGGAAGCCTTCACCGCTGTTTGGAACTTTTTCAAGTAAGCGAGTCAGTTCATAGTTACCAACCTTTGTCTCAAAAAAAGTATTGTCCTTGAGGGTAAACTTTTTAACAGAAGGGCTAAGAGTGTAGTCGTAACGACAATTTTTTAACTGAATGGTTTTTTCAAATGCCATATGGCTAACCTCCGATAATTTCTTTTAAGGTCTTTGCGAGGGTATGTAGGTCTTCGACAGTATTTTCTGGAGAGAGACTGATACGAACGGATTCCTTCAAGCGTTCTGAATTTGCTCCGTACATAGCTTCAAGAACATGGCTGGATTGGACAATGCCTGCGGTACAGGCTGAGCCAGTAGAGATTGAAATTCCAGCTAAATCTAGACGAAGGAGTAAGAGATCATTTTTCTGACCAGGAAATCCAATATTGAGAACATAAGGAAGATGGTGTTGTCCTCTATTCAGGTAATACTGAACTCCCTCAAGCTCCGCAAGAAAGGCAGTTTCTAGATTTTGTACATGTTGAAAATGTTCTTCTTGTTTTTCTAGGTCTTCTTTTAGGGCTGCAACCATGCCTACGATAGCAGCTAGATTTTCAGTCCCTGCACGTTTTTTCTGTTCTTGGTCTCCACCATGGAGATAGGAATCAAAGTCCATGCTAGATGCGTAGAGAAAGCCGATTCCCTTAGGACCATGAAATTTATGGGCAGAAGCAGTGAGAAAATCAATGCCCAATTCTTCTGGATGAATAGGGATTTTTCCAATAGCCTGAACTGCATCAACATGATAGGCAGCAGGGTGTTGCTTGAGTATTTGGCCAATTTCAGCAATGGGAAGTAGGTTTCCTGTCTCATTATTGGCAAACATGGTAGAAACTAAAATCGTATCGTCACGTAAGGCCTCTTGAATTTGCTGGGCGGTGATTTCTTGATTTTCTGGCTGGATAATGGTTGCTTCAAAACCAAAGTGCTGAACCAAGTAATCAATGGTTTCAAGGACGGCATGGTGCTCAATGGCAGTTGTGATAATATGTTTTCCTCGTTCTTGGTGACGAAGGCAGTAGCCAATGATGGCAGTATTGTTGCCTTCAGTCCCACCAGAAGTGAAAAAGATATGTTGAGGTTTTGTCTCCAATAACTGGGCGAGTTCCTGACGGGCTTCTCGCAAGAGTTTGCCCGCTTGACGACCATGTCCATGGATACTAGATGGATTGCCATGGGTTTCTTGTAAAACCTTGGTCATAGCTGAAATAGCAACTGCTGACATAGGAGTCGTTGCAGCATTGTCCAAATAAATCAAAGAATCACCTTATTTCTTTTTGTTGTAAGCAAAGAGTGGGCTAACTGGTTTTCTTTCGTGGATACGTACGATAGCGTCACCAATTAACTCACTAGCAGTGATGTAGCATACGTTTTTAGGAGTTTTTTCTTTTGTTGCTACTGAATCAGTCACAAGAATTTCTTTAATACTAGTATTGTCAAGAAGTTCAGCAGCTCCTTCGACGAAGAGACCGTGGCTAGAAACAGCATAAATTTCTGTAGCCCCTTCACGTTCAACGATTTTAGCTGCTTCAGAGAAGGTACGTCCAGTATTTAAAATATCATCAATCAAGATGGCTTTTTTACCTTCAACATCACCAATGATATAACCTTCGTTGCGAGTTGCATCGTCTTGAGGATAATCGATAATGGCGATAGGAGCATCAAGATACTCAGCCAAGCTACGAGCACGTTTTACACCTGAATTTTTAGGGCTGACGACAACAACATCTGATCCAAGTAGTCCCTTATCGCAGTAATGTTTTGCAAATAGGGGAACTGTGAAGAGGTTATCGACAGGGATATCAAAGAAGCCTTGAACCTGAACAGCATGCAAATCAAGAGTAAGGATACGATCAACACCAGCCTTAACCAGCATATTGGCAACTAGTTTAGCTGTAAGTGGCTCACGTGGTGAAGCAATGCGGTCTTGACGTGCATAGCCAAAATATGGAAGGACAACGTTGATACTGTGGGCACTTGCGCGAACACAAGCATCGACCATGATTAGTAATTCCATTAGTGGTTGTTAACAGGGAAACTTGTTGATTGGATGATGTAAACATCATAACCACGGACACTTTCTTCGATATTTACTTGGATTTCTCCGTCTGAAAATTGACGTGATGACAGTTTTCCAAGTGGGACACCAACAGCTTGAGCAATTTTTTGTGCAATCTCTTGGTTAGAGTTGAGTGCGAAAAGTTTCATATTTTTTCTATCTGACATTATAGACCGTCCTCTGTAAACTTCATAAATCCTAGTTATATATGTTTTGCATATATGAACTAGGATTCGTGTATTTTTATCTCTTCTATTTTACCAAAAAATGGAGATTATTTCAGCTATTTTTCATGCTTTTGACAAATCGGACTAATTTTGAGGGAGCTTTTTGGTAGGAAATTTGATTTTTCTCTAAAAATTGTTGGAAATCCTGTCTGCCTTGCTCATGATCTTCCACTTCAAGCTCTATTTCGTAGTCTGTCATATCAAAGTATTGACTTTCATCCAGTGCCATGAGACCAATATCTGTTTTCATTTCATAGCGAAGCGTTGTTAGACAACCTAGGACCTGCCATTTCTTGTTTTGTATACCATGTTTAGCCAATTCATTAAGAACCAGCCCCTGAGGAAGTTCTTCCTTACCCAGATAATCTTCAGCATCTTTTAGTTGCAATGTTTGATTGTATTCCATGTTTCCAACACTTTGCGGGACTTTGAGTGTCAATTCCGCCCAGTCTTCAAAGGTTCGAATACGCATAGCGACTTTCTTTTCTCGTAGTTCAAAATCAGGCGTGTCAATGTAGTAATTTTTTTGAAGAATAGGAGTGATACCAGTGAACTGGTTTTTTAGACGATTATATTCATCTTTTTTCAATAGTGTTTTCAATTCAATTTCTAAATGTTTCATTTTTCTTACCTTTTCTTTATCGTTGAAAGCGGATTTATGATATAATAGCTTTGTATTTATTGTATATAAATCTGGAGAAAAAATCAAAGATATTTTTGAAGGATAATATGAGAACAAGGGAGAATATATGACCTTAGAATGGGAAGAATTTCTAGATCCTTACATTCAAGCTGTTGGTGAGTTAAAAATTAAACTACGTGGTATTCGTAAGCAATATCGCAAGCAAAATAAGCATTCTCCGATTGAGTTTGTGACTGGTCGAGTCAAGCCAATTGAGAGTATAAAAGAAAAAATGGCCCGTCGAGGCATTACTTATGCGACCTTGGAACACGATTTACAGGATATAGCTGGTTGCGTGTGATGGTCCAGTTTGTAGATGATGTCCAAGAAGTTGTGGCTATTTTGCGCAAGCGTCAGGATATGCGGATCATACAGGAGCGAGATTACATTACTCATCGAAAGGCTTCAGGCTACCGTTCCTATCACGTGGTAGTAGAATATACGGTTGATACTATCAATGGAGCCAAGACTATTTTGGCAGAAATTCAAATTCGTACCTTGGCTATGAATTTCTGGGCAACAATAGAACATTCTCTCAACTACAAGTACCAAGGGGATTTCCCAGAGGAGATTAAGAAGCGACTGGAAATTACATCTAAGATTGCCCATCAGCTAGATGAAGAAATGGGTAAAATTCGTGATGATATTCAAGAAGCTCAGGCACTTTTTGATCCTTTGAGCAGAAAATTAAATGATGGTGTAGGAAACAGTGACGATACAGATGAAGAATACAGGTAAACGAATTGACCTGATAGCTAATAGAAAACCACAGAGTCAAAGGGTTTTGTATGAATTGCGAGATCGTTTGAAGAGAAATCAGTTTATACTCAATGATACCAATCCAGATATCGTTATTTCCATTGGTGGGGATGGCATGCTCTTGTCGGCCTTTCATAAGTACGAAAATCAGCTTGACAAGGTACGCTTTATCGGTGTTCATACGGGACATTTGGGCTTCTATACGGACTATCGTGATTTTGAGTTGGACAAGCTAGTAACTAATTTGCAGCTAGATACAGGAGCAAGAGTCTCTTACCCTGTTCTAAATGTGAAGATCTTTCTTGAAAATGGTGAAGTGAAGATTTAGAGCACTAAATGAAGCCAGCATCCGCAGATCTGATCGAACCATGGTGGCGGATGTTGTGATTAACGGTGTCCACTTTGAACGTTTTCGTGGAGATGGACTAACAGTTTCGACACCGACTGGTAGTACAGCCTATAACAAGTCACTTGGCGGAGCTGTTTTACACTCTACCATTGAAGCTTTGCAATTAACGGAAATTGCCAGCCTTAATAATCGTGTCTATCGAACGCTGGGCTCTTCCATTATTGTTCCTAAGAAGGATAAGATTGAACTTATTCCAACGAGAAACGATTATCATACTATTTCGGTTGACAATAGCGTTTATTCCTTCCGAAATATTGAGCGTATTGAGTATCAAATCGACCATCATAAGATTCACTTTGTCGCATCACCTAGCCACACCAGTTTCTGGAATCGTGTTAAGGATGCTTTCATCGGCGAGGTGGATGAATGAGGTTTGAATTTATCGCAGATGAACATGTCAAGGTTAAGACCTTCTTGAAAAAACACGAGGTTTCTAAGGGGCTGCTGGCTAAGATTAAGTTTCGAGGTGGAGCTATTCTGGTAAATGACCAACCGCAAAATGCAACGTATCTATTGGATATTGGAGACCGAGTTACCATTGATATTCCCGCTGAGGAAGGCTTTGAAACTCTAGAAGCTATCGAGCGTCCACTGGATATTCTCTATGAGGATGACCATTTTCTAGTCTTGAACAAACCCTATGGAGTGGCCTCTATTCCTAGTGTTAATCACTCCAATACCATTGCCAATTTTATCAAGGGTTACTACGTCAAGCAAAATTATGAAAATCAACAGGTTCACATTGTGACCAGACTTGATAGAGATACTTCTGGCTTGATGCTCTTTGCAAAACACGGCTATGCCCATGCACGATTAGACAAGCAGTTGCAGAAAAAGTCTATCGAGAAACGCTATTTTGCTTTGGTTAAAGGTGAGGGATACTTGGAGCCAGAGGGGGAAATTATTGCTCCTATTGCGCGTGATGAAGACTCTATTATCACCAGACGGGTGGCTAAAGGTGGAAAGTATGCCCATACATCCTACAAGATTGTAGCTTCTTATGGAAATATTCACCTGGTAGATATTCGTTTGCACACTGGACGAACCCACCAAATTCGAGTCCATTTTTCTCATATTGGTTTTCCTTTGTTGGGAGATGATTTGTACGGAGGTAGTCTGGACGACGGCATTCAACGTCAGGCCTTGCATTGCCATTACCTATCCTTCTATCATCCATTTTTAGAACAGGACTTGCAGTTAGAAAGTCCCTTGCCGGATGATTTCAGTAACCTTATTACTCAGTTATCAACTAATACTCTATAAAAACTGTTTCAGAGTATAATTATTATCTTAAAGGAGAAAACTCATGGAAGTTTTTGAAAGTCTCAAAGCCAACCTAGTTGGTAAAAATGCTCGTATCGTTCTCCCTGAAGGGGAAGAGCCTCGTATTCTCCAAGCAACTAAACGTTTGGTAAAAGAAACAGAAGTGATTCCTGTTTTGCTTGGGAATCCTGAAAAAATTAAAATTTATCTTGAAATCGAAGGAATTGAAGATGGTTACGAAGTCATTGACCCTCAACATTATCCTCAATTTGAAGAAATGGTTGCTGCCTTGGTAGAGCGTCGTAAAGGCAAAATGTCTGAAGAAGATGCACGCAAGATTTTGGTTGAAGATGTCAATTACTTTGGTGTTATGTTGGTTTACTTGGGCTTGGTTGATGGAATGGTATCTGGAGCTATTCACTCAACAGCTTCAACAGTTCGCCCAGCCCTACAAATCATCAAAACTCGCCCAAATGTAACGCGTACTTCAGGTGCCTTCCTCATGGTTCGTGGTACGGAACGTTACCTATTTGGAGACTGTGCTATCAATATCAATCCTGATGCAGAAGCCTTGGCTGAAATTGCCATCAACTCAGCAATCACAGCTAAGATGTTTGGCATCGAGCCTAAAATTGCTATGCTAAGTTATTCTACTAAAGGTTCAGGATTTGGTGAGAGCGTCGATAAGGTTGTAGAAGCAACTAAAATTGCTCACGACTTGCGTCCTGACCTTGAAATCGATGGTGAGTTGCAATTTGATGCAGCCTTTGTTCCAGAAACTGCAGCTCTGAAAGCTCCTGGAAGTACGGTAGCTGGTCAAGCAAATGTTTTCATCTTCCCAGGTATCGAAGCAGGAAATATTGGCTACAAGATGGCTGAACGTCTTGGTGGCTTTGCGGCTGTAGGACCTGTTTTGCAAGGTTTGAACAAGCCAGTTAACGACCTCTCTCGTGGATGTAATGCTGATGATGTGTACAAGTTGACCCTTATCACAGCAGCTCAAGCAGTTCATCAATAAAGAGAAGTTGTACTAAATAATTCGTATTTATAATCAAAAAACGCATAGTATCAAGTGCTGAGTCCTTGATATTATGCGTTTTATTATGAAAAATGTTTATTAGCTCTTATACTCGTATTGGATGTTGTCATTCAGACTCTGTTTTGATTGGATTATGATTGAAACTAGTTTCAAATAATTTAGAATTTTTAACTATTTTTGAAAGTAGAATCTATTGTCTACTGTGAAGTCTAAAACTGAAAATATTTATTATATAATAAGGTTAAGATAAAATATGAAAGGAGTAAAATGTCTTTCATGACGTATTGCAAAGTTGAACTGTACGCTATGCAAGATTGTTTAAATTAAAAATAATGGAAATTTCCATTAAATAGTTTAGTTTCTTTTGGAATTGTCTAGTCCTAGTGGCTAAAAATTTTAAGTCAAAAAGAAAGCGCTTTACCGAATTAGAAAATGAGAGGTAAAATATGAATCAGAGACATTTTGATAGAAAACAACGGTACGGAATTCGGAAATTTACAGTTGGAGCAGCTTCAGTAGTGATTGGAGCGGTTGTTTTTGGTGTTGCCCCTGCTTTGGCTCAAGAGGCACCATCAACGAATAGTGAAACAGCGGGGCAATCTTTGCCAGAATTGCCTAAGGAAGTAGAGACAGGAAATCTGACGAATCTCGATAAGAAACTCGCAGACAAATTGGTAACAGCAACGAATAAGGGAACTGAAGTGAGCCGTGAAGAGTTGCAAGCAAACCCAGGGTCTGAAAAAGCAGCAGAAACAGAAGCATCAAACGAAACTCCAGGAACAGATAGTGAAGACGAAGAAGAAGTTGGAAACATTCCTCGAGACTTTATTATGCTAGAGAGTTAAAAAATGTCAACACTGTAGTAGAAAAAGAAGATGTAGAAACCAATCTTTCAAATGAGCAAAGAGTTGACATGAAAGAGGAACTCGACAAGCTTCAAAAACTTCAAAATGCGACCATCCATATGGAATTTAAGCCAGATGCGTCTGCTCCACGTTTTTACAACCTCTTTTCAGTTTCTAGTGATACCAAAGTAAATGAGTACTTCACCATGGCTATCCTTGATAACACAGCTATCGTTGAAGGTCGTGATGCTAACGGAAACCAATTCTATGGTGATTATAAAACTGCTCCTTTGAAGATTAAGCCAGGTCAGTGGAACTCTGTAACCTTTACAGTTGAAAGACCAAATGCAGACCAACCAAAAGGTCAGGTTCGCGTCTATGTAAATGGTGTTTTGTCGCGCACAAGTCCTCAGTCTGGTCGTTTCATTCAAGATATGCCAGATGTCAACCATGTGCAAATCGGTACAACAAAGCGTACAGGCAAAAACTTTTGGGGCGCTAATCTTAAAGTCCGTAATCTAACGGTTTATGATCGTGCCCTTTCTCCAGAAGAAGTTAAAAAACGTAGCCAGCTTTTTGAAAGAGGAGAGTTGGAAAAGAAACTTCCTGCAGGAGCAAAAGTTACGGATAAGCTGGATGTTTTTGAAGGTGGTGAGAACCGCAAGCCGAATAAAGATGGTATCGCAAGCTACCGTATTCCAGCCCTCCTTAAAACTGATAAGGGAACTTTGATTGCTGGAGCTGACGAACGTCGCTTACATCACTCTGACTGGGGTGACATCGGTATGGTTGTCCGTCGTAGTGATGATAATGGAAAAACTTGGGGAGATAAAATCGTCATCTCAAACCCTCGCGATAATGAGAATGCCAGAAGAGCTCATGCAGGTTCACCAGTCAATATCGACATGGCTCTAGTCCAAGATCCGAAAACTAAGCGAATCTTCTCTATTTTTGATATGTTTGTAGAAGGTGAAGCAGTTAGAGATTTGCCAGGAAAAGCACCACAAGCCTATGAGCAAATTGGGGATAAGGTTTACCAAGTTCTGTACAAAAAAGGTGAAGCAGGACGTTATACAATCCGTGAAAATGGTGAGGTTTTTGATCCTGAAAATAGAAAGACCGAATACCGAGTTGTAGTGAATCCTAAGAAGCCAGCATACAGTGATAAGGGAGACCTTTACAAAGGTGAAGAACTTATCGGTAATGTCTACTTTGATTACAGCGACAAGAATATCTTTAGGGTTTCAAACACCAACTATCTCTGGATGTCTTATAGTGATGATGATGGAAAAACTTGGTCTGCACCAAAAGATATAACGTACGGTATTCGTAAGGACTGGATGCACTTCTTAGGTACTGGGCCTGGTACAGGTATTGCTTTGCACTCAGGTCCTCACAAAGGGCGACTTGTTATCCCTGCTTATACGACAAATAACGTATCCTATCTAGGTGGTTCTCAGTCTTCACGCGTCATTTACTCAGATGACCATGGTGAAACTTGGAATGCAGGTGAGGCAGTCAATGATAATCGTCTAGTAGGCAACCAAACGATTCATTCTTCAACTATGAATAATCCAAGTGCTCAAAATACGGAGTCAACTGTTGTTCAGTTGAATAATGGAGATCTCAAACTCTTCATGCGCGGATTGACAGGTGATCTTCAAGTTGCTACAAGTAAAGATGGTGGAGCCACTTGGGAAAAAGATGTGAAGCGCTATGCGGATGTCAAAGATGTCTATGTTCAAATGTCAGCTATTCATACTGTGCAAAATGGTAAGGAATATATTGTCCTCAGCAATGCAGGTGGTCCAGGACGTTACAATGGTTTGGTGCATGTTGCACGAGTGGAAGCGAATGGAGATTTAACTTGGCTTAAGCATAACCCTATTCAAAGTGGTAAATTTGCTTATAACTCCTTGCAAGATCTTGGAAATGGTGAATTTGGTTTGCTTTATGAGCATGCAGATAATAAACAAAATGAATATACCTTGTCTTATAAGAAATTCAATTGGGATTTCTTAAGTAAGGATGGGATTTCTCCAACGAAAGCAATCGTGAAGAATGCTGTAGAGATGAGCAAAAATGTCATCGCTTTAGAATTTGATTCTGAAGTGTTGGTGAATCAGCCACCCGTTCTTAAATTGGCAAATGGAAATTTTGCGACCTTCTTGACTCAATACGATTCAAAAACATTGCTATTTGCAGCTAGTAAGGAAGATATTGGTCAGGAAATTACAGAAATCATTGATGGTGCAATTGAGAGCATGCATAATTTGCCTGTAAGTCTTGAAGGTGCAGGAGTTCCTGGTGGAAAAAATGGAGCAAAAGCAGCAATCCATGAAGTTCCAGAATTTACAGGTGGTATCAACGGCGAAGAAGCAGCGGTTCAGGAACTTCCATCCTATGAGGGAGGCGCTAATGCAGTGGAAGCAGCCAAATCAGAACTTCCATCCTATGAAGGAGGTGCTAATGCAGTGGAAGCAGCCAAATCAGAACTTCCATCCTATGAGGGAGGCGCTAATGCGGTAGAAGCAGCCAAATCAGAAGTTCCATCCTATGAGGGAGGCGCTAATGCAGTAGAAGCAGCCAAATCAGAACTTCCATCCTATGAGGGAGGTGCTAATGCGGTGGAAGCAGCAAGCTCAGAACTTCCATCTTATGAAGGAGGATTCCATGAAGCCCAGCCTGCTAGTTCGGATTTACCAACTCTTGCAGATGGTGTCAACGAGGCCGAAGTAGCAGTGCATAAGGTGACAGAATATAAGGCTGACCAGTCTACTGCAGTGCAGGCCATGCCACAAGAACATACTTATCAAGTGCCTGCGGCGCAGCAACATCTCCTGCCTAAAACAGGAAGTGAGGATAAGTCTAGTATTGCAATTGTAGGATTTGTAGGGATGTTTCTTGGCTTGTTGATGATAGGGAAAAAGAGAGAATAATAGAGAAGTTGAGAACTTAATTTTTTAAAAATAAAAAGAGGTAATGGAAATAAAATTAGGTGCCGACTTGTAAAAGTTAGATTTTTTCTGTCTAATTTTTTAGGTACATATCATAAATCCTATCTCTTTTTATATTAATGGAACTTTATACTCGTCTGTCCTTAGCCATAGACTATCACAAAATATAAAGTAAAAAAGTAGTAAATACCATAAAAAACTTTGTGTTTTTATTGTAATACAGTATACTTAATATGATAAAAAATTGGCTATTAAAAGCATTATTTTATCCAAGATAATGTAAGCGATTTCTAGATGTTTGTAATTGTCTAAATAAAGTGCTTATGGGAAGGAGTTTTTGAAAAGTAAATAAACATAAGACTGTTACCAGTTAAAACTGGGCTCGGGCAGTAGCTGACTGCTCTAGAAGATTAGGAGTATTTGATGAAACAATATTTTTTAGAAAAATGTAGAATCTTTAGTATTCGTAAACTGACTGTTGGTGTTGCTTCTGTAGCAGTCGGTCTTGCTTTTTTTGCATCTGGGAATGTTGCGGCTAGTGAACTTGTGACAGAACCGAAACTTGAAGTGGACGGTCAAGCAAAAGATACAGCAGATGTAGATCATGAAAAAGTAGAAGCGATAAAAGAAGAAGTAACTGAAAAAACAGAACCTGACGTCGAGAAAGTGGCTAAGGAAGCCAAAACTACTGAAGTGGCTGGTGATGTACTCCCTGAAGAAATCTCTGATCGTGCTTATCCTGATACCTCAGTGAAACAAGTAGATACTTCAGCTATTGTTTCAGAAAGAGAAAGTCCACAAGTAGAGACTAAGAGTATATTGAAACCTACGGAAGTAGCTCCAACTGAAGGCGAAAAAGAAAATAGAGCCGTTATCAACGGTGGCCAAGACATTAAACATATCAATTATGAAGGCCAGCCAGCTACCTCAGCTGCTATGGTTTATACAATTTTCAGTTCACCTTTAGCAGGTGGAGGTAGCCAACGTTATCTCAATTCTGGATCTGGAATCTTTGTAGCTCCAAATATTATGTTGACAGTAGCTCATAATTTTTTAGTCAAGGATGCAGATACCAATGCAGGTTCTATTCGTGGTGGTGATACTACTAAGTTTTATTACAATGTAGGTTCAAATACTGCTAAGAACAATTCTTTGCCAACTTCAGGAAATACGGTTTTGTTTAAGGAAAAGGATATTCATTTTTGGAATAAAGAAAAGTTTGGTGAAGGAATTAAGAATGATCTAGCTTTAGTAGTAGCACCAGTTCCACTTTCGATTGCAAGTCCAAATAAGGCTGCGACCTTCACTCCTCTAGCAGAACATCGAGAATACAAAGCCGGAGAACCTGTTAGCACAATTGGTTACCCTACAGATTCAAGCTCTCCAGAATTGAAGGAACCAATCGTACCTGGTCAATTGTATAAGGCTGATGGTGTTGTTAAAGGTACTGAAAAATATGATGATAAGGGAACAGTTGGTGTCACTTATCGTTTGACTTCTGTATCAGGTCTTTCAGGTGGTGGAATTATCAACGGTGAAGGAAAAGTTATCGGAATTCACCAACGTGGTACTGTTGATAATGCTAACATTGCTGAAAAAGATCGCTTTGGAGGAGGGCTTGTCCTCTCGCCAGAACAATTGGCATGGGTCAAAGAAATCATTGACAAATACGGTGTTAAAGGTTGGTATCAAGGCGATAACGGCAATCGTTATTACTTCACTCCAGAGGGAGAGATGCTTCGAAATAAGACAGCTGTTATTGGCAAAAATAAATACTCTTTCGATCAAAATGGTATTGCAACGCTTCTTGAAGGTGTTGACTATGGACGAGTTGTTGTAGAACATCTAGACCAAAAAGATAATCCAGTCAAAGAAAACGATACTTTTGTTGAAAAGACGGAAGTTGGAACTCAGTTTGACTATAACTATAAAACAGAAATTGAGAAAACTGACTTCTACAAGAAGAATAAAGAAAAATATGAGATTGTATCGATTGACGGCCAAGCTGTCAACAAGCAACTGAAAGATTCCTGGGGAGATGATTATAGCGTTGTGAGCAAGGCTCCTGCAGGAACTCGTGTCATTAAGGTTGTTTATAAAGTCAATAAAGGTTCCTTCGACCTTCGTTACCGCTTGAAAGGCACAGATCAAGAATTAGCGCCTGCAACTGGTGACAATAACGATGGTAAAGAATACGAAGTTTCCTTTGTTCACAGATTCCAAGCCAAAGAAATTGCAGGCTACCGTGCAGTCAATGCAAGCCAAGAAGCAACAATCCAACATAAAGGAGTGAACCAAGTTATTTTTGAATACGAAAAAATAGAAGATCCAAAACCAGCAACTCCTGCAACTCCAGTAGTGGATCCAAAAGACGAAGAAACAGAAATTGGAAACTATGGACCACTACCAAGTAAGGCTCAATTGGACTACCACAAGGAAGAATTGGCTGCCTTCATCCACTATGGTATGAATACCTACACTAACTCTGAATGGGGGAACGGTAGAGAAAATCCCCAAAACTTTAACCCAACTAATCTTGATACAGACCAGTGGATTAAGACTTTGAAGGATGCAGGATTCAAGCGAACAATCATGGTTGTCAAACACCATGATGGATTTGTAATCTATCCTTCTCAATATACAAAACATACCGTAGCGGCAAGTCCATGGAAAGACGGTAAGGGTGACCTTCTCGAAGAAATCTCTAAATCAGCAACGAAATATGACATGAATATGGGTGTTTACCTATCACCATGGGATGCCAATAACCCTAAATATCATGTTTCAACTGAAAAAGAGTACAACGAATACTACCTCAACCAGCTCAAGGAAATCCTTGGCAATCCTAAATACGGAAATAAGGGTAAATTTATCGAAGTGTGGATGGATGGTGCGCGTGGTAGCGGAGCTCAAAAAGTAACCTACACCTTTGACGAGTGGTTCAAGTACATCAAGAAAGCTGAAGGAGATATCGCTATCTTCTCTGCTCAACCAACAAGCGTCCGTTGGATCGGTAATGAACGTGGTATCGCTGGAGATCCAGTTTGGCATAAGGTTAAGAAAGCTAAGATCACTGACGATGTGAAGAATGAATATCTCAACCATGGAGATCCAGAAGGAGATATGTACTCTGTCGGTGAAGCAGACGTTTCTATCCGTTCAGGTTGGTTCTACCATGACAATCAACAGCCAAATCAATCAAAGATTTGATGGATATCTACTTCAAATCTGTTGGTCGTGGAACGCCACTTCTCCTCAATATTCCACCAAATAAAGAAGGTAAATTTGCAGATGCAGATGTGGCTCGCTTGAAAGAATTCCGAGCAACCTTGGATCAAATGTATGCGACTGACTTCGCCAAGGGAGCAACTGTAACTGCAAGCTCTACTCGTAAGAATCACTTGTATCAAGCAAGCCACCTAACAGATGGTAAGGATGATACTAGCTGGGCATTGTCAAATGATGCGAAGACAGGTGAATTTACAGTCGATCTTGGTCAAAAGAGACGCTTTGACGTAGTCGAACTCAAAGAAGATATTGCTAAAGGTCAACGTATCTCAGGGTTTAAGGTTGAAGTGGAGCTAAATGGTCGCTGGGTACCATACGGTGAAGGATCAACTGTTGGTTATCGTCGCCTTATCCAAGGTCAACCAGTAGAAGCGCAAAAGATTCGTGTAACCATTACTGGTGCACAAGCGACTCCTATTTTGACAAACTTATCTGTTTATAAGACACCAAGCAGTATCGAAAAAACAGATGGTTATCCTCTTGGATTGGACTACCATTCAAATACAACAGCCGATAAAGCTAATACAATCTGGTATGATGAATCTGAAGGTATTCGTGGTACATCCATGTGGACCAATAAAAAAGATGCTAGCGTAACCTACCGTTTCAACGGAACTAAGGCTTATGTCGTATCTACAGTGGATCCACATCATGGTGAAATGTCTGTTTATGTAGATGGTCAAAAGGTTGCAGATGTGCAAACTAAGAATACAGCTCGTAAACGTAGCCAGATGGTTTATGAAACAGATGACTTGGCTCCAGGCGAACACACGATCAAAATCGTTAATAAAACAGGCGAAGCTATTGCAACTGAAGGTATCTATACGCTTAATAATGCTGGTAAGGGTATGTTTGAGTTGAAAGAAACTACCTATGAAGTTCAAAAAGGCCAACCTGTCACTGTAACCATTAAACGTGTTGGTGGTAGCAAAGGAGCTGCAACAGTCCATGTCGTGACTGAACCAGGAACAGGGGTTCACGGTAAGGTTTACAAGGATACAACAGCTGATTTGACCTTCCAAGATGGTGAAACAGAAAAGACTTTGACAATTCCGACAATTGACTTTACGGAGCAAGCTGATTCAATCTTTGACTTTAAAGTGAAAATGACAAGCGCATCAGATAATGCCTTGCTTGGATTTGCTTCAGAAGCAACTGTTCGAGTAATGAAGGCTGACTTACTTCAAAAAGACCAAGTCAGTCATGATGACCAGGCCAGTCAACTTGATTATAGCCCAGGTTGGCATCATGAAACCAATTCGGCAGGTAAATACCAAAATACTGAGTCTTGGGCATCATTTGGTCGTTTGAATGAAGAGCAGAAGAAAAATGCTAGCGTAACAGCCTATTTCTATGGCACAGGTATTGAAGTTAAAGGTTTTGTTGACCCTAGTCATGGTGTCTATAAAGTTACTCTAGATGGTAAAGAACTTGAGTATCAAGATGGTCAAGGAAATGCTTCTCTTGTAGATGGTAAGAAATACTTCAGTGGTACAGCAACTACACGTCAAGGTGATCAGACTCTTGTTCGTTTGACTGGACTCGAAGAAGGTTGGCATGCTGTAACCTTGCAATTGGATCCAAACGAAATGATACCTCTAGAAATATTGGTATTCAAGTTGATAAGTTCATCACTCGTGGAGCAGAAAGCGCTCTTTATACCAAAGAAGAATTAGTTCAGGCTATGAAGAACTGGAAGGAGGAGTTAGATAAATTTGATCAGACAAGCTTAAAGGACACTCCAGAGGCTCGTGAAGCTTTCAAATCAAACTTAGATAAATTATCTGAGCAACTTTCAGCAAGTCCTTCCAATGCTCAAGAAATTCTGAAAACAGCCACAGCCTTACAAGCTATCCTTGATAAGGAAGAAAACTATGGAAAAGAAGATACTTCGCCATCAGAGCAGCCAGAAGAGCCTAACTACGACCAGGCCATGGCAAGCTTGGCAGAGGCCATTCAAAACAAGAGCAAGGAACTGGGTAGTGATAAAGAAGCTAAGAAGCATCTCGTCGAGTTATCAGAACAAGCTCTTACAGCTATACAAGAAGCTAAGACACAAGATGCAGTAGACAAAGCCTTGCAAGCAGCTCTAACTTCTATCAACCAACTTCAAGCGACTCCGAAAGAGGAACCAAAACCATCTCAGCCAGAAGAGCCTAACTACGACAAGGCCATGGCAAGTTTGGCAGAGGCCATTCAAAACAAGAGCAAGGAACTGGGTAGTGATAAAGAAGCTAAGAAACATCTCGTTGAGTTATCAGAGCAGGCTCTTACAGCTATCCAAGAAGCCAAGACACAAGATGCAGTAGATAAAGCCTTGCAAGCAGCACTGACTTCTATTAACCAACTTCATGCGACTCCGAAAGAGGAAGAAACACCATCCCAGCCAGAAGAGCCTAATTACGACAAGGCTATGGCAAGCTTGGCAGAGGCTATCCAAAACAAGAGTAAGGAACTAGGTAGCGATAAAGAAGCTAAGAAGAAACTAGTTGAGTTATCAGAACAAGCACTTACAGCTATCCAAGAAGCTAAGACACAAGATGCAGTAGACCAAGCCTTACAAGCAGCTCTAACTTCTATCAACCAACTTCAAGCGACTCCGAAAGAGGAAGCAAAACCATCCCAGCCAGAAGAGCCTAACTACGACAAGGCTATGGCAAGCTTGGCAGAGGCTATCCAAAACAAGAGCAAGGAACTAGGTAGCGATAAAGAAGCTAAGAAGCATCTCGTCGAGTTATCAGAACAGGCACTTACAGCTATCCAAGAAGCCAAGACACAAGATGCAGTAGACAAAGCCTTGCAAGCAGCTCTAACTTCTATCAACCAGCTTCAAGCGACTCCGAAAGAGGAAGTGAAATATTCCATAGTTCCAACGGATGGAGATAAGGAACTAGTTCAACCTCAACCAAGTCTTGAAGTAGTAGAAGAAGTAATTAACTTCAAGACAGTTAAACAAGAAGATTCAAGTCTTCCAAAAGGTGAAACTCGAGTGAGTCAGGTAGGTCGTGCAGGCAAGGAACGTATCTTGACTGAAGTAGCACCAGATGGAAGCCGTACTATAAAACTTCGTGAAGTTATTGAAGTTGCGCAAGATGAAATTGTGTTGGTTGGAACTAAGAAAGAAGAATCAGCTAAAATCGTATCAGCTGACCATAAGGTACCAGAATTTACTGGTGGTGTGTCTGATTCTGAAGCAGCTATTCACAACTTACCAGAGTTTACTGGTGGTGTGTCGGGTTCTGAAGCAGCTATTCACAACTTACCAGAGTTTACTGGTGGTGTGTCTGATTCTGAAGCAGCTATTCACAACTTACCAGAGTTTACTGGTGGTGTGTCGGGTTCTGAAGCAGCTATTCATAACTTACCAGAGTTTACTGGTAGTATGACTGGTTCTGAAGGAGTTACTCATGGAGTTTCGAACGTTGAGGAAGGAGTTCCTAGTGGAGAAGCTGCAAGTCATCAAGAATCAGGATTTACTAGTGATGTAACTGCCTCTGAAAAAACTATGAATCAAATCGTAGATAAAAATGATGATAAGTCATATGTAGTTCCGCCTATGTTAGAAGATAAGACTTATCAGGCACCTGCAAATCGTCAAGAAGTTCTACCTAAAACAGGAAGTGAAGATGGTTCTGCTTTTGCATCTGTAGGAATTATGGGCATGTTCTTAGGAATGATTGGAATGGTCAAAAGAAAAAAAGACTAATTAATGTAAAATGCCCTTAAATAGTGTATTCGAATTGGATGCAAGAAGGTTGTAACAATTAGTTTTAGATTGTTTTCCTTGTATTAAGTGAAATACAATCAAGTAGACGAGAAAATTGGGAGATAACTAAAGGGGCAGGGAAAGATGTCACTTTTAATACTTAATGAAAATCAAAGAGCAAACTAGGATACTAGCCGCAGGCTGTACTTGAGTACAGCAAGACGATGTTGACGTGGTTTGACGAGATTTTCGACGAGTATAAAATACTAAAACCGAGCATTTCCGTAGTTGGATATGCTCGGTTTTTTATCAATTATTTATAAGCTACGATACCAATGATGGTATCAACTGCACGTTCCATAGTCTGAAGGCTAACATATTCAAAACGTCCATGCATGTTTTCGCCACCAGCAAAGATATTTGGAGTTGGGATTCCCATAAAGGAAATTTTAGAGCCGTCTGTCCCGCCGCGAATTGGTTCAATAATAGGTGTGATACCTAAATCTTCCATAACGGCCTTAGCAATGGTAATTGGAGTCATATCTTTTTCAATGACTTCTTTCATATTGTAGTACTGGTCTGTCAAGTTTAGGGTGACACGGTCGCTGCCAAGTTCTTGATTCATTTTATCAGCGATAGACTGCATAGCTGCTTTACGCGCTTCAAAGGCATCTTTTTCAAAATCACGAATGATGTAGCTTGCACGCGCTTCCTCGACACTACCTGTCACATCCATAAGATGATAGAACCCTTGGTAACCATCCGTTAACTCAGGACGTTCATTCTCTGGAAGTTGATTGTGAAAATCAATTGCTAACTGAAGGGCGTTGACCATTTGCCCTTTTGCAGTACCAGGATGGACATTACGACCTTGGAAATGCAATTCAGCACCAGCTGCTGAGAAAGTTTCGTACTGAAGTTCTCCTAGTGGTCCTCCATCAACAGTGTAGGCAAAATCAACATCAAAATCTTCTGCATCAAATTTATTAGCACCAACACCGATTTCTTCATCTGGACCAAAACCAACACGAATCTCACAGTGTTTGATTTCAGGATGAGCATTTAGATATTCAATGGCTGTCATAATTTCAGCAATTCCTGACTTATCATCGGCACCTAGCAAGGTTGTTCCATCGGTTGTGATAAGCGTTTGTCCTGGATATTTCTCAAGACTCTTGAAGTCGGATGGATCTAGTTTAAAACCAGAATTTCCAAGTTCAATCACACCCCCATCGTAGTTTTCAATTACCTGTGGATTGACTCCTTCGGCATTAAAATCAGCAGTATCCATGTGGGAGATGAAGCCAATTTTACGTGTTAAAGATGGATCATTGGCTGGCAAGGTTCCAATAGCAAAACCATTTGGTAGATAATAAACATTTTGTAATCCAACACGTTTCATTTCAGGAATGAGGACATTTGTCGCAAAGTCAACCTGACTCTGTGTACTTGGAGTAGTAGTAGAGTGTTCATCAGAGCGCGTGTTGACCTTAACGTAGGTTAAGAAGCGGTCCAAGAGATTGGGGTAAGTCATAAATAACTCCTTTTGAATTCATTTTTTCCATTGTATCATAGAAAGAAGAGAAAAACAAAAGACAGAAGTTAGGGAAATTCTCTATGTTAGCGTTTACTTATCAGTGGATTCATGATAAAATAAATTTGATAAAAACATCACAAGGAAGCAGTTATGAAAAAAGCAATTTTAATGATGACTTTCGGTTCGCCAGAAGAGATTACCTTTGAAGGTGTAGCTGATTTTTTCACAAATATTCGTCGCGGAGTGAGACCTCAAGACCACGAGATTCAAACACTCTATGATAATTATGTACTTATTGGAGGCACGCCTCTGCAAAGAATTACCCGTGAAGAAGTTGCCTTAGTAGAAGCTAGACTGGGGAATGAGTATAGTGTCTATTTTGCCAATAAATTTTCCAGACCTTTTATTCCAGATGTGATTGGTCAGATGGAAGCAGACGGCATTGAACAGTGTATTTGCCTGATTTTGGAGCCCCATTATTCTTTTTACTCTGTCATGGGTTATGAGAAATTTTTAGAAAGCAAGCAAATTCAATTTTTGGTCATTAAGGACTGGTATCAAGAAGAGGACTTGCTAAACTATTGGGCAGATGAAATTGGTAATATTTTAAAAGAAGAAGTAAAGCAGGATAGCTTTAAAGTCATCTTTTCAGCCCATAGTGTACCCATTTTTGCCTTGGATTTTGGTGACCCCTATATCGACCAAATTTTTGAAAATAGCAAGCTAGTCGCTGAAAAACTAGGCTTGAGTTCAGAACAATATACCAATACCTGGCAGAGTGAGAGTGATATCGGTATTCCATGGATTAAACCAGATGTTCTGGAGTATCTCAGAGAACAGACAGAACATCCAGACCATTATATTTTTGTTCCTATCAGCTTCATTAGCGAGCATATTGAAGTTTTATTTGATAATGATGTGGAATGTTATGACTTGTGTCAAGAATTGGGTGTGACCTACCATCGACCACCAATGCCCAATACGGATTCTCGTTTGATTGATGCTTTGGTTAATACAGTCAGAACTAATGAACATCAAGAATTTAAGGAATTTCTCCCAGAAGAAGAAACATTTGATGAGTTAGTCCCTTCAGATGAGACGAAAAATATTTTGGCCGAATCTCAAGATTTACAAATGCCAGAATTTGTGAAAAAACTGATTGAGAAAAAAGGTCGTGAAAATGTTAAGATGCCTTATTTGATCAAGAAAATGCTAGAGAAAGCAGGTAAGTTGCCGAAAGAGTAAAGAAAAAGGATTTAGCTTTGTGCTAGATCCTTTTAAACGATTATTTTTTCTCAAGAAGCGCTTTGATTTCTTGAAGTACTTCCAATTCAGTTGGAGCAGCTGGAGCTTCCTCAGCAGCTTCTTCTTTTTTAGTAAGGCTTTGAGCTTTTTCCATAGCTTTAATAACGAAGAAGAGAACAGTACCTACAACAAGGAAGTTGATAATAGCACTCAAGAATTTACCATATGTAACACCATTCCATGCAAGTTCAGCGATGTTTTGTACTTTCGCAGCTTCCAAGGCTGGATTCAATAGAAGTGGAGTGATGATATCGTTAACGAATGAAGTTACGATTGCACCAAAAGCAGAGGCAATGATCACACCGACAGCAAGGTCTACGACATTACCACGAAGCAAAAATGCTTTAAGATCTTTTAACATTTTCATAGTTCCTTTCCAAAGTTTTTGCTCTTTATTATATATTAATTAAGAAATGCTTGCAAGCTATATGCTTAAATTTTTTTATTTTTAAAAATAAATACCTTACTAAAAATGTAATTAAGAATAATTATCAAAAATTGTGAAATAGCTGTTTCGATAGTATTAACCTTGTCTATATTATTATTTACAAATTGTCCAATAATATTAGGAAACTGGGTTACAAAGAGAAAAGTTAAAAATAAGTCTAAAAGAAAAGTAGAAAGGCGGGCAAGAGTAAATTTCACTAAACGTCTTGGCCAATTCTGCCTAGCCTGCTTAAATACAATCGTATCATTTGTGATAAAGGCAAAGAGGATACCGATAATATTTGCTAGGGCAGTAGCAAGGAGTTCTTTATGAGTTAGTTGATAAATGACTAATCGGGATAGAATAGAAATAAGAGTAGTTGCTATTCCAAAAAAAAGATAGGCTAAGAGCTCATTCATGAATAGACTTTGAATGCGTTTTTTCATGCTTTTAGTATAGCATAAAGCAGGCTATTGTGCTATACTAGTAAGGTTGAATGAATCAACCCTTGGTGCTTAGCTTCTTTCACCAAGCATATTTTACGTGGACAACCCGCCAAAGGAGAAAAGATGAAAAAATTAACTGTTCGTGATGTAGCAGATATTGCAATCGTTGCAGCTATCTATGTCGTTTTAACTGTCACACCACCCCTAAATGCCATTAGCTACGGTGCTTATCAGTTCCGTATTTCAGAAATGATGAACTTTATGGCTTTTTACAATCCTAAGTACATCATCGGAGTTACAATTGGTTGTATGATTGCTAATTTCTTTAGCTTCGGACTGCTAGATGTCTTTGTTGGTGGTGGATCAACCTTGGTATTCCTCAGTTTAGGGGTTTGGCTTTTTGCAAAATACAGCAAGGATTACCTCTTTAATGGATTAATCAGAAAAGATCATTTTTTCTTTTCAATCCTCTTTCAATTTCCATGTTTACAATTGCTGCCGAGTTGAATATCGTAGCGCAATTACCATTTTTCCTTACTTGGTTCACAACAGGAATTGGTGAATTTGCTTCATTGATTATTGGTGCGATTATAATCGGTAAAATTGGTCGTCGAATCGATTTAAGCAAATAGAACAGGACAAGCTAGGTAGCCTTTACCTGGCTTTTTCTTATAGAAAATTTTTAAGGAAACTTGACAAGTTTTTCTAACTGTAGTATACTTTTTAGGTAAGCTGATTTAGCTCAGTTGGCAGAGCGCATCCATGGTAAGGATGAGGTCGCCGGTTCAATCCCGGCAATTAGCATGATATTTACAGGGAAACTCTTGAACACAAGAGTTTTTTCTTATGCTCGCGAGAAAAAATTTTGACTTTTGTATAATAAAAGTCATCCTGCAAAAATTTTTTATTGACAAAACCACTTATTTCTAGTAATATAATAGACGCGATGAGTCGATAGGTAGTCTTCGGACTACTATTGAGCATAAGGAGGTCATAACGCAGGAGCGGACCTTGATGAGTTGTGTGAACCTGCTCATCACATGAAGATGCCTCTTAGTCCCTAGTCTAGCGACTGGGGATTTTTATTTTCTAAAAAATGATGAAAAAGCTTTGCAATTCATGGAAAAAGTAGTATAATACATCTATTATAGAAATTTTTAGAAAATTCCGAAAGAGGTTACTTATGGGATATACAGTTGCTGTAGTCGGCGCGACAGGTGCTGTCGGAGCTCAGATGATAAAAATGTTGGAAGAATCAACACTTCCAATCGATAAAATCCGTTACCTTGCTTCTGCTCGTTCAGCAGGCAAGACGTTGAAATTTAAAGACCAAGATATTACGATTGAAGAAACGACTGAAACAGCTTTTGAAGGAGTTGATATTGCTCTCTTTTCAGCAGGTGGTTCTACATCAGCTAAGTATGCACCATACGCAGTTAAAGCTGGAGCGGTAGTAGTTGATAACACATCTTATTTCCGTCAAAATCCAGATGTTCCTTTGGTTGTTCCAGAGGTCAATGCTCATGCACTTGATGCCCACAACGGGATTATTGCCTGCCCTAACTGTTCAACAATCCAAATGATGGTAGCGCTTGAGCCAGTTCGCCAAAAATGGGGCTTGGATCGTATCATTGTTTCAACTTACCAAGCAGTTTCAGGTGCTGGTATGGGAGCGATTCTTGAAACACAACGTGAACTTCGTGAAGTCTTGAATGATGGTGTAAACCCACGTGATTTGCATGCGGAAATTTTGCCTTCAGGTGGTGACAAGAAACATTATCCTATCGCCTTCAATGCTCTTCCACAAATCGATCTTTTCACTGATAATGATTACACATACGAAGAGATGAAGATGACTAAGGAAACTAAGAAAATCATGGAAGATGATAGCATCGCAGTATCTGCAACATGTGTGCGCATTCCAGTCTTGTCAGCTCACTCTGAATCTGTTTACATCGAAACAAAAGAAGTGGCTCCAATCGAAGAAGTGAAAGCAGCTATCGCAGCCTTCCCAGGCGCTGTTCTTGAAGATGATGTAGCTCATCAAATCTATCCGCAAGCCATCAATGCAGTTGGTTCACGTGATACCTTTGTTGGTCGTATCCGTAAAGACTTGGATGCTGAAAAAGGAATTCACATGTGGGTTGTTTCAGATAACCTTCTCAAAGGTGCTGCTTGGAACTCAGTTCAGATTGCAGAAACTCTTCACGAACGTGGCTTGGTTCGTCCAACAGCTGAATTGAAATTTGAATTAAAATAGTCATATAATTTAGGAGTTCAGATGAACTCCTTCTTTGAAATAGAGAGGTGTTTCTCATGTCTTATCAAGATTTAAAAGAGTGTAAAATTATCACAGCCTTTATTACCCCCTTTCACGAGGATGGTTCTATCAATTTTGATGCTATTCCAGCCTTGATTGAGCATTTGCTGGCTCATCACACGGATGGAATTCTTCTTGCTGGTACGACAGCTGAAAGTCCTACCTTGACTCACGATGAAGAGTTGGAGATTTTTACTGCTGTACAAAGTTGTTAATGGTCGGGTACCGCTTATTGCTGGTATCGGTACCAATGATACACGTGACTCTATCGAGTTTGTCAAAGAAGTAGCGGAATTTGGTGGTTTCGCAGCTGGGCTTGCTATCGTACCTTACTACAACAAACCTTCTCAAGAAGGGATGTACCAGCACTTTAAGGCCATTGCAGACGCTTCGGACCTACCAATTATCATTTATAACATTCCAGGTCGTGTGGTTGTCGAATTGACTCCAGAAACTATGCTTCGTTTGGCTGACCATCCAAATATCATTGGTGTCAAAGAATGTACTAGCTTGGCAAATATGGCTTACTTGATTGAGCACAAACCAGAAGAGTTCTTGGTCTATACTGGTGAGGATGGAGATGCTTTCCATGCCATGAACCTTGGTGCTGACGGGGTTATTTCTGTTGCCTCTCATACAAATGGGGATGAAATGCACGAGATGTTTACTGCCATTGCAGAAAGCGATATGAAGAAAGCCGCAGCTATTCAACGTAAATTCATTCCTAAGGTTAATGCTCTCTTCTCTTATCCAAGTCCTGCACCTGTTAAGGCAGTTCTTAACTATATGGGATTTGAAGCCGGCCCAACTCGTCTACCTCTTGTTCCAGCACCAGAAGAAGATGCCAAACGCATTATCAAGGTTGTTGTAGATGGCGACTACGAAGCAACTAAGGCAACTGTAACGGGTGTCTTAAGACCAGATTATTAATGAAGACAATAAAATCCATGACCGCAAGAACGATCATGGATTTTTCTTATTTTCCTAAACAGAATTGGCTAAAGAGTTGGGTGATGAGTTCATCAGGAGCCGCATCACCTGTGATTTCACCTAGAATTTCCCAAGTACGTGTCAAATCTACTTGAAGCAAATCAACTGGCATCCCCAGTTCAAGACCTTCATTAACAGCTTGTAGGCTTTCAACTGCCTTTTCAATCAGGGAAATGTGACGAGCATTAGACAAGTAAGTAGCGTCTTGCTCAACCAAACCAGCATTTTCAAAGAAGAGGTTGTTGATGCGCTCTTCAATCTTATCAATGTTTTGATTTTTAAGGACTGAAATACGAATAACGTCTTCAGGTAGTTTCGAAGTCTCAATCGCTTCAGGTAAGTCGGTTTTATTAAGTAGAATAATGCGGTTGGTATCCTGACTAATTTCAAGAAGCTGAAGATCTTGAGCAGTCAGTGGTTCACTGGCATTTAGTACTAGTAGAACCAAGTCAGCTTCCTTAAGAGCTTTTTTAGAGCGTTCAACACCGATTTGTTCAACGATATCGTCTGTTTCACGGATACCAGCTGTATCAATCAACTTGAGAGGGACACCGTTGATGTTGACGTATTCTTCAATGACATCACGTGTTGTCCCAGCGATATCTGTTACGATAGCCTTGTCCTCACGCAAGAGGTTGTTGAGAAGGCTTGATTTCCCAACGTTGGGACGTCCGATAATAGCAGTGGAAATTCCTTCTCGAAGGATTTTACCTCGACGGGCTGTTCTAAGGAGATTGGTTAGTAATTGTTCAAACTCCATAGTCTTTTCACGGACCACAGCAGTAGTCGCTTCTTCAACATCGTCATACTCAGGATAGTCGATATTAACCTCAACTTGGGCGAGTGTATTGAGGATTTCTTGACGGGTATTGTTGATAAGGTCAGAAAGGGAACCATCCAATTGTTTGACCGCAATGTTCATAGCCTTGTCAGTCTTAGCACGGATGATATCCATCACCGCCTCAGCCTGTGTCAAGTCTACGCGACCGTTTAGAAAGGCACGTTTGGTAAATTCACCAGGTTCAGCCAACCGAGCTCCTTCACGGATAGCTAGCTGGAGAATCTCATTGGTCACGGCAATACCACCGTGGGTGTTAATCTCGATAATATCCTCACGAGTGAAGGTTTTTGGAGATTTCATGGCTCCAACCATGACTTCGTCCATGATTTTACCAGTCTGAGGGTCAATAATGTGACCGTAGTTAAGGGTATGGCTAGCAACCTGACTCAAGTCTTTCCCTTTGAAAATCTTTTGTGCAATTTCAAAACTGTCTGTTCCGCTTAAGCGGACAATACCAATTGCTCCTTCACCTAGTGGAGTAGAGATAGCAGCGATGGTATCAAATTCACGTGTAATCATAATGTTTCCTTTAATCAATAACTCTTTTCTTGGAAATTTTTCCAAGTCTCTTTTCAAATTGTAACAAATTTGAACTATTTCTTCAATGGATGCTACTTGGAGATTGAAAAAGCCTAAGCAATTCTGCTTAAGCTAGTTTATTTGGTACGCATTTCCCCTTGAGGGAAGTAAGTTCCTTCTGGCATGTCGTTGATGATGACATGGACAGCAGATTGAGGGGCTCCAGTGTTGCGAACAACAGCTTCTGTTACTTCCTTAGCAAGAGCTTTCTTTTGCTCGAGCGTGCGTCCTTCAAATAAATCGATGCGTACAAATGGCATAATAGCTTCCTCCACTAGTTTTTGATTTCTTCTATTTTACCACATTTTGCCGTTTAAAGCTTAAGAAAATTATGATATACTAGAATGTAGCAAAAATTTAGAAATGGACGTGAAGCAAGAAACATGGCACAGTTGTATTATCGTTATGGGACCATGAATTCTGGTAAAACGATTGAGATTCTCAAAGTGGCCTATAACTACGAGGAGCAGGGAAAAAGTGTTGTGATTATGACCTCGGCTCTGGATACGCGTGATGGTGTTGGCTATGTGTCGAGTCGTATTGGCATGAAACGCCCTGCCATTGCGATTGAGGAAACGACGGATATCTTTGGCTATATCCGAGACCTACCAGAAACACCTTACTGTGTGTTGGTCGATGAAGCCCAGTTTCTCAAGCGTCACCATGTTTACGACTTAGCTCGTGTTGTTGATGAGCTAGACATACCCGTCATGGCTTTTGGTTTGAAAAATGATTTTCGCAATGAACTGTTCGAAGGTTCCAAGTATCTCTTGCTCTTAGCAGATAAGATCGACGAAATCAAGACCATTTGTCAGTATTGCAAGAAAAAGGCGACCATGGTATTACGAACTCAGGATGGACTGCCCGTTTACGATGGAGAACAGATCCAGATTGGTGGTAATGAAACCTATATCTCAGTTTGCCGTAAACATTATTTTGCCCCTGAAATCAATAAGGAGAATGAAGAAAAATGAACATCTATGATCAACTACAAGCTGTAGAAGACCGTTATGAAGAATTAGGAGAGTTGCTTAGTGACCCAGATGTGGTTTCGGACACCAAGCGTTTCATGGAGCTTTCAAAAGAAGAGGCTTCAACTCGTGACACAGTAACAGCATATCGTGAGTACAAACAAGTCCTTCAAAACATCGTTGATGCCGAAGAGATGATTAAGGAATCAGGCGGAGATGCGGATTTGGAAGAAATGGCCAAGCAAGAACTCAAAGATGCCAAGGCTGAAAAAGAAGAATACGAAGAAAAACTGAAAATCTTGCTCCTTCCAAAGGATCCAAACGATGATAAGAACATCATCCTAGAAATCCGTGGTGCAGCTGGTGGAGACGAAGCAGCACTTTTCGCTGGTGACCTCCTAACCATGTACCAAAAATATGCTGAAGCCCAAGGCTGGCGCTTTGAAGTCATGGAGGCTTCTATGAATGGTGTCGGCGGTTTCAAAGAAGTGGTTGCCATGGTTTCAGGTCAGTCTGTTTACTCTAAACTTAAGTATGAGTCAGGTGCCCACCGTGTGCAACGTGTTCCTGTGACAGAAAGCCAAGGCCGTGTTCATACTTCTACAGCGACAGTTCTTGTTATGCCTGAAGTGGAAGAGGTTGAATACGACATTGATCCCAAAGACCTTCGCGTCGACATCTATCACGCCTCTGGTGCTGGTGGACAGAACGTAAATAAGGTTGCGACTGCCGTTCGTATCGTTCACTTGCCAACCAATATCAAGGTTGAGATGCAGGAAGAACGTACTCAGCAGAAGAACCGTGAGAAAGCCATGAAAATCATCCGTGCGCGTGTTGCTGACCACTTTGCTCAGATTGCTCAGGATGAACAGGACGCTGAGCGTAAGTCGACAATCGGTACTGGGGACCGTTCAGAACGAATCCGTACTTATAACTTCCCACAAAACCGTGTCACAGACCACCGTATCGGCTTAACCCTCCAAAAACTAGATACGATTTTGTCTGGAAAATTGGACGAAGTTGTGGATGCCTTGGTGCTCTATGACCAAACACAAAAATTAGAAGAATTAAACAAATAATGAAATTAGCTCAATTATTTTCAGATTTTGAAGAAGAGTTGATAAGACAAGGAGAGGAAGCTGAAAGCCTCTCTTTTGTCTATCGTAGCCTGAAAAATCTCTCTTTTACAGACTTTGTTTTTGCCCTCCAGAAAGAGGTATCAGAGGAAGAAAAACAATTTGTAAAAGGAATTTTTCAACAGTTAGTAGATCATAAACCAGCACAGTATATCATCGGACAGGCAGATTTTTATGGAATGCAGCTAAAAGTGGATGAGCGGGTTTTGATTCCCCGTCCAGAGACAGAGGAGTTAGTGGAGCTTATTCTGGCTGAAAATTCTGAGGAAAATCTTAAGGTCCTAGATATCGGGACTGGTAGTGGAGCTATTGCTCTCGCCTTAGCAAAAAACAGACCAGATTGGTCAGTGACAGCAGCGGATATTTCCCAAGATGCTTTAGATTTAGCTAGCGAGAATGCTAAAAATCAAAAATTTAATATATTTTTTAAAAAATCTGATTGTTTTGCAGAAATTTCTGAAAAATATGATATAATTGTATCCAATCCACCCTATATCTCTCGTGAAGATGAGACAGAGGTCGGCTTGAATGTCTTATATTCGGAGCCCCATCTATCTCTCTTTGCAGATGAGGATGGCCTAGCTATTTATCGTAGAATTGCGGAAGATGCAAAAGACTATCTCAAAGATGGTGGTAAGATTTACCTTGAAATTGGATACAAGCAAGGTCAAAGTGTTCCTGAGCTTTTTAGGAAACATCTTCCTGAAAAACGTGTAAGAACACTTAAGGACCAATTTGGTCAAGATAGGATGGTCGTGGTTGATTATGGACAGGATTAGACAAGAGTTAGAAAAGGGTGGAGCTGTCGTTCTGCCTACAGAGACAGTATACGGTCTTTTTGCTAAGGCCTTAGACGAAAAAGCAGTTGACCATGTTTACCAACTCAAACGTCGTCCTAGAGATAAGGCACTCAATCTCAATATTGCCTCTTTAGAGGATATCTTGCACTTTTCTAAGAATCAGCCAACTTATCTACAAAAACTTGTAGAGACCTTTTTGCCAGGTCCCTTGACCATTATCCTTGAAGCTAATGACCGAGTTCCCTATTGGGTCAATTCGGGCCTCGCAACTGTTGGATTTCGGATGCCTAGTCATCCCATTACCCTTGATTTGATTCGAGAGACAGGTCCCTTGATTGGGCCGTCTGCCAATATTTCAGGTCAGGCAAGTGGCGTGACCTTTGATCAGATTCTAGAGGATTTTGAACAAGAGGTTCTGGGTCTGGAAGACGATGATTTTCTAACTGGACAGGATTCAACTATTTTGGATTTGTCTGGAGACAAGGTGAAAATCTTACGCCAAGGGGCCATTAAGCGAGAAGATATTCTTGTTCAGTTGCCAGAGATTTCTTTTGAGGAGGAATGAAGATGCTAAGAGATTTGAAAGAAACAGATATAAATGCTATATGCGAGATTAACCAAGAGGCTTTGGGTTATTCTTTTAGTCCAGGGGAAACGGCTAGCCAACTAGCTAGACTGTCTCAGGATTCCCATCATTTTCTACTTGGCTATGAGGATGTAAACAGTCATGTCTTACTTGGATATGTCCACGCTGAGGTTTATGAATCCCTTTATTCTAAAGCAGGATTTAACATCTTAGGCTTAGCAGTTTCACCTCAAGTACAAGGTCAAGGTATTGGTAAAAGCTTACTACAAGGGTTGGAGCAAGAAGCAAAAAGACGCGGTTATGGGTTTATCCGCTTGAACTCTGCCGATCATCGTCTGGGTGCTCATGCATTTTATGAAAAAGTTGGTTATACTTGTGATAAAGTGCAGAAACGGTTTATTCGCATCTTTTAGTTTACTTTCTTACTGTAAAATTAAATTAAGGGACCAGTCACATTATAAAGGAGAAGACCTATGATTTTTGACAAAGATGATTTTAAAGCATATGATGCTGATCTCTGGAATGCTATTTCCAAAGAAGAAGAACGCCAACAAAACAACATTGAGTTGATTGCTTCGGAAACGTGGTTTCCAAGGCAGTTATGGCAGCTCAAGGGTCTATCTTGACGAATAAATACGCCGAAGGCTACCCAGGACGCCGTTATTATGGTGGTACAGATGTGGTAGATATGGTAGAAACTCTAGCCATTGAACGCGCAAAAGAAATTTTCGGTGCTAAATTTGCCAATGTCCAACCTCACTCAGGAAGCCAAGCTAACTGTGCGGCATACATGGCCTTGATTGAGCCAGGTGATACTGTTATGGGAATGGATTTAGCAGCTGGTGGACACTTGACTCACGGAGCTCCTGTCAGCTTCTCTGGTCAAACCTACAACTTTGTTTCTTATAGTGTGGATCCTGAGACCGAACTCTTGGACTTTGATGCTATTTTGAAACAAGCCCAAGAAGTAAAACCAAAACTGATTGTAGCAGGTGCTTCAGCCTATTCTCAAATTATCGACTTTTCAAAATTCCGTGAAATTGCTGATGCTGTTGGTGCTAAGCTCATGGTGGATATGGCCCATATCGCTGGTTTAGTTGCGGCTGGTCTTCACCCAAGCCCAGTACCATACGCCCATATCACTACAACAACGACTCATAAAACCCTTCGTGGACCACGTGGTGGTTTGATTTTGACCAATGACGAAGAACTTGCTAAGAAAATCAATTCAGCTATTTTCCCTGGTATTCAGGGAGGTCCTTTGGAACATGTTGTGGCTGCGAAGGCTGTTTCCTTCAAAGAAGTTTTGGATCCAGCTTTCAAGGAATATGCTGCCAATGTTATCAAGAACAGCAAGGCTATGGCAGATGTCTTCTTGCAAGACCCTGATTTCCGTATTATTTCTGGCGGGACTGAAAACCATCTCTTCCTTGTTGATGTGACTAAGGTTGTAGAAAACGGAAAAGTTGCTCAAAACTTGCTGGATGAAGTCAATATTACCCTAAATAAAAACTCAATCCCTTACGAAAGCTTGTCACCATTCAAGACAAGTGGGATTCGTATCGGAGCAGCAGCCATTACTGCACGTGGATTTGGTGAAGAAGAAAGTCGCAAAGTGGCTGAACTCATCATTAAAACCCTTAAGAATGCAGAAAATGAAGCTGTTTTAGAAGAAGTGAAAAGCGCGGTCAAAGAATTGACAGATGCCTTCCCATTATACGAGGACTAAAACTTTTATGGACATTTATATTAAGAAAGCCATTATCCATCAGTTTAGCCCGGATGATACCGAGCTGTTTCTAGCGGATAAGTTTCTCAATATCACTCCAAAAATCGAAGAATACTTGCGTAAAAAAATTGAACGTGTGTATTCAGATGAAGCTAAGACTGGGATTTTCGAGGAAGAAAATCCCTTCTTCAATCATATCACAGACGATTTGTTGGAGACATCAGTAACACTGGCTAATCTCTGGAAAGAGGAGTTCAGCATTTCCGAAAATCTAAAGACCAATGACTTGATTTTTGTGCAATTTTCTAAAGAAGGCGTGGAACATTCGCTTTCTTACGAATTGCCCTGCGAGAGACCTTGACCCACCTCGGAGGAGAAGTTGATAATCCAATCAAGTTGACTCAGAATAACCTTCCTGGATTTGGAACAGGTGCCGACGAAGCCTTGGTGGTCAATCTTCAGAGTCGCAAGTACCATCTGATTGAAAAACGAATCAAGTACAACGGGACTTTTTTGAACTATTTTTCAGATAATCTTCTTGCTGTCACCCCTAAAATTTCACCCAAGAAATCTATCAAAGAACTAGAAAAGACGGCACAGCGCATTGCTGAAACCTTTAACACAGATGATTTTCAATTTCAATCTAAGGTCAAATCAGCGATTTTCAACAACCTAGAAGAAAGCAATGAGTTGTCACCTGAAAAATTGGCCAATGACCTTTTTGACAACAATCTGACGGCTCGTTTGAGCTTTATTGACCAAGTTAAAGAATCTGTACCAGAACCTGTTCAATTTGATGAAATTGATGCCAGTCGTCAGCTTAAAAAATTTGAAAACCAAAAACTCTCCTTGTCAAATGGAATTGAGCTCATCGTTCCCAATAACGTCTATCAAGACGCCGAGTCTGTTGAGTTTATCCAAAACGACAATGGAACCTACTCTATCTTAATCAAAAATATCGAGGATATTCAAAGTAAATAATGTTTAAACGAATTCGAAGAGTGCTTGTACTAGCAGTCTTCCTTTTTGCTGGCTATAAAGCTTACCGCGTTCACCAAGATGTCAAACAAGTCATGACCTATCAACCCATGGTGAGAGAAATCTTGAGTGAAAAAGACACCCCAGCAAACGAAGAGCTTGTGCTCGCTATGATTTATACTGAAACAAAAGGAAAAGAAGGCGATGTTATGCAGTCTAGTGAGTCTGCAAGTGGCTCTACCAACACTATCAATGATAATGCTTCTAGCATTCGGCAAGGTGTTCAAACTCTGACAGAAAATCTTTATCTGGCCCAGAAGAAGGGTGTAGATGTCTGGACAGCTGTTCAAGCCTATAATTTTGGACCTGCCTATATCGATTTTATCGCCCAAAATGGCAAGGAAAATACCTTGGCTCTGGCCAAACAGTACTCTCGTGATACTGTTGCTCCCTTGCTTGGTAATACCACTGGAAAGACTTATAGTTATATTCATCCCATTTCCATTTCACGGTGCTGAACTCTATGTAAATGGAGGAAACTATTATTATTCTAGACAGGTTCAACTCAACCTTTACATCATCAAAACTTTCACTCTCTTTTCGACATCTGGCTAGGTCAGGTGTTTTTGTTATAAGTTTTCTTTAAGATAGATATATTACTCTAGAAAGGTAAAGGAGGAAATTCCCTATGAGAAAGAAACTCTTTCTGACTAGTGCTGCGGTCTTGTGGGCAGTAACAGCTATGAATAGCGTCCATGCAGCAACAGATGTGCAAAAAGTCATCGATGAAACCTATGTCCAACCTGAATATGTCCTAGGTTCATCCCTATCTGAAGACCAAAAAAATCAAACCCTTAAAAAACTGGGCTACAATGCCTCAACAGATACCAAAGAACTCAAGACTATGACACCTGATGTCTATTCTAAAATCATGAATGTGGCCAATGACTCTAGTTTACAGTTGTATTCATCAGCCAAGATTCAAAAACTAGGTGACAAGTCGCCACTTGAGGTCAAGATTGAAACACCAGAAAACATCACTAAGGTGACTCAGGATATGTACCGAAATGCAGCCGTAACTTTGGGTGTGGAACACGCCAAAATCACTGTAGCAGCACCTATTCCCGTTACAGGTGAGAGTGCTTTAGCAGGGATCTATTATTCGCTAGAAGCTAATGGAGCCAAGGTGCCACAAGCCAATAAAGACTTGGCTCAAGAAGAGTTGAAGGCTTTGTCAGATATCAATACTGAAAACAAGGACAAGTCAGGCTATGATGCTAATAAATTAAACGTTGCCCTAGCCGATATTAAGTCAGGACTAGCCAAAGCTAAAGAAAGCAAGGGAAATCTTACAGAAGAAGATGTCCGTAAAATTGTTGAAGATACCTTGAAAAATTACAAACTTGATCAGGTTATAACAGGAAACCAGATCAATATCATCATCAATTTTGCTTTGAATCTCTCAAAGAGTGATATACTCAGCAATGCAGATTTCACTAAAACACTAAATGACCTTAAACAAAGTATCGTATCACAAGCTGGCGACAGTTTTAAAAATATCAACCTTAACTTTGATGCGGATAAGGCACTAGAGGACGGTGGGAACTTCTTAAGCTCCCTTTGGCAGGCCATTGTCAACTTCTTCAAGAGTTTTGGTTCTTAAGAAATTTCATGGTATAATAGATGGTAACCGTAACGTTGCCGTCTTTTTTGTCGGCCAATAGAAAGAGAAGAGAATGTTAAAGAAAAATGATATTGTAGAAGTTGAAATTATTGACTTGACTCATGAAGGTGCAGGAGTGGCCAAGGTGGATGGTTTGGTATTTTTTGTAGAGAATGCTTTGCCGAGTGAAAAAATCCTCATGCGTGTCCTCAAGGTCAATAAAAAGATTGGCTTTGGGAAGGTTGAAGAATACCTTGTCCAATCACCACACCGTAATCAAGATCTAGATTTGGCTTACCTGCGTTCAGGAATCGCGGATTTAGGTCATCTTGCCTATCCAGAACAGCTCAAATTTAAAACCAAGCAAGTCAAGGACAGTCTCTACAAGATTGCTGGAATTGCAGATGTAGAAGTTACTGAAACGCTAGGTATGGAACATCCAGTTAAGTATCGTAACAAGGCGCAGGTGCCTGTTCGTCGAGTAAATGGTGTCTTGGAAACAGGATTTTTCCGTAAGAATTCCCATGACCTCATGCCTCTAGAAGATTTCTTTATCCAAGATCCTGTGATTGATGAGGTAGTTGTAGCCCTACGCGACCTGCTCCGTCGTTATGATTTGAAACCTTATGATGAAAAGGAACAAGCTGGCTTGATTCGGAATCTTGTGGTGCGTCGCGGACACTATTCAGGTCAAATCATGGTTATTTTGGTAACAACTCGTCCCAAAGTTTTCCGAGTGGAGCAGTTGATTGAACAACTGATTAAGCAGTTCCCAGAGATTGTGTCTGTTATGCAAAAATATCAACGACCAGAATACCAATGCTATTTTTTTGGTAAGGAATGGCGCACCCTTTATGGACAAGACTTTATCACTGACCAGATGTTGGGAAATGACTACCAAATCGCTGGACCAGCTTTTTTTACCAAGTCAATACTGAAATGGCTGAGAAGCTCTATCAAACAGCTATTGACTTTGCTGAATTAAAAAGAAGATGATGTGGTCATTGATGCCTATTCAGGTATCGGGACGATTGGTCTTTCTGTTGCGAAACACGTCAAGGAAGTCTATGGTGTTGAAGTGATTCCAGAAGCAGTAGAGAATAGCCAGAAGAATGCTCAACTTAACAATATTTCAAAAAGCCCACTATGTCTGTGACATAGCTGAAAAATGCTATGAAAAATTGGCTCAAAGAAGGAATTCAACCAACCGTTATCTTGGTTGATCCTCCACGCAAGGGCTTAACCGAAAGCTTTATCAAGGCAAGTAGCCAAACAGGAGCAGATCGTATTGCCTATATCTCATGTAATGTCGCGACCATGGCGCGTGATATTAAACTATATCAAGAATTGGGATATGAATTGAAGAAAGTACAGCCGGTGGATTTATTTCCACAAACGCATCACGTGGAGTGTGTAGTGTTGCTACAACGAAAAATAGGGTGAAAATCCTTGATTTTAAGCTATTTTACAAGCATTTTGTCTTTGTAGATAAAGGCAATTTTGACGTCAGAAAAGTCCTAAAAAGGCACATAGATGTATATGTATTTGTAGATGTCGTTTGCGCATCGGAAAAATGAATACAACAATAAATATTTAACTAACGAGAGAACAATTGTATATTGTTCTCCTTTTTTTATTTTCAGGAGGGAAAATGACAAAAGAATTACAATCATCACGCTATATTGTCATTTCATTTTTAGTACGTGAAATGGGAATTGATATTGTTGAAGCCATCTCTCTTATGGCTGAATTAGAAAAAAGTGGCTTGGTTCAATTGGAATCAAGTGGAGATTTAATACTCAAAGAACTTGGAGGAGCGCTATGAAACGAATTACCGCAAATCAATACCAAACTTCAGAACGGTATTACAAATTACCTAAAATTCTTTTTGAGGATGAGAAATATATGGATATGAAATTAGAAGTAAAGGTGGCTTATTCTATTTTAAAAGATCGTTTAGAATTATCTCTCAGTCGTGGTTGGATAGATGAAGAAGGAGCAGTCTATTTAGTATTTTCTAATTCTAAACTTATGAAGCTGTTAGGTTGTTCGAAGTCAAAATTACTGTCCATCAAAAAAATTCTTAAAGAATATGACTTAATTGATGAAGTCCAACAGTCTTCGAGTGAGAAAGGAAGACTAGCTAATAAGATTTATTTAGGGGAGTTGTCTTCTACCCCAGTAGGTAATTCAAACAGGCCTAGTGTTAAAAAAAGACTAGGGCAGGTTGAAAATGAAACGGCCCCCGTCTCACATTCAGCCCCTAATGAGACTGAAGTTAGTGAGACTAAATATAGTGAGACTGAATCTTTATTTATTGAGGATGAGGAAGAAAGGAATACTCAACCTATCTTGAGAAGAAAAGTAGAAAAGGTCACAAAATATGATCGAGAGTATATTTGGGGATTGGTACAAGATCAATTTAGACGAGAGGGTTTTTCTGAAACAGCCAGTGATATAGCTATGACTGATTTTGAGAGAATCTATCAATATGCTCTAGATAATGTTCGCTTTGTTAGACGAGCGGAAGTACTTGCTGAATTTGTGTTTAATGGCCTGTATTCTGTTTGGAATAACCGTGTTAGAAAAGGAGGTGGTTAAAATGTCGTCAATCGAGTGGATATTAGTTTTGCTCATTTTAATTTCAAGCGGTATGACTCTTTGGGCATTTATAGTCGATCAGAAAGGGGTGATAAAGAAATGAGATTTATTGATTTATTTTCAGGTATAGGCGGATTTCGGCTTGGAATGGAAAGTGTTGGACACGAGTGTATTGGATTTTGTGAGATTGATAAATTTGCTAGAGAATCTTATAAGTCCATTTTTCAAACGGAAGGAGAAATTGAATTTTATGACATACGAGATGTTTCAGATGACGAATTTAAAAAACTTAGAGGGAAAGTCGATGTCATCTGTGGGGGATTCCCTTGTCAAGCATTTTCAATCGCAGGAAGACGATTGGGATTTGAAGATACTAGAGGAACTTTGTTCTTTGAAATTGCTCGGGCGGCCAAACAAATCCAACCACGTTTTCTTTTTCTTGAAAATGTTAAAGGCCTACTCAATCACGATAAGGGACGGACGTTCACCACAATCCTTACCACGCTTGATGAATTGGGGTTTGATGTTGAGTGGCAGGTGCTTAACAGTAAGGATTTTTGCGTTCCCCAAAACAGAGAGAGGGTGTTTATTATCGGACATTCTAGAAAGAGAGGTACCAGACTCCTATTTCCTTTCAGACGAGAAGGTCAAGCAACTAACTCTGAGACTTTAAAAATATTAGGGAATTTGAATCCATCAAAAAGTGGAATGAGTGGTAAAGTCTATTATTCAGAAGGTCTTGCGCCAACCTTAGTTCGTGGAAAAGGAGAAGGATTTAAAGTTGCGATTCCTTGTATGACACCAGACAGATTAGAAAAAGACAAAATGGTAGACGTTTCAAGGATAATCAAGAGCCAATGTTTACTTTAAATGCTCAGGATCGCCATGGTATTGTCGTTGTAGGAGATTTACCGACTAGCTTTAAGGAAACTGGTCGCGTCTATGGAAGTGAGGGCTTATCTCCAACACTAACTACAATGCAAGGTGGAGATAAAATCCCCAAAATACTGATTCCAGAACCAATCCAATTTCTAAAAGTCCGAGAGGCAACGAAAAAAGGATATGCTCAAGCAGAGATTGGGGATTCAATCAATTTAGAAAGACCAAGTTCTCAGTATCGTCGTGGTAGAGTTGGAAAAGGTATAGCGAATACGTTAACAACTAGTGGGCAAATGGGAGTAGTAGTGACTAGCTATGAAGGGGAAGATAAGCAAGTTTACCATGTTGCTGGTATTTTAATAGATGGACAATTTTACCGTTTGAGAATACGACGAATCACTCCTAAAGAGTGTTTTCGCCTGCAGGGTTTTCCTGATTGGGCTTTTGAAGCTGCTAGAAAAGTCTCTAGTAATAGTCAGCTCTATAAACAAGCTGGTAATAGTGTAACCGTTCCTGTGATTGCCGCAATCGCACAGAAATTAAAAGAAATAGAGGAAAAAGATGAAAGCTTTAAATAAAGAGTCAATACTAGATTGTGATGAATTAGAAACAGAATTACATGATGCAGAAATCAAACAGCTGGATGAACAAATATTTTTGATGCCTAATTATCCATGTGAGTTTGAGGTGACATTTTTAGATGATTACCATAAAAAACACAACTACCCCCCTATTTTACGAATCCTATCTTCAAAACGTTATGGAATTCCTTGAAAGTCAGGATATAAAGAACGGAGCTGATGCCTTTGTAGATGATAATCAGAATCTTGTTTTTGTTTTATATGGACAAGGCTATCGAGCCGAGGGAAAAGAGGGAATACTTACAACCCAAGTAACTGTCAAAGCTTATGATGAAGACAAGAAACCGATTAACTTCGCAAATTTATTAGATTCCTTAATCGTCTCAGAATATCAAATGGAACCGAATCTTTGGGAGGTCTCCCATGATTGATCTCTATCTAAGTAAAAATAACCATAGAAATCAGCTTCTTTTAGACTTCTTCCAAAACTATGGTATCGAGGTATCTTGTCATTCAGTTTCTGAAATGACAAAGGACAAATTAATTGAGATGATGAGCTATTCTTCAGATTGTTTCGAGTTTTTATCTCCAAATTTATTACGTTTTAAGAATCGAGATAACCTAAAATTAACAGATTTCATTGAAATGATATTAAAAAATCCTGAACTAACCATCAGACTTCCTCTTGCGGTTTCGAATAAAAGAGTTTATCCAAATCTAAATTTGGAGGAAGCTAGAGCTTTATTGCCAAGAGATACGAAACAATTGATTTACATGGCACAAACACATTATTTATCTAACTAAAGGAGAATCAATATGGCTGAACGATTTTGGGAGAACTTGTCCATTATTTTGGCTGAAAGAAATATCAGCTGGATTGAGTTAACCAGAAAAATGTTTGCGGGAGAGTTTCACTATCCAAGTGAATTGAATCGTTTGTATCAAAAGATTCGTCACTATAAGATGGAACAACGAATGCCTCAAAGTCCATGGGTAGAAAGGATTGTGCAGGTATTAGATTTAGATTATGAAGATTTATTTCGGAGGTAACTATGAAAAGAATAATTCCAGTTTATATATTCCAACAAGTAAATGTCCTATTACTATCCCTATACTTACTGAAATTGCTTTGTATCGGTGAGTTAACTATACTACAGATTCTCTATGGTGGGTCGCTCATTTCTTTTTTATGGATGTATGGTCAACGTAAACAAGTGGCCAAGGTCAATATGAAAACTAGGATAAATGGCTTGGTATTGGATTCGTTAGCCTACTGATTATAAGTCTATGTTTTAGTCTGATTCATGCTCAAGGAAGCACGAATCAAGCAAACTTAATTAGCCTTCAACATCAAGTTCCTTGGTTTTCATTTTTATTGTTCTTAATCAATGCGAGTATGGTTGAAGAATTTTTGTATCGAGAAATGTTATGGAACTTGGTCAGAAAATTAGATATTCGAGTTGCTTTGACAAGTGTTTTATTTGCCTTAGTACATCATCCAGGAACCATTCTAGCTTGGTGTTTATATGTTTCATTGGGAATGTTTTTAGGGATGGTGCGCTATAAATCGGACTTATGGGGCAGTATGGGGCTGCATTTGGTGTGGAACCTACTAGTTTATAGTTTGCTGATTTTTTAGAGTAAATTAGCTTGTTTTAGGGAAATGAAATGCTAACGTTATGTAACAATGTTAGTCTTTTATTTCAAATTCTTTGATTAATATGAATTTAGCTCTACAGAAAAATAAAAAATGTGATAAAAATTTCAACTACTCTTATCTATAATAAAGCTACCTGTTCTTTGAAAATTGAATCCACTCCGTCTTGATTAGCGTGCCTGTGTAAGTAGGGACTGAGAGTATTTCCCTGTGAAGGGCAACTGGCACAAGACGTGTGTGAGAATTTTCTAACAGACACGGAGTTTATCGTTACCAGACTTAAACGATGCGACAAACTAGATAAAGGAGTTAATCATGAAGGTAGTAAACTTGTATGATTTGAAACAAATGGGAAATAAAGGTGGTTGTACCATCCAATTGATTCATCACTTTCCTTTTGGTATGGGCTTAGGACATCTCAAAAAAGACTACATTGAATTTAAACGTGTTGGTATCATTGATGGGAAAGCAGTAGAAGTTACTCTTCGAGAACCTTATTCGAGAGATCTACTGCAGGTTGTCAAGTCGATTAAGCAACATCAGAAATTGATAGCTTATCGTTATAAAGAAGGAAAGCTGCTATTTGTGAAGAAGGAGGTCTCGGATGTCCTCTGAACAACAGGAACGAATGGCAGTTCAATATGCTGAGCGTAGTCTTTTATTTACTGTAAGAAGTCTCTTAAAGATTCTAGAATGGTCTAGACGTCAGGCTTTAGCACAGGATTCTGCCTATAAGATAGGAGTACAGAAATTAGAAGAATTGCTACAATCTCCCTATGCGATTGATACGATTAATCTGAAGAAAGATTTTTTAGACAAACCAATTGATATTGAGAAATTTAAAGCTTTTTTAGAAAAAGAAGAGATTCCTTTAGCCATCGCTTGGCAAGGGGATTCTCTGCATTTCTACACGAAAGACCGTTCGATACTAGACAATCATTTAGACCATCTGTTAGAAAAAATGGTTAATGATCCGGAGAAATTAGCTGATTTTACCATGGATAAGTCATTAGATGATGCTATTGATGAAGCTAAATCCCAAATTACCTTTAGACAAGAAGGAGCCGTCAAACAGAAAGAGATGGTGAGATGATGTACAGTGGAAAGAAATTCCTACTATTCTCACTGTTAGGTATCTTACTAGGCTATCTTTTTCATCGTTTGACGCTTTTGTATGATTCCTATACTGGAAATATCTTAGATAAATGGACTCATCTCCTGATGGAAGGTCAAGATGAAGTTCTTCAGTCGCCATGGAATCTTTCTTTTACTGGAAAATCAAGTGCTTTTTTTCTACTAGGTTTTGTGATGATGTTACTAGTTTATCTCTATCTAGAGACTGGTAAAAAACAATACCGAGAAGGGGTAGAATACGGGAGCGCCCGTTTTGGAACTCTAAAAGAAAAGAAGCTCTTTTACGGTAAAGAATTTTCTCATGATACGATCTTAGCACAAGATGTTCGTCTGACATTATTAGATAAAAACCACCCCAATATGATAGAAATAAGAATATTGCGGTGATAGGAGGTTCAGGAAGTGGGAAGACTTTTCGCTTTGTGAAACCCAATCTAATTCAGATGAATAGTTCTAATATTGTGGTGGATCCTAAAGATCACTTGGCCGAGAAAACAGGCAAACTCTTTTTAGAACATGGCTACCAAGTAAAGGTGCTAGATTTAGTCAATATGAATAACTCAGATGGCTTTAATCCTTTTCGCTATATAGAAACAGAAAACGATTTGAATCGCATGCTGACGGTTTATTTTAATAACACCAAAGGCTCTGGCTCCCGTAGTGATCCATTTTGGGATGAGGCTTCTATGACTTTAGTCCGTGCTTTGGCCTCCTACTTGGTAGATTTCTATAATCCACCTAAAACAAGAGAACAGCTCATAAAAGAAAGTCGTTTAAGTCAAAAGGAATACCAAAACTTGTTGAAAGGTCAAAAAAAAGAAGTGGAAGAGCGAAAAAAACGAGGACGTTATCCAAGTTTTGCTGAAATCTCAAAACTCATTAAACACTTATCCAAGGGTGAAAATCAAGAAAAAAGTGTCTTAGAAATTCTATTTGAAAATTATGCTAAAAAGTATGGAACTGAAAATTTTACCATACGAAATTGGGCTGATTTCCAAAATTATAAGGATAAGACTCTGGATTCTGTCATAGCTGTAACCACTGCTAAATTTGCCCTCTTCAATATTCAAAGTGTCATGGATTTGACCAAAAGAGATACCCTTGATATGAAGACATGGGGCCAGGAAAAATCAATGGTTTACTTAGTTATCCCAGATAACGATAGTACCTTTCGCTTTCTTTCAGCCCTCTTTTTTTCAACGGTATTTCAAACCCTAACAAGACAAGCAGATATTGATTTTAAGGGACAATTACCTCTTCATGTGAGAGTTTACTTAGATGAGTTCGCAAATATAGGAGAAATCCCAGATTTTGCTGAACAAACCTCAACGGTCCGTTCTCGAAATATGAGTCTCGTTCCTATTCTACAAAATATTGCCCAACTTCAAGGGCTCTATAAAGAAAAAGAAGCTTGGAAAACCATTCTTGGGAACTGTGATAGCTTAGTCTACTTAGGTGGTAATGATGAAGATACCTTTAAATTTATGAGTGGCTTACTCGGTAAACAAACCATTGATGTTCGAAATACTAGTCGTTCCTTTGGCCAGACAGGTTCAGGATCCCTTTCTCATCAAAAGATTGCTCGTGATTTAATGACACCTGATGAAGTCGGAAATATGAAACGGCATGAATGCTTGGTTCGAATTGCCAATATGCCTGTCTTTAAAAGCAAAAAGTACAATTCCATTAAGCATCCAAACTGGAAATACCTAGCCAATCAAGAAAGCGATGAACGGTGGTGGAACTATCAAATCAATCCTTTGAATCAAAGACAAGAAAATCATCTTGAAGGCCTTAGAATTCGTGATTTAACTTTTGAATCTAGTTTAAAATAAAAATAGAAAAGAGGAAATAGATGATTACGCATTTTAAAGGTTTTGTTTATGGAGTAGACGCAAGTGCTATGTTTGCACAAGCTATGTCTTTGTTGCAGAAGGGATTGATTGCGGTTGGTGCCTTTCTCGTTGTTGTGGGGATTGTCAATCTTGCAACCAACATTAAAGATGGTGGACCAGGTGTTCGGAATGCCATTCTTGAAATTGTCGGTGGAGTTATGGTCGGGGCTGCTGGAGCCTTTGTAACCCAGATTTCAATTTAGGAGGATAAACAATGACATGAATCTTAGTTTAGTCTCACCCTTTGTTTACCTTGCATCTGAAAAAATATCAGCTGAAAATTTATTTGAAGGGTTTAATGTAGATTTACAATCTACGGTAGATCTGATTAAATCCCTATCTAGCTACAATCCAACAGTTTGGACTTATATGTCTAGTATTACTAAAAGTGTCATGCAACCTCTTGGAGTTGCGATTTTATCAGTTGTTCTCATCCTAGAATTTTCGAAGATGGCAAAGAAAATTGCTAACTCAGGTGGAGCGATGACCTTTGAAGCATTAGCGCCGATGTTGATTAGTTATATTATGGTCGCAGTTGTAATTACCAACACTACCGTTATTGTAGAAGCTATCATCGGGATTGCGAGTCACGCCATTGAACAAGTGGCCTCGATTGTGGCTCACGGTGGGGCAAAGTATGATACCATCTCTGGATTAAAAGGTTCAGGCTTTATTGGCCGGATGATTGTAGGCTTTTTCGCCCTCCTCATTTGGCTTGTTCGGATAGTAAGTGCAGCCATGGTTAATCTTTTGGTATCTATTCGATTTATTCAACTCTACCTTATGATCCCATTTGCCCCTCTTACGATTCCAACATTTTTAAGTGATGAATGGAAGTCTATTGGTATTGGCTATTTAAAAAATATTATGGTCTATGCGGTACAAGGGGTTCTTATTTTTCTGATTGTTTCTCTTGTTCCTTTGTTTGAATCTGCTGGGAAAATAGCTGTTTCAAATGGTGCAGGAGTCTTGCAATCACTTGCGATTATGTTTGGTAGTTTGATACAAGCTATCTTACTGATTATTGCCCTCGTTGGTTCTCAACGTACGGCTCGCTCAATCTTAGGTATGTAATTAGATAAAGGCTAGGAAGTGATTGCTTCTTAGCCTTTTTAGAAAGGAAAGTCATGAATACACGTGTCTTTAAAGACATCTCAAAATACCAACACAGGGCTTGGTTAGGCTTCACTACAAGGCAAATCATCTTTGTTTTACCAGCCTTTATTGTCACAATTATTGTTTTGGGTTTGAATCTCTTTTTCTGGCAATTTGGAGATTGGTTTGTTTACGGTTTTGTGTTTGCTTTTACCATCCCCCTCATGCTTTTTGGAGTCTATAAACCCAATGATTTATATTTTGAACATTATTTGAAATACCGTCTTCATTTTGAATTAACGGTTCCCCTACGCACAATTACAGGAAAGAAAGGACCTGAACATGAAAAGAAAATCAAATACATTAAAGAAACAAAAAACTTCAATGACTAATCAGAAAGAAGTAGTTAAAGGAAAAAAAGAGGAAGTGTTACCATCAACGGCTAATACTCTTTCCTATCAAGCCCTGTATCAAAATGGTCTGATGCAGGTAAAAGAAGATTATTTCTCACAAAGCTATTTACTTGGTGATGTTAATTACCAAACTGTTGGTTTAGAAGATAAGGGCGCAATCATTGAGAAGTATTCTGATTTGATTAACTCCCTAGATGACCAAACCAACTTCCAATTGACTATCTTTAATAAAAGATTGAATTTAGAAAAGTTTAGACAAAGTGTTTTGTATGAGGAAAAAGAAGATGGATATGATACCTATCGTAAAGAATTGAATCGGATGATGAATCAGAATTTAGACAGTGGTGAAAATAATTTTTCAGCTGTGAAACTGATTAGCTTTGGTAGAAAGGATTCTAATCCCAAACAAGCCTATCGTTCCTTGTCTCAAATAGGAGAATATTTCAAGAGTGGTTTCTCAGAAATTGATGCTCGCTTTGAATCCTTGGCTGGAGAAGAGCGTGTCAACTTGTTGGCGGATATGCTTAGAGAAGAACACCATCTTCCTTTTTCTTACCGTGATTTAACGAGATCTGGCCAGACAACTCGTCACTTCATAGCACCTAATCTCTTGGATTTTAAAAACAAGAATTACCTACAAATCAATGACCGCTTATTGCAGATTGTATATGTGAGAGACTACGGCATGGAATTAGGGGATCAGTTTATCCGAGACCTCATGCAAGGAGATTTGGAATTGATTGTAAGCCTTCATGCTCAAAGTTCGACTAAGGCAGATGCCATGAAGAAACTACGAACAAAGAAGACCTTGATGGAATCCCAAAAGATTGGGGAACAACAAAAACTTGCTCGTACAGGTATCTATTTGGAAAAAGTAGGTCATGTATTAGAAAGCAATATCGATGAAGCTGAGGAACTCTTAAAAACCATGACCGAGACAGGAGATAAACTATTTCAAACGGTCTTCTTGATTGGGGTCTTTGGTCAGGATGAAGAAGAACTTAAACAAGCCCTAGACACTATTCAACAAGTGGCCGGCTCAAATGACCTAATGATTGATAAACTTCCATATATGCAAGAAGCAGCCTTTAATAGTTTGCTGCCATTTGGTTGTGATTTTTAGAGGGAGTATCACGGAGTTTATTAACGTCCAATATAGCAGTGAACTCACCTTGGACTTCAGTAGATTTACAAGACCGTAGTGGGAAATATTACGGTATCAATCAAATATCAAGTAATATTATTACCATTGATCGCAGCCTATTAAATACACCGTCTGGTCTGATTTTAGGAACATCTGGAGCTGGGAAAGGGATGGCAACCAAGCATGAAATTATCACGACCAAAATCAAGGAATCTGGTGAAAATACTGAAATTATCATCGTGGATCCAGAAGCAGAATACAGTGTCATTGGACGAGCTTTTGGTGGAGAAATGATTGATATTGCGCCCGATTCCCAAACTTATCTCAATGTCCTTGACTTGTCTGAGGAAAATATGGATGAGGATCCTGTAAAGGTAAAATCAGAATTTCTTTTATCCTTTATTGGCAAGTTATTGGATAGAAAAATGGATGGGAGAGAAAAATCGATTATCGACCGAGTTACCAGACTCACCTATCAGTCATTTAAAGAGCCTTCTTTGGAAGAATGGGTCTTTGTCTTGAGCCAACAACCAGAAGAAGAAGCGCAGAATTTGGCACTTGATATGGAACTGTATGTCGAAGGTTCTCTTGATATTTTTTCTCATAAGACCAATATTCAGACAGGATCTAACTTCTTAATTTATAACGTTAAGAAGTTAGGAGATGAGCTGAAACAAATCGCCCTTATGGTTGTTTTTGATCAGATATGGAATCGTGTTGTTCGGAACCAAAAATTAGGGAAGAAGACCTGGATTTATTTGATGAAATGCAGCTTCTCTTATTAGATAAATATGCCAGTGATTTCTTCTTTAAATTGTGGAGTCGTGTCAGAAAATATGGAGCCAGTCCGACTGGAATAACTCAAAACGTCGAAACCTTATTGTTAGATCCAAATGGTAGACGGATTATTGCAAATAGTGAATTTATGATTCTCCTCAAGCAAGCAAAAAATGACCGAGAAGAACTGGTTCAACTATTAGGCTTGTCAAAAGAACTCGAAAAATACCTAGTCAATCCAGAAAAAGGGGCAGGACTGATAAAAGCTGGTTCAGTTGTTGTTCCCTTTAAAAATAAGATTCCTCAAGGTACTCAATTGTTTGATATCATGAGTACGGATCCTGATAAAATGGCTTCTAACTAAGGGGAAGGTAAATGAAGGATAAAAGAGAAATCATACATGCCCGAAAGGCATTTAGAAGAAGTCTAAAATATGAGAAGAAATTCTTGAAAAAAGGAAAGAAGGAGGTGAAGAAACAGAAAAAAGATTCCGCTGTACTGGATGAAAAAGCATGGAAAAAAGAGATAAAAGAAAAGCTAGAGGAGATGAGAGAAGCTTCAAAGGAGAGAGTAAAACAAGCAAATGAAGACTACAATCATATTCTTCAAAATAGTCCTCCATCTCTTTTGAATCGGAAAGAATTAAGAGACAGACGGTTGCCTCATGCTAGGAAACGATTGAAAATAGCCAAGAAGCAATTTAGAGAAGCCAAGGTAGAAGCAAAAGAAGAAAGAAAAGAGAGTCGTAAAGAAAGAAAAACCAATCAAAAATTTCTTTATGGTCAGGAATCGAAACAAAAATCTAATTTTTTCTTTCAAGGGAAGAGTTTAGAAGAATTAAAAGCTAAGAAAGAAGTCAAGGCTGCAAAAGAGAATCTAAAATCTACTAAACAAGCCTATAAGTCCAAAAAAGTCAGTAGGAAAGCCCAAACTTTTCTTTATGTCCTTGGACGTGAAGGTGGAGAGTTAGCTTCAGAAAATGAAGATTTAGAAGGCTATCGCACGCTTCAAGAGACCATTAGAAAAGGGAAACGCTACAGTCGGCTTTCTTATAACATTGGGAAAGCTAGTGTCAAAACAGGACAAGCAACAGGTCGTTTTACCAAGAAAAGACTGACCAACACAAAAGAGCGATACCATCATTTTAAGGATGGAAAAGGATGGAAGCTAGCGAAAGATAACCCAAGTTCCTTTAGAAATCGGTTTCGAAAATTAAAGAAACAAGGTCTTACAAGTGTCCGAAATATCTATCAGAAACTAAAAGCAGCCTTTTCCTTCTTTACATTTGCGGCTGGAAATCCTGTAACCTGGATAGTTGGAGGAATAGTCTTTCTTCTTTTACTTATGATGAGCTTCTTTTTAGGATTTTCATCTGCTAGTTTGATTCAACAAGATGAATTTGAATTAACAAAAGCTTATACCCACCTAACTTGGGAAGACGCAGAACATACTCGCACAAATGACAAAGGAATTACTTATTACACAAAAGTTGATGATGTGATGGGGTATATGAACTTTAAATTCCATGACTATGAGTTACACAAACCAGTTCACTTATTTAGTTCAGAAACTTACAAGGATTATCTATCTACTTTGTGGCATGATTTAAACGATGGAGAAGATTTGAAATCCATGCAAGACCTCTATGAAACTCCTAAGTATAAACTATCGAAAGACGATCAAGAGGAAATAAAGGAACTAAAAGAAGAGGGTGTGTATGCTTCCATGCAGGAATTGGACAATCCATTTGAGGGGAAAAGTAACGAAGATAGTTTGACCATGACTTATCGTTATGGATACTATGATTTAGACGGAAAGCCTACTCTTCAGGAGTACATTCTACTAGAAGCGAAGGCTCACCAAACGATTGTCGCACCAATGGATGGAGTTGTATCTCTAGATGGTGACAATGTTATTCTCACTAACGGAAAAGGAGAGAATGAAAGTCGATTGACCTTGTATTCTATTCATAATGGCCGTGCGATTGAGGGGACAAGGGTCTTAACTGGTGATGTTATTGGTGAGACACCAGATGATACAGGTTTGAAAGTTTCCTATCAAAAGTATAAAAACAAGAAAGAAAAATTGGTGTACGTCAATCCGCAATTTTATTTTCCCAAAGTCATTCAACTTCAGACCACTATCTTACCAGCCATTGGTCAGTTTGGTGGGGATGAGTTTGAACGAGCAAAACATATTTATGAGTTTTTGAAATCTCAAGGGGCAAGTCCCCAAGCCATTGCGGCAATTTTAGGAAATTGGTCTGTAGAGTCTTCTATTAATCCAAAACGAGCTGAAGGAGATTATTTATCTCCTCCAGTTGGCGCTACCGATTCCTCATGGGATGATGAAAGCTGGTTAGCGATTGGAGGTCCAGCCATTTATAGTGGTGCTTATCCTAATATTCTTCATAGAGGTTTGGGGTTAGGGCAATGGACGGATACTGCAGATGGTTCAACACGTCATACAGCTTTATTGAATTATGCACATAGCAAAAATAAGAAGTGGTATGATTTAGACCTCCAACTTGATTTTATGCTTCATGGGGATAGTCCTTACTATCAAAGTTGGTTAAAAGATTTCTTTAAAAATACGGGCAGTGCAGCCAATCTCGCCCAACTCTTCCTCACCTATTGGGAGGGAAATTCTGGTGACAAACTACTGGAAAGACAAACCAGAGCAACGGAATGGTATTACCAAATTGAAAAAGGCTTCAGCCAAACAAATGGAGGACAGGCAAAAAGTGACCCACAATCCCTTGAAGGGGTTCGTGGGGACTTGTATGATCATTCTGTTCCTGGTGGTGGAGATGGTATGGCCTATGCCTATGGACAATGTACATGGGGTGTTGCGGCTCGTATGAATCAATTAGGCTTAAAATTAAAAGGAAGTAATGGAGAGAAGATTTCAATCATTAATACCATGGGAAATGGTCAGGACTGGGTTGCGACAGCTTCAAGTCTTGGTGGGGAAACGGGCTCTACACCAAAAGTAGGTGCCATTGTTTCTTTTGTAGGAGGTACACATGGGACACCAGCAGACTATGGTCATGTGGCTTTTGTAGAGAAGGTCTATGATGATGGTTCTTTCCTTGTGTCTGAAACTAACTATGGTGGCAATCCTAACTATACCTTTAGAAAAATCTCTCATGCAGATAGTGCCATTAGTTTTGCCTATACTACGAAATAGAAGAGTTTACACTTGAAATTTTAACCATTTTCAGGTAGAATAAATAGTGTAGATGAGTAGTCGGCTCATGGTCAATCTGATAGTAATCTTGGACATAAGGGCCAAGCGGTGGCGGACACCAGAACGAAATCCGATAGCAATCTTGGACGTAAGGGCCAAGCGGTGGCAGACACCAGAATAAACCGACTGACTAGGTGGCTTACAGACTCTGTAAACCACCTTTTTTGTGAGGAAAATATGGCAAATTCTAGAGATTATCGTAATCCAAATTACACCGAAAAATAAAACTTCAGCGTTTTTTTACTCAGTTACAAATTGCGGCTTCTTTTTTTAAAGAACACTTCGTTGGCAAAATCATGTATTATGAAACAGAAATAGAAAGTGTTGAACTTCATTTTTCACCTACTAATTTCGGGTCTTCGGAATATATAGTGGAATTACTTTCTTAATAGTTTAAAAACAACTGGTGTTTAAATCGGATTTTCTGGTGGGATGTTAGGATAATCAATAGTATTATATAAAAGTATCAATCATATACGAGTGATACTTTGGGAAAAAAATAAAATAGTCCAATTTACTTGACCGTGTACTATGGTACATGGTTTATAATATTCAGGGGGTGAAATAAGATGATTTATCGCATTAGTGAGTTTGCAGATAAATGTGGAGTTAATAAAGAAACGATCAGATATTACGAGCGAAAAAATTTATTACAAGAACCTCACCGAACGGAAGCTGGTTATCGGATATATTCATATGATGACGTTAAGCGTGTTGGGCTTATTAAACGAATACAGGAACTTGGTTTCTCTTTAAGCGAGATTTATAAATTACTTGGTGTTGTAGATAAAGATGAAGTTCGTTGTCAAGATATGTTCGAATTTGTTTCTAAAAAACAAAAGGAAGTGCAAAAACAAATAGAGGATTTAAAACGAATTGAAACTATGTTAGACGACTTAAAACAACGATGTCCAGATGAAAAGCAATTACATTCGTGTCCAATAATAGAAACATTAACATGAGAGATTAATTAACGAAAGGAGCTATTTTATGAATAAATTTAAGGTAAACATTTCAGGAATGACTTGTACGGGTTGTGAAAAACACGTAGAATCAGCACTTGAAAAGATAGGTGCTAAAAATATTGAGTCTAGTTATCGTCGTGGTGAAGCAGTATTTGAACTGTCCGATGATATTGAGGTTGAAAGTGCAATAAAGGCGATTGCTGACGCAAATTATCACCCGGGCGAAGCAGAAGAATTTCAATCGGAACAAAAGACGAATTTATTGAAAAAATATCGGCTAAACGTTGAAGGAATGACCTGCACTGGTTGTGAAGAACATATTGCGGTTGCTCTTGAAAATGCAGGTGCAAAAGGGATTGAAGTAGACTTTCGTCGCGGAGAAGCACTGTTTGAACTACCGTATGATGTAGACATTGATATCGCGAAAACAGCGATTACTGACGCACAATATCAACCGGGCGAAGCAGAAGAAATACAAGTGCAATCGGAAAAAAGGACAGATGTAAGTTTAAATGATGAAGGTAACTATGATTATGATTACATCATCATCGGTTCTGGTGGAGCTGCCTTTTCATCTGCCATTGAAGCCGTTACTTTGAACGCAAAAGTGGCTATGATTGAGCGTGGAACGGTGGGTGGAACTTGCGTTAATGTCGGATGCGTTCCTTCTAAGACCTTATTAAGAGCAGGGGAAATCAATCATCTAGCAAAAAATAATCCATTTGTGGGATTACACACTTCGGCTTCAAATGTTGATTTAGCGCCATTAGTAAAACAAAAGAATGATTTAGTAACCGAGATGCGAAATGAAAAATATGTGAATTTAATTGATGATTATGGTTTTGAATTAATAAAAGGTGAAGCAAAATTCGTAAATGAAAATACAGTTGAAGTAAATGGCAATCAAATCACAGCCAAAAGATTTTTAATAGCTACAGGTGCTTCTTCAACTGCACCTAATATTCCCGGATTAGATGAAGTAGATTATTTAACAAGCACTAGCTTATTGGAATTAAAGAAGGTTCCAAATCGTCTTACCGTAATTGGTTCAGGATATATCGGCATGGAATTAGGACAACTATTTCATAACCTCGGGTCAGAAGTCACTTTGATTCAAAGAAGCGAGCGTCTATTAAAAGAATACGATCCTGAAATTTCAGAAGCCATTACTAAGGCCTTAACAGAACAGGGAATTAATTTAGTAACAGGTGCAACCTATGAACGAGTTGAGCAAGATGGAGACATTAAAAAAGTTCATGTTGAGATAAATGGTAAAAAGCGAATTATTGAAGCAGAACAATTGCTAATTGCCACTGGAAGAAAACCAAATACAGAATCATTAAACTTACATGCAGCAGGCGTTGAAGTTGGTTCCCGTGGTGAAATTGTCATTGATGATTATCTTAAAACGACCAATTCCCGAATTTATTCAGCTGGAGATGTCACTCTTGGTCCCCAATTTGTTTATGTAGCTGCTTATGAAGGTGGACTTGCTGCTCGTAATGCGATCGGAGGACTAAATCAAAAGGTCAATTTAGAAGTGGTTCCAGGCGTTACGTTTACTTCTCCATCGATTGCAACGGTTGGTTTAACGGAGCAACAGGCAAAAGAAAAAGGATATGAAGTGAAAACATCGGTATTGCCGTTGGATGCTGTTCCAAGAGCGCTCGTTAATCGGGAAACAACAGCTGTTTTCAAATTAGTGGCAGACGCGAAAACATTGAAAGTGTTAGGGGCGCATGTAGTGGCAGAAAACGCAGGAGACGTAATTTATGCAGCAACATTAGCTGTGAAATTCGGTTTAACTGTTGGAGATCTGAGAGAAACGATGGCTCCATATCTAACAATGGCAGAAGGATTGAAGCTGGCTGTCCTAACTTTTGATAAAGATGTTTCGAAATTATCTTGTTGTGCAGGCTAAGGGAACTTTTTTACAACTCCCTATTCAAGTGAACCAGCTAATGCTTTAAGGGATTTTCTAAGTGCATTTGTGGTCACAAAAATAATTTAACACTGATGATTTCGACATCAAATCTATAATTGATACCTTAACACCGCAGAGTAATAAAGGATGAATAATATGTCAGACTTATTATCCTTACCAGACATTAAAACAATAGAACCGCCACAAGAAAATGAAACCGATATGATGTTTAAAGTTGAAGCAGTCGGACCACCTGAATGTTGTCCTGAATGTGGTTTTGACAAGTTGTACAAACACAGTTCAAGAAATCAACTAATTATGGATTTGCCCATTCGTTTAAAGCGAGTGGGCTTACAATTGAACCGTAGACGATACAAGTGTCGTGAATGCGGATCTACCTTCTGGGAACGCCTAATATCTGTAGATGAAAAGCGTAGTATGACCAAAAGGCTTTTAAAGTCCATTCAAGAGCAATCCATGTCTAAGACCTTTGTAGAAGTCGCAGAAAGCGTTGGTGTTGACGAAAAAAACCATTAGGAACGTTTTTTTAAGGACTATGTGGCACTCAAAGAACGTGAATACCAGTTTGAAACTCCTAAGTGGCTTGGGATAGACGAGATACATATTATCCGTAGACCTCGGCTTGTATTGACTAATATTGAACGCAGGACTATTTATGACATCAAGCCTAACCGTAACAAGGAAACAGTCATCCAACGTCTTTCAGAAACCAGTGACAGGACTTACATTGAGTACGTCACAATGGATATGTGGAAGCCCTACAAAGACGCAGTGAACACTATCCTTCCACACGCTAAAGTTGTCGTAGATAAGTTTCATGTAGTTAGAATGGCTAATCAAGCCTTAGATAACGTCAGAAAGTCTTTGAAAGCCCATATGAGCCAAAAAGAAAGACGTACCTTATGCGTGAAAGGTTTATCCTTCTAAAGCGTAAACACGATCTAAATGAACGTGAATCATTCCTCTTAGATACTTGGTTAGGTAATCTTCCTGCTTTAAAAGAAGCCTATGAACTCAAAGAAGAGTTTTACTGGATATGGGATACTCCTGATCCAGATGAAGGTCATCTTCGTTATAGTCAATGGAGACACCGTTGTATGTCCAGCAACTCTAAAGACGCATATAAAGACCTCGTGAGAGCCGTAGACAACTGGCATGTTGAAATATTCAACTACTTTGATAAAAGGCTCACTAATGCTTATACGGAGTCAATTAACAGCATTATTAGGCAGGTAGAGCGAATGGGTAGAGCTTACTCGTTTGATGCCTTACGAGCCAAAATCCTTTCAATGAGAAGCTCCATAAAAAGCGTAAGCCACGATTTAATTCAAGTGCTTTCAATAAAGCTATGTTATACGATACTTTCAATTGGTATGAAGTGAATGATCACGACATTACAGACAACTTAGGTGTCGATTTTTCCACACTTATTAAGAATTTGGAGAAGGGTGATTTATAAGCCCTTTTCCACCATAAAATCCGAATACCCCTAATTTCATGCACCTATGTGGTGTTGATTACCGAAAAGGTGCAGGCAGTTTCTTTGACGATTGTTTAAATAGGCATGTCATAATTGATGAGTTGAAAATAAAAAAAGATGGAACCACAATGCAAAAGTTACAAGTTTTAGGATCCATTGAGGAGTTATTGGGAAAGCATGTTCATCTAACTGGTTCAGGACGTTATTTGTATTTGGAGTTTGATTATGCTTTACGTACAAGAAAACAGATACTAGCATTAACATTGAAAGAGACATCAAGGAAAATTGTTCCTCAATCTTTATTAGATTTGAAGAGAAAGACAGTATTTCCAAAAGGTCAAAAAGTAATTTCAATTTACTCAAAACATTTACAAACGTCGGAACTTTTTTATTATTTAAAAGATTAGTTTACATATCTTTTGTGGCATAAAATATATTTTTATCATTTTCAGGAGAACGCAGTTTTGGCTCGTTCTCTTTTTTTGTTGTGATACTTCTTTCAAGGAATATTTGGTAGGATTGGAGTGAAAAAAGATTAACTAGGAAAGAAGGAAGTATATGGAAGCCATTTATCAACGTGATTCGGATCAAGATGGACTGACTGATGCTCAAGAATTGGCGCTAGGAACCAATCCTCTTAGCGCAGATTCTGATGGTGATGGACGTTCAGATTTAGTGGAAGTAGAAGAAGGAACCAATCCCTTAGAAAAGGATTTACAAGACATAGACCAAACAAGTATAACTGAACCGTCTTCAGTATTTATGGAAATGAAACAAAAGATTTCAGATATGATGGAGAGTCACTACAAGGAATTTATACAGGCTCTTATTAGTATTGAAACAGGGATTGAAAACGAACAAGACCTTGAAGACTTATATACTTACTACATGAGAACAGATTCTGTTTCTCTTTTGTCTAGTGATTTAGAAACCAGTTCTCAAGAGGTTGAAATGGAGATAGAGTTGTAGGGGAATCATGTGATTCTCCTATTTTCGTATAGATGAAAGGAGCGAGTATGGAAGTAATGCAATTATTGGCTATGTTTCGTGGAACAATTCCAAAAGATAGGGAGAAAATGGACCTATTTCTTCGTTATCAAGCGCAACATTTTGATGAGAAATGGCAAGACTTGGTAGAGAGTTTTTTGGCTGAAGAGGGCAAGATAGAAGAGATACCTCATGTGTATTCGTTTCATCAAGATATTATTTCTTTCCTAGAGGCTAGTTCTGAAAACAATGACCAAGATTTAGAAAGTTACACAAGAAATTTTGGACAAGCAGGTCTAAGTAAATTATCTCAATTAAGTAATTTTGAGAAAAACTTGGTGCTAGAAGTCGCAACCTATAATCTTTCCACTCGATTTTACATCCAATCTGAAAAAGAGAAGCTAACACCATTAAGTGAGCTTGTATTTCATCAGAATCAGGATGTCAATTTAGTCAATGTCTATCGAGTTGCGAATAATCTATCTGACCGTATTAGTAGAGATATAGAGGAATTTCTTCTAATGGTTGACTCAAAAGAGCTTAAAAAAGAAGTTCTTGAGATTCATTTTGAAGAAAAAGAGGGAGATGTTCTAGCCTATTTGGGTTCTGAATTAATGGCTACTTTAGATACCGTTTCGGATCTTGTCCATCATGAAGAAAACTACCAACAACTCCCACTGACACAAAAGCTGAAGATTATTACTCACTTTGATGAGGTAAAGGCTAGAAGTGTAAAGTCTAATCAAGTAGAGGAAGTTTTATCTCCTTCAAGTGATATTGAACAGGAAACGGAAGAAACGAACTCCTTTTCTAATGTCGATAAAATTGTAGAAGAAGCTTTGAGGGAATATCCAATCGGTTCACAAGTAAGTTATAAAGGACAAGTATTTCAGTTGGTTTCGATTGAAAATGCACAGTTAAATGACTTAGTTCGCCTAGAGCTATTCAGTGATTCCAACCAGTTATTTGAAGAGAATCCTATCTTATACTTGAACAGTTTGGAAGAGATTAAACAAGTATTGTCTCTCGTAGAACTTGAAAGAAGATTCAGAGATTGAGATTGGTTCATCAAGTGAAAGTCAGGAAATAGATTTGTTTTCCTATCTGGATGAAGAAAAAGAAAAAGATAAGGATAAGGAAACAGAAACGCTTATTGTAGGCATAGAAGAGACGGATGTCCCTGTTCAAGATTTTGTTTTTCCAGATGATTTAGAGGACTTTTATCCTAAGACAAATAGAGAAAAAATTGAAACGAATATCGCCGCAATTGAACTTGTTAAAAGATTAGAAAAAGAGGGACGACAAGCGAATCCAGAAGAACAAGAGCTACTAGCCAAGTATGTCGGCTGGGGTGGTCTTGCCAATGAATTTTTCGATGAACTCAATCCAAAGTATGAAACAGAACGTTTAACTCTTAAGAGCTTAGTAAGTAAATCAGAATACTCAACTATGAAACAAAGTTCTCTCACAGCCTATTATACAGACCCAATGACTATTCGCCAGATTTGGCAAAAATTACTGGATGATGGTTTTGAGGGAGGGAGGATATTAGATCCTTCTATGGGAACTGGGAACTTCTTTGCGGCGATGCCTAGAAGTATACGAGAGAAATCAGAACTCTATGGGGTTGAATTAGACAGTGTGACAGGCGCAATCGCAAAACAACTCCACCCCAATACCCATATTGAAGTGCGAGGATTTGAAGAAGTTCCCTATCGAAATAATAGTTTTGATTTAGTCTTAACGAATGTTCCGTTTGGAAATTTTCGCATTGCCGATAAAAACTATGATAAACCTTATATGATTCATGATTACTTTGTCAAACACTCACTTGATTTAGTAAGAGACGGAGGACAAGTGTCGATTATCTCATCTATTGGGACAATGGATAAACGGACAGATAATGTCTTACAAGAGATTAAATCCAACACTCATTTTTTAGGGGGAGTTCGTTTGCCGGATACGGCTTTTAAAAAGATTGCAGGTACTCGAGTGACTACAGATCTCCTCTTCTTTCAAAAGGACCAAGCAAAGAATCTTAATGAAGAGGAGCTTGTCTTTAGTGGCTCTATTCCCTTTGAGGAGGATAAGCGTGTCTGGATCAATCCTTATTTTGATGGGAAATACAATACACAAGTTTTGGGTGAATATGAGGTACGTAATTTTAATGGAGGAACCCTCAATGTTAAGGGGGTATCAGAAACATTAGCTACTGACATTATGGAAGCGTTAGAAAATGTGGAAGAACCTAAACCAATTGACAATTCTTTGAAAGCACCTGTTTTTATCCAAGAAGAAGTGGATAATTCGATCCCAAGTCGTATACGTGAGTACTTAGCGCTCTATTCTTTTGGATATGAGAGAAATCAAATTTATTACCGAGATACGCATGGCATTCGGAAAAGTTCAAAGTAGACGAAATTAGTTATTATGTAGACGAGAAGGGAGAATTTAAAGCTTGGGACAGTTCTTTGTCTGAACATAAAATAGACCGATTCGTGCAACTTCATTTGACAGATGAGGAAGCACTAGATGTTTACAAGTCAGAAGAAGCGAGTAAAAGAGGGAAATATAAGGGACTGTTCAAAAAAACTGTCTTTTATGAAAGTCCCTTATCGGATAAGGACATTAGTCGTATTAAGAGCATGGTTGATTTGAGAGAGACCTATCAATCCTTAATTGAAATTCAACGCCATCAAGATTATAATCGGACAGATTTTCAAGTATTACTTAGCAAACTCAATCGTGACTATGACCGCTTTATTGGTCAATTTGGATATTTGAATGCCTCAGTCAATCGGAACTTATTTGATAGTGACGATAAGTATTCTTTACTAGCAAGTTTAGAAGATGAATACATTGATTCAAAAGATCAAAAAGTAAAATATAAAAAATCTTTAGCTTTTGAGAAAGCATTGGTTAGGCCAGAGAGGGTGATTACAAGAGTTTCAACAGCTCTAGATGCCTTAAACTCCAGTTTATCGGATGGTAGAGGGGTTGATTTAGACTATATGGTATCCATTTATCCCGAACATAGCCAAGCTGCTATTTTAGATGAGTTAGGTGACCAGATTTTAATGGATCCAGAAAGCTATTTAAGAGGGGAAAGAAAATATCTTTCTAAGAACCAGTTTTTATCAGGAGACATTCTCAACAAGATAGAAGTAGTTCAACTATTAGTGGAGGAAAACAACCAAGAATGTGATTGGAACCATGCTTTAGATTTGTTAGAATCCGTTCGCCCTCCACGGATTCATCTGGCAGATATTGAATTTAAAATCGGTTCACGTTGGATCCCTCAATCCGTTTATGGTAAATTTGCCTTTGAATGTTTTACCAATCGTGAATTTGAATTGTCTTCGCCAGATGTTGAACAAGTCATTGAAGTGAATCCTGTCGATGGCCAGATTCATTTAAGGACATCATTTGCTTATCGTTATCCAAGTGCCAAAGATAGTAGTCTTGGAGTCAGTGGCTCACGTTATGATACAGGAAGAAAGATTTTTGAGAATTTACTAAATTCGAACCAACCGACGATTACCATGACTGTTGCGGAAGGAGAAAAGAAAAAGACCATCACAGATTTGGAAAAAACCTCTGTTCTAAGAGCAAAAGAGCAGCATTTACAAGAACTCTTTCAAGACTTTGTCTCACGGTATCCCGAAGTCCAACAAGTCATTGAAGAAAGCTATAATCGTCTTTATAATCGAACGGTTAGTCGAGAGTATGACGGTAGCCATCTAGTCATTGATGGCTTGGCACAAAACATCAGTCTTCGTCCTCATCAAGAGAATGCCATTCAAAGAATCGTAGAAGAAAAAAGAGCCTTATTAGCTCATGAGGTAGGTTCAGGAAAGACCTTGACCATGCTTGGTGCTGGGTTTAAATTAAAGGAGTTGGGGATGGTTCATAAGCCCTTGTATGTGGTGCCCTCTAGTTTGTCTGCTCAGTTTGGCCAAGAAATCATGAAATTTTTCCCTACTAAAAAAGTCTTTGTGACTACTAAGAAAGATTTTGTGAAGGCGAGAAGAAAACAATTTGTTTCTCGTATTATTACAGGAGATTACGATGCCATTGTCATTGGGGATTCTCAATTTGAAAAAATCCCTGTTAGTAAGGAAAGACAGATGAACTATATTGAGGATAAACTCAATGAACTACGAGAGATTAAAACACATTCTGAAAATAAGTATACCGTTAAAGAAGCAGAACAATCAATTAGTGGTTTAGAGAAACAATTGGAAGAACTCCAACGTTTCAATCGTGATAGTTTTATTGATTTTGAGAACTTAGGAATTGATTTTCTCTTTGTGGATGAAGCACATCACTTTAAAAATATTCGTCCAATTACTGGACTTGGGAATGTAGCAGGGATTACCAATACAACTTCTAAGAAGAACGTGGATATGGAAATGAAGGTTCGACAGATTCAGGAAGAACATGATTTTAAAAACATTGTCTTTGCGACAGGAACTCCTGTTTCCAATTCTATTAGTGAGTTATATACTATGATGAACTATATTCAACCAGATATCTTAAAACGCTATCAAGTTGATTATTTTGACTCTTGGGTAGGTGCTTTTGGAGAAATTCAAAACTCGATGGAATTAGCTCCTACAGGGGATAAGTACCAACCTAAGAAACGATTTAAAGTTTGTCAATCTACCTGAGTTGATGAAAATCTATAAAGAAACAGCCGACATTCAAACACAAGATATGTTAGATTTACCTGTTCCAGAAGCTCGTATTATCCCTATTGAGAGTGAGTTAACTAAAAACCAGAAACTCTATTTAGAAGAATTAGTTATGAGATCAGATGCGGTTAAATGTGGAACAGTTGATCCAAGCCAGGATAACATGTTAAAAATTACGGGTGAGGCACGAAAATTAGCTATTGATATGCGTTTATTGGACTCTAGTTATAGTCTAGCAGACAATCATAAACTGCTTCAGGTAGTAGATAATGTTGAGAGAATTTATCGAGAAGGAATGGAAAATAAGGCTACTCAGATGATTTTTTTCAGATATTGGAACACCCTAAGAAAAAAAGGACAATGGCTTTGATGTTTATTCTGAGATTAAGGCTTTATTAGTTGATAGAGGAGTCCCTAGTAAGGAAATTGCCTTTGTACATGATGCCAATAGTGATGAAAAGAAGAATAGCTTGTCTCGAAAGGTCAATGCAGGAGAGGTGCGGATTCTTCTTGCCTCAACTGAAAAAGGAGGAACAGGTTTAAATGTTCAGAGCAAGATGAAAGCAGTTCATCATCTGGATGTACCGTGGAGACCAAGTGATGTAGGACGGATTTTGCGGACATTCAAAAATAAAAAAAGAATGTGGAGGTAACAGACAATGGCAAAATCATTATTTGAGGAACTGGGCGGCAAATACGAAAGGCAAGGGGATTATTTGATACCGTGCTTAACTGTACCCGCCGAAGAAGAACAGGCAATAGGCATCTGGGGGCAACGGCATTTAGATTATCTAAAAACAGTACCGTAAAGTTACATACACCAATCTTCTTACAAGCGGCAGGCTAAACGCCCTATCTTGCCGACATCAACAGACAGGCACAGGAACGCTTTGAAAGGCTCATAGAGGGTATGAAACAGGCACAGGGCATAACGGAACAGCTAAAGGCAGAAAAACGCCTTAGAATGGACAGGATGCCTCAATAACATAAGGGCTTGTGCGAGGGAGATTGTGGAAAAGGAAATTATTTTTTTGCATAAACAGATGATTAGTGGCAGGGGAAATCTTGCCGCTTTTTTTCTGCTTTAGTTTGTCAGCTTGACAAATAAAGGGTTAAGGAATATAATTAGATTCAGTATTATACAAGGAGTTAATAAATATGCGGCAAGGTATTCTTAAATAAACTGTCAATTTGATAGTGGGAACAAAAAGTAGCAGTCCCGTTTCACTTTTAATATGGGGCTTAGTTTTTTGTACCCAGTTTAAGAATACTTTTATCATGTAATTTTATATGCCCGAAAACATATAAGTGTTTTGGGGCTATTGGAGTTATTTACCCAGTGATAGGAGTATTTATCACTGGGTATTTTTATGCCCTTTTTTGGGTGTTGATAGGAGGAAAATCACATGAAAATAATTAACTTAGGCATTCTGGCTCACGTTGACGCAGGAAAGACAACATTAACGGAAAGTTTATTGTATACCAGTGGTGCAATTGCAGAACTAGGGAGCGTAGATGAAGGCACAACAAGGACAGATACAATGAATTTGGAGCGTCAAAGGGGAATCACTATCCAGACAGCAGTGACATCTTTTCAGTGGGAGGATGTAAAAGTCAACATTATAGATACGCCAGGCCATATGGATTTTTTGGCGGAAGTATACCGTTCTTTATCCGTATTAGACGGAGCAGTATTATTAGTTTCTGCAAAGGATGGCATACAGGCACAGACCCGTATACTGTTTCATGCACTACAGATAATGAAGATTCCGACAATTTTTTTCATCAATAAAATTGACCAAGAGGGGATTGATTTGCCAATGGTATATCGGGAAATGAAAGCAAAGCTTTCTTCGGAAATTATAGTGAAGCAAAAGGTTGGGCAGCATCCCCATATAAATGTAACGGACAATGACGATATGGAACAGTGGGATGCGGTAATTATGGGAAACGATGAACTATTAGAGAAATATATGTCAGGGAAACCGTTTAAAATGTCAGAACTGGAACAGGAAGAAAACAGGAGATTCCAAAAACGGAACGTTATTTCCCGTTTATCACGGAAGCGCTAAAAAACAATCTGGGGATTCGGCAGCTTATAGAAGTAATTGCCAGTAAATTTTTATTCATCAACGCCTGAAGGTCAATCTGAACTATGCGGGCAGGTTTTTTTAAGATTGAATATTCAGAGAAAAAGGCGGCGTTTTGTTTATGTGCGTATATATAGCGGAACATTGCATTTGAGGGATGTTATTAGAATATCTGAAAAAGAGAAAATAAAAAAATCACAGAGATGTGTGTTCCGACAAACGGTGAATTATATTCATCCGATACAGCCTGCTCTGGTGATATTGTAATTTTACCAAATGATGTTTTGCAGCTAAACAGTATTTTTGGGGAACGAAATACTGTTGCCGCAGAGAAAAATTTATTGAAAAATCCTCTCCCTATGCTCCAAACAACGATTGCAGTAAAGAAATCTGAACAGCGGGAAATATTGCTTGGGGGCACTTACAGAAATTTCAGATGGCGACCCTCTTTTAAAAAATATTATGTGGATACTACAACGCATGAGATTATACTTTCTTTTTTTGGGGAATGTGCAGATGGAAGTCATTTGTGCCATCCTTGAGGAAAAAAATATCATGTGGAGGCAGAAAATAAAAAGAGCCTATTGTTATATATATGGAAAGACCGCTTAGAAAAAGCAGAATATACCATCCACATAGAAGTCCCGCCAAATCCTTTCTGGGCTTCTGTCGGGTTGTCCATAGAGCCGCTCCCTATTGGAAGCGGAGTGCAGTATGAAAGCAGAGTTTCACTTGGATATTTAAATCAATCGTTCCAAAAATGCGGTTATGGAGGGGGTTCTTTATGGCTGCGAGCAGGGGCTGTATGGATGGAAAGTGACAGACTGTAAAATCTGTTTTGAATATGGATTGTATTATAGTCCTGTAAGTACCCCCGCAGACTTTCGGCTGCTTTCCCCTATCGTATTGGAGCAGGCTTTAAAAAAAGCAGGGACAGAACTATTAGAGCCATATCTCCACTTTGAAATTTATGCACCGCAGGAATATCTCTCACGGGCGTATCATGATGCTCCAAGGTATTGTGCAGATATTGTAAGTACTCAGATAAAGAATGACGAGGTCATTCTGAAAGGAGAAATCCCTGCTAGATGTATTCAAGAATACAGGAACGATTTAACTTATTTCACAAATGGGCAGGGAGTCTGCTTGACAGAGTTAAAAAGGATACCAGCCAGCTATTGGTAAATTTATTTGCCAACCCCGCCGCCCGAATAGCCGTATAGATAAGGTTCGGCATATGTTCCACAAGTTAGCTTAACAGCTTGCAAAAGTCATATAAAATGAGATTTGAAAGGATTAGAGACTAATTATGATGAAATGCGAATGGATATTGTGTCCTGTTTGTGGGAGCAAAACCCGTAATAAAATTAGGAAGGACACTGTTTTGGAGAATTATCCCCTTTATTGTCCAAAATGCAGACAAGAAAGATTGATTAAAGTTGACAACTTGAAGATAACTGTCATCAAAGAGCCAGACGCTTAAGACGCAGAGCCGATGAAATTGTGGAACAATTCACGAATCATCGGCTCTTTTTGTTTCGTATTTGAAAGAACAAACTCACCAAATAAAAAAAACGATATTCGGGTGGGTTATTTTGTTATACCCTAAATTACCCTCTGAATTTGTTTTTAAATTTGGAGGGATTTTTTTATGTCCTTTTTTCGGGCAGTTATCTATCTGCTCATACGAAGCAAAATTTATCAATACATAGCATATCAGAGAACGGCAGGAAACCAGTTAAAAAAATTTCTGCCAGTGCAACGGTACTTCTCACCTTGAAAGTAGAAGTACAATCTCCATACAATAGAATTACTATTTCCTATAACCGTAAAGGTCACAGAGCCTTTGCGGTTTTTCTTTTGTCGATTTTTGTTGGAAAGTGCCGTAGGGCTGTTTCTGATATGCGGTGTCGTTCTCCGCCTCTCCATCTGGATTTTTTACATTTCAAAAATTCAGATGGGAGGTATTTATGGTGAAATATGCACCAAGAAAGGTATATATCAGAGAAAGTGGCGGCTATGTGGAATTATCCTACACGGAGTTCTGCCGTTGCAGGGAATCCGACCAGACCTATATGGACAAGCTGTTTATCCCCATTCAAGGCTGTCTGCTTGAAGTCGTGAGGGAGCAATACACAGACTTCTACCGTGACAAGGAACGGTGGCGTTATTTGCAAAAATTAGATACAAAGAATAGACTGCTATCTCTCGACGGATTTACGGACAGCGAGGGGAATCCTCTGGACTTTATCACTGATGAAGCGGTGGACATTGCAGAAACCGTTGTCAATGCGGTCATGGTGGACAGGCTGAAAGCCGCCCTGCCTTTGCTGTCGGATAGTGAACAGGAGCTGATACAGGCAATCTTTTTTGACGGACTTTCCGAGCGTGAAGTCGGGGCGAGGTTGGGCATAACCCAGAGCGTTGTAAACAAACGCAAAGCCAGAATCCTAATAAAACTAAGAAAGATAATAGAAAATTAAAATTTAAGGCGTTCAGCCCCCTTGTTTTTTCCTTTGGGAAGATGAGGGGGCTTTTCTCTGCCCTCTCAATCAATTCTGATTGGAGGAAGTAAGAATGGCATACAACCACGGACGGGAGGACAGGAAATGGCGTATCTGGAAAGAAGCGGAGGAAAAGCTGCTGCGTGAGTGCGGCGTTGATGAAGCGACCATTGAGCAGATACGCATGGCGGACAGGGCAGACTTCAATTCCAACAGGCGGTTTTACCGATGGACGAATGACGTTGCGGAATATCTTGAGGACATGGCAGGCAGGGAGCGGCAGGCGGAAGTGGGTACGGTTGCGGAGTTACTGGAAGAGATTGAGAGCGAAAATCTCTATCAAGTATTAGTCACGGTGGACGGGCGTACCTTGAAAATCGTCCTGCTGAAAATGCAGGGGTATTCCACAAAGGAGATTGCCCCGCTTGTGCATTTGACGACTGGTGCCATCTATGCGAGGTTAGACCATCTGCGGAAGAAGCTGCGGAAAATTTTATAGCTTCTAAAACAGCCTGCCATCCTGCGGGCTACTGGGTGAGGGATGGAAATCCCCTCACTCATTTTTGCAGGAGGACAACAGGATGGCATACAGGGTTAAGGCATACACGCTTCGGGAGGAATCCACGGAAAGCGGCACAAGGTATTTTATCAGCTTTAAGGACGGGCAGGGCAAATCCCACGAGTTGGAAGTGTCGGAACAGTTCTTTATGGAGTTTCGGCAGATGGAGCGCAGGAACAGGAATCTTTTCTAATGGGACGAGCGGCACAGGGAGTTTAACGAGGTATGGGACGAAACCCTTTACAGACGGGCGTTGCGTGTGCCTAAGAGCCTTGATGAACGCATGGTTGAGGAAGAACGGAATGAAACGCTCTATAAGGCGGTTGGGAGCCTTCCAGAGATACAAAGGCGGCGTTTCCTGCTCTACTACGAGTATGAGTTCAATTTTTACCAAATCGCCGCTATGGAGCATTGCACCGCTTCGGCAATACAGAAATCTGTTGCGATTGCAAAGGAGAAAGTAAAGGCGGAAATTGAAGAAATATCTCCAACCGTGACCGACACCGCCCGAAAAAGAAATCTGTTTTTTATTTGTGTGGGATTGGCGGCATTACATACTCTCACTTTTTTCCGTGGGAGTAAATCTATTTTTAAGGAGGTCAACGCCTATGTGCAACGAAAACAAAGACACCGCCCGAAAGGAGGAAAGCCATGCAGAAGTTACAGACAGTCAACGCCGAAACGCTCCTTTATGAACCGCTTGAGAAACCATCCTTTGTGGTGGACAGCCTTATCCCGACAGGCTTATCGCTGTTCTGCGGCTCACAGAAGATAGGCAAAGCTGGCTCATGCTGAAGCTATGCTTATGCGTGTCGCAGGGAATCCCTTTATGGGATATGCCGACAATGGAGGGCGATGTGCTTTACCTCTGCCTTGAGGACACGTTCTGCCGCATACAGGACAGGTTATTTCGTTTGACGGACGAAGCAAGCGGGCGGCTCCACTTTGCCGTGGCAAGCTGCAAGCTGTCAGACGGTCTTATCGTGCAGCTTGAAGATTATCTGAAAGATTACCCAGACAGCAGGCTCATTGTCATTGATACCTTGCAGAAAGTCCGTACAGCTTCAAAAGACAATGCCTATGCAAGCGACTATGGGGACATCTCCCTCATCAAAGACTTTGCCGACAGGCACTCTCTGGCGGTCATTGTCGTACACCACATCCGAAAGCAGAATGACAGCGACGTGTTCAACAAGGTGTCTGGGACGACAGGATTAACGGGGAGTGCGGACGCTACCTTTGTTCTGGAAAAGGAGAAACGTGCGTCTGACACCGCCAAGCTGTATGTGACGGGCAGGGACACGCCTTATCAGGAATACACGCTGCGTTTCCGTGATTGCCGTTGGGAGCTTGTGGAGCGGAAAACGCAGGAGCAGCTTGCGAAAGAAACGATACCAGATGTCCTTTTTCGGTTGGTGGATTTTATGAGGGATAAGGAAGAATGGATAGGCACGGCAACGGAACTGTTAGCCGCTATGGGGGAAACGGAAACCATACCCACGGTGATTACGAAATGGCTGAATGAATAACGCACCACATTTTTAAGCGAGAACCGTATCTGCTACCAGTACAGCCGCAGGAAAGACGGCAGGCGGATTGCCCTTGCAAGGAGGGCGGGTGACAGCGGTGATGGTGGTGACAGCGATATTAGGATACCCCCCTGTTACTGTCATTGACGCTTAAAGCCATGTAAAGCTGGCGGCTCTGCCCTGCGGGTGACAGCAGTGACGGTGGTGACAGTGATTTTAGGATACCCTGCCGCTGTCATCCCTACGGGAGAACACCCCGTAAACGCAAAATGCAGGCGTGAGATTTACTCGCCCTTTTCGGTCGTGTAAAACCACCCCTGCGGTCAGAAAAATCATTCCGATTTTTCCGACTGCGTTTACAGGGTGTAACACACTACACTTTGCCCTGCAAAGTCGTGTGCCAGACGTTCCCTCTGGACTCCCTTAAGGCAGGGCTGTGCCCTGCTATCCTACGCCTTACGGCTTCGGATAAAAGAATGGCGGCATGACGGTGACGGCTCTTGCGAGGGGGGTATCCCAAAAACACCGTCATCATCGACATGACCGTCATGCAGGGGGTGAGGGTGACAGTTGCGGCAGTCGGCAGGGGGGGTATCCCAAAACTGCTGTCACCACCGTCACCGCTGTCACCCCAAAGGACGGTCACCCGCCGAAAGAAAGGAGGAATCCGCCTATGCCTTATGCAATCCTGCGTTTCCAGAAACGAAAAGCGGGCGGCGTTGCGGCTTGTGAACGCCACAACGAGCGGAAGAAAGAAGCCTACAAAAGCAACCCAGATATAGATATGGAACGCTCTAAAAACAATTACCATCTCATAGCACCACCAAAGTACACCTACAAGAAAGAGATTAACCGCATGGTAGCCGAAGCGGGGTGCAGGACAAGGAAAGACAGCGTGATGATGGTGGAAACGCTCATCACAGCTTCACCAGAATTTATGAACCAGTTACCGCCCGAAGAACAAAAAGCGTATTTCCAGACGGCTCTTGACTTCATTTCGGAGCGTGTTGGAAAGCAGAATATCCTCTCCGCTGTCGTCCATATGGACGAGAGAACGCCCCATATGCACCTCTGCTTTGTGCCGATTACGCCAGACAATAAGCTGTCAGCGAAAGCTATCTTAGGCAACCAGAAATCATTATCCGAGTGGCAGACCGCCTACCATGAGCGGATGTCCTCACGGTGGAATCAGCTTGAACGGGGGCAGTCCTCAATGGAAACCAAGCGGAAACACGTCCCCACATGGCTCTATAAATTAGCGGCAGGCTTGATAAACAGTATGAAGAAATCGTGTCTGCCCTATCCGACATCAACGCCTTTAACGCAGGGAAGAAAAGGGATAAAGCGTTAGATTTACTCTCTGCATGGCTGCCAGACGTGGAGAAATTCTCTAAGGAAATCGGGAAACAGCAGGCGTATATCGACAGTTTGAAAGAGAGAATTGGGCAGGAATCAGACTATGCGGGGCGTATGCGTGATGAAAAGTACGAGCAGGAACTAAAGGTGCAGAAAGCGAATCAGAAGATATTTGAATTGCAGAGAACCAACGAGCAGATGGGGCGGCTGCTGTCAAAAATACCGCCCGAAGTGTTGGAAGAATTGCAGAAAAATCATAGAAGCAGAGCGAAAGAAAGGTAGATATGTGAATGAAGAAACAGGATTTTAAGGTGTTAAAGACCAAAGACTTGTACCCGTTCCCCGACAATCCGTTTCATGTGGCAGAAGATGAAACACTGTCAGAGTTAGCGGAAAGCATCAAGGAATTTGGCATTGTCACGCCGATAATCACACGCCCGAAAGAGGACGGGGACGGTTATGAAGTGATTGCAGGACAGCGGCGTGTCCGTGCTTCTGAACTTGCAGGGATAAATACCGTGCCTGCGTTTGTCCTGCCCTTAGACCGTGACCGAGCCATCATCACCCTTGTAGACAGCAATTTGCAGCGTGAGAATATCCTGCCATCGGAGCGGGCGTTTGCTTACAAGATGAAATCCGAAGCCATGAAGCGGCAGGGTTTCCGCACAGACTTAACCTCGTCACAAGTTGTGACGAAGTTGCGGACGGACGACAAGGTGGCACAGGGCTTCGGCGTGGGCAGGATGACCGTGCAGCGTTTTATCCGCCTGACGGAACTGATACCGCCGATTTTGCAGATGGTGGACGAGGGGAAAATCGCCCTCACGCCTGCGGTGGAACTGTCCTTCTTGAAGAAAGACGAGCAGGAAAACCTCTTTGCCACGATGGAGAGCGAAGAAGCAACGCCCTCACTCTCACAGGCACAGCGGATGAAACAGTTAAGCCAGAGCGGGCGGCTTGACATGGATACGATATTTGCGATTATGACGGAGGAAAAGGGCAACCAGAAAGAAACCTTGAAAATCAACACAAGCAAGCTGAAAAAATACTTTCCGAAGAACACAACGCCGAAGCAGATGGAGGAAACCATCATCAAACTTTTGGAGCGTGAGTTGCAGAGGAAACGCAACCGTGACAGCCGCTAATCTTCTTTTTTCGGGAAGTAAATACAGAGAGTTGAGGTATGGAGAATGAGAGAAATCCAGTATGAAATCGTAAAGGAAATCGCAGTATTGTCTACGGGCGACAGTGGCTACACAAAGGAAATCAATCTCATTTCATGGAATGGGAAAGAGCCGAAGTATGACATCCGCAGCTTTTCCCCGAACCGTGAAAAGTGCGGCAAGGGAATCACGCTGAACGCTGATGAAGCGGCGGCACTCCTTAAAGCATTACAGAAAGAATTAAACAGCGAGGATTAATGGTATCTGATTGGCAGGGCGGGGACATTTCCAAACTCTTCCCTGCCCTGTCTGGAAAGGAAGATTTAAGTATGGGCGAGGATAAGAAAGCAGATAAAAAGAGAAAGCGTATCGTGCCAAAAGCACCAGTGCAGATGATAATCAGCCGTGAATATGTCGGCACACAGACCGTTACAGAAGCGTTTGTCCCGATTATCTCCGAGGATATTCGGAAGAAGATTGCCGAGGGCGACACCTTCGACAATGAGGGGCTGTCCGCTTAGAATGTACGCAATGGGACATGAAAACAGATAGGACAGATACGGAGGTTTTACAGTATGGCAGGAATCAAAGAAGAAAAGAAAATCTATTTAGTCGGCATTTATTGCCGCTTATCTAAAGACGATGGTACGGATAACGAGAGTGCGAGCATTGCGACACAGAAATCCATCCTCACGGATTATGTGAAAAAGCAGGGATGGCACATAGCAAAAACGTATATGGACGATGGTTATTCTGGTACAAATTTCCAAAGACCAAGTTTCCAGAATATGATAAAAGACATTGAAAGCGGTCTGATAAACTGCGTGATTACGAAAGATTTATCCCGTCTGGGGAGAAACTATCTTGATTGTGGGTTATATCTGGAAGTTTTCTTCCCAGAGCATAACGTGAGGTATATAGCGGTCAATGACGGCGTAGATACCTTGAATAAATCTGCTATGGACATCACGCCTTTCCGCAACATTTTAAACGAAATGTATGCCGCTGACATATCTGTTAAGATAAAATCGGCATATCGGGCGAGGTTTCAACAGGGGAAATTCATGGGAACTACCGCCCCTTATGGCTATATCAAAGACCCTGCCGACCACAACCATCTGCTGATAGATGATAAAGTGGCACATGTTGTAAAAGAGATATTCGACCTTGCATTAAAAGGGAATGGAGTTGCCAAAATTTGCAGACATCTTAATAAACAGCATATCCTACGCCCTGCCGCTTATGCGGCGGAGCGTGGCGAAACAGGCTTTGAACGTCATTTTGAGGGGAACGAGGACAAACGCTATATTTGGAGTGGGAACAGCGTGAGGAGCATTTTAAGAAGCCCGATATATGCGGGAAATCTTGTAGGCTACAAACGGATTGCCGCCAATATGAAAAGCAAGAAACGCCCCTCTAAGCTGCCCGAAGAATGGGAAGTGATACCCAATACCCATGAGGGAATAGTCACGCAGGAGGAATTTGATATTGTCCAACAGCTTATTACAAGTCGTAGGCTTCCACAGAACAAGGGAGGATTTGTAAATATTTTTGCAGGCGTTATCAAGTGTGTGGACTGCGGATGTGCTCTGCGGGCAATGAACGTACACAGGAGGAAACGCCCAGAGATTATCGACTGTGTACAGTATTCATGTAATAATTATGCAAGAAACGGAAGAAGCGAGTGTAGTGCCCACAATATAGAAGCAAGGGATTTATTCAATGCCGTTCTTGCCGACATCAACTGTTTTGCGGATATGGCAGTGAATGATGAAAAGGCGGTCAGGGCCATAGAAAAGCGGCTCACGGAAACAGACCAGAGCAGGGCGAAAGCATTAGAGAAAGAACGTAAGAAGCTGAACAAACGCCTTGCGGAACTGGACAGGCTGTTTTCCTCTCTCTACGAGGATAAGGTCATGGAGCGTATTACCGAGCGGAATTTTGAGATGATGTCGGGGAAATACCAGAAAGAGCAGCTTGAAATTGAAGCAAGGCTGAAAGAGGTGACGGAAACTCTTAATGAAAGCTACGAGAAATCACGGGGAATCCGTGACTTCCTCGCCCTTATCCGAAATTATCAAGGCTTAAAAGAACTGGATGCAACAGTTATAAACGCACTCATAGACAAGATACTTGTTTCGGAGCGTGAGAAGATGGCAGACGGAACAGTGAAGCAGGAAATCAAGATTTACTATAAATTCATCGGCTTTGTCGATGAATTACATATCATACCTACAAAACGGTGGGCAGCAATGCCCGCTAAAAATTGTACGGTGTGCGGCGTTGAATATGTCCCGGGCTCTGGTGCATCAAGGTATTGTCCTGCTTGTGCCAAGAAGATACGGAGGGAGAAATCAAACGAGAGCAAACGCAGGAGCAGAGAACAGAAAAGGATAGCATGTATGAACTGTCCGCAAAAAATGACCGACTGACATTCAGCAACGCAATGGACGGATTATCCGACAGGGAGATGAAAACAAGGAAGTGGATATTTACCACTACATTACCAAAGGTTCGTTTGATAATTATCTATGGGCAACTCAGGAGAACAAACTCCGTTATATTAAGCAGATTATGACTTCTAAGGAGCCGATTCGTGCTGCAGAAGACATTGATGAGCAGACCATGACAGCTTCTGATTTTAAGGCACTAGCAACAGGTAATCCTTATCTCAAATATAAGATGGAACTAGAGAATGATCTAACTCTATTAGAAAATCAAAGACGCGCCTTTCAACGCAGCAAGGATCACTATCGTCACACAATCTCCTACTGTGAAGAAAATATGCCCATTCTTGAGAAACGATTAAGCAAATATGAAGGCGACATTCAACAGTCTGAAATGTCGAAAGACCAGGCATTTTCTATGACGGTAGGTAAGCAAGCTTTTGATCAACGATCTGAAGCAGGGGAATCCCTACACCGTCTTATCCGTCATAATCAAGCTGACAGCAAAGAATTCCGTACCCTAGCTAGTTATCGAGGATTTGACATTAAAATGCTTAGTCTTCCAACAAATCAACCTCTTCCTGAAACTTTCTCTGTTAAGATTGTAGGAGAAAATCAGTATTCTGTCAGTTTAGACTTGTATTCTCCTTTGGGGACAATTCAAAGACTCCAACATACGATAGACCACATTAAAGATGACCAAGTGAAAACTCAGAACTTATTGGATGAATTAAAGGATAAATGGAATACTGCTAGAGTAGAAATTGAGAAAAATTTTCCAAAGGAAGAGGATTATCAAACTAAAAAGGGCGAATACGATGTACTCGCGCCATTGATTGAAACAGAAACGGATTTAGATATTATTGATCAGGCCTTACGACAATTCCACGAAAAAGGAAAAGAAAAGCAAGAACAACTTTCTTTTGAATTAGATTAAAAAATATATATAAATAGCGGACAAGAAAAGAAAAGCGCGGTAGAATAAAGATAGAAAGAAACGAGGTAACGATTATGATGGAAGATACCTATTATCAATTAGAAGAGGCCTTGGTACAGGGATTTCAAACACCTGAAGAATACCAAGCCTACAAGGAGTTAAAGGAACATTATGAGGAAGTGACAGGCGATTACAGTTTTTCTAAACGAGAACTCACTAGTCAATTGGAAATCTCTCTTCAGAATCATCGAAGTGTGGACTTTGAAGAACATGAAAAAGAGGAGTATTTGGACTTAGTTCAAAGCTAGAGGAATTTGATTCCTCTCTTGCCACCCATTATCGTCAATTGATTGACTAGAAAGGAGAAAGTCATGAATGATTTACTCCTTGTCCCAGTAATTTTTTTAGCAGTAGGAGGAATTCTCATTCTTTTATGGAGACTCTTTCTGATTGCCAGTGGACTTTTCCTGATTGGTTTTGTCAGTTTTCTTATTTTCGTTGAGGGTTATGGAATTTATTTGTTCTTTACTGAACCAAACCTCTACATAGAAGATCTATCCCAGAATGGTCTGATAAGTTTTACAGGATTTTATGTAACTTTTAATCTAGCATTTCTTGTCTTTGGTATTTTAAAAATTATCAGTTGGAAAAGAGAGTAAAAAAACAGTTGAACAAGGTTGTTCAGCTGTTTTTTATATAGGGGCTAAATTACAGAATTGTAATTATAAGGCGATGATAATGATGATTTCAAGTAAAATCATTATGAATCTTCTTTTGGGAATATTCATGTGAAACCTCCTTTAATAAATTAATAAAAACTTTAATTATTATGGTATAATCTAGTCATATTTTATCACATGGATAGATTTTATTTGAGATTTGTCCCATATTTGCTCATGGAGGTATAGGATGTTAAAAAAATTTGGAGAAATATATAAATTATTTAGAGAATCAAGAAAAATTACTCTTAGAGAGATTGAGCACAAAGGAATATCACGTTCACAGCTGTCTAGGTTTGAAAAGGGGGAGACAGATTTAACGATAACAAAATTTTTGTTGGCTCTTGAACAGATAAATGTTCCCATCGAGGAATTTATGTTTGCAGCTAATGATTTTAAAAGAGATCACTTTTATCAACTTATAGATGAAGTTAAGCAGTGTTTCCTTAAGAGAAACGTGGCTAAATTACATAAAATGTTGATTAAACTCATGGAAAATGATGATTTATCTATTTTTTCAACAATCGAAATTATTTTTTTAAAAATAAAATTACAAGAACTTTCTAACGAAGAATATTTCAGCGATACGGATATAAACAGAATAACCGATTACTTATTTAGTGTTGATTATTGGGGAATGTTTGAAATTTTATTATTTGGAAATATCATGTATATTTTCAATCATGAAACATTTCTATTATTATCTAAAGAGATGTTACATAGAACTGAGTTTTATCATGACATACCTAGTTATAGAAGAGTAATCGCTAGTATGGCTCTAAATGCTTTTATCATTTGTATTGAAAGAGATTATCTAACGGATGCAAAATATTTTGAAAAACAAATTTCGCATTTTTATTTTGATGAATCCGAAATTTATGAACGGTTGATTTTTACATATGCACGCTCTTTCTATGAATTTAAAAAAGAACAGACAACAAAATCAATCCTAAAAATGAGAAAAGTAATTGGATTTATGCGCGCAGCAGAATGTGAGAAACTTGCAGAAAGATATGAGGAGCATTTAATTAAAATATTAGCACCTTTATCAGATGATAAATGAAAGTGCAGATTTGGGACAAAATAGAATTAGATTTATAAAGTGATAAACTATGCTCGTAAGCTTACAAATATAATTTAAAGCAAAGAAGGGATAGTCATGGCTAGTTTAGAGAAACATGAACTAACAGCAATCGATTTATCGGTAGAAAAAATTGATTGCGAAAAGATTAAGTTATACAAATCATTGTCTAAGTCACACGGGCATTAATGAGCTTTATATTGATTAGCGATGATATTTGTGAGGTGAAATGAGAGAATTTTAATTCCCATATATAAATATAGGTGTTATTAAAATTCTCTTAATTTTTATTTAATTAAGAAACTTGGTGCATTTTATGAATGAGAGAACTTGGTTAGAAGTTTTTAATCGTTTCTATTTAACAAAAGATTTATCGTTAAATAATGCAATAAAACCTATCTACGTAGGTTATAAAATTATTGAGAGATGTAATCAACGTTGTGTTCACTGTTGGGCTGGAAAAAATGAGGGGGTGATACCGTCATTAAATGACGTTATATCTGCACTTGATAAACTTAAACAACTTCAACCTCTTCATTTAACCATAACAGGAGGAGAACCTTTAGTACATGAAGATTGGTTTTCAATAGTTCAATATGCAAAAAATAATTTTCCAATTGTTGAGTTATTCACAAATGCTGTTTTATTTACAGAAGAATCTGTGAATAGACTATCCAAAATTTTTGATAAAAATGATTATGTTCAAGTGAGTTTGGACGGTTTAGAAAAGAGTTACATGAAACAGAGAGGTGTTGATGATTTCAAGCATGTGGTGGAAAATATCCAATTACTTGTGACTTATGGCATTAATGTTCGAGTTAATATGACTATTACTCATCTAAATGTTAAGGATATGTTAGGAGTATATGAATTGTTGAGAGATATCGGAATAGCTTCGTTTTCTATATCTCCAGTTTATCCGTTAAGAAGAGGGAAGAACTTAATTCCGTTAGTTGATTACGATGACTACCTTGTAAATTCTGAAAAGATAAAAAAACTGCATTCTGGAACTAAAGAAACAATGCATCTTGAAATAATTTATCCAATAGAAATTCAATCGAGAGAAGCTAGAAGATTGAAGAATTCTAAAGATATTTCTCGTTTTAATTTAGATTTATTGCATTGGACAATAGATGCAAAGGGGGATATATTCCATTTTATGGATCATTTTCCTATAAAAGAACTAAAGATAGGGAATATATATTCTAACACGACTGACGAGTTATTATCAAAGGATTTTCAGATTCAATCCTCTATTATGTTTCATAGTTCTGCGGGAACAAAATGTTCACAGTGTACCTTGAATGATTATTGCACGGGGTTTGGGTATCTTAATTCCTACCCTGAGATTGCTTCAGATTTTAGGAGGTGTAGCTTTGAAATCTGAAAATTTGATAGAAACATGTAAAAAAATAGAGTCAAGTTTTGACTTGCCATTTTATATCTATTCTAAGATAAGTTCTCAAAATAATGAAAAAGTAATTGCGCCTTTGAAGATTGGCCTGAAAATAACTAATGAATGTCATTTCAGATGTCCCTATTGTTTTGTAAGTAAGAATTCGGAATATATAAGTTATCAGAATTTGAAAACTGTTTTATCCAAATTACCTCAATATCCATACGAAGTTTATTTGACTGGGGGAGAAGCAACTCTTCATCCAAAATTTGATAAAATTGTTGATTATATTGATAGTTTAGGTATTTTGATTAAACTACATACGACAGGTGTAGTTCCTCTTATTACAGAAAAAAATATATTAAATAATATTGAAAAAAATTTTTCATCGATTCAAATTAGTTTAGACTCAATAAAGAATTTTTAATAAATTGAGACCAAATCTAATTGATGAAGATCCTTTAATTAAAATTGTGAATTTTTGTAAAAAATTACAACAAAATAAATTTGAAAAATATCATAGTTAACATTGTAATAAGTTCTTTAAATATAATGGAGCTTCCAGAAATTTTTGATTTCTGTTTATCTAATAAATTGAAATATATTCAATTATCATCAATATTCACTACGAGTAAACGATTGTTAACTAATGATCTTGATTATTTTCTTTATTATGAAGAATTATTAACTACTTATCGAGAACAAGGAATAATTTTTAGAACAGCTCCGTTTTGTCATCCGTGGTCTTTGGCTATTCAAAAAGGTTATGATTACCATTCCCCTCTATATTGTCCGGCACAAAAAACAGAGTTTGAGATAGATATGAATGGTGATGTTTATCCCTGCCCGTTTTTGCACGATGAAAAACATAAAATGGGGAATTTACTGAATAATACCTTTGATGAAGTATGGTATTCTGGAGTAGAAGAATTAAACCATACAAATTGGAGTAAAAATACTAAATGTAAATCCTGCTCACTATATAAATTTTGTGGCGGAGGTTGTTATGCTCTGGCGAGTGTGTCTAATAAGGATTATGATATGAGGTGTAGTTTACATGCATATAAATAATAAAGTGTGGTTTATTCGTTTTGAACCTAATTTTCAAGGAGATAAAAAGACTATACTATATAATAAATTTAGTGGCGAACTATATGAAGTGTCTGAAATCTATTTTCATTTTTTAGAAAGTATAAGAAATAGGGAAAGTTGTCAAGATGCTTTAAAGAAACGATATAATACTGAAAATATAGATCTTGAAAAAATAATTGAACAAATTAAAGGCAATCTTTTAAATATAGGGGTTATCTTAAGTGACTAACATAATATTTTCACAAGTTCAAAAGAGTTTTCACAAGAAGTTGATGTTAGACATTCCTGATTTTCAGGCAGATTCAGGTGAAATCATCTCCATTGTTGGTGGCAATGGTGCTGGCAAGTCAACTTTCATCAAACTTCTTGCAGGGATTTTCTTGCAGGATAAGGGAGAGGTTCGTGTGCATGGCGTTTCTAATCGTTCTAAGAAAATCAATTCGCTGGTCAAGTTTGTCTTGGAGAGCGGGCAGGGTTTGTACAGTTATTTAACTGCTATGGAAAATCTCCAGTATTTTATAGGCTTAAATGGGATTGCCTTGTCTCATATCAAAGCACAAGTGGATGCTTTGTGTGATCAGCTGGCTTTTACACCTTACAAAGACACGCTGGTTTCGGAACTGTCCCAGGGCAATCGTCAGAAATTAACCTTAATCTTAGCCTTGGTGCAAAAACCGAAAGTACTCTGTTTGGATGAGCCGACCAATGGGTTAGATTTACTGGCCAAAAAACAGCTAATGACTCTTTTGCAGGATTATGCTCGTCACCATCAAGCTAGTGTTTTCATCACCAGTCATGACGCTAGTTTTATCGAGAAGATCAGTACTCGGGTGGTGCTGATTCAGGAGGGGCGGATATATCGTGACGGAACCTTCGAGGAGATTTTTGGCACTGTCCACCAGCATGAAGTCTATCACTTGCTTCTGGCTAAGAGTGCAGAAAGCGTGCTGAGACAAAGCTTTCTTGAGTTGGACTACAAGGTGCTTGAGGATGGGATTTCGATAGAGACCAGAAATCCAGCCTTTTATCGGCGATTGCTAGAAGAAACGGAAGTCTTGCAGTTTAACCGAGAACATGCCTCTTTGGAAGATTTGCTTTATGAGGTGCTCAAATGATGCTAGCAGCGATTGGGCGGGAGTTTAGACGCCAACTCAGCGAATACAAACAGTTCAAAGTCAATCTTCTCTTTGCTAATCTGGGAATTTTCTTTTTGGTTACGGGTTTTCTGACCTATTTTGATAGCAAGCAAGATACTTTTGAGTTATTTATCTTGCTGTTTACTTGGTATTTTTCTAGCCATAGTATCACCCATCCGACCTATTTTATCGAGGACGAGATTGTAGACCGCACCATTATCAACGTGATTCAGAGTCGGCGGAGCATCTTTGGCATGCTTTTTATCAAAATTATCGTGCAGATTTTGTTGGACTTGGTCAAGGCCATTCCTTTGTTTTGCTTGGTTGCCTTGGTTCAGCAGATTACCTTTCCTGCTGACTGGATTGATACAGTTGTTCCCTTTCTTCTATCCTTTGTGGTCATTGCCTCCCTTTATGGTCTGGGTTTTCTCTTTGCCAGTTTCTCCTTTGTCTTTACAAAAATTTCCAGTATTACTAACCTCCTTGCTTACGGAATTCTCTTTTTGGTTGGTTTTCAGGAGCCATCGAGTCATTTGATGGTTACTTTATCTCGTTGTTTGCCTTTCCATCTTTTGGTGAGTTTTATCCGTCAGCCAAGTTGGTTCCTTATTTTACTATCACTGGGCTACGGTTTGTTTTACTGGCTCTTGGGCTACTTGTGCTTTCAAACTTGTTTGTACTATGGTAAAAAGAAGGGAAGTTTGTTCCATGTATAATGAAGTGAAGCGATTTTATCTCTTTCGCAGGAGACGCTGGGCGGATACCCTGTTTGACACCCTCTACCACATCATTTTCATTCTTGGTTTTTATAGCCTTTTGAGAGGAAATCCAGACTTTCAGCTGTCTTATTTTTATTACTATTTCATCTTGACTCATGTGGTTTACTTGGGAAATGAGGAGTTGGAGTACGAGATTCGGTCGGGGCAATCTATTGTCACCCGGTATGCTTTGCAATCAGTGTATAGAATTTACCTGCAACGAGCAGTGGTTTACTTTGTTTGGTTGTCTTTGATTTTCTGGATTACCCTACTGCTGATTCATCAGGATTTACTACCCCACTTTTCTTTGAAGGTCATCAGTTTCCAAGGACCGCTCGTGGTATTGATTGCTTTCCTGATTTTCCTCGGCTATTATCTTGTCATGATTCGACTGACTATCCGCTTTCAACGAATTTCAGTCTTGGTAGATTTTCTAAACACCGTGCTCTTATTCTACTCAGGGCTCGTATTTCCAGTGGTGAGTTTTGGGAATTTGAAGAAATTATTTGATTGGCTTATAAGAAATTAAGGATTCTTTTTTAAAGCAGAGTCCTTTTTCTATTGTGATACTTTTTTCAAGATTTATCTGTTATTCTTGACCTAGTTTTTATAGAAAGAAGGTCTAAGATGTTAAATAAAGTCAAAACTAAAGCCTTAATTAGTGTTGGAGCAGTGGCTGCGACTAGCTTTATTCTCATGATGGGATATACTGCTGGTCAACATTCTACTGCTAAACAAAGTCGCAAAGAAATCGAATTGGCTGCAGCTAAACTTGTAGAGGACAAACAAGCAGAAGATAAGGCAAGTATTTTGTCATCGGATACTGTAAAAGAATTTTTGACTCAGTACTATACGAAAGAAAAGCTCGGAGAAAATAATACACGTATTCAACCTTATATGACTGAATCGGCTTATTCTCAAGAATTGTCAAGTCAAAATGATGCCATGAACCAAGTGTATAAGGATTATATTTTGGATTATCATTTTGAAAAAGCAGATATCTTTGTCAATCAGACTACGAATCAAGCTATTGCCATGGTCTCTTATAATGTAACCTATGTATCTGATTTAAAGAATGCCAACCAATCAAAGACTAATCAGACAGAAACAAGAACAGTTAAGTTATCCTATTCTAAACTACCTGGTAAGTTATTGGTCAATCAAGTACAGGTTTGGAAATCTGGGTTAGATGATTTAGATAAGGCAACTCCTAAAACTTTAGAAGAATCATCATCAATACCATCATTGCCAAATACTACGACAAAATGATGATATTGCATGGAAATAGAAGAGTGTAAGCAAATTTCAATTCTTGATGTAGCCAATCGTTTAGGTATCTCCTTTAAACAAGTTTCTAGCAGTGTCTATGAACATCCTGAACACGATTCATTCCGAATTTTTTCCACTACCAATACTTTTAAATGGTTTTCAAGAGATATTCAAGGGGATGTCATTGATTTTGTTCGACTAGTTAAGGGACTATCCTTTAAAGAAGCTCTAGCCTTTCTTTCTGAAGGACCTTTTCAAAAAGAAGCTGTTCAAGAAAAAAGAGAGAGACCATTTTATTATCCTTTAAAGAGAATAGAAGATTCTAACTGTAGTCTGGCCAGATATTACTTAACAGAGTATAGAGGAATTTCAGAAGAAATCGTACAAAGGATGATTCAACAAGGTTTAATAGCACAAGCCAGTTGGAAAACAAACGAAACAGTTGAACCTGTTATTGTTTTTAAAAGCTTTAATCATCGTCACAAGCTGCAGGCAGCAAGCATACAAGGGATTTATAAGAATCCTGCTCTTTCTAGAGAGAGGTTAAAAACGATTCTAAAAGGAAGCCATGGACATATTGGAATATCCTTTGATATTGGTAAACCCAATAGACTGGTCTTTTGTGAATCGTTCATCGACTTAATGAGCTATTACGAACTGCATCAACAAAATCTAACTGATGTTCGTTTGGTATCTATGGAGGGATTAAAAAGGTCTGTTGTTGCTTATCAAACTTTACGACTGATAGCTGAAGAAAATCAGAAATTGGAATTCTTAGATACAGTAATACCTTCAAAGTTATTGCCTTTGATCAATACAATTCGTGATACCACCAGCTATTTTGATAATCATCCTGATTTATTGACACTTGCGGTAGATTGTGATGATGCAGGTAAAGATTTTTCTGATAAGTTATCTAAATCAGGATTTCCTGTTTTCCTGGATTTACCTGATAATGAATATGGGAAAGAAAAAAGAGACTGGAACGATATTCTTCGAGAAAAGAAATCAGATTTACAATTGATGTTCGAGAATGCAAAAGAGACATTGAGGAATCAACCAGTAAGACAAACCTCTCAATGTTTAGAATTGTGATAACAAAATCAAGATGTTTTAGCTAATATTAGAATGAAGGAGGATCGTATATGACCATTATTGAACGCTTAGAAGAAAAGGTCACTAGGCAAGAAAGTAAGGTAGCAAGAGAAACAGAAAAACTAGCTACTTACAAAGAGCAACTGGAGACAGCGATGTTTGCGACGTTCAAAAGACGTCAAAGCATTAGTCACATGAGTTTTGAAGAAGCTCTTGACCATGCATTTGGCAAAGAAAGACAATTCGATGATTCTGAATTTAGAAAGGATGAAATGAGTGAATGACAAAAGATTGGAATTTTAATCAACCATTAGAAAGCAAATCAGAAAATCAAGAAGATCCAGATAAAATTGCGGCCTTATTTGGAAATCATCAAGGAGGTAATGATGTAAATTATGAAGCAGCTTTTCAAAAGCGTAAACAAGCACCTGTGACGGAATCAAATTCTAGTTCTAAACCCAAAGTTACAGAGGTTAGAACAGGAAAAGAGACAGATATCACTACAAGTTATCAGCAACATCTTAAAAGACTGATTGCGGATAATAATAGCGATATTCAAAGTAGTCAAAAGAAAATTGAAGAGCTACATACGTTGATTGACACAAAGAATAAAGACAATAAGAAATTGCAGTCCATTTATGATGCGATTTCCGAATTACACTAAGCAGTCCTGATAGGCTGCTTTTTTTGAGAGGTTATAGATGTTTACAAAACTTTTTAAGAAAAACCAAGACAATAGTGATGTATTTAAAAAGCTTATTCATAGACTATCTGATATGTCTGTCCAAGATCTTGAAAAAATAGACCGCCTGATAGATATCATTTTCACCCCAAATCAAGAAACCGAACAACTAAAAACAGAAGAAACTTATAGAGAAGAAACTTTGGACGACACATTAAAGGAAGCTAAGAATCAACTTCATAAGGAACAATTGGAGAAGAATTTAGAGAGGTTTAGAAAAAATAGTCAATAACGCACCAAAATTGGTGCGTTATGCTTTTTTATGCTATAATTGAATTATAAAAATAAAGGAGTTTGCCATGATTGGAAAGAACATAAAATCCTTACGTAAAACACATGACTTAACACAACCTGAATTTGCCCGAATTATAGGAATTTCTCGAAATAGTTTGAGTCGTTATGAAAATGGAACGAGTTCAGTCTCTACGGAACTAATAGATATCATCTGCCAGAAGTTTAATGTATCTTATGTCGATATTGTAGGAGAAGATAAAATGCTCAATCCTGTTGAAGATTATGAATTGACTTTAAAAATTGAAATTGTGAAAGAAAGAGGTGCTAATCTATTATCTCGACTCTATCGTTATCAAGATAGTCAGGGAATTAGCATTGATGATGAATCTAATCCTTGGATTTTAATGAGTGATGATCTTTCTGATTTGATTCATACGAATATCTATCTAGTTGAAACTTTTGATGAAATAGAGAGATATAGCGGCTATTTGGATGGAATTGAGCGCATGTTAGAGATATCTGAAAAACGGATGGTAGCCTAATGGAAATCCAAGATTATACTGATAGTGAATTCAAACATGCTCTAGCACGGAATCTTCGTTCACTGATAAGAGGAAAAAAGTCCAGTAAGCAACCTATAGCGATTTTGCTTGGAGGGCAAAGTGGTGCCGGTAAGACTACAATTCATCGTATTAAACAGAAAGAATTTCAAGGAAATATTGTTATCATAGATGGTGATAGTTTTCGTTCCCAGCATCCACACTATTTAGAACTGCAGCAAGAATATGGCAAAGATAGTGTTGAATACACCAAAGATTTTGCGGGGAAAATGGTAGAGTCTTTAGTAACCGAATTGAGTCATTTGGGATACAATCTTTTGATAGAGGGAACCTTACGAACGATAGATGTTCCAAAGAAAACAGCACAACTCTTGAAAAGTGAGGGATATGAAGTACAATTAGCCATAATCGCAACCAAGCCCGAATTGTCCTATCTGAGTACTCTTATCCGATACGAAGAACTGTACGGTGTCAATCGAAATCAAGCACGCGCAACTCCAAAAGAACATCATGATTTCATTGTAAATCATCTAGTTGATAATACACGACAATTGGAAGAACTAGCTATCTTTGAAAGGATTCAAATTTACCAACGAGATAGAAGTTGTATATATGATTCAGGAGAAGATAAAATTTCAGCAGCAACCGTTCTTCATGACTTACTATTTGGAGAATGGAATCAAGTGGAGAAGGAGATGCTTAAATCAGGAGAAGAAAGATTGAGAGATTTAACGAATCGAAATGGTTGTTAGATCATGAGTTTTAAAATATAGTCTACTTATAACTTTTGTTAGTTGTTTGAGGTAGACGAAAAGTTTTTAAAACCAAAAAAACGCATAGTATCAGGTGTTGAAAAGCTTGATATTATGCGTTTTCTTGTGGGAAGATTTACTCCATTTTCTTCAGGAATTAAGATTTTGCCCAGCCTCAAAAGTTCTAATCAATTTTAATAACTCAGAAAAAGAAGACTGACAAAATATGGTTACTTTAAGACGAAACTAGAATTTGCTCTCAAACTGGAGAATGTGGAAGAAGAAATCAAAATTCTATGATGTAATGGCTAGGTAATTACGGATATAAAGTTGTAAGACTTGAAATTTTATTTCATAGACTTAATCACTATTATCCTTCTTAAATTCATAGATCTCTTCCAAGTAAAAATGAATTTTTTCTTTAATATACTTTAATGATTTATTATTAGTTATGTCTATAACACCAAACACACTATAGTGGTTTCGGTAAAGCTCATCATAATCAATCTGACTGCCTATGATGATAACTTCTGATTTTTTTGAACTAAATTGGATAGATTTTAAATAGAGTTTCATTTTTTTAGATGTTAGAGACCCTGATTTTTATGATAAAAATAAGTAGAAGATTTATATTTGTAGTTAATCTTATGTCCTTGTAAAAATTTTTTTGTATTTTTTTAAATGTTTTTTTAAGAAATAATATTTTAAATACAGAGATAAAAATATAGCCAAATAAAGAGTAGTGTAAAAATTTGAATTGCCTTCATATCTTTCCTTTCATTAGAAATTAGTTTATCAAATGAAGAAAGATTAATATTATTGAGGTACTAAAAAGTATCTATTTTATCCTGAAATGTCTAAATTAAGAAAATTTTTACCATTTGAGATAGTATAGAAACCATTTGAGATTTTTATAATTTAATTTCCATAATTCTGATAAGATTAAACTTATAGAAGGAGGCTAAATATGAAAGACTATATTTTATATCAAGATAGAGCTATAGTAAAGGTACCACTCTCTAAAATTTATTATGTTACAACTCACCCAACAAAAGCTCATGCTGTTCTTTTTGTAACAGCAGAAGGGAATTTTGAAGCTTCAACCTCACTAGCTAAAATCGAAGAGGAAAGTACAGAAGAACTTATTAGATGCCATAGAAAGTTTCTTGTGAATAAAGATAAAATAGCAGGATTTAATCATGAGACAAGAACGATTATGTTTATGGATGATAGAGTATCAGACATTGCTTGTTCTAGAAGACACTTTACAATATTAAAAAATCAGTGGAAAAATATATAGGAGTGAAGTAGTGAATATTTTTATACTAGAAGATAATTTTTTACAACAGACTAGAATTGAAAATGTTGTCAAAAAAATTTTGGTGGATAATAAGATTGAGTATAGGCATTTTGAGGTTTATGGAAAACCTCAACAGCTTTTTAGAGGACATTTTCAGAGAGAGAAATCATCAATTATTTTTTTACTTGATATTGAAATAAAAGATGATGACAAAAGAGGATTAGACGTTGCTAGAGAAATTAGAAAACTTGATTCTCAAGCAGTGATTGCTTTTGTAACATCTCATTCTGAGTTTATGCCTGTATCTTTTGAATATTTAGTATCAGCTATTGATTTCATTGATAAAGAATTACCTGAACCATTATTTATCAAACGAATTGAAAATGTTATTTTAAGTGTTAGCGATAATCAAGGAATAACAGTATCTGAGGACTCTTTTATATTTACAGGATCCAAAGCTCAAATTCAAGTTCCTTTTAAAGATTTATTGTATATTGAAACATCAACAATTGCTCATAAGTTGACTCTCTATTCCAAACGAGACATAGTTGAATTTTATGGACAATTGTCAGATATTCTTAAACAGGAACCACGTTTATTTCAATGTCATAGATCATTTATCGTAAATCCTTATAATATATCTTTAATTGATAAAGAAAAATCGATTAGTTCATTTTCAGAACGGGTCCTCTTGTATTGTCTCTAGATTAAAAATTCGTCCACTTATGAAAGCTATCGAAAGACTTCATGACTAAGGAGATTTAGATGATATTTTTTCTAAATATTATAGGTGTTTTTCTATTGTTATGTATCCATACTAAGGTTGTAGGTGAGAGATTAAATCTAAAAAAAGTAGTAATGTCCATTATTCTGTTCCATCTTTTATCATTACTACTTATTGTTTTATTTAAATCAACTGGACTTTATTTTCTTGGATCATTATTGGTTTATCCCATTTTTTTTATCCTATATACTTTGTCCATTGGTGAATTAAGAAGTAAGGTTTCTTTATTACTTTTTTACTCATTATTTCCACTTGGATTTTGGGATGTCATCAAAAATTTTTTAGGTTACTTTATAATTTCTAAGATTCCGATATTGTATAGACTATATGAAACTAATCTAGGAATAATGATTTTCTCTTTATTAGCTGAAATTATTGTGTTTTTTTCTTATTAGTCTCTTTTCGATATAATTTTAGTCATTTAAAAAAATAAAGAACTTGGATAGAAAGACAAAATTTATTTTTAATTACTGCGGATATTTTAATGCTAGCCTATTTTATCTTACCATCTTATATAAACTACAGTGATAAAGTAAGTTGGGATAGAATGTTGGATTATAAAGAATTATGGACAGCAGTTTACTTTTTTTATTGTTTATTTGTTTTGTTAATCTCTTGGATAGAAGATTACTTCAAGAACTACAGGAGAAAGTCGTTCTACAAAAAAAGAAAATTCAATTGCAAAAATCTTAGTAATTATAGTCAACAAGTTGAGGGGCTGTATCAAGAAATTAGAAGCTTTAGACATGATTATGCTAATATTCTATCGAGCTTAAAAATAGGTATAGATCAAAAAGATATTAATCTGGTTTCTCAAGTTTATGATAGTGTTTTGAAAAATTCTGGTAAAAAATTAAAAGGCAAGCGTTTTGATGTAGCATATCTAAAAAATATCAATGATTTGGCGCTAAAGAGTTTACTATTATCTAAGTTATCGGAGGCCCAAAACTTATCTGTTCCAGTTTCCCTGGAGATTGGTGAACAGTTCTCTATAAAAAATATGGAACAAATAGACTTCTTAACAATTACTTCTATCTTGTTAGATAATGCTATAGAGTCCGCAGCAGAAGGAGGAATAGCAGTTTGTTTCCTTGAAGATACAGAATGGAATAAATTAGTCATGATTGTAAAAAATTCTACTTTAGAAAGAGAGATAGAATTGAGAGATATATTCAAGCGTGACAATTCTTCAAAAGGAGAAGGTCGGGGTATAGGCTTGGCCAATGTTCGGAGAATTTTAAAATCTTATCCAAATGTATGTTTGAAAACCACAAGTAAAAATTATGTCTTTACACAGATTTTGGAAATAGAACTTTAAAAGAGCTATCATTCTTAGGGTATTCTATTGAATATTTTAAGGAGGGGCTCTTTTGTTATAGCTTTATAGACATTTAAATGCTCAATTTATAGTAAACATAGGAATTCTGACGTAACCATTTTATGGTGATTCACTTTCGTTACTTTGACTCTAGGGTTAGGGGGCAAATGATAAGATGGTCTTTTTTTTAATAGATAAGGTATTCATTAATGGGAACTATGGAGAGGTAAGGAATTTCCTCCATTTTAAAGAGGCTCATATCAGTTTGTATGACTCTGGTTTCAAATTCTATTTCTTTGGATTCCATGATAATACTAAGGTAAGTTGTACCTTCCTTATTTTTTAGCTAGTTTCTGTAAATGAGCTAGGCAATAGTCTTAACAATAAAACTTGGCAGAAAAGGTAGAGTGACGATTTCACAATATCTAGTAGCGATTTGTGGAACAAATTTTAAAATGGCTTATTTTTAATTTTGAAAGGTTAAAAATCATGAAAAAATACGTTTCGTGATGAAAAAAGTACATTTAAAGACTTTGTGGTAAAAATCTCTTCTTTACTGATATACTGAACTTGTCAAGGTTATAATCTCATAAAATCATATATTATAGAGGATCTACTCATCGTGGAAGCAAAAACAACTCATTCAAAATAGTTTTAAAAAAGAAGAGGTGCTAATATGTTAAATGAAACTATGATTCAGCTTATACTCATTGCGATTTGTTGTGTGTACATTATTTTTAACACCAAGGCTGATAAAAACCCAAAGAGAGGATACCGTACAGCTTTGTACCTTTTCGTTTTGGCTGGTATTATATCCTATATTATGAATTATCTGAACTGGTTAGATTTTTTCTTACTGATAACTCCGATAATGTGTCTATTTAAATTTGAAGATAAGTGGAGTTAGCAACATGTAAATACTTTGTGGTAAAAATCGATTTTGTTCTGCTATACTGAACTTGTCAAGGTTATAATCTGACAAAAATAAAAATTAATATGGAGGTATTCCCCATGGAAACAAAGACAACGATTCAATTTGATGTTTTGGATACCGAAATGTTGGCTAGTATTGAGGGAGGAACAGCTAGTGCAGGGGAAGTTTGCACATTAGCAGGAGCAATGATTGGTAGTTTGGTTGCACCAAGAGCTGGAACTTGGGCTGGAGGTGTTTTATGAGCACAATATTGCACAGCTATATGGGCTATCGCTAGATTTTTATAGAAAAGGGGTTAGTTGATGGAAAGTGGTGAATTTAGGCTAATTTTAGCTCTTTTTATATCTTTTTTTATAATAGGTGCGATTGGAATAGTTCTAAATGTTCCAATAAGCGAAGTTTTAGTTCTTTCTGTAGGAAGTGTGTTTTTTGAGTTGCTGATTCACTTATTAACGCATAATAAGAAGAGAGGAAACATTAGTTTTGAACTATGCTTTAATCGATACAAGCAATTTATTAAAAAGATTTTAGCACCTACATTTTTTCTGTTACTATTATCAATTATCTTTGTTGTTATAGATGGTTATAAGTCGTCATCTGTATTATTTTATACTCATATATTTGTAGTGTTATTCACAGTAGGATACATTATTTGCTCGAATAATATCGAATTACATATTTCACAAAAAGAATGAGTTAGCGTTTTACTTATAGTATATAATAATAAATTATTTTGAGACATAGTAGTAAAGTGATTGAGCTATAGATATGATGAGGATGGAAATATGGAGATTGTTATAATGAACATAGTTAATTATCTCTTGCTAAAGATTGAATGGATAGTAAGTAATATCTTTATAAAAATGAGCATACTTTGGATGCTTATTTGGTTTCTATACTATTTAGAGAGTGATTTAGCAATGTATTTCTTGTTTTTTGGAAATGGCTTTTTATTATTGCTAATAATTTTTCGATTTGCACTGTATCAAATTAAACTAGTAATGCAGAATGATATTAAGTAATTGTGTCTAGATCATATTTTGGGGAATCAGATTATAATCATTCTGGACGTTTTCAAGACTTTTTGATAACTCCGATAATGTGTCTATTTAAATTTGAAGATAAGTGGAGTTAGCAACATGTAAATACATTGTGATAAATATCGATTTTGTTCTGCTATACTGAACTTGTCAAGATTATAATCTGACAAAAGATTTCTATTATATACAAGATATTCATCATGGATACAAAAACAATAGAACAAGTTAATGTGCTCAAAGCTGATGCTCTTTCTATTATTGTGTTGAAGGAGGTAAAAATGATTTGGCATGTATTTCAGGTATGGCAGGGATGACTGAGATAGGCTTTTTATACGCTGGACCTGCTGGAGCTGCGATTATATGTGGTGCTACAGCTATGCGAATTTGCTAAAAAGAGAGGATGTACAATGAATAGTACAATGAGTCAGTTTTCAATTCTAAAAAACAGTGATTTACAAGAGTACTCTGGTGGATTAAATCCTACTTGTGGAGTATTAGTAGGTCTAACTGCATTTACTGGTCCTGTTGGTGTTGCATTTGCGATTTCAACAGGCGGGCTAGCGGCAGAAAGTTTTTGTAGATAATGAGAAAAATAATTAGTATATTTTATATTATTTCTCTAGGAGTCTTGTCTTTAATAAAGTCACAAGATATTGTTGATATCATAGCAACTCTACTATTGATTTATATAGGTTTAAAAGGAATAAAGCAAAAGAGAACTTTATAAGGTTGTGACGCCTATACTTTTTCGCCTCATTACATGTTTGGACAATGTTTCATTTATTAATTTCCAAATTGAGAATGGGGATATTGTAACTAAGTGTGATTTTTAGTCAACTAAAGATGGCATGCTAATGGTTGGATATCATCATTGGGTAGGAACTATTGTCTTTCGGGGTTATAGAGGATAATTTATGGATAAGAGAACAGAAGAAATTCTCAATAAGATTTATAATTTGATTTTAGATACAGAGATTCATAAAAATGAACGAGATATTTTATTACGTTATAAAGCTCTATTAGAGAATACAAAAAATGAGCAGAGAGTTATCATGGGGTTGGCAGAAGCTCTTCGTCAGCAGGCTGTTAATGGGATTCATAGTCACAAATCAATGAGCCCAAAGGTTGCGACATTTTATAAAGAAATTGCCACATATGGACAATTGAGTAAAAATCTAGCTCAAGGATTAATTTCTTTAGGAATAACGAAATAAGGAAAAATGAGTATTATAAACTCATAGAGCTTTTAACAAGATAAAACAATTCATATAAATGTAAGGAGATATCCATGATGGATACAATGATGAGACAATTTGAAGTAATATTGTCCAGCATTGAAGGTGGACTTTCATGCTTTGAGAAGGGATTGTTTCTTTAAGGGGATATGGTGGAGCTATTATAGGCTTTTGGATAGGAACTAAATTTTTTTCTACGAAATAGAAGTTGAGGTACAAATGAAGCAGCGTTTGATAATTGCAATTAGTTTTATAATGACTGGGATAGTCATTAACATTTTATTCGAATCAAATACTATTATTCATAAATTTATTGCTATATTAGGTCTGAGTATGTATTATAGAGGTGTTTTTAGAGAGTATAAAAATTTTAAAAACAATTCAGATTTTTAAATTTTATATTAAATCACGTAATTTGTGTGTCATTTATGATATTGTAGGAGACATTCCATATTGGATTGTAGTTATCATTTGAATGTTTTCAGATAATATTATTTGTAGGAATGATTATCTATATACGAAATTGATTGGAACTCTCAGAATTTCAAAATGAATATAGAATCGGTAGTAAATTGAATTGTATCAGAAATGGCTGTGATAATAGCAGGATGTTATAGTAATGAAGGAGTATCGAAATGAATCAACAGTTTAGAAATCAATGTTTAGATGCAATCGTAAAATTTGAAACTAGCTTTAAAGAAATGAACTTACCTCAACAACAATATTTCCAAGCTTATAGTCTAGTTAGTAAAATAGTATCTGAAATGAAATTAGATGGTGTTGCATTTGCTCAATCTTTCAGATATTTTTATGAATTCTTTGGTCGCGAATTATTGCCAGGGGGAATTATTTTATCTGAACAAGCTCGTAAAGATTTTAGTAGGATATCAGATCTAGCAAATTCTACTGAGTTATTAAAAACAATTCATAGCCCTATTAAAATATTTTGGTAATTACAAAATTATAGCTGTTTGTTAATTGGAGAAAACAGATCATTTTATCAATGGAGTTATAAAAAAGAATGTTGACGTATCAGCATTCTTTTTTTATTTTATGTTCTTTGATAAAATAGCTAAAATTGTATCGCTATCATTTGAGGTATCTGTTTTTACTAGTCCTGTTTCAACTCTACTAAATAATGAGTTAATAATTATTAGTCGCTCGTCTTTATCGATGTCAGTTCCAGCATAAGTTAGAGATTGATAAAATCTCGTCAAAGCTGCTTTTTGTCTGTATTCAGTAGCCAAATGATGATTTGACATCACAATCTTTATCAACACTCTAACAATGTAGATAAAAAATGAAATGACCGAAATAAGTATAAATGACTCAGATATGAATGGAATCTCTTTTTTGATAACATTTAAAGAATAGTCGTGTATCACGAGAACTAATATTACTGAAACAGATATTAAAGCTAAGACTGCACCAATAAGGAACCATGTCCATTTTGTAGCTCGCTTTTGATGTTCTATAGCACGCTCATTCCAAAGTTGCTCTGGAGCCTCTAGAGAAAGCTTATTTTTATATGTTTCCTCTAAATCTTTAAGCTTATTTTGCTTTTCTTTTTGCCAGTCGTTGAGAGATTTTTGAAATTCAGCAAACTCAGAAACTTTTTCATCGAATTGTTCCTGAATTTTATTATGTTTATCTTCTGTGAATGACGTAATTTCTCTATACTGTTCATCGGAGTTGTCTGAGATATCTTTCAACTTGCTAGCTAGAGGAGCTACTATATTTGTTTCAAAATCAGATATATTCTCTTTAATGTTTGAAAAGTTTTTTCTAAGTAAATATAGTGCTGGATAAAATACATATTGAGAGGTATTTGATAAATAACTACCTATAGCATTATTATACTTAGAGAGATAAATAAAATTTCTGATAGCTTCATTAAGATTGTCTTGAGATTGTTGAGTATAGAAAGAAACGAAACTTTTTAGTTTACGAATTTCTGAATCTTTGTCAATAGGAGAACTTATTGATAATATGTATACCATCTTATCTTGTTCTATTGATTCACGACTACTTGATAAATTATAGTAAAGTTGTTCATTTATTTTATCGATATTCAATTCTTCAAGCTCGAAGATATATTTTCTTATTAAATTAAACTTATCGCTCAAATTTTTCCAATTTGACATAAAATTATTGGGAGCTATGTCATAAATTGAACTCCAATAAGTAAGGTTACTTTTTTTATAATTTTTTTCAAGCTCATCAAATGTAAAAAAACTCTTTGTATTCGTGAAAAATCAATTATAAAAATCGCTAGAAATAGTGAATCTAAAGAGAATTTTATCATTTAGAAAATTTGATACTTGACTTTTTGGTATAACTCATAAACCTCACCTATTACAGATTAATTATATTATCATCTATTATACCATAGAAAGATAGGATAAAATAAGTCATATACATGTAAAATTGTTGACAGAATTAGTTAATTTATTGGAAACTCAGTAATAAGGTGTATTACTAAAAATCATATTAAAAATAATTACAATTTTATTGGTAGCCTTTTGGTAGCTAAACAGAAAAAATAATTTATTTCTCTTGTTGTGAATATAATAGGAATTTTGAGTTATCAGCAATATTTTTTATTTCAAATAGTTTCTTGGAATTAAATCTTGGGTTTTATTAAACTCTTGATTTTTTCAAGAAGCTATGGTATTCTTTTGTTAGTTAATAAACTTACAAAGGAGAAAAGATGTTTTCACCTACTAAATTAAAAGAAAAAAGAGAAGGTCTGGGCTTATCTCAATCTCAACTTGCATCTAGTTTAGGAATTAGTAGAGCCTCATACTTTAATTGGGAATCAGGTAAAACAAAACCGAATCAAAATAATCTAAGCAAGTTGAGCCAGGTTTTAAATGTAGATCCTCGCTATTTTGAATCAGAGTATGAAATAGTTGAAACCTATCTCAAGCTAACTGAAAAGAATCAAAAAGCGACACTTCATTATGCTACAGAACTGTTGAACAAACAGAATGCCAAGGTTGTGGACATTCCTCAGCGTTTTGCTTATAAAGTTTACGAAAAATTATCAGCTGGTACAGGAACAGCTTATTTTGATGATGGTAATTACGATACAGTTTACTTTAATCATCAATTTGATTATGACTTTGCATCATGGGTGTTTGGAAATTCAATGGAACCGACATATGAAAATGGTTCTGTAGCCCTTATTAAGCAAACGGGATTTGATTATGACGGGGCTATCTATGCGATAGATTGGGATGGTCAAACCTATATCAAGAAAGTGTATCGTGAAGAAAATGGGCTTCGTTTAGTTTCACTCAATCGGAACTATTCAGATAAGTTTGCGCCTTATGATGAGAATCCTCGCATTATAGGGAAAATAGTTGGGAACTTTATGCCTTTAGAGGACTAAGTATGAGTTGGTTTGATTATAGTCTTGAGCCAAGTAGTGACATTGCCTTTATTGATATGAAATCTTTTTACGCAAGTGTAGAATGTGTAGATAGAGGATTACACCCACTTAAGACTTCGCTTTGTGTTATGAGTCGTGCAGATAATTCTGCTGGTTTAATTCTTGCTTCCTCTCCTATGTTTAAAAAGGTCTTTGGAAAGTCGAACGTTGGACGTTCCTATGATTTACCTTTTGATGTAAAGACTCGCAAATTCTCTTATTATAATGCTAGAAAGCAAGGTTTACCGACAACGATAGATTATGTTCGTTATATAGAGGAATGGGCAAAATCAACTGTGATTGTTCCTCCGAGAATGGATACTTATATTGCTGTCAATATGGATATTCAAAAAATCTTTCAAGATTTTGCGGCATCAGATGATATCTATCCCTACTCAATTGATGAAGGATTTATTGATTTAACAAGTTCATTAAATTATTTTGTACCAGATAAAAGTATTAGTAGGAAAGATAAATTAGATATTATTTCTGCTGCTATTCAAAAAAAGATTTGGAGAAAAACTGGAATCTATTCAACTGTAGGCATGTCTAATGCCAATCCCTTATTAGCTAAGTTGGCACTTGATAATGAAGCTAAAAAGACTCCGACAATGAGAGCCAATTGGTCCTATGAGGATGTCGAAAAGAAAGTATGGACTATTCCTAAAATGACAGATTTCTGGGGAATTGGAAATCGCATGGAGAAAAGATTACATAATTTAGGTATCTTTTCGATTAAAGAATTGGCTCAGGCTAATCCTGACTTGATTAAAAAAGAGCTTGGTATCATGGGTCTAGAGTTATGGTTCCATGCCAATGGGATTGATGAAAGTAATGTTCATAAACCTTATAAGCCAAAGTCAAAAGGGATAGGGAACTCTCAAGTTTTACCAAAAGATTATATTAAACAAAGAGATATTGAGATCATACTTCGTGAGATGGCAGAACAAGTTGCAGTTAGATTGAGAAGATCTGGTAAAAAAGCAACAGTAGTTTCTATACATCTAGGCTACTCTAAAGTGGAACAAAAGCGTTCTATCAATACTCAAATGAAAATTGAACCAACTAATCAAACAGCACTACTGACAAACTACGTTTTAAAGTTATTTCACACTAAATATACTTCAGGAGCTATCAGGAATGTTGCGGTTAACTATTCTGGTTTAGTGGATGAATCCTTTGGATTGATTTCATTATTTGATGATATTGAGAAAATAGAAAAAGAAGAAAGGCTCCAGTCCGCAATCGATGCTATTCGAACAGAATTTGGGTTCACTTCACTATTGAAAGGTAATGCCCTAGATCAAGCTTCTAGAACAATTGCTAGAAGCAAACTCATTGGTGGTCATTCAGCTGGAGGATTAGATGGACTAAAATGATGAATCGTTCTTATTTACCTTTTGAGTCTGCCCGAGTATATCAGGATCGTGGCATGGCTAAGTGGATGGGCTTCTTTTTATCAGAACATTCCAGTTCTCTTTGGGCAGAAAAAAATAAAGAAGATATCTCCATTTCCCTATCATTGGAAGAGAAAGTTCTATTTGTTCGTCAACTTTATACGAATGTATTCCCTGCAACTTTTGTTTTTAAGTTTTCTAATCAAAGAAAAGTAGTATCAGGTATTGTTAAAGAGATTGGAAAAGAGTTTATATCTATAAAATCAGACACTGGTTTTCTTCGATTAAAATGGGAAGATATACTCGATATACAGATAGAAGGGGAGGAATTACATGAATCGTAAAGAATTATATGATGATAAATTACAGCTAGATTATTTTTCAGATTCTTATTTACAGTTTGAGTCAGATTTTTACAAGTATTCAGCTTTAGATATACCATTAACATTTATCACAGATGATATTTTACGCACAATGGCTATGTCTCAAAAACATTATTTTAAACTTAACAAAAGTAAATCTTTAGACGGTCGTGATCATTACTTTGTTTTTTCTATCAAGATGAACAAAGATAGCATGTTGAGTGTGTAAGCTTGTTGGAGAAACGTAGTTAATCCTCAAAAGGTTCCTCAAACCTTTTGAGTTCGCCCATGGGATAGGACTCGTAGAATGAGGAAAGGTACCGACGAAATGATACAGAAAGCCTTAACTGGTCAAGTGACGTGCTTATTTACATTAGCCTGATAATGAAAATGGAGAGATTATCGATGGTTATATTGGAATTGTACCAAAATGATTATTCTAAAGATTTAGTCGCATTTGATTCCATAGAAGATGGGAAAGCCTTTGTAACTCAAATCCCAGGATACACTCTAGAAACAGAACATGAGTTTGAAGTCGAATATGTGAACCCTAAACACTTGTCGGATTATATAGAAATTATCTTTAATGGAAATATTGTACCTTTATCTAGATTTTCGTTTGATTTCGAAGAAAATATTGACATTATTTGGAAAGAGATTTCAAATTTATCCCTCAAAAACGATAGAATGATCGAAGGATATTCAAAAATCGATGCATATGTCGTTAACAACGATGAAGTGAAAGCTTATGTCGAAGCCAGAGAAGCAAACTTCCGCAAGGCAAAAGCTTTCTTAGAAAGAAAAGGGTACGAAGTCGACAGAAGCTTTTTCGGAAGTGAAGACGGTGAAGCGATTCTTTACAGAAAAAAAGGGAGCGAGGATTGGCATTTCTTATGTCACTTAGACCCAATGTTTGTAGAAATTGAAGATGTAGAAGGATATGTAAAAGAAGAGGTGGAAGGATTGATGTAAGGGATTGAAGAATACTATAAAAGGAGGTATCTCATGCTCGGAGCAATCGTTGGAGATATTGTCGGTTCTGTTTACGAATGGAACAATATCAAAACAAAGGACTTTCCTTTATTTCGGAAGGACTGTTTTTTCACGGATGATACGGTTATGACCTGTGCTATTGCAGAAGCAATTATGAATGGGAGACAAAAAGACGACTTCATTGACGCGATGAAGAAATATGGCAGACTGTATCCGAATACTGATTACGGTTGCTCGGTTTAATGCATGGCTAAAGAGCGATAACCATGAGCCTTATAATAGCTTTGGGAATGGTTCGGCTATGCGTGTTTCTCCATGCGCTTGGTCTATGGACTGTAGTTTTTATGCTAGAACCGTAATGTGGCCATCATCTAGAGGACTTGTGAGTCTTTCTGCAGAGGTAACTCATAATCATCCAGAAGGTATCAAAGGTGCAATGGCTACAGCTGATGCTATCTTTCTATGTCGTTTTTACTTTGGTGGTTATTGTAGAGAATACGAGCAACCAATTAATGACAATCATACAGAGTGTAAAAGACGGATTAAGGATTATATAGAGAAGACATACGGCTACAATCTATCTCAAACTTTAGATGAAATCCGCCCTAACTATTGTTTTAACGAAACATGCCAAGAAACTGTCCCTCAAGCCATTGTTGCCTTTCTTGAAAGTAGAGACTTCGAAGATGCAATAAGGAATGCCATTTCCCTTGGTGGCGATAGTGATACACTTGCTGCAATTACTGGCAGCATAGCAGAGGTAGCTTATGGTATTCCTGATTGGATTAAGGATAAGATCTACTCTTACTTGGATGAACCCTTAAAGGATGTAGTTAGGCGATGGGATAATAAGGTTGATATAAAATAAAAGAGTTTCAATCTCCAGTACGTCATATTTTTCTTTTCAGCATTTTCATTATATAATGGGAGTACATTTACTTACACACGATGAAATGTAAATATTTTTAACGAATTTTGAGGAGAAAATCAATGAAAAAGGCAATGTTAATTATCAACCCTACTTCTGGTGGCGAGAAGGCTTTGGATTACAAAGATAAGCTGGAAAATAAAGCAAAAGAATACTTTGAGCACGTGGAAACCAAAATTACCGAAAAGGCGCTGGATGCAACACATTTTGCTGAGGAAGCTTCTAGTGAGCAGTACGATGCAGTGGTTGTGTTTGGTGGAGATGGGACTGTCAACGAAGTCATTTCGGGTATTGCTGAGAGAGACTACGTTCCTAAGTTGGGTATTATCCCAGGCGGTACGGGTAACCTTATTACAAAACTATTGGAAATCAATCAAGACATCGATGGGGCGATTGATGAACTCGATTTTAACTTAACTAATAAGATTGATATCGGTAAAGCGAATGACAATTATTTTGGTTATATCTTTAGTATCGGTTCTCTTCCTGAGGCGATTCACAATGTTGAAATCGAGGACAAGACAAAATTCGGTATTTTAGCCTATGCTGTAAATACTATGAAGTCTGTCATGACGGATCAGGTCTTTAACATTAAGGTTGAGACAGAGAATGGAAATTATGTTGGTGAAGCTAGCCATGTTTTGGTTCTCTTGACAAATTACTTCGCTGATAAGAAAATCTTTGAAGAAAATAAGGATGGCTATGCCAACATTTTGATTCTGAAAGATGCGTCTCTATTCTCCAAATTATCCGTCATTCCTGATTTACTAAAAGGAGATGTTGTGGGCAATGATAATATTGAGTATATCAGAGCGCGTAATATTAAAATCTCTTCAGATAGTGAATTGGAGTCAGATGTTGACGGCGATAAATCAGATAACCTACCTGTAGAAATCAAAGTCCTAGCTCAGCGAGTAGAAGTATTTTCAAAACCGAAAGAGTAGAAGGTAAAAATTAGTTTATTATTCACAACGAAATTAAATTCTATACCAACGATTGGAGGAGGAATGAATTCTCTATTTGATGAATTTCGAACAATTTGTTCTCATTTAAACCAAATCGGAATCACACCGACGCTCATGGGGTCCTTGGGTTTTGAATACCGTTCAAATGAAGAATGGAGGCCGTCTGACATTGACATTCATGTGCCTGGTGACCCTAGAGGTTGGGAAGCACCTGATCATCTCAGAATTTATGACTGGGACAAGATAATGAAAGTGATGAAAGACTTAGACTACGTCTTAATAGATATTCATGAGCATGAATTCAAAAAGGATCGAGTGAGTGTTGAATTTGGAAGTATCGATTCTTTAATTGATTTTGCAGGAGTTTCGGAATCGGATATAGAGCTGATTCATCTCGAAAACATCACTTTTCGAGTTCCAAGTTTGGAACAGTTTTTAAGTATTTACAAGGCTTCTTCCCAAGATTCTTATCGAAATAATCACAATAACAATAAGGATTTAAAAAAAATTGAGTGGCTGGAAAGACATTTGTAAATCATCATTTGAAAAGTAGCAAGTTGTAAGACTGGCTGCTTTTTTATTTATAGAACCAAACCACTCGAAACTATGGACAAGCCTTGCAAATAAAATACGAAAGTAGTATACTAGATTAACAATTGTGAAAACGTTTGCGTAAAATTTAAATTGGAACTTAAGGAGACAAATTGATGGAATTAAGCGCTATTTACCATAGGCCTGAGTCGGAGTTCGCCTATCTTTATAAGGATAAGAAACTTCACATTCGGATTCGAACTAAGAAAGGGGACATCGAAAGCATCATCTTGCATTATGAGGACCCTTTTATCTTTATGGAGGAGTTTTATCAGGATGTAAAGGAAATGGCCAAGATAACTTCTGATGCCTTATTTGACTATTGGCAGGTTGAAGTGTCAGTTGACTTTGCACGTATCCAGTATCTCTTTGAACTCAAGGATACAGAAGGTCAAAGTATTTTGTATGGCGATAAAGGGTGTGTGGAAAATTCTCTAGAGAATCTTCATGCTATTGGAAATGGATTTAAGTTGCCTTATATACATGAGATTGATGCATGCCTGGTTCCTGACTGGGTTTCAGATACGGTATGGTATCAGATATTTCCTGAGAGATTTGCCAATGGAAATGCTCTATTAAACCCAGAAGGAACTTTAGACTGGGATTCATCTGTCACACCTAAGAGTGATGATTTCTTTGGTGGTGATTTACAGGGGATTATAGACCATCTGGATTACTTGCAAGACTTGGGTATTACTGGACTATATCTTTGTCCGATTTTTGAATCTACGAGCAATCATAAGTACAATACGACAGATTACTTTGAAATTGACCGTCATTTTGGAGACAAGGAGACCTTTCGGGAGCTGGTCGAGCAAGCTCATCAGAGTGGTATGAAAATCATGCTGGATGCTGTATTTAATCATATTGGTTCGCAATCGCCTCAATGGCAAGATGTTGTCAAAAATGGTGAGGAGTCCGCTTATAAGGATTGGTTCCATATTCAACAATTCCCAGTGACAACTGAAAAGCTAGCCAATAAGAGAGAGTTACCCTATCATGCTTTTGGTTTTGAGGACTATATGCCTAAGCTAAATACGGCCAATCCAGAGGTCAAGGACTATCTTTTAAAGGTTGCGACTTATTGGATTGAAGAGTTTGATATCGATGCTTGGCGTTTGGATGTGGCTAATGAGATTGACCATCAGTTTTGGAGGGATTTTCGTAAGGCAGTTTTAGCTAAAAAGCCTGATCTTTATATCCTAGGAGAAGTCTGGCATACGGCTCAGCCTTGGCTAAATGGAGATGAGTTCCATGCCGTCATGAATTATCCTTTATCTGATAGTATCAAGAACTATTTCTTACGAGGAATTAAGAAGACAGACCAGTTCATCAATGAAATCAATGGCCAGTCTATGTACTACAGGCAGCAGATTTCAGAGGTCATGTTTAATCTCTTGGATTCGCATGATACAGAGCGAATCTTGTGGACGGCCAATGAGGATGTTCAACTGGTCAAATCAGTTCTAGCCTTTCTCTTTTTACAAAAGGGAACACCATGTATCTACTACGGAACCGAGCTTGCCTTGACCGGAGGACCAGATCCAGATTGTCGTCGTTGTATGCCTTGGGAACGAGTATCAAATGACAATGATATGCTGAATTTCATGAAGTGGCTGATTAATATTAGAAAACAAGCGTCATCAACCATTCAGCATGGTAAGTATAGCCTAAAAGAAATCAAACCAGATCTAGTAACTATGGAATGGACATACGAAGGCCGGGTCCTAAAAGCCATTTTTAACCAATCAAAAGATGATTATCTTTTAGAGAAAGAAGCAGTAGCACTAGCAAGCAATTGCCAAGAATCGGAGAATCAGCTTGTCATCTCTCCAAAAGGATTTGTGATTTTTCATTAAAGAGCAATTAAGAGTGACAGGAAAATTGTAGTATAGAGAGCATTTTACAAACTGATTATTTGTCGTCTTGCTACAATTGGTATATAATTTAACTTAAAGAGAATAGGAGGACTAATCGAATGAAATTAAAAGATTTTACAGAAAAAGAACAAGAAATGATTAAGAAGGGGCTTACGACGTCTAAGATTAGTGACAAGGAAACTGCTGAGAAAATTCTTTCACTAGTACCACAAGACTTGATTAAGCGAATCCCATTTTTCGTCAGAAAACATGCTACGACACGTACGATTAAACGCATTTCAATTGAACACCCTGAACTCTACGCTGCAGCTCAAACAAGTGGTGAAATTCCAGAAAAAGAACGCGAAGAATTGCGTCAGATTATCACAACTATCTTTGAACAAAAGATGAATAAGCATAGTATTAAGTAGAGAATGAAAAAATATTTTATTGGCGGTTTGGGAAGCAATGTCTATCATAGCAAGGATTTTCTTCAAGAACTAAATTCACAGGTCTATTTTCTAAATCCATATGAAAAGCATCTTCGAGATGAAACAGAATTGAAATCATGGTTTAAAAATGAGATTGTAGAGGAAGAATCTATATGTCTGATAGGTCATTCTCTTGGAGGAGATTTGGCGCGTTATCTTGCATCGGAATTTTATGAAGTGACAAAACTGATTCTTTTGGATGGTGGCTATCTAGATTTAGATAAGATTTTACCTTTAGATACAGAGTTAGAGGAAACTAAAAACTATATTGAATCTCAAGTCGTTTCGGACTTAAATCTTCTTATTTCTAAAGAAAAATCCGAAGCAAAGCATTGGTCAGAAAATATGGAGAAAGCCGTAAGACAGTCCTATCACTGGAATGCGGAGTATAATAGATATGAGTTAGCTATAAATTATGAAAATGTAGAAGCGATCCTCAGTCTACGGAGGAAAATACAAGCTTTTAAGAGAGAAGTGGGAGATACCTTGTTTATTAGTCCTCGCTATCCTAATGAAGCTACATGGAGAGAGGAAGCCCTAAAAGAATTGCCAGACTATTTTGATACTATTCTTCTAGAGAACTTTGGCCATGAGCTTTATACTGAAGCACCCAAAGAAATCGCTAGTCTCATTAATGAGTGGTTCTCTTATTCTCTATGAGCTACTTGCATTACTTAAAATGTTTTAAAATTTAAATCTACAAATCATTAATACTTAGATAACAAAAAACGAACAGGCTCTTTTTCTGTCATTCAGAAGAGAACTTGTTCGTTTTTATCTTACTTTCCTTAAAAAGCTCGATACACATAGGGATTTTCTGGTTTATCGACTTTTGTGAAACTGTCGATTTCCAAGGTTGGGAGATTTTGTTTGAGTTCTTTATGGTAGTGATTGACCAGTTTTCCTTTGGCTGTTATCCAGGTGTTGTTCTCATACTGCCGGGTATTTCCCTTGGTCAGCAATCCATAGACACCGGAATCAGCGATACAGTGAATAATGCCGAAGCGGAACAGAAATTGACTATTGGCATGACTGGGGTCGTTATAGACAAAGCCTGTGAACTGGACTGTCTTACCCTCAAACTCATCTGGATAGTCGTAGATGGCTTCCATGACTTCCATATAGTTTTCATTCGTGATGTGAATGCTATCTTGGGACAAGTATTGATCCGCCGCCGTTCGCATTTCCTTTTCATAGGCTGATTTTGAAAAATAAGAACTGGTATCTGGTTTCAAATATTGGCTTGTCGTCCCTTCACTTGTCTGAATGGCTTGATCCGTTCCTTCCGATAAGGGGAAATGATATCCTTTGGCAGAAACAGTCTGAGAATCCAAGCTAACAGTTGGGAAAGTTAAACCGACGACAATCGGAATAGCCAGAAGAGCAACACCTGTCACCTTGGCCAATCGGCTGTTCAGATGACTATGGGTTTTAACTTGCTTCATCCAGATATACAGCTGGACAATTGCCAAGATAAAGGAAAGCACCATGGAAATATAGGCCAGATAGGAATAGTGCATGTTGATGTACTGGTTTAATTTGCCCGACAGATGGAGATAAATGGTCAGTTCAAAATAGCCAGCTAAAACTAAAAATCGAATCATAGGATGACTCCAATCAAAAGAGAATACACTAAGACGACAAGAGTCACAATCGTAATGAAGTGACTAATAAATCGTGCTTTCAAGTAATTTTTCATCATGAGAATATTTTTGATATCCAGCATTGGACCAATGACGAGAAAGGCCAGAACTGGTGCCAAACCGAAACTAGAGAGTAGAGAAGCCCCGATAAAGGCATCCGCCTCACTACAGAGCGAAAGAAGAAAGGCCAAAAGCATCAAGAGCAGGATGGCAAAAAGAGGAGTCGCACTGATAGAGGTCAGAATCCGAGTCGGAATATAAACCTGTATAACAGAGGCAAAGAGACAGCCAAATACTAAATAACGTCCCGTATCAAAAAATTCATCAATGGCCTGCACAAAAACCTGAAAAACTTTTTTTGCAGGGCTTAAGTGAGAAAAATCATGCTCATGACAGGCCAGACGATTTTCTTTCTGAATTGGTTCTTGCCAGAAAAATCCCAGAAAAATTCCAAGTATAACAGCTACTACAATGGAACCTAGAGCTCGTAACAGGGCGACATGGAAGGAGTTGCCAAAGGCAGAATAGGTCGCAAAGAGAACAATAGGATTGATAACAGGCGCTGTTACGAGAAAGGGAACAGCCGTGTAACTGGGAACCTTCTTTTCCAGAAAACGATTGATGATGGGGACGATTCCACATTCACAAGAAGGGAAAAGTATCCCAACGAAGGTCCCAAAAAAGATCCTCCCCCAACGATTTCGAGGGAGAAAATGATAAACTTTGTCAGGTGTGATATAAACCTCAATCAGTCCTGAAAGAATACTTCCTATCAGAACGAAGGGAAGGGCTTCAATGATAATGGAGAGGAAAATAGCCCCAGTCTGAAGCACACTAGATGGGAGTTGTTGGAAAGCAGTCATCTAGTTTTTCTTTTCTGCTTTGGATTTCTTCTCTTTGTCATCAGGGAAAGTAACTTGTTTCAAATCTGGGAGTTTAGCAAACTCTTCAAACATCTTGTCCAAGTCGTCTCGTTTTGTAAATTTTACAGCCATAGGTGTACCTCGATTCTAAATTCTACCTCTATTATACTATTATTTTAAGGAAAAGGGCGTTTTTTAATTTGTTTTCGATAGTTGAAAAGGATTGGAGCAAGCCTTCCAGCTTGTGGTATAATAGATTTATGGATAAAAAATATGAAAAAATCTCCCAAGATTTGGGAGTGACTTTAAAGCAAATTGATACCGTTCTAAGTTTGACAGCTGAAGGGGCGACTATTCCCTTTATCGCGCGTTATCGCAAGGACATGACTGGTAGTCTGGATGAGGTGGCTATTAAGGCCATTATTGACTTGGATAAAAGTCTGACCAACCTCAACGACCGTAAGGAGGCTGTCTTAGCTAAGATTCAAGAACAAGGTAAGTTGACCAAGGAATTGGAAGAAGCTATCTTAGCTGCCGAAAAATTAGCAGACGTTGAAGAACTCTATCTTCCTTATAAGGAAAAGCGTCGTACCAAGGCAACCATTGCCCGTGAAGCAGGGCTCTTTCCACTTGCTCGCTTGATTTTGCAGAATGTAGCTGACTTAGAGAAAGAAGCTGAAAAGTTTGTCTGTGAAGGATTTGCGACTGGTAAGGAAGCTTTGGCTGGTGCAGTTGATATCTTAGTCGAAGCCTTATCGGAAGATGTGACACTGCGCGCCATGACTTATCAGGAGGTGCTGAGACACTCTAAACTCACTTCTCAAGTCAAGGATGAAAGTCTTGATGAAAAGCAGGTTTTTCAGATCTATTATGATTTTTCAGAGACGGTTGGAAATATGCAGGGTTATCGTACCTTGGCCCTCAATCGTGGGGAGAAGCTAGGTGTCTTGAAGGTCGGTTTTGAACATGCAACGGACCGTATTCTTGCCTTCTTTGCCGCTCGTTTCAAGGTCAAAAACGCCTATATAGATGAAGTAGTTCAGCAGTCAGTTAAGAAAAAGGTCTTGCCTGCTATCGAGCGTCGCATTCGGACAGAATTAACTGAGAAAGCAGAAGAAGGAGCCATCCAACTCTTTTCTGACAACCTGCGCAATCTCCTCTTAGTTGCTCCACTGAAAGGGCGCGTGGTTCTAGGATTTGACCCTGCCTTTCGTACAGGTGCCAAGTTGGCTGTCGTTGATGCGACGGGGAAATGCTAACGACTCAAGTCATTTATCCTGTTAAACCCGCATCAGCCCGTCAAATCGAAGAAGCCAGGAAAGATTTGGCAGATTTGATTGGTCAATATAGCGTGGAAATTATTGCTATCGGAAATGGAACTGCCAGTCGGGAAAGTGAAGCTTTTGTAGCGGAAGTTCTGAAAGATTTCCCTGAAGTCAGCTATGTCATTGTCAATGAAAGTGGTGCTTCTGTCTACTCTGCCAGTGAACTTGCTCGTCAGGAGTTTCCAGACTTAACCGTCGAAAAACGCTCAGCTATTTCTATCGCCCGTCGTTTACAAGATCCTCTTGCTGAATTGGTCAAAATCGATCCTAAGTCAATCGGCGTTGGTCAGTACCAGCACGATGTCAGCCAGAAGAAACTGTCTGAAAGTTTGGACTTTGTCGTGGATACGGTGGTAAACCAAGTCGGTGTTAATATTAATACGGCCAGCCCAGCTCTTCTTTCCCATGTCGCTGGACTCAATAAAACCATCTCTGAAAATATCGTCAAATACCGTGAAGAAGAAGGAAAAATCACTTCACGCGCTCAAATCAAGAAGGTTCCTCGTCTGGGAGCCAAGGCTTTTGAACAGGCCGCTGGTTTCCTCCGTATCCCTGAAAGTAGCAATATCCTTGACAATACAGGGGTTCACCCAGAAAACTACACTGCCGTTAAGGAACTCTTCAAACGTTTAGATATTAAAGACTTAAACGAACAAGCCCAAGGCAAACTCACATCCCTTTCAATTAAAGATATGGCGCCAGAGCTAGACCTTGGTCCAGAAACTCTTAAAGATATTATTGCAGATCTTCTAAAACCAGGTCGAGATTTCCGTGATTCCTTTGATGCACCTGTGCTTCGCCAAGATGTCCTAGATATCAAAGACTTAGTGGTTGGTCAGAAACTAGAAGGTGTGGTGCGTAACGTCGTTGACTTTGGTGCCTTCGTTGACATTGGGATTCATGACGACGGATTGATTCATATTTCCCACATGAGTCGCAAATTTATCAAACACCCTAGCCAAGTGGTATCCGTTGGTGATTTGGTGACCGTTTGGGTCAAGAAAATCGATACTGAACGGGAAAAAGTTAATCTGTCGCTTCTAGCTCCAAATGAAACTGACTGATTACGTCAAGCAGGTTTCACTAGAAGACTTCGGCAGACCTTTTATCCATCAAGCCCAGTGGAATTCTCGTCTACGTTCGACAGGTGGGCGGTTTTTCCCAAAAGATGGGCATTTGGATTTTAATCCTAAGGTTTATCAGGAACTGGGGTTGGACGTTTTTAGGAAAATTGTCCGCCATGAACTCTGTCATTATCACCTCTATTTTCAAGGGAAGGGCTATCAACACAAGGATCGGGATTTTAAGGAACTTTTGAAAGCGGTGGATGGATTACGCTTTGTGCCAACCTTGCCAAATAGCAACTCCAAGCCAATCAAGCTTTATCGTTGTCAATCCTGCCAGCAAAGGTATCAGCGCAAGCGAAGGATTGATACCAAACGCTATCGCTGTGGACTTTGTCGAGGTAAATTGCTACTAATAAATCAGCCTGAGGACTGATGAAAGCCGAGCCTATCCGTGCTATACTATGTCCAACCTAGTAGAAAGAGGTAATACCATGAACAGTAAATTTTATAAAATGAGAAGAAATCGCATGATTTCAGGAGTTCTGGCAGGTCTGTCAGATAAGTGGAACTTTGATGTTACCCTTGTTCGTTTTCTGTTTGCCATTTTTACAGTCGCAAACTTTGGACTTGGGGTGATTATCTATATCATTCTAGCTTCTATCATGCCAACCAAGGAAGAGATCGAAGCAGAAATGTACGGAACAGGCCCACGAAAACGCAAAGAAGCCCAAGCCATTGACGATAGTGAAGGTTGGTTTTGGTGAGCTACTTAGCTAATAAGGTAATAGTTTCTTACACATTTTTTATAGAAATAGGATTTTTTTGTACATGGCTAATAGTATTCTACAAAAGATTGGGAATAAGCAAAAAGCTTTAAATCAATAGTCTAAACTGCTTGATTTAAAGCTTTTTTACTTTTAATAAGATTTTCTCAGCCTCATATACAAATTAAAAATAATATTTTGAACTTAGATTTCTAATCTGATTCTTCATGCTGAGACAATACATTTTTTGAAAAATGGTGGATGCTGATAACAACTGATAGCCAGCAAATAGCATAAGCAGTAGCTGTAAATTCTGTACCGATAAAGTATGTTTTTTCAACTAAGAGCTGACCGATGAATGGAGAGAGGAGATAGAGAATTCCGATGAGTATATGTTCTTTATGTTTCATTAAAGCGCACCTTCTTTCCTTATAGGTAGTACGATTTGTAAGTGTTCAATTTAATAGTGTGTTACCCTAGGTAAGCTTACTCAAATGATAGTTCCCGCTTCCTCCTTTCCAAAGTAAGCCTTTTCACACTTATATTTTACAATTTTAAAAATAGGAAATCAAATCATTTTATAAGTAATTTTGCCTATATTTCCCCCAATCTTACAAAAATGTAAGATTAAAGTCTCTTTTGTAAGGTTAGGTTATGGCAAGCGGTCTTTTTTTGATGTAAACTAGACTCATAAAGAACAAAGGAGTAACATCATGAAACAAATCTTACATAAGAAAACAAGAAAACCAAGTCGCAAAGATATCGAGCGTGTTCAGCTAGGATGCGCTATGATGCAAGCAACATTTCATTTGATGGGATATTAAGAAAGGAGATTCTCATGACACTTTTAGATGTAAAACACGTTCAAAAAATTTATAAAACTCGTTTTCAGGGCAACCAAGTAGAGGCCCTCAAGGATATTCACTTTACCGTGGAAAAAGGTGACTACGTTGCCATCATGGGTGAGTCTGGTTCTGGTAAATCAACTCTTCTCAATATTCTAGCTATGCTGGATAAACCAACTCGTGGTCAGGTTTACCTGAATGGAACTGACACAGCAACCATTAAAAATTCACAAGCTTCTAGCTTCCGTCGTGAAAAATTGGGCTTTGTCTTCCAAGACTTTAACTTGCTAGATACTCTGTCTGTTAAGGACAATATCTTGCTTCCACTTGTCTTGTCAAGAAAACCTATTACGGAGATGATGAAGAAATTGGTGGTGACAGCTGAGAATCTGGGTATTAACCAATTACAAGAGAAATACCCTTACGAGATTTCTGGTGGTCAGAAACAGCGTGTAGCAGTAGCCCGCGCCATCATCACAGAACCTGAAATTCTCCTTGCGGATGAGCCAACAGGAGCCCTTGACTCCAAATCATCTGCAGCTCTTCTTGATGTTTTTGATGAAATCAATGAGCGTGGCCAAACCATTCTTATGGTAACCCACTCAACAGCAGCAGCTAGCAGAGCTAAACGTGTACTCTTTATCAAAGACGGCATTCTTTACAATCAAATCTACCGTGGAGAGAAGACAGAACGTCAGATGTTCCAAGAAATTTCTGATACCTTGACTGTCATGGCAAGCGAGGTGAATTAGTATGTTTCGATTAACCAATAAGTTAGCGGTATCGAACTTGATTAAAAACCGCAAACTCTACTATCCTTTTGCGCTGGCTGTTCTCTTGGCAGTCACTGTCACCTATCTCTTTTACTCTTTAACCTTTAATCCTAAGATTGCGGAAATCCGTGGAGGATCCACCATTCAAGCTACTCTAGGATTTGGTATGTTTGTTGTCACCCTTGCATCAGCTATTATCGTCCTTTATGCCAATAGTTTTGTCATGAAGAACCGTTCCAAGGAACTAGGAATTTATGGAATGTTGGGCTTGGAGAAGCGTCATCTAATCAGTATGACCTTTAAGGAGTTAGTGGTATTTGGGATTCTAACTGTTGGAGCGGGTATCGGTATTGGAGCCTTGTTTGACAAGTTAATTTTCGCTTTCTTGCTCAAACTGATGAAATTGAAGGTTGAGCTGGTCGCTACCTTCCAAATGAATGTTGTCATTGCAGTACTTGTTGTCTTTGGATTGATTTTCCTAGGCCTCATGTTCCTGAATGCCCTTCGAATCGCCCGTATGAATGCCCTCCAGCTTTCTCGTGAAAAAGCTAGTGGTGAGAAAAAAGGTCGTTTCCTACCTCTACAAACTATTCTTGGTTCCATAAGTTTAGGAATTGGCTACTATCTTGCCCTTACTGTAAAGATCCTCTCACAGCCCTAACAACCTTCTTCCTAGCTGTTTTACTGGTTATCTTTGGTACTTATCTATTGTTTAATGCAGGAATTACCGTTTTCCTCCAAATCTTAAAGAAAAATAAGAAATACTATTACCAACCAAATAATCTTATCTCTGTTTCCAACTTGATTTTCCGTATGAAGAAAAATGCAGTTGGATTAGCAACAATCGCTATTTTGTCAACAATGGTCTTGGTTACCATGTCTGCAGCGACAAGCATTTTCAATGCCTCAGAATCCTTTAAAAAAGTGATGAATCCGCATGACTTTGGAATTACTGGACAAAACGTTGAAAAAGAAGACTTGGACAAACTCTTGAGCCAGTTTGCAAGTGACAAAGGTTATAGTGTCAAAGAGAAAGAAGTGCTTCGTTACAGTAACTTTGGTATTGCAAATCAAGAAGGAACCAAGTTAACTATTTTTGAAAAAGGACAAAATCGTGTCCAACCAAAAACAGTTTTCATGGTATTTGACCAAAAAGATTATGAAAATATGACTGGTCAAAAACTGTCTCTATCAGGGAATGAGGTCGGTCTTTTTGCCAAAAATGACGGACTGAAAGGACAGAAAGCTCTAACTCTAAATAACCATCAATTTTCTGTCAAAGAAGAATTTAATACAGATTTTATTGTGAACCATGTTCCAAATCAGTTTAATATTTTTACTACTGATTACAATTACCTTGTTGTTCCAGATTTACAAGCCTTTTTAGACCAATTCCCAGATTCGGCTATCTATAATCAGCTGTACGGTGGTATGAATGTAAATGCCAGCGAAGAAGAACAACTCAAGGTCGCTGACGAGTATGATAAATACCTCGATCAATTTAATGCTCAATTAAACACTGAAGGTAGCTATGTGTATGGAAGCAATCTAGCAGATGCTAGTGCTCAAATGAGTGCCCTCTTTGGTGGTGTCTTCTTTATCGGTATTTTCCTATCCATTATCTTTATGGTCGGAACCGTTCTGGTCATCTACTACAAACAAATTTCTGAAGGCTATGAAGACCGTGAACGCTTTATTATCTTGCAGAAAGTCGGTTTAGATCAAAAGCAAATCAAGCAAACCATCAACAAACAGGTTTTAACTGTTTTCTTCCTTCCTTTGCTCTTTGCCTTCATACATCTCGCCTTTGCCTACCATATGCTTAGCCTGATTCTTAAAGTGATAGGTGTACTGGATGCGACTATGATGTTGACAGTGACTTTGTCTATCTGCGCTGTCTTCCTCATCGCCTATGTGCTGATTTTCATGATTACTTCAAGAAGCTATCGCAAGATTGTGCAAATGTAAAAAAGAATACCTCGACTTCAAAATCGAGGTATTTCTTATGTTCTAAATGCTGAAAAGTTGTCCGAGCAGGAAGGTAACTCCCATAGTTAAGAGGCCAATAGCAAGGTTCCGAATCATAGCCGTTTTGGTCGGAGCTTTTCCAAGTCTGGCACTAGTATAACCAGTGAGAAGAAGGGCAACACCGACGATAAGGACAGTAGCAGGGATGCGGTATTCACTTGGGAAAATGGTAATTGAAAGCATTGGTGGTAAGCTACCAAGGAAAAAAGAAATAAAGCTAGAGATGGCAGCGTGCCAAGGATTGGTAAACTCTTCATACTCAATCCCATATTTTTCCTCTACCAGAGCCTTGAGTGGATTTTTAAGAAAGGCCTTGTTGGTCAAGAGTTGAGCAGAGGTTTCACATTCTCCATTTTGGATATAAGCTACATAGAGAGACTTTTTTGCTAGTTCCATATCTTGGTCTAGCAAGAGTTTCTCACGCGCAACGGCTGCTTCCTCGGTATCTTTTTGAGTTGAAACGGATACATATTCTCCACCAGCCATTGAAAAGGCACCAGCTAGGATAGCCGCAAACCCTGATAAAAAGATAATCCAGATATTGTTTGTAGCACTGGCAACCCCAATAACCACACCAGCAATGGAAATAATTCCATCGTTGGCACCAAGAACACCCGCACGCAGGATATTTAAACGACCTGCAAATTTGAATCAATTTCGTGATTTGTTTCTGACATATTATTCTCCTTTTTATCCGGTATAAAGGAAAAATATAAGGAAATCAATCTTTTAAAACTGTCTGAAAAAAGTTGCACGATTCTAATGATGTAGAAATTTCAACATTTTTCTGATAAATCAAACACCGAAGGTAAAGAGTATAGAATGGCATAAAAAATTTAAAATTAAATATGAAAATCATTTTGTTCACTTTATAATCGTTTACAAGAGAATAACTAGTATTAAATCAAATAAAATCCAAATATTTTGCGAACTTTTTTATATTTTTTTCGTAAAACGCTTTACAAGTTCTTGGAAACATGATATAGTAATAAAGCTTAGAAAATGAGATGATGTTTTCTAGCAAATATAAACCCGAGTAAAAAATGCCTACGGACAGGCAGGGTTGAATGCCGAAGCGTGGTTGAAAAACCACATTATTGATAGGGTTAAAAGCCTACTTTTATAAGTTGATGTTAGGACACTTGTCCTAATTCATAAATTTTTAGTGTGGTGAAAGCACACGTCATCTTGTGAAACGATCAATAAAGTACGTAATATTTGCTACTAGAGAGTTTGGAAACATCGGGAACAGACATACTCAACAGAAACCAAAATAAACACGTCAGAAGATTGCAGAGCAGGTGAAAACCTGTTCTTTTTTCATGAGTCAACCTTTAGTTCCTTAGTTTTCATAAGGTCCTAAAAATATTGAAAGGAGTATGTCTTGAAAGAGTTAGATCAAAACCAAGCCCCAATTTATGAGGCCTTGGTGAAGTTACGCAAGAAACGGATTGTTCCCTTTGATGTTCCAGGTCACAAGCGTGGACGGGGAAATCCAGAACTTGTCGAACTGTTAGGTGAAAAATGTGTTGGCATTGATGTCAATTCGATGAAACCCTTGGATAATTTAGGCCATCCTATTTCGATTATTCGTGATGCAGAGGAGCTGGCTGCAGATGCTTTTGGAGCTAGTCATGCTTTTCTAATGATTGGTGGAACAACTTCATCGGTACAGACTATGATTCTGGCAACCTGCAAGGCTGGAGATAAGATTATTCTGCCACGAAATGTCCATAAATCTGCTATCAATGCGTTGGTTCTATGTGGTGCCATTCCCATCTATATCGAAATGAGTGTAGATCCTAAGATTGGTATCGCTTTAGGTCTTGAAAATGATCGAGTAGCACAGGCCATAAAGGATCATCCAGATGCCAAGGCAATATTGATTAACAATCCCACTTACTACGGCATCTGTTCAGACCTAAAGGGGTTGACAGAAATGGCTCATGAAGCTGGCATGATGGTTTTGGTAGATGAGGCCCACGGAGCGCATTTGCATTTCACTGATAAACTTCCAATTTCTGCTATGGATGCAGGAGCAGATATGGCAGCAGTTTCCATGCATAAGTCTGGTGGGAGTTTGACCCAAAGTTCGCTTCTTTTAATCGGGGAGCAGATGAATCCCGAGTACGTTCGTCAGATTATCAATCTTACCCAGTCAACATCCGCCTCTTATTTGCTGATGGCTAGTTTGGATATTTCACGTCGCAACTTGGCCCTTCGTGGTAAAGAGTCGTTTGAGAAAGTCATTGAGCTATCCGAGTACGCTCGTCGTGAAATCAATGCTATCGGTGGATACTATGCCTACTCAAAAGAGTTAATAGACGGAGTGTCGGTTTGCGATTTTGATGTGACCAAGTTGTCAGTTTACACTCAGGGTATTGGCTTAACAGGTATCGAGGTTTATGACCTCCTACGAGACGAATACGACATTCAGATCGAGTTTGGTGATATTGGCAATATCTTGGCCTATATTTCGATTGGTGACCGCATCCAAGACATCGAGCGCTTGGTTGGTGCTCTTGCTGATATCAAGAGACTCTATTCACGAGATGGGAAGGACTTGATAGCTGGAGAATATATTCAGCCTGAGCTAGTCCTGTCTCCTCAGGAAGCCTTCTATTCAGAAAGAAAAAGTTTAACCTTGGATGAGTCTGTTGGACAGGTCTGTGGGGAATTTGTCATGTGCTATCCTCCAGGGATTCCTATCTTGGCTCCTGGTGAACGCATTACACGTGAAATTGTAGACTATATCCAATTTGCCAAGGAACGTGGTTGCTCCCTTCAAGGGACGGAAGATCCTGAGGTCAATCATATCAATGTCATTAAGAGAAAGGAGAACTAGATGGATTTATGGTTTTCTGAAGTTCATACTCCAGATGTCAAATTGTCCCTGAGAACAGCCAAGCAACTCTATGCTGGAAAAAGTGAATGGCAGGATATCGAGGTTCTTGACACTCCCGCTTTTGGAAAGATTTTGATTTTAAATGGGCATGTTTTGTTCTCAGATGCGGATGATTTTGTCTACAACGAAATGACGGTTCACGTTCCCATGGCTGTCCACCCAAATCCCAAGAAAGTATTGGTTATTGGGGGTGGTGATGGAGGTGTTGCCCAAGTATTAACACTTTATCCTGAACTGGAACAAATCGATATTGTAGAACCTGATGAAATGTTGGTCGAGGTTTGTCGTGAGTATTTCCAGATTTTGCTGCGGGACTTGATGACCCTCGTGTTACCATTTACTATCAAAATGGGCTACGCTTTTTGCGAAACTGTGAAGATGACTATGATATTATCATCAACGATGCGACAGATCCATTTGGACATACGGAAGGGCTCTTTACCAAGGAATTTTACGGTAACAGTTATAGAGCCTTGAAAGAAGACGGTATCATGATTTACCAGCATGGGAGTCCCTTCTTTGATGAGGATGAGTCAGCTTGCCGAAGCATGCACCGCAAGGTCAATCAAGCCTTTCCAATCAGTCGGGTTTATCAGGCCCATATTCCAACTAGCCCAGCTGGCTATTGGTTGTTTGGATTTGCATCGAAAAAATACCACCCTGTCAAAGATTTTGATAAGGAAGGCTGGAAAAAACGCCAGCTTTTCACAGAATACTACACTGCAAACTTACACGTGGGAGCCTTTATGTTGCCCAAGTATGTTGAGGACATTTTAGAAGAAGAGGAAGGAAAAAAATGAGTCGTTTATTAGTTATTGGATGTGGGGGCGTTGCCCAAGTTGCTATTTCAAAGATTTGCCAAGATAGCGAAACATTTACAGAAATTATGATTGCTAGCCGTACCAAGTCAAAATGTGATGACTTGAAGGCTAAGCTAGAAGGCAAAACAAGTACAAAAATTGAAACTGCAGCACTTGACGCTGACAAGGTAGAAGAGGTCATTACCTTGATTGAAAGCTACAAGCCAGAAGCTGTTTTGAACGTAGCTCTGCCTTATCAAGATTTAACCATTATGGATGCTTGTTTGGCTACAGGTGTCCACTATATCGATACAGCTAACTACGAGGCAGAGGATACAGAAGACCCTGAGTGGCGTGCTATCTATGAGAAACGTTGTAAGGAACTTGGATTTACTGCCTACTTTGACTACTCATGGCAATGGGCTTATCAGGAAAAATTCAAGAAGCAGGTTTGACTGCTCTGCTTGGTTCTGGTTTTGATCCAGGTGTGACTAGTGTCTTTTCAGCCTATGCCCTCAAACACTATTTTGATGAAATCCATTATATCGACATTTTAGACTGTAATGGTGGTGACCACGGTTATCCATTTGCGACAAACTTTAACCCAGAAATCAATCTCCGCGAGGTTTCTGCGCCAGGTTCTTACTGGGAAGATGGGAAATGGGTTGAGGTTGAAGCCATGTCTATCAAGCGTGAGTACGATTTCCCTCAAGTTGGACAAAAAGATATGTATCTCCTTCACCATGAAGAAATTGAATCATTGGCCAAGAACATTCCAGGTGTCAAACGCATTCGTTTCTTTATGACTTTTGGTCAATCATACTTGACGCACATGAAATGCTTGGAAAATGTCGGTCTCCTTCGTACGGATGCCATTAACTTTAACGGCCAAGAAATTGTTCCAATTCAATTTTTGAAAGCCTTGCTTCCAGATCCAGCCAGCCTTGGTCCACGCACGGTTGGTAAAACCAATATCGGTTGTATCTTTACAGGTGTCAAAGATGGTGTTGAAAAGACCATTTACATCTACAATGTTTGCGACCATCAGGAATGTTACGCAGAAGTTGGTTCACAAGCCATTTCTTACACGACTGGCGTTCCAGCCATGATTGGGACAAAATTGGTTATGAACGGTACTTGGAAACAAGCTGGAGTGTATAACCTTGAAGAATTGGATCCAGATCCATTTATGGAAGCTTTGAATGAGTATGGTTTGCCATGGGTTGTGGTTGAAAATCCACAAATGGTGGACTAATGAAGTTAGAACAAGTACCAACACCAGCTTACGTCATCGACTTAGCAAAGTTAGAATCCAACTGTCGCATTTTACAATATGTTCAAGAAGAAACTGGTTGCAAGGTTTTGCTTGCTCAGAAGGCGTATTCCCTTTATAAAACCTATCCCTTGATTAGCCAGTATCTATCTGGCACAACTGCAAGTGGTCTCTATGAAGCTAAGCTCGCTAGAGAAGAATTTCCTGGTGAAGTCCATGTTTTTGCACCTGCTTTCAAGGATGCAGACTTGGAGGAATTGTTAGAGATAACGGACCATATCGTCTTTAACTCAGAAAGACAGTTGCGTAAACATGGGGCCTGGTGTCGGGATGCTGGTGTAAGTGTGGGTTTGCGACTTAACCCTCAGTGTTCAACTCAAGGAGATCACGCTCTCTATGATCCTTGTGCACCTGGTTCTCGTTTTGGCGTGACACTAGATAAAATTCCTAGTGATTTGCTGGATTTGGTTGACGGCCTTCATTTTCACACCCTTGCGAGCAGGGAGCAGATGATTTACAAACAACTTTGAAAGCAGTAGAAGCGCAATTTGGACCGTATTTGCATCAGGTCAAATGGCTCAATATGGGTGGTGGTCATCACATCACAAGAGAAGGTTACGATGTGGATTTACTGATTTCAGAAATCAAGCGTATCCGAGAAACTTACAGTCTTGAAATCTATATCGAGCCGGGTGAAGCCATTGCACTCAATGCTGGTTATCTAGCAACTGAAGTATTGGATATTGTAGAAAACGGTATGGAAATCTTGGTTTTAGACGCCTCTGCGACCTGCCATATGCCTGATGTACTTGAGATGCCCTATCGTCCACCTTTGAGAAATGGCTTTGAGGCACAGGAAAAAGCCCATACATATAGACTTTCTTCCAATACTTGTCTGACAGGAGATGTGATCGGTGATTATAGCTTTGAAAATCCAGTTCAAATCGGAGACAGACTTTATTTTGAAGATATGGCTATTTACTCATTTGTCAAAAATAATACCTTTAATGGTATTGGATTGCCAAGTCTCTATCTCATGGACGAGCAGGGTGACTGTAGCTTAGTCAAAGCCTTCGGTTATCAAGATTTTAAAGGGAGATTATCATGATGGACAGTCCCAAAAAATTAGGTTATCGCATGCCAGCAGAGTACGAAGCACACCATGGTACCCTCATGATATGGCCGACTCGACCAGGATCGTGGCCTTTTCAAGGAAAAGCTGCTAAAGCAGCATTTAGCCAGATTATCAAAACTATTGCTCAAGGGGAAAGAGTCTATCTTTTGGTGGAGCAGGATTATCTATCTGAAGCCCAAGACTACCTTGGAGATAGCGTTGTTTATTTAGACATTCCCACCAATGATGCCTGGGCGCGTGATACAGGTCCGACTATTCTTGTCAATGATAAAGGCCAGAAATTAGCCATGGATTGGTCTTTCAATGCTTGGGGTGGTGCTGTTGATGGTCTTTATCAAGATTATGAAGATGATGACCAAGTAGCTAGTCGTTTTGCTGAGGCCTTGGAAATGCCTGTTTACGATGCCAAACCTTTTGTCCTTGAAGGCGGAGCGATACACAGCGATGGTCAAGGAACCATTCTCGTGACTGAAAGTTGCCTTCTCAGTCTTGGTCGCAATCCTCATCTTAGTAAGGAAGAAATCGAAAATACCTTATTAGAGTGCCTTGGAGCTGAAAAAGTTATCTGGCTTCCTTATGGTATTTATCAAGATGAAACCAATGAACACGTTGACAATGTTGCTGCCTTTGTTGGTCCTGCTGAGCTTGTTTTGGCTTGGACGGAAGACGAAACTGATCCTCAGTATGCCATGTCAGCAGCTGATTTAGCACTTTTAGAAAAGGAAACAGATGCAAAAGGACGGAAGTTTACCATTCATAAATTGCCTATCCCTGCAATTCGACAAGTTGTCACTGAGGACGATTTACCAGGCTATACTTATGAAGAAGGAGAAGAAGAGAGATACGCAGGTGAAAGGCTTGCTGCTTCCTATGTCAATTTCTATATTGCTAACAAGGCAGTCTTGGTTCCCCAGTTTCAAGATAAAAACGATCAAGTAGCCTTAGATATCCTCAGTAAGTGTTTCCCAGACCGTAAAGTTATCGGAATACCAGCCAGAGATATTCTTTTAGGTGGTGGAAATATTCACTGTATCACCCAACAAATCCCAGAATAGGAGAAAAAGATGAGAAATGTAAAAGTTTCAGCCATTCAGATGCAATGTGCCAAGGATGTGGCAACAAATATTCAAACAGCAGAGCGTTTAGTACGTCAGGCTGCAGAACAAGGTGCACAAATTATCCTTTTACCCGAATTGTTTGAACGTCCATACTTTTGTCAGGAACGTCAGTATGACTACTACCAGCATGCCCAATCTGTAGCAGAAAATACCGCCATTCAGCATTTTAAGGTGATTGCTAAGGAACTAGAAGTCGTTTTACCGATCAGTTTCTATGAAAGATGGCAATGTCTTATATAACTCTATTGCTGTCATTGATGCAGACGGTGAGGTGCTGGGTGTTTATCGAAAGACCCACATACCAGATGATCATTATTATCAAGAAAAGTTTTATTTCACGCCTGGTAACACTGGTTTCAAGGTCTGGGATACTCGCTATGCCAAGATTGGTATCGGTATCTGTTGGGATCAATGGTTCCCTGAAACGGCGCGCTGTCTTGCGTTAAATGGTGCTGAATTGCTCTTTTATCCAACTGCTATTGGCTCTGAGCCTATCCTAGATACGGACAGTTGTGGTCATTGGCAACGCACCATGCAAGGACACGCAGCAGCAAATATTGTCCCAGTTATTGCAGCTAATCGTTATGGTTTGGAGGAAGTCACTCCTAGTGAGGAAAATGGTGGACAGAGTTCCAGTCTTGACTTCTACGGTTCATCCTTTATGACGGATGAAACAGGAGCTATTCTAGAGCGAGCTGAAAGACAAGGCGAAACTGTTCTGTTAGCCACTTATGACCTTGACAAGGGAGCAAGCGAACGCCTGAACTGGGGTCTCTTTAGAGATAGAAGACCAGAAATGTATCAACGAATTACGGACTAGTATTGGAAGAATGAGAGATTCATTCTGCTAGACTAATACTCTTCGAAAATCTCTTCAAACTACATCAGCTTCACCTTGCCGTAGGTATGGAAATTGACTTCGTCAGTTCTATCCACAACCTCAAAACAGTGTTTTGAGCAACCTGCGGCTAGCTTCCTAGTTTGCTCTTGGATTTTCAGTGAGTATAACTTCTTAATTAGCAACAGAAAAATACTATGTTATCTAGCAAGTAGATTTTGTACTTTAATCCTCTAAGGCTTTCTCGCGCTTTTATGCGAGGAGCTTCTCTGTTTAAGCTTTATCAATAAAACATGCTATAATAGTTGCAGAAAGGTTAGTATTTATGGCTAGGATATTGGTTATTGAAGACAATAGTGACATTCAAGAAATTTTGAGAACACTTCTTACTGAGGAACATGAGGTGATTCAAGCCTTTTCTGGTACAGAAGGAATCATGCTTTTTGACCAAGGTGGGATTGACCTCGTTTTGCTAGATATCATGCTTCCTGGGAAAAATGGGGATCAGGTTTTAAAATCCATCAGGGAAGAAAGTCAAACTCCAGTCATTATGCTGACAGCCTTGAGCGATAAGAAGTTAATCAGCCAATACCTCTTAGACGGTGCCAATGATTACATAGTGAAACCTTTTGATTTGGATGAAGTCTTTGCCAGAGTTACTGTTCAGTTGCGCCAAAGTGTAGAAAAACAGCCTATGGAAATAGAAAAAACTGAACATCTGCCACAAAACTTGAAAAATATCCAGTTTGATGCAGAAAGTTTTGAAATCAAAAATAGTCAGGAAACGATTCGTCTTGCCAAGAAAGAATGCTTGATTCTCCAAACTCTCCTTAAACACCCTAAGAAAATTTTCACCAAGGAAGAACTTTATGAATTGGTCTGGGAGGAGAGCTACCTACCTGGAGATAATACTCTCAATACGCATTTGAGTAATCTTCGTAAAAAATTAAACCAGCTTGACTCAAATCAAGAATATATTGAAACCATTTGGGGAGTTGGGGTAAGATTAAAAGGAGACAAGCAATGACCTACATGATAATTTTTGTCCTACTAGTACTCCTAATTATTTTATCGATTGCATTGATTCGCTACCATATAGCACTTAAAAACTTGAGTCAACAGATTGAAGACAAGATTCTCACGGGTAGTATGAAAAGAGTAGGGGTCAGCATTTTTTCCAAACATTTTTTATATCTCTACCAGCAGATTGAGAATCTATTTCAGGAAGTAGAACAGTCTCGGTTGGTTATGAAAAGGGAAAAACAGACTCTGGATATGGCTATCAGCAATATCGCTCATGATATTCGAACACCTTTGACTATCGCTTCAGGCTACACCCAACAATTGATAAAAATTCCTGAAAACAAAGCAGAAACCTTACAAAAAATCGCCCAGCATCTTGATTTAGTTTCCAAACGTTTGGAAGCACTCCTAGAATACCGTCGTTTGATGGAAGGAGCTGTCAAACCGAAACTAGAAGAAGTGGACCTTTCAACTTTTATCACCAAAAAGACTCTGGCTTATTATGATGTTTTTCAGGCGGCAAATATCACTCTTGATTTTAAGGTTGAAGCTGGTTTAACAACGAGGACCGATGAAGATTTACTGGATCGAATTTTACAAAATTTGCTTGGAAATGTCCTCAAACATGGCAAGGAAGAAGCGCGTCTATCTTTGAGAAAGGAACAGGAACAGCTTGTCTTAGAGGTTGCAAATCTTGTCAAACAGCCTATCAAAAAAATAGAAAATCTCAGCAACCGTTTTTATTCTGAAAATCTATCAGATACGGAAGAATCCTCTGGTTTAGGTCTTTATATCACTGAGGAATTATGTCATCTTCTTGGTTCAGAGATGAAACTAAGCACAGATGGGCAATGGTTGTCGGTTTTCATTTACTTTTAACGAAAAGAAACCTCCTCTGTAGGCTAGAGGAGGTCATTTTTTATAGACTTTTCTTTTTGAAAACTGTCAATCCACCTATATTAAAGATTACAATAACAGCTAAACTAACTATAATGGTGTAGAGAATTGACTCACTATTAGCAGTCATAGCATAGGTAAATTGCAAGGACAAATATGGCAAAATTTTGATACTTGGGAAGATGAGCATTGGCATAGAAAGTAAGATAGAGCTGACAAAATAACCAATAAATACTGCAAGATAAGAATGACTCACATAGAGAATAAAGGAAACAATGGAAAGCCAAGCAAGGAGGCAAAATAATTGAAGGAAAATGGTTACCAGTAGATTGCCAATAAAGCCATCAGGCATAGTTCCAAATCCATTTAAGATAGTTGCTGGAATAAAGGCAATCACAAGACAGATAATGACTTGCAAAAATGCAATACAAGCCAATACAAAGGCTTTGGCAAGGAAAAACTCGGTACGAGAAACACCCACTGTTAAATTATTTTTATAGAGTTTGCCGATTAAATCAACTCCAAGAACGAGGCAGGCTAGGATGATGCAGAGAAAAACGAGGTTTGAACCTTGACTAGATGCGTTGATTAGGGCTTGTACACCATTCCAACCTTGGGTTGGAATTTCTGATTCTTCTGCCTGGATTGCCATCAGATGACCCGTAGCTCCTATACTTGCACCCATTAGCATGAGAGCAAAGAGAATGAGCTCTGTAATCCAGAATCCTTTGGAACGGAAAAGACGGTAAAAGTCTGCTTGAATGGTATGTATCATAATTTTCCTCCTATTCGACCAATTGAGTGAAGTATTCTTCTAGGTTTTGACGGGCATAATAAATCTCGTCAATGGCAACATCTGCCAAGGTTAATTCCTTGAGAATCTGTTTGACATCTTGTTCCTGACCAAAGATATGGATTTCATTCTCAGGATTGACAACCTTGAACTGGAGCTGGATTTGTTCTTTCAATACTTGACAAGCTTTCTCTTGGTCGGCTGTCTTAAGCACAATATAATCCTCACTTAGTGTTTCAAATTCAGCTTTGCTGATTTCACGGATAATCTTGCCTTGATCTAAAATACCAAAACGATTGGCAAGGAGATAGAGTTCTGACAAGATATGGCTAGAAATGAGAATGGTGATTCCTTTTTCTTGATTGAGCCGTTGAATCATTAGTCGAAATTCTTTGATACCGATTGGGTCGAGACCGTTGATAGGTTCATCTAGGATCAGGAAGTCTGGTTTGGATAGAAGGGCAATGGCGATCCCAAGTCTTTGTTTCATTCCTAGCGAGAAATCACGAAAGACTTTCTTACCTGTATCTGGCAAACCTACATAGTCCAGCGTTTCTCGAATGACTATATCAGCATTTGGAATATGGCGAATCATACAATAATATTTCAGATTTTGATATGCTGTTAAGTGATTATGAGCTACAGGTGATTCGATAACAGAACCTACTCGAGATAGAGCCTTGGTCCACTCATTTTCCGTTTGGCTAGAGAAGAGGGAAACAGTCCCTTTATCCGCAAACAGTAGTTGCGTAATGATTTATCAAGGTGGTTTTCCCAGCTCCGTTCTTTCCGATAAGTCCATAAATATCTCCCTCTCTTATCGTTAGATGAAGATCCTGAAGGATAGCTTGTTTGTCAAAGTTTTTGGACAATCCATGAATGTCAAGTACTGTTTTCATGATTCTCTCCTTTTGATTTATTTTGTTAACTTTAGTATAAAGCATAGAAATCAAAGAAAGCTCAAGGATTTCTAAAGAGTTTCTAAAGTTTTAGGAATTCTTAAATATCAAAACCCAGTTGACACGAACTGGGCTTCTTAATTATAGAATATATTTCTCAATGGCACGCGCAACGCCGTCTTCTTCGTTGCTTGCTGTAACGTCATCAGCAAGGGATTTGACATAATCGCTGGCATTTCCCATTGCAATCCCAAGCCCAGCAAACTGGAGCATTTCGATATCGTTATTGGCATCGCCCATAGCCATAATTTCAGAAGGCTCAATCTTCAAAATCTCAGCTAGTCGAGAAAGAGCAGTAGCCTTTGTCGATCCAAGTGGCATAGCTTCATAAATGACAGGCTGCGAACGAACACCGCTAAATCGTTGGCAGAGTTCCTCAGCAAAACGCTCTTCAAAATCATCTGTTTGGCTTTCTGTCCCCAAAAACATACCTTGGAACATACGGTACTTGCCACTAGTCGCTTCCTCAAGAGAAATTTCAGTCAGGTCTGAAAAGACTAGTTTGGCATCATTTTGAACGATTTCATTCGGCTTGCCACCGAGGACAAAATAATGCTCCTCATCAAAAAGAGTCAACTGAACATCACTTTTTTCAGCTAGGTCATAGAGGTATTCGATGTCTGCTGGACTAAGTTCTTGCCAGTCAACTAGTCCCCAGTCACTTGTCTGGTGAGTTGAACAACCGTTATTGACAATGACATACTCATTCTGGAGGTCCAGCCCCAGTTTTTTGTAGTAGGGGAGGACACCGAAAAGCGGGCGACCTGTACAGAGAACTAGTTTGACACCTTTTTCAATAGCTTGGTGAATAGCAGTAATGTGAGCTTGTGGGATTTCCTTGGCTTCATTGAGGAGGGTTCCGTCCATATCCAAGGCTAATAGTTTAATCATAAGACTTCCTTCTTTATCTTTTGGTATTATTATAGCATATTTTGGGAAATAAAATGGTAAAAGGAACGAGACTAATTGATTTTACAGTTTAGGATGTTTCGATGACAATTCAAAATTTGAAGAGGATATTTGGCAAAGATATGCTATACTAAATTTGTTATTTAATTAAGCAAACCGCTCTATTCAATAATTTAGTCAAGGAAAACAGAGAATTTAATATGAAAAAACGGGCTATTCAAATTTTACTAGCATTGTCCTTAATTTTTTACAAATCAACTTGGTTTTGGAGGCTTTTCAATTATCTCGCAAAGCCCTATCTACCAGCAAGTCGTGAATTTTTTCAGATTCTGCTTTTGATGGAGAGTGGAGTTCTTTTGTTAGCGGCCATCTACCTACTAATTTTTGCAGGAAAGCAAACTTTTCATTTCAAGTGGCAGCTGAGGTATTTTATCTACCTTTTACTGGGATACATCATTTTGTATATGTCTGACTTCCTCTTTTCGTATTTCATATCCACACCTTCAAATCAAATTTCTTTGAATGAAACGATAGAAATGATAGGGAGACAGGAATTACCCTATTTCTTGCTCATATCTTGCTTCATCGGCCCTATTGCTGAGGAATTGATTTATCGCGGTGTGCTTATGACAACCTTTTTCAAAAACTCGCCTTGGTACGGAGATGTCTTGCTTTCTGCTATTATTTTCGGTTATATTCATATCAATTTCGCTTTAACACCTCTTGCTTTTTTCATTTATGCTAGTGAAGGTCTTATTTTAGCTCTACTGTATCGCATGACAAAAAGTCTCTACTATCCAATACTAGTTCATATTCTCATCAATATCACTGCCTTCTGGGATGTATGGTTACTCCTATTTTCAGGAAGTTAGCTTACTAAAACAATGTCGGAACTTTCCGTCATTTTCTTTTCAACAGATGAGCAAGAACTGATTATTTTCAGACTTGGCTGGCTAATCATGGTATAATAAAAGGTAATGAAAAATTCTAACGAGGCAGAGATGAAATTACTTTATACTGATATTCGGACTTCTTTGACAGAAATTCTAACAAGAGAAGCGGAGGAGTTAGTTGCTGCTAGCAAGCGGGTCTTCTACATTGCCCCAAACTCTCTTTCTTTTGAAAAGGAACGTGCCGTGCTGGAATGCTTGCCCCAGCAGGCTTCTTTGCGATTACCGTCACGCGCTTTGCTCAAATGGCTCGTTACCTGATCTTGAATGATCTGCCTGCCAAGACCAGTCTAGATGACATCGGTCTTGGGATGGCCTTTTACAAATGCCTCACCGAACTTGATCCTAAGGATTTACGTGTTTATGGAGCTATCAAGCAGGATTCTCAATTTATCCAGCAGTTGATTGAGCTTTACCACGAGATGACCAAAGCTCAGATGAATTTTTTAGACTTGGAAAGTTTGACCGATGAGGACAAGAGAGCCGATTTACTCTTGATTTTTGAGAAAGTAACGGCCTATCTCAATCAAGTCCAGTTGGCTCAGGGAAGTCAGTTGTCCCATTTGATTGAGGCTATTGAGAATGACAAGGTTAGTAGTGATTTTAGCCAGATTGCCTTAGTTATTGATGGATTTACCCGTTTTTCTGCCGAGGAAGAGCGGATTGTGGACCTACTTCATGGCAAGGGTGTTGAGATTGTCATTGGTGCTTATGCTAGTAAGAAGGCTTATGCCAGTCCTTTTAGCGAGGGTAATCTCTACCAAGCCAGTGTGGAGTTTCTCCATCATCTAGCTTCTAAATACCAAACTCCTGCTCAGGACTGTTCTCAAACTCATGAGAAGATGGATAGTTTTGACAAGGCCTCTCGTTTGTTGGAGTCTTCTTATGACTTTTCAGAATTAACATTGGATGTCGATGAGAAGGACCGTGACAACTTACAAATCTGGTCTTGCTTGACACAAAAGGAAGAGTTAGAGTTGGTAGCCCGTAGCATTCGTCAGAAATTACACGAGAACTCAAATCTGAGTTACAAGCATTTTCGTATTCTTTTGGGGGATGTAGCTTCTTATCAGTTATCTCTAAAAACGATTTTTGACCAGTATCAGATTCCTTTCTACCTTGGTAGAAGCGAATCCATGGCGCACCACCACTTGACACAGTTTGTCGAGTCTATTTTGGCTTTAAAACGCTATCGTTTCCGTCAGGAGGATTTGATTAACCTTCTTAGAACAGGTTTGTATACCGATCTTAGTCAGTCTGATATTGACGCATTTGAGCAATATATCCGTTATCTTGGTATCAATGGCTTGCCAGCCTTTCAGCAAGCCTTCACCAAATCCCACCATGGAAAATTTGATTTGGAGCGTTTAAATGCTCTTCGTCTGAGAATTTTAGAACCTCTTGAAACTCTCTTTGCCAGTCGAAAACAGAAGGCTGAAAATCTCTTGCAAAAGTGGAACTCTTTTCTAAAAAAAGGAGCTGTGACCAAGCAGTTACAAGATTTGACAGCCATTATGGAACCTCTAGAACAGGAAAGACAGACTGAAGTTTGGAAGGCTTTCTGTCATGTTTTAGAACAATTTGCGACCGTTTTTGCTGGTTCACAGGTTAGTCTAGAGGACTTCCTTGCCTTGCTACATTCTGGAATGAGTTTGTCTCAGTATCGCACCATTCCAGCGACAGTGGATACTGTTCTGGTGCAGAGTTACGATTTGATTGCACCATTGACTGCTGACTTTGTCTACGCTATTGGGCTGACTCAGGACAATTTACCAAAAATCGCGCAAAATACCAGTCTTTTGACAGACGAAGAAAAACAGAGCCTAAATCAAGCGACAGAAGATGGGACGCAATTGATAATTGCCAGCAGTGAAAATCTCAAGAAAAATCGCTACACTATGCTTTCCTTGGTCAATTCTGCGCGTAAGCAGTTGGTCTTGTCGGCTCCAAGCCTTTTTAATGAAAGTGAAAGTAAGGAGTCAGCTTATCTTCAAGAGCTGGTCCATTTTGGATTTAGTCGGAGAGAGAAGAGGATGAATCACAAAGGGCTGTCTAAGGAGGATATGGGGTCCTATCACAGTCTTTTGTCTAGTCTGGTTGCCTATCACCAACAGGCCGAGACGAGCGATACTGAGCAAGATTTGACATTTATTAAGGTTCTGGCGCGTGTCATGGGTAAAAAACTTGACCAAAGGCCTTGCAAATCCAGCCCTTCCAACAAGCCCAAGCAGTAAGCAGTTGACCAAAGATACCTTACAAGCTCTCTATCCTACAGATCAGGAGTTTTACCTCTCTACCTCTGGTTTGACAGAGTTTTACCGGAACCAATACAGTTATTTCCTTCGCTATGTTTTAGGCTTGCAGGAGGAATTACGCCTGCGTCCTGATGCCCGCAGTCACGGAAATTTCTTGCACCGCATTTTTGAACGTGCCTTGCAGTTGCCTGACGAAGATTCCTTTGACCACCGTCTAGAACAAGCTATTCAGGAAACCAGTCAAGAACGCGAATTTGAAGCCATTTATCATGAAAGTTTGGAAGCCCAGTTTACCAAAGAAGTTCTGCTTGATGTTGCACGGACGACTGGACATATTCTTCGTCATAATCCATCCATCGAGACTATTAAAGAAGAGGCAACATTTGGTGGAAAAGACCAAGCCTTTATTCAATTGGACAATGGACGCTGTGTCTTTGTAAGAGGTAAGGTGGATCGTATTGACCGATTAAAAGCTGATGGAGCGATTGGAGTAGTAGACTACAAGTCTAGTCTGACGCAGTTCCAGTTTCCTCATTTCTTTAATGGGTTAAATTCTCAACTGCCAACTTATCTAGCTGCCCTAAAAAGAGAAGGAGAGCAGAATTTTTTCGGTGCCATGTACTTGGAGATGGCTGAACCTGTTCAATCTCTGATGGCGGTTAAAAGTCTAGCAGGTGCAGTAGTAGAAGCCAGTAAGTCTATGAAATACCAAGGCCTCTTTTTAGAAAAAGAAAGCAGTCATTTGGGTGAATTTTACAACAAAAATAAGGCTAACCAGCTGACAGATGAGGAATTCCAGCTCCTACTAGACTACAATGCCCATCTTTACAAGAAAGCAGCAGAGAAGATTTTAGAAGGTCAGTTTGCTATCAATCCTTACACTGAAACGGCAGAAGTATTGCACCGTATGTTCAGCAACATCAAGCCATCACAGGCTTTGAAGCCAATTACCACTTAGGCCAAGCCCGTTTTCTAGAGAAGTTGGACTTAGCTGATGGTAAACGTCTGGTCGGAGAAAAACTCAAGCAAGCTTGGTTTGAAAAAATAAGAGAGGAGTTGAATCGATGAAGACTATTCCCTTTTTAACTGAGGAAGAAATTCAAAAACTGCAAGAAGCAGAAGCAAATTCGAGCAAGGAACAAAAGAAAACTGCCGAACAAATCGAAGCCATCTACACTTCTGGTCAAAATATCCTGGTTTCAGCGTCGGCTGGTTCTGGTAAAACCTTTGTCATGGCCGAGCGTATTCTGGATCAGTTAGCGCGTGGTGTCGAAATTTCTCAACTCTTTATCTCAACCTTTACCGTCAAGGCTGCCACAGAGCTTAAGGAACGTTTGGAGAAAAAAATCAGCCAACAAATCCAAGAAACGGATGATGTTGACCTCAAACAACACTTGGGTCGCCAGTTGGCATACCTACCCAACGCTGCCATCGGAACCATGGACTCTTTCACACAAAAATTCCTTGGTAAACACGGTTATCTGCTTGATATTGCACCTAATTTCCGTATTTTACAAAACCAAAGCGAGCAACTCCTTCTAAAAAACGAAGTTTTCCATGAGGTCTTTGAAGTCTATTACAAAGATAAACAGAAAGAGACCTTTAGTCATTTGCTGAAAAACTTTGCAGGGCGTGGAAAGGATGAACGTGGTCTGCGCCAGCAGGTCTATAAAATCTATGACTTCCTCCAATCCACCAGTAATCCTCAAAAGTGGCTGAGTGAATCTTTCCTCAAAGGCTTTGAAAAAGCTGATTTTACCAGTGAAAAAGAAAGACTAACTGAGCAAATCAAACAAGCCCTTTGGGATTTGGAAAGCTTTTTCCGTTATCATCTGGATAATGATGCCAAGGAGTTTCCAAAGGCCACCTATTTAGAAAATGTTCAGTTGATTCTGGATGAAATTGACTCCCTAAATCAGGAATCCGATAGTCAGGCTTATCAAGCAGTGCTTGCGCGTGTGGTCGCCATTTCGAAAGAGAAAATGGTCGAGCTCTGACTAATGCCAGTCGTAAGGCTGATTTGAAGCCACTGGCGGATGCCTACAACGAAGATAGAAAGACCCAGTTTGCTAAACTAGGACAACTGTTAGACCAGATAACGATTCTCGACTATCAAGAACGTTATCATGAAGACACATGGGAACTAGCTAAGACTTTCCAAACCTTCATGAGTGATTTTGTAGAGGCTTATCGTCAGCGTAAACGCCAGGAAAATGCCTTTGAATTCGCTGATATCAGCCATTACACTATTGAGATTTTAGAGAAATTCCCACAAGTCCGTGAGGCTTATCAGGAGCGCTTCCATGAAGTCATGGTCGATGAGTATCAGGATACCAACCATATTCAAGAACGGATGCTGGAATTGCTGTCTAATGGCCACAATCGCTTTATGGTGGGAGATATCAAGCAGTCCATCTATCGTTTCCGTCAGGTAGACCCTCAGATTTTCAATGAAAAATTTCAATGCTATGCGCAAAATCCTCAAGAAGGCAAGCTCATTCTCCTCAAGGAAAATTTCCGTAGCAGTTCAGAAGTGCTGTCAGCAACCAATGATGTCTTTGAGCGTCTCATGGACCAAGAAGTCGGAGAAATCAACTATGATAACATGCACCAGCTTGTTTTTGCCAACACCAAACTGACTCCCAATCCAGACAACAAGGCAGAATTTCTCCTCTACGACAAGGACGGTACAGGTGAGGAAGAAGAGAGTCGAACAGAAACGAAACTAACAGGTGAAATGCGCTTAGTTATCAAGGAAATCCTTAAACTCCATAAGGAACAAGGTGTTGCCTTTAAGGAAATTGCCCTTCTGACCTCCAGTCGCAGTCGTAATGACCAGATTCTTCTCGCCCTGTCTGAGTACGGAATTCCTGTCAAAACTGACGGGGAGCAAAACAATTACCTACAATCTCTAGAAGTGCAAGTCATGCTAGACACCCTTCGTGTCATTCACAATCCTCTTCAAGACTACGCCTTGGTTGCCCTTATGAAGTCTCCAATGTTTAGCTTTGATGAAGACGAGTTAGCACGTTTGTCCCTTCAGAAAGCAGAGGATAAAGTCCAAGAAAATCTCTATGAGAAACTGGTCAATGCACAAAAACTGGCAAGTAGTCAAAAAGGCTTGATTCACACAGCTCTAGCTGAAAAACTAAAGCAATTCATGACTATTCTTGATTCTTGGCGCTTGTATGCCAAAACCCACTCCCTCTATGACCTGATTTGGAAGATTTACAACGACCGCTTTTATTATGACTATGTTGGAGCCTTGCCAAATGGTCCTGCTAGACAGGCCAATCTCTATGCCCTAGCACTGCGAGCTGACCAGTTTGAAAGAGTAATTTCAAGGGCTTGTCACGTTTTATTAGCATGATTGACAAGGTCCTAGAAGCCCAGCACGATCTTGCAAGCGTGGCAGTCGCACCACCAAAAGATGCAGTAGAGCTCATGACCATTCACAAGAGTAAAGGGCTGGAGTTTCCTTACGTCTTTATTCTCAATATGGATCAAGACTTTAACAAGCAAGACTCTATGTCAGAAGTCATTCTCAGTCGTCAGAATGGTCTTGGTGTCAAGTACATTGCCAAGATGGAGACAGGAGCAGTGGAAGATCACTATCCTAAAACCATCAAACTCTCCATTCCTAGCCTGACCTATAGGCAGAATGAAGAGGAATTACAGCTGGCAAGCTATTCAGAGCAGATGCGTCTGCTGTATGTTGCCATGACACGGGCTGAGAAAAAGCTCTATCTTGTCGGTAAAGGTTCTCGTGAAAAGTTGGAAGCCAAGGAATACCCAGCAGCTAAAAATGGAAAACTAAATAGCAACACTAGACTTCAAGCAAGGAATTTCCAAGATTGGATTTGGGCTATCTGTAAAGTGTTTGCCAAGGGTCATCTCAACTTTAGCTATCGTTTTGTTGGTGAAGATCAGCTTACTAGAGAAGATATCGGAGAATTGAAAAACAAGAGCCCTCTACAAGACAGCTCCCAAGCAAACAATCGCCAGTCAGCAACTATTAAAGAAGCACTTGAAATGCTGAAAGAAGTGGAAGTCTATAATACTCTTCACCGCGCAGCCATTGAACTCCCTAGCGTTCAAACCCCAAGTCAAATCAAGAAATTCTACGAACCAGTTATGGATATGGAAGGTGTTGAGATTGCAAGCCAAGGACAGTCAGTAGACAAGAAAATCAGCTTTGATTTACCAGATTTTTCAAGCAAAGAAAAGGTAACAGGAGCTGAGATTGGTAGTGCTACTCACGAACTCATGCAGAGAATTGACCTCAGTCAGCGACCAACACTTGCTAGCTTGACAAAAACTCTCAAACAAGTTCAAACTAGCCAAGCTGTCAGAGACAAGATAAATCTTGCTAAAATTCTTGCATTCTTTGACACAGCACTTGGTCAGGAAATTCTTGCTAATACCAACCATCTCTATCGCGAGCAACCTTTCTCCATGCTCAAACGAGACCAAAAGAGTCAGGAAGATTTCGTTGTTCGTGGTATCCTTGATGGCTATCTGCTTTACGAAGACAAAATCGTTCTGTTCGACTATAAGACAGACCGCTATGATGAACCAAGTCAACTCATAGATCGCTATCGTGGTCAATTAACCCTATACGGAGAGGCTTTATCTCGAGTCTATTCGATTGAAAATATTGAGAAATACTTGATCTTACTAGGTAAAGATGAGGTTCAAGTTGTAAAAGTATAATCTAGAAAGGAGACCTCATGACACTTCCAGTTAGAAAATCCCTGCATGATGCGGTGTTACAGGCTTCAAAAGCTGATACTTGGGAACAAGCTACCAAGGAATGGAATGAAGTTTCCTTGATTTTTAACGGTATCGGCCGTAGCAATTGTGTCTGTGGAAATGCCATCAAGTACGCTTACGAGCTCTTTAACGGTGTTACAGGTCAACGCCTCTTTCCGATCGGTAGCGATTGTGTTCGGCATTTTCATCGATTAAGCCTTGACCAGCAACTAGAAGAGGAAGAAAAATTACTCAGAAAGGTCGAAAATCTGACCAGAAAAGCCCAGAAAAAGGAAAAAATCAAGCTTAACAAAAGTGACTTTGACGAGCGTCTTCTCAAATGGCTCTGGGAAAAAGGTGTTTTTAAACCTAATCGTGGAAATCAGTTCTCACCTGAGAGAGACTACCAACTCTTCCTAGAAGTCTTTCAAGGAGGAAGTTGGACCAAGGCAGAACCTAAGAAGAAGGCGCGTATGGAGGAAGTTCTTGAAAAGTGTATCAAACCCTTTTTACTTGGAAAACCAGATGACCAACTCTACCTTGTCAAGTTAGGAAAGGAGAAAATTGATTACGAACAGGAACTCCGTATCCAAGCAGAGAAAGAGCGCAAGAAGAGGGATAAAATCGCCAAGCAATATGCAGACAATCTGGTTCTAGCTATGGGCCCAGCAGAGCGTGCCTATCAAGATTATTTTGGTTTTACAGAAACCCTGACTCAAGAAGAACGCAAGTGGGAGAAAATTCTTTTTGGTAAAAATCGGACAGAACGGGCTATCAAGGCCAAACAATACCAAAAAGAGTTGGAAAAAGATCAACGAATTGCCGGTCAGGATCCAATTGAAAGAAAGCAGAAGCAGACCTGGCTCCTCAATTCCTATTTCCGTGAGCTTCCTGACGAAAAATCCCGCTTTGCTCGACTCTTATTAGAATATCGAAAAAGTGGAGAAGTGCCTTTTTCAACTGAATACTTATCAGACCATCTGCTAGACTTTTTCTATAAAATGAAAGCCTTTGAGTTTGAAATCGCACCAGAACAAGTCAGAGACTTTTTAAAAGAAAGCCTTCAGACAGAACATCTATCCTCAGCACAAGAAAGCTGGATAGAAGGAATTCTCCTCAACTGCCTCAAACCATTTTTAGAACGATTAGTGATATAAGTAACACCTACCGTGGAAATTCCATGGTAGGTTACATTTTATCCAAAAAGAGAAAATAGGAAATGGCAAACCCTGCTCCTTCGTATTTTATATATAAAACAAAGTATGAAAACGTAACGCAATTTTAAGACTTTTTGGTAAATTAAGAGTATAATTAAAGTATGTTACCTTTTTATAAGATAACAAGCTAATATAATAAAGTTGGCCTTACATATTTTTAAATTTTATTTCAAGGAGGAATCATGGAAAAGTATTTTGGTGAAAAACAGCAGCGTTTTTCATTTAGAAAATTATCAGTAGGACTTGTATCTGCAACGATTTCAAGTTTATTTTTGTGTCTGTATTAGCTAGTTCATCTATAGAAGCTCAAGAGACTAAAGGTGTTCACTATAAATATGTGACAGAGTCAGAGCTATCATCAGAAGAAAAGAAGCAGCTTGTCTATGACATTCCGACATACATGGAGAATAATGATGAGACTTATTATCTTGTTTATAAGTTAAATTCCCAAAATCAACTGGCGGAATTGCCAAATACTGGAAGCAAGAATGAGATGCAAGCCTTAGTTGCTGGTGCTAGCTTAGCTGCTTTGGGGATTTTAATTTTTGCCGTTTCTAAGAAAAAAGTTAAGAATAAAACAGTATTACATTTAGTATTGGTTGCAGGAATAGGAAATGGTTTCTTAGTTTCAGCTCATGCTTTAGAAAATAATCTTTTACTGAATTACAATACGGACTATGAATTGACCTCTGGAGAAAAATTACCTATTCCTAAGGAAATTTCAGGTTACACATATATTGGATATATCAAAGAGGGGAAAACTACTTCTGATTCTGAAGTAAGTAATCAAAAGAGTTCAGTTGCCACTCCTACAAAACAACAAAAGGTGGATTATAATGTTACACCGAATTTTGTAGAGAATCCATCAACAGTACAAGCTATTCAGGAAAAAACACCTGTTTCTTCAACTAAGTCGACAGAAGTTCAAGTAGTTGAAAAACCTCTCTCTACAGAATTAACCAATCCAAGAAAAGAAGCGAAACATTCTTCAGATTCTCAAGGACAATTAGCAGAACATAAGGATGTACAAGCTGGAACTCTGGTAACCGATAAGGGTGAGCCTGCGATCCATCCAGCGTTACCAGAAGCAGTTGTTACTGACAAAGGTGAGTCGGAAGTTCAACCTGCCTTGCCAGAAGCAGTTGTAAGCGCCAAAGGTGAGCCTGCAGTCCAACCAGCATTGCCAGAAGCTGTGGTAACCGACAAAGACACACCTGCAGTTCAACCTGAATTACCGGAAGCTGTGGTAAGTGACAAAGGGGAACCAGCAGTTCAGCCAGAATTGCCAGAAGCTGTTGTTACTGACAAAGGCGAACCAACAGTTCAACATGAATTACCAGAAGCTATAGTAACTGATAAAGGGGAACCTGCAATTCAGCCAGAGTTACCAGAAGCTGTTGTAACTGAAAAAGGTGAACCTGCAATTCAGCCAGAGTTACCAGAAGCTGTTGTAAGTGACAAAGGTGAGCCCGCAGTTCAACCCGCCTTACCCGAAGCAGTTGTAACTGACAAAGGCGAACCGGAAGTTCAACCTGAATTGCCAGAAGCTGTTGTAAGTGATAAAGGTGAACCCACAGTTCAACCAGAGTTACCAGCAGCTGTTGTAAGTGACAAAGGCGAACCTGAAGTTCAACCTGCGTTACCAGAAGCAGTTGTAACTGACAAAGGTGAACCTGCAGTCCAAGCAGAGTTGCCAGAGGCTGTAGTAAGTGACAAAGGTAAACCTGCAGTCCAACCAGAGCTACCAGAAGCCGTTGTAAGTGACAAAGATGAACCTGAAGTCCAGCCAGAATTACCAGAAGCTGTTGTTACTGATAAAGGTGAACCTGCGGTCCAAACAGAGTTGCCAGAAGCTGTAATAACCGACAAGGGTGAGCCCGCAGTTCAACCCGCCTTACCAGAAGCAGTTGTAACTGACAAAGGTGAACCTGCAATCCAACCTGAATCACCCGAAGCTGTTGTAACTGACAAAGGTGAGCCTGCAATCCAACCTGCGTTGCCAGAGGCTGCAGTAAGTGACAAAGGCGAACCCCCAGTTCAACATGAATTACCAAAAACTGTTGTAACCGATAAAGGGGAACCTGCAGTCCAACCCGCCTTACCAGAGGCTGTAGTAAGTGACAAAGGGGAACCTGAAGTTCAACCTGAATTACCAGAAGTAGTTATAACAGACAAAGGTGAACCTGCAGTTCAGCCAAAATTGCCAGAAGCAGTTGTTACTGACAAAGGGGAACCTGCAATCCAATCTGCGTTACCAGAAGCTGTTGTGAGTGACAAAGGTGAGTCAACTGTCCAACCCGCTTTACCGGAAGCTGTAGTAACTGACAAAGGGGAACCTGCAATCCAACCTGCGTTACCAGAAGCTGTTGTGAGTGACAAAGGTGAGCCAACTGTCCAACCCGCTTTACCGGAAGCTGTAGTAACTGACAAAGGTGAGCCTGAACAGGTAGCCCCACTTCCAGAATACACTGGTGATATTGATCAAGTAAAGCCAGAAATTCCGACTGAAAAAACGAAAGAGCAGGATCCAGAAAAAACACTCGAATTAAGAAATGTTTCGGATATTGAGTTGTACAGCCAGACGAATGGGACTTATAAACAACATATCTCATTGGATGGAATTCCAAAGAATACGGATAATTACTTTGTCAAGGTAAAATCTTCGGCATTTAAAGATGTCTATCTGCCAGTCTCCTCAATAACTGAAGAGGAAAGAAATGGTCAGCCAGTTTATAAAATTACAGCTAAGGCTGAGAAACTCAAGCAAGAGCAGAACAATAAATATGTCGACCATTTCACCTTCTACCTCGATAAGAAGGATACAGAGGAAAAGACAAACTTTACTTCCTTTAGTAATCTGGTCAAAGCTATAAACCAAAATCCCTCTGGAACCTATCATTTAGCAGCTAGCCTGAATGCTAACGAAGTGGAGCTTGGTCCTGATGAAAGATCCTATATCAAGGGTACCTTTACTGGTCAGTTGATTGGTGAAAAAGATGGTAAGAAGTATGCTATTTATAACTTGAAAAAACCTCTGTTTGAAAACTTGAGTGGTGCTACAGTAGAAAAACTAAGTCTAAAAAATGTTGCTATTTCAGGGAAAAATGATATTGGTTCACTGGCAAATGAAGCTCAGAATAACACAAAGATTAAACAAGTTCATGTCGATGGTGTTCTGGCTGGAGAACGTGGTATAGGTGGTTTGTTGGCTAAGGCAGACCAATCAAGCATCACAGAGAGTAGTTTCAAGGGAAGAATTATCAATACCTACGAAACGACTGCTGCATACAATATTGGTGGTCTAGTCGGTCATTTGACAGGAAGCAGAGCTTCACTGACTAAGTCAAAAGCGACAGTAGCCATTTCATCCAACACCAATAGTTCAGATCAGACTGTTGGTGGGCTAGCAGGTCTAGTAGACCAAGATGCGCATATACAGAACAGTTATGCGGAAGGTGATATCAACAATGTCAAGCACTTTGGTAGAGTTGCGGGTGTGGCTGGATATTTGTGGGATCGAAAGACGAATGAGGAACAGCATGCAGGAAGATTGACCAATGTACTAAGTGATGTCAATGTAACCAACGGGAATGCTATTACCGGTTACCACTACAATGGAATGAAGGTGAAGGATACATTCAGCAGCAAGGCGAACAGAGTATACAATGTCACCTTGGTTAGGGATGAAGTCGTCAGCAAAGAATCCTTTGAAGAAAGAGGAACAATGCTAGAGGCTTCTGAAGTGACGAATAAAAAAGCAGAAATCAATCCTCTCACTCCTCCAACAGTGGAGCCCCTTTCAACAAGTGGTAGTAAAGAAAGTGATTTTTCTAAGGTGAAGCATTATCAAACTAACCGTGCTTTGGTTTATAAGAACATTGAAAAATTGTTACCTTTCTATAACAAGGCGACCATCGTGAAATACGGAAACCTGGTCAAGGAGAACAGTCTCTTATATCAAAAAGAACTCTTGTCCGCAGTTATGATGAAGGATGACCAAGTCATCACAGATATTGTTTCTAACAAACAGACTGCAAATAAGCTCTTGCTTCACTATCAGGACCATTCATCTGAGAAGCTCGATCTCAAGTACCAGACTGATTTTGCCAAGCTAGCAGAATATAGTTTAGGGGATACAGGACTCCTCTACACTCCAAATCAATTCTTGTATGACCAAGACTCTATCATTAAGCAAGTCGTACCTGACTTACAAAAGATTGACTATAAGTCAGATGCCATCAGAAAGACACTCGGAATTTCTCCAGATGTCAAGCAAACTGAGCTCTATCTGGAAGACCAGTTCGTCAAAACAAAACAAAATTTGGCAAACAGTTTGAAAAAACTCTTATCAGCAGATGCTGGACTTGCTGGTGACAACTCAGTTACTAGAGGCTATCTTGTAGATAAAATCAAGAACAATAAGGAAGCCTTACTACTCGGTTTAACTTATTTAGAACGTTGGTATAACTTTAGCTATGGTCAAGTGAATGTCAAAGACCTGGTTATGTATCATCCAGACTTCTTTGGTAAAGGAAATACTTCACCATTAGATACTCTGATTGAGTTAGGTAAATCTGGCTTTAACAATCTTCTTGCTAAAAATAATGTCGATACTTATGCTATCAGTCTTGCCAGCCATCATGGAACGACAGATTTGTTTAGCACGCTAGAAAATTACCGAAAAGTCTTTTTACCAAACACTAGCAATAATGACTGGTTTAAAAAACAGACCAAAGCTTTCATTGTCGAAGAAAAATCCACTATTGCAGAGGTCAAAGCCAAGCAAGAGCAAGCAGGGACTAAGTATTCTATCGGTGTTTATGACAGAATTACTAGTAGTACTTGGAAATACCGCAATATGGTCTTGCCTCTCCTTACCTTGCCAGAAAGATCTGTATTTGTCATCTCAACCTTGTCTAGCCTAGGATTTGGCGCTTACGATCGCTACCGCAATAGTGACTACAAAGCTGGAGATGAACTCAATAAGTTTGTTGAAGATAATGCGCGTGAGACAGCTAAACGTCAGCGAGATCACTATGATTATTGGTATCGTATTTTAGATAAAGAAGGACGTGAAAAGCTCTATCGTACAATTTTACTTTATGATGCCTATAAGTTTGGAGATGATACAACATCTGGAAAAGCTACAGTTGAGGCTCAGTTTGATAGTACTAATCCGGCGATGAAGAATTTCTTTGGTCCAGTGGGGAATAAAGTAGTTCACAATCACCATGGTGCTTATGCAACTGGAGATGGCGTTTACTATATGTCCTATCGTATGTTAGATAAGGATGGAGCTATCACCTATACCCATGAGATGACACATGATTCAGATCAGGATATTTACCTTGGTGGCTATGGTCGAAGAAGTGGCTTAGGACCGGAGTTCTTCGCAAAAGGCTTATTGCAAGCTCCTGATCAACCAAGTGATGCAACCATTACCATCAACTCTATCTTGAAACATAAAACATCAGATAGTACAGAAGGCCAGCGATTGCAAGTACTTGATCCAACTACAAGATTTAATGACGCAGCAGATCTTCAGAACTACGTCCACAATATGTTTGATGTCGTTTACATGTTGGAATATCTCGAAGGGCAATCTATCGTGAAACAGTTAGATGCTTATCAGAAAATGACGGCCCTGAGAAAAATCGAGAATAAATACGTGAAAGATCCTGCAGATGGAAACGAGGTTTACGCTACTAACGTTGTACAAAATCTGACAGAAGAAGATGCCAAAAAATTGACTACCTTTGATAGTTTAATTAAAAATAATATCTTGTCAGCTCGTGAATATAAGCCTGGGGAATATGAAAGAAACGGTTACTATACGATTAAACTCTTTGCCCCAATCTATTCGGCTCTGAGCAGCAAGGGAACTCCGGGTGATTTGATGGGACGTAGGATAGCTTATGAACTTTTGGCTGCCAAAGGCTTTAAGGATGGAATGGTACCATATATCTCAAATCAATATGAAAAAGATGCAAAAGCGGCGGGAAATAAGATTAAGTCTTATGGTAAAGAAGTAGGTTTAGTTACAGATGAACTTGTCCTTCAAAAAGTATTTAACGGTCAATATAAAACTTGGGCAGAATTTAAGACAGCTATGTACCAAGAACGGGTGGGTCAGTTTGGAAACTTGAAAAAGGTGACCTTCAACGATCCAACCAAATCTTGGGCAAGTTTTGCAAGAAAGACGATTCATAGTGTAGAAGAACTGCAACGATTAATGGACGAAGCTGTCCGTAAGGATGCAGATGAGAATCGTTATTCTTGGGACAACTATAATCCAGAATATGATAGTGCAGTTCATAAGTTAAAGAGAGCAGTGTTTAAGGCCTATCTAAATCAAACTGATGATTTTAGAAGTTCAATTTTTGAAAATAAAAAATAGTGTTTACTATTAGGAAATAAAATTAAAGAAGGTGATTACGCTTGTCATTATTTAAAAAAGAACGGTTTTCAATCCGAAAAATCTGTGGGATTGTTGGTTCAGTTTTACTCGGAAGTATCTTGGTCGCACCGTCAGTCATTCATGCTTCTACCTATCATTACATTGAAAAAAGCGCTCTTACAAAGGAAGAACAAAGCAAGATTCAAGCAGGAATTCCTACTGATAATGAGGTAACTTATGCTCTTATTTATCAGCAGGAAACTCTTCCTGCGACAGGTTCATCGACTTCTGTGCTTACAGCTTTAGGTCTATTAGCTGTTGGTAGTTTAGTCCTTTTGGTTCATAAAAAGAAAAAAGTTAGTAGTTTGTTCTTAGTTACTACTATCGGACTGATTAGTCTTTCTAGTATGCAAGCTCTCGATATAAGCAATCCTTTGAAAGCTCCAAGTCATGAAGGAGTAGTTCAAATTGCTGGATATCGTTATATTGGATACTTACCGCTTGATGATGATGCAATTTCAGAAATTCAACATAAGAATGAGGGGACAAAAAATGTTCCAGTATCTGAAATTCAAAGTATCCCTAATGAAGCGCCTAAAGCAGAAAAACCAGAACATACAGCACCAGTTGGTGGTAATCTGGTTGAGCCCGAAGTTCATGAAAAACCAGAGTACACTGCTCCAGTAGGTACAGTTCCAGATGAGGCTCCTAAGGTAGAGAAACCAGAACATACAGCACTAGTTGGTGGTAATCTGGTTGAGCCTGAAGTTCATGAAAAACCAGAATATACTGAACCGATAGGCACAGTGCCTGACGAAGCGCCTAAAGCTGAGAAACCAGAGTACACTCAACCAGTGGGTACAGTGCCTGACGAAGCGCCTAAGGCTGAGAAACCAGAATACACTCAACCTGTGGGTACAGTGCCTGACGAAGCGCCTAAAGCAGAGAAACCAGAATACACTAAACCAGTGGGCACAGTACCTGATGAAGCACCTAAAGCAGAGAAACCAGAATATACAGCACCAGTTGGTGGTAATCTGGTAGAACCTGAGGTTCAACCAGCCTTACCCGAAGCTGTTGTGACTGAAAAAGGAGAACCTGAAGTTCAACCGACATTACCCGAAGCTGTTGTGACTGAAAAAGGAGAACCTGAAGTTCAACCGACATTACCCGAAGCAGTTGTGACTGAAAAAGGAGAACCTGAAGTTCAACCGACCTTACCCGAAGCAGTTGTGACTGAAAAAGGAGAACCTGAAGTTCAACCGACATTACCCGAAGCAGTTGTGACTGAAAAAGGAGAACCTGAAGTTCAACCGACCTTACCCGAAGCTGTTGTGACTGACAAAGGGGAACCTGAGGTTCAACCAGCCTTACCAGAAGCAGTTGTGACTGACAAAGGGGAACCAGAAGTTCAACCGACATTACCCGAAGCTGTTGTGACTGACAAAGGGGAACCAGAAGTTCATGAAAAACCAGCATACACTGAACCGGTAGGCACAGTTCCAGAAGAAGCACCCAAGTCCGAGAAGTCAGAATACACGGAATCTGTAGGTACAACAGGAGTAGATGAAACAGGAAACTTAATTGATCCGCCGGTTATTGAAATCTCAGAGTATACCGATCCACTAGCTACAGTTCCTGACGTTGCTCCAGAGAGAGAAGAGCTTCCTGCTTTACATACTGATATTCGTACAGAGACTATTCCTAAAACTATCACAGAAGAATCTGATTCTAGCAAATTTATAGGTGATGATTCTATTAAACAAGTTGGTGAGGATGGCGAACGTCAAATTGTTACTAGCTATGAAGAGTTACATGGCAAAAAAATCAGTGACCCAGTTGAAACAGTAACTATTTTGAAAGAAATGAAGCCTGAAATTCTTGTAAAAGGTACCAAAGAAAAGCCCAAAGAAAAAACGGCTCCTGTTTTGACTCTGACCACTGTATCTAAGGATGTTTTTAGCTAAGTCTGCTACAATTAACTACAATCTAGAAAATCAAGACAATGCTACAATTACACGCATTGTAGCGACTATCAAAGAAGGTGGAAAAATTGTAAAAACGCTTGATTTAAAAACCGATAACTTATCTCAAGTATTAGAGAACTTAGACTATTACAAAGATTATACGATTTCAACCACTATGACTTATGATGTAGGTAAGGGTGCAGAAGTATCGACTTTGGAAGATAAACCTTTACGCTTAGATTTAAAGAAAGTTGAGTTGAAAGATATTGCAAATACCAGTCTCGTACAAGTAAACGAAAGCGGTGTCGAAAGCGATAGTAATCATTTAACCTCTCTTCCAAGTAATGTTAACAACTATTACTTAAAAGTAACCTCCAGAGAAAACAAAGTGACTCGTTTAGCAATTGATAAGATTGAAGAGGTCATTGAGGAAGGTAAGCAGCTTTACAAGATAACGGCAAAAGCACCTGACTTAGTTCAACGTGATAAAGACGGTAAGTTAAGAGACACTTACACTTATTATCTTGAAAAACCGAGGGCTACCGAGGATAAGGTTTATTACAACTTCCATGATTTAGCAAAAGACATGCAAGCAAATCCTACTGGTGAGTTTAAACTTGGTGCAGATTTGAATGCAGTTAACGTTAAGCCAGCAGGTAAAGCTTATGTTATGGCTAAGTTTAGAGGTACTTTATCAAGTGTAGAGAATCATCAGTACACGATTCATAACTTAGAAAGACCTTTGTTTAATGAGGCTGAAGGTGCTACACTCAAAAACTTTAACTTAGGTAATGTAAATATAAACATGCCTTGGGCTGATAAAGTTGCACCTATTGGTAATATGTTTAAGAAGTCTACACTTGAGAATATCAAAGTAGTAGGTTCAGTAACAGGAAATAACGATGTAACCGGTGCTGTCAATAAGTTAGACGAAGCTAATATGCGCAATGTAGCTTTTATTGGCAAGATTAACAGTCTTGGAGATAAAGGCTGGTGGTCTGGTGGACTTGTCAGCGAAAGTTGGATAAGTAACGTTGATAAAGCTTACGTTGATGCTAAGATTAGTGCCAATAAATCTAAATATGGTGGTTTAATTGGTAAACTAGATCATGGTATTGACTCGATGACAGTAGGTAAAAAAGGATTTCTCCGAAATGCTGTAATAAAAGGTACTATGAATTTGATTCAGCATGGCGAAAGTGGAGGTGTAATTCATAACAACTTTAACTGGGGTGTCATTGAAGATGTCGTAACAATGCTTAAAGTAAATAATGGTGAAATTGTCTATGGTTCACCAGCCTTGAATGATAATGACCAATATTTTGGATTAGATAATATCAAACGTGTAAATTATGTAAATGGTGTTGCAAGTGGTTTATCTTCCTACAAACATTCAAATCGTATTACTGGTATCTCTCAAGAAGAAGCAGATGCTAAAATCGCTAAGATGAATATCACAGCCAACACCTTTACTATTCAAGATCCTGTCGTAAACAAGTTAAATCGTATCATCGATAGAGATTCTGATTATAAAGCTATTCAGGACTATAAAGAGACAAGAGAAGTAGCTTATCGAAACTTGGAAAAATTGCAACCATTTTATAACAAAGAGTGGATTGTAAACCAAGGGAATAAGCTAACAGATGAGTCCAATCTTGTTAAGAAAACCGTTCTGTCTGTAACGGGTATGAAATCAGGGCAGTTTGTAACTGATTTATCGGATATTGATAAGATTATGGTTCACTATGCTGATGGTACAAAAGAAGAGTTAGCTGTAACTGCTAAAACGGACTCTAAAGTAGCTCAAGTAAAGAGTATGATGTGGCAGGTCAAAACATTGTCTATACTCCAAATATGGTTATGAAGAATCGTAACCAGTTAGCAAGCGGTATTAAAGAGAAGTTAGCTAGTGTTACCTTACTTTCAGATGAAGTTCGTAGCTTGATGGATCAGCGTGATAAACCTTGGAAGAACACACCAGATAAGAAAACTGAGTATATTAAAGGCTTGTATTTCGAAGAAAGCTTTGAAGAAGTAAAAGGAAACTTAGAAAAACTTGTTAGTCAGATTTTAGAAAATGAAGATCATCAGTTAAACGGTGGGGAAGTAGTTGAGCGTGCTTTACTTAAGAAAGTTGAAGATAACAAAGCTAAAATTATGATGGGACTGACTTATCTTAATCGTTACTATGATATCAAATATGGTGATTTGAGTATCAAAGATATTATGATGTTTAAACCTGACTTTTATGGTAAGACACCAAGTGTATTAGATCGTTTGATTCAAATTGGGTCAAGAGAGCATTTCTTAAAAGGTGACCGTACACAAGATGCTTACAAAGAAGTGATTGCTGGTGCAACTGGTAAAGGTGATTTACGTAGCTTCTTAGACTATAACATGCGTTTATTTACAGAAGATAAAGATTTGAATGACTGGTTTATTCATTCTGCGAAAAACGTTTATGTAGTAGAACCTGAAACAAGCACAGAAGTCTTTAAAGATAAGCGTCACCGTGTATTTGATGGTTTAAATAATGATATTCACGGTCGTATGATTTTACCATTGCTCAATTTGAAGAAAGCTCATATATTTATGATTTCTACCTATAACACTTTAGCTTATAGTTCATTTGAGAGATATGGTAAAAATACAGAGGAAGCGAGAGAGTCTTTAAAACCTAAGATTAATTTAGTAGCAAAAGCACAACAAAGATACCTAGACTTTTGGTCTCGTTTAGCTCTTCCGAGTGTACGTGATAAACTCCTTAAGAGTCAAAATATGGTACCGACTCCTGTGTGGGACAGTCAGTGGTATGACGGCATTCCCGATGCAAATCGTCAAGGTTATGGACGAGGTGGTGCAGTGGTATCTCCTATTCGTGAGCTATTCGGCCCGACTGATCGTTGGCATCAAGTAAATGGCGCTATGGGGGCGATGGCTAAGATTTATGGCGACCCGTATAAAGACGATCAAGTATATTTCATGGTTACGAAAATGTTAGACGACTTTGGTATTTCAGCCTTTACCCATGAAACGACTCACGTTAACGATAGAATGGTTTACTACGGAGGTCATAGACACCGTGAAGGTACTGATTTAGAAGCCTTCGCTCAAGGTATGTTACAAACTCCTGATAAGTCTACTCCAAATAGTGAATATGGTGCGCTCGGTATCAATATGGCTTATGAGCGTAAAAATGATGGAGAGCAACTTTATAACTATGACCCAGCTAAGTTAGACAGTCGAGACAAGATTGATAGTTATATGAAAAACTACAATGAGTCTATGATGATGTTGGATTACTTAGAAGCTACTGCTGTTATTAATCAAAGTTATCTGATAACTCTAAGTGGTTCAAGAAGATGGATAAAGAGTGGCGCACCAATGCGGATAGAAATCGTTTAATTGGAGAACCACACCAGTGGGACAAATTGCGTGACTTGACGGAAGAAGAGAAGAAATTACCAATTGATAGCATTGACAAGTTGGTAGATAATAACTTTGTAACTCTTCATGGTATGCCAAATAACGGTCGCTTCCGTACGGAAGGTTTTGATAGTGCTTATCAAACTGTCAATATGATGGCAGGTATCTTTGGCGGGAATACGAGTCGAAGCACCGTAGGTTCTATTTCCTTTAAACACAATACTTTCCGTATGTGGGGTTACTATGGTTATGAAAATGGCTTTATCCCTTATGTTTCTAACAAGTTAAAAGGTGATGCCAACAGAGAAAATAAAGGGCTTTTAGGTGATGATTTCATTATCAAGAAAGTTTCTAATAATCAATTCCAAAACCTCGAAGAGTGGAAGAAACATTGGTATCATGAAGTGTATGCGAAAGCACAGAAAGGCTTTGTTGAGATTGAAGTAGACGGTTCTAAAATTTCAACTTATGCTCAACTCCAAGACTTATTTAACACTGCTGTTGAGAAAGACTTGAAAGAAGGTGGTTTCAAGCATACCGAAGGTCTCAAGTGGAAAGTTTACAAGAAGTTGTTACAAAACACAGACGGTTTCTTAAATCCGTTGTTTAAAATATAAAGGGGACAAGTTTTTTGATCCCTATGAAAAGTCATCATTTGATGGCTTTTTTCTATTCAGGGAGGTTGAAGGGCTATAGAAGTCATGATATAATATAAAGTAGATTTCTGTATTATAAAACAAAAATTGTTTGAACATCATTCATTTTATGTTCAAGCGATAGTAAAATAAAATAGGGGCTCTAAACCCTTGATACGAAAGGAAAAAAACTCAATGGCTACTATTCAATGGTTTCCTGGTCACATGTCTAAAGCGCGTCGACAGGTGCAGGAAAATTTAAAATTTGTTGATTTTGTGACGATTTTGGTGGATGCACGCTTACCTCTATCTAGTCAAAATCCTATGTTGACCAAGATTGTTGGTGATAAACCAAAACTCTTGATTTTAAACAAGGCAGACTTGGCCGATCCAGCAATAACCAAGGAATGGCGTCAGTATTTTGAATCACAAGGAATTCAGACTCTGGCTATCAACTCTAAAGAACAAGTGACTGTAAAAGTCGTAACAGACGCAGCTAAAAAGCTCATGGTTGATAAGATTGCTCGCCAGAAAGAACGTGGGATTAAGATTGAAACCTTGCGTACCATGATTATCGGTATTCCAAACGCTGGTAAATCAACTCTCATGAACCGCTTAGCTGGTAAGAAGATTGCCGTTGTCGGTAACAAACCAGGTGTGACCAAGGGGCAACAATGGCTCAAAACCAATAAAGACCTGGAAATCTTGGATACACCAGGGATTCTCTGGCCTAAGTTCGAAGACGAAACTGTCGCTCTTAAACTAGCCTTGACTGGAGCTATCAAAGACCAGTTGCTTCCTATGGATGAGGTGACCATTTTTGGTATCAATTATTTCAAAGAACATTATCCAGAAAAGCTGGCTGAACGCTTCAAACAAATGAAAATTGAAGAAGAAGCTCCTGTTATTATTATGGACATGACCCGCGCCCTCGGTTTCAGAGACGACTATGACCGTTTCTACAGTCTCTTCGTGAAGGAAGTCCGTGATGGTAAACTCGGTAACTATACCTTAGATACATTGGAAGACCTCGATGGCGACGATTAAAGAAATAAAAGAACTCCTTGCAACAGTCAAGGATTTAGAAAGCCCTATTTTTTTAGAACTTGAAAAGGATGGTCGCTCTGGAGTTCAAAAGGAAATCAGCAAGCGTAAAAAAGCCATTCAAGCTAAATTAGATGAAAATTTGCGTTTGGAATCCATGCTTTCTTATGAAAAAGAACTTTATAAGCAAGGATTGACCTTAATTGCTGGTGTTGATGAGGTCGGCCGTGGTCCTCTTGCTGGCCCTGTAGTCGCGGCAGCCGTTATTTTACCTCAAAATTGTAAGATTAAAGGTCTCAACGATAGCAAGAAAATTCCTAAAAAGAAGCATCTGGAGATTTTCAAAGCAGTTCAAGACCAAGCCTTGTCAATCGGGATTGGTATCATGGATAATCAGGTCATCGACCAAGTCAATATCTATGAAGCGACCAAACTGGCTATGAAGGAAGCAATCTCCCAACTCAGTCCTCAACCTGAGCACCTTTTGATAGATGCCATGAAGTTGGAATTACCAATTTCACAAACCTCCATCATCAAGGGCGATGCTAATTCTCTCTCGATCGCAGCAGCTTCCATAGTAGCCAAGGTGACACGTGATGAATTGATGAAGGACTACGATCAGCAGTTCCCTGGCTATGATTTTGCTGCTAATGCAGGATATGGAACAGCTAAACATCTGGTAGGACTTGAAAAACTAGGAGTTACCACAATTCATCGAACCAGCTTTGAACCAGTAAAATCACTGGTTTCAAGAGAAAAAGAAAGTTAAGTTAGAAGGAATGATTATGGAGGAACAGTCAGAAACACTCAGTTCCAAGAAAGAATTTGCCTTTGCCTCAAGTACTATATTATCCCAAGTTGGACGAGGAATCCTTGTTGGTCTCGTTGTTGGAATTATCGTTGGATCCTTTCGTTTCTTAATTGAAAAAGGATTCCACCTGATACAAGGATTTTATCAAGATCAAGCGCACCTAGTGCGCAATCTTTTTGTACTGGTTTTATTTTACATACTCATCTGCTGGCTCAGTGCGAAATTAACTCGGTCAGAAAAAGATATCAAAGGCTCAGGAATTCCTCAAGTCGAAGCAGAATTAAAGGGATTGATGAATATCAACTGGTGGAGCGTTCTCTGGAAAAAATATGTGCTAGGTATTCTTGCTATTGCCAGTGGACTCATGCTGGGGCGTGAGGGACCCAGTATTCAACTTGGATCGGTCGGCGGTAAAGGAATTGCCAAGTGGCTCAAATCCAGTCCAGTAGAGGAGCGTTCCCTGATTGCGAGTGGAGCTGCCGCTGGTCTAGCTGCAGCCTTTAATGCACCGATTGCAGGACTTCTCTTTGTGGTAGAAGAAGTTTATCACCATTTTTCACGCTTTTTCTGGGTATCTACTCTCGCAGCTAGTCTCGTAGCAAACTTTGTTTCTTTACTCATATTTGGCCTAACACCCGTACTGGATATGCCAGACAATATCCCACTCATGACCCTTGATCAGTATTGGATTTACTTGGTTATGGGAGTTTTTCTTGGACTATCTGGTTTTCTCTATGAGAAAGCTGTGCTCAATGTTGGTCGAGTTTATGATTGGCTTGGTCAAAAAATCCATTTGGATAGGGCTTATTACCCAATTATTGCCTTTATTCTCATCATACCAGTGGGAATCTTCTTACCCCAAATCCTTGGTGGTGGAAATCAGCTGGTTCTTTCCCTAACTGAGCAAGATTTTAGTTTCCAAATTCTATTAGTTTATTTTTTGATTCGCTTTGTTTGGAGCATGATTAGTTATGGAAGTGGCCTTCCAGGAGGAATTTTCCTACCAATTTTGGCGCTTGGCTCCTTACTTGGAGCTCTAGTTGGTGTTATTTGTGTCAATCTTGGACTTGTCAGTCAGGAGCAATTTCCTATATTTGTCATTCTGGGAATGAGTGGCTATTTTGGAGCAATATCCAAGGCTCCCTTAACTGCCATGATTCTGGTAACCGAGATGGTAGGCGACATTCGCAACCTCATGCCACTTGGCTTAGTAACCTTAGTAGCTTACATCATCATGGATTTGCTCAAGGGGGCACCAGTCTATGAGGCTATGTTGGAAAAAATGCTGCCTGAAGAAGCGACAGATGAAGGAGAAGTCACACTCATTGAAATCCCTGTATCTGACAAAATTGCTGGAAAACAAGTACACGAGCTCAACTTACCACATAACATCCTCATCACAACACAAGTTCATAATGGTAAGAGCCAAACAGTTAACGGCTCAACCAGAATGTATCTGGGGGATATGATCCACTTGGTAATTCCAAAAAGTGAAATTGGGAAAGTCAAAGATTTGTTGTTGTAGGTTTTTACATAATTTATATTATGTAAACAATTTAATTGAGAAAATTCCAAGGAGGACCTACATCATAATGAGAATACTTGATGTTCTACATAAATTTTATGGTGATTTTGAATTCATTAAAGAAAAGTGTAATGAAAAATACGAAGGCATCCTCATCAATATAAAGGAAGATGAAGATAAAGAATATAAAAGATGCCGCTTGGCAAAAAGAACACCGAAAAAAGAAGGATATTTTACAGCATTTTGGAAAAAAGACCAAAATAACAAGAACATTCCTTATACCAATGAAGATTTGGGAGATGAACTCGTTATTGTTGTTATCGATAATGATAAGAGCGGACTTTTTATTATTTAAAATGAAGAGGCTATCCGTAGAAAAATTCTATCAACAAAAGACAACAATGGGAAAATGTCTATGAGATTTTATCCACCTTGGTGCACAAATTTAAATACAACGGCTCTAGCAACACAAAATTGGCAATTGAAATTTTTTAGAGAAATTGAATTATAAGAATAATTTTTTCTAATTTGAATGGGAAAACGTTAAAAATTTTTTAATGGATTCATATATACAAAAAAGACTTGGTTTTTATTCAACATAAAATCAGTTTTTTTTAGTCTAATGACCTATTTCTAGTAGTATTTATAAAGTAAGTCTTTTTTTATCACTTAAAAAAACTCCTAGAACATCTTTCCGA